>R20__coassemble_730_pt1 | contig 22698 bp, 14 predicted proteins | sample R20__metabat2_low_PE_033 | metagenome-assembled genome bin R20
CCACCGAGCCGGCCGCCGATCCGCGCCCCGGCCCCACCATTACGCTTAGTTCCTCGCGGGCCGCCCTGATGAAGTCTTGCACTATGAGGAAGTAGCCCGGGAAGCCCATGGTCTTCATCGTGTGCACCTCGAACTTTATTTGGTCTGCGGCATCCTGCGGCACAGGGTCGCCGTAGAGCCTGCGTGCCCCGTCCATCGCGAGCTTGTAGAGGTAGTCGGCCTCGAACTTTATGCGGTATATTTTGTCGTAGCCACCGAGGTCGGCTATCTTCTTGTCGCCGGCTTCCTTGTCCATGGGGTTCAGTCCGTTTTCGTCCGTGGTGAACTCTTGGCGGAGCTGCTCCTCTGTGAATTTGGCACGCCACTGCTCCTCCGTGCCGAAGTCGGCCGGTATGGGGAAGAAGGGCATTATGGCTTCGTGGTCTATGCTGTATGTCTCGGTTTTGTCGAGTAGTTCCATGGTGTTGGCCAAGGCTTGCGGCCTGTCGGCGAACACCTCGTTCATTTCCGCACGGGTCTTGAACCACTCCTGCTTTGAGTACATCATTCGGTTCGGGTCGTCGAAGTCCTTGCCGGTGGCCAGGCAGAGCAGGTGGTCGTGGGCTTCTGCGTTTTCCTCGTCCACAAAGTGCGCATCATTGGTGCAGACCACCTTTATACCGTATTCCCCGGCCAGCTCCTCTATCACTTCGTTGGCTCTCTGTTGCAGTGGGTAAGTCTCCCGGTTGGCCCTTTGCGCCGGGTTTCTCACTTCGTGGCGTTGTATTTCAAGGTAGTAGTCGCTGCCGAACACCCTTTTGTGCCATTCTATGGACTCCCTGGCTCCTGCTATGTCTCCTTTGAGAATGCGCGAGGGGACCTCCCCGGCTATGCAGGCCGAGCACACCATCAGTCCCTCCCGGTAGCGTTCCAGATCGGCCCGGTCTGTCCTCGGCTTGCCATAGAACCCGTCCACCCAGGCCCTGGACACGAGTTTGACGAGGTTTTTATAGCCCTGCTTGTTCTTGGCAAGCACCACGAGATGGTGGCCTCCGAGATCTCCTTTCTCCTTTTCGCGCCCCTCCTTTCCTCGCCTTGCCACGTACATCTCGCAGCCGAAGATGGGCTTGAACGGCTCCTTTCCCTCCTCTTTCAGTTGCTTGTTTACCTTGGCGCAGTAGTCGGCAAGGCTCTTCACCCCGTACATCACGCCGTGGTCTGTTATAGCCATGCCTCGCATGCCGTCGGCCACGGCCTTGTCCACGAGTTTTTTCACGGTGGACATGCCGTCAAGTATGGAGAAGTGTGTGTGTACGTGCAGGTGTATGAAGTCTTCCATAGGGGTTGTTTGTGTGGGGTAAGGAGTCCAAAGGTAGTGAAAAAGTGATAAAGGGTGGCCGTGTGGCAGCCATTGTGGGCTGCCTGCGATACGTCCGGATGGCTTGCTGCTTCGGTGCTGTTCGGTCCGGGTTGCGGAATATGGCTAATTTTGCAGGCTGTAAAACGGAGTGAAACAGTGAGGAGATTTCAAAACAGGGTGGCCGAGAGTACTATGGCCTTGCCGGCGGCCTTGGCTTATTCGGCCGCGGTGTTCCACTTGTGCGGCTTGTACGGCCGCGGCTTGTGGGTGCAGGCGGTTGCGGTGTTGGCGGCAGCCTTGGCCGTGGCCCGGCTGAACAACGCCTATTCCCTCATAAGGATATACAGCCGCATGGTGTCGTGCCTGTTCCTGCTTCTCACCATGGCGGCCTGCCATGGGTTGGGGGATATGGGGGCTGCTGCTGCTTCGCTTTGCTTCCCATGTTTCTTGTTGTTCCTTTTCGGCACATATCAGGACAAGGACTCCGCCGGGCATGCTTTCTACGCCTTTGCCATGCTCGGTTTTGGCTCGCTCGCCGAGCCGCACATCCTTGTGTTGCTCCCCTTGGGGTGGTTGTTGCTCGCCACGGCCATGCAGGCTCTGAGCCTTAGGACTCTTGCCGCTTCGGCCATGGGGGCTTTGCTGCCATGGTGGTTTGCAGCTGCCTGGACAGCCGTTGCAGGGGATACGGGATTCCTGTTGTCCGCTTACGGCAGTCTGTCTGCCTTGCCGGGAATGCCGGACTACTCGTGCATCAGCGTGGGCGATGCGGCTGTGTGGTGTTTCTCCACCCTTTTGCTACTTGTTGGCGTGGTGCATTTCCTGCGCCAGGCACACCGGGACAAGATACGCACCAGGTCTATGTACGAAGCTTTGATGGTGTCGGCCGGTTACATTTTGGCAGTTGCCGCGCTTATGCCGCAGCACAGCCATTGGCTCATAAGGGCGTATTTCGTGCCGGTGGCTGCGCTGGTCGGGCATTTCACAGCCCTCACCGCCACCAAGGCCACCAACATAGCAACAATAACTATGCTCGCCGGCCTGTTGGCACTGGCGGCTTACAACATGAATGGAATATGGCGGATTTTCTGATGGATTGGGGATATGCCGGGATGTTCGCGGCAGCGTTCATAGCCGGCAGCGTGTTCCCCCTAAGCAGCGAGGCTGTGCTCGTGGGTCTTATGGCAATGGGTATGGACAAGGCGTGGCTTTTCGGCTTCGCAACGGCGGGCAACACGGCCGGTTCCATGTTCAACTATTGGATAGGGCGCATGGGGAAGACGGAATGGATTAGCCGTCTGCTGCGCATAAGCCCGAGGAATATGGAGAGGGCTGAGCGGTTCACAGCCGGACGCGGGGCATGGATGGGCTTCTTCTCGTTCCTGCCGGTGATAGGCGAGGCCATAGGAGTGATGCTCGGCCTTATGAGGGCCAATGTGTTCGTAACCCTTTCGAGTGTTACCCTCGGCAAGGCACTGAGGTATGCGCTGCTGATTTTCGGTGCCGGGCTGGCGATGTCGTGCACGGGCGGCAAGGAGGAGGGCAAGCCCGTGGTGGTGTCGTCCATAGAGCCGCTGGCTTGGTTTGCCGGGCAGATAGGCGGGGACCGCTTTGAATATCGGGTGATGGTGGGGCAGGGGAGCGACCCCGAGACCTACGAACCCACGGCGAAGCAGATGGCTGCCTTGTCAGACGCGGCCATGTATGTGGCTGTGGGTGGAATAGGGTTTGAGGGAGCCTGGTTGCCGAGGTTCAGGGAATATGCGCCGGTGGCCGATTTCGTAGACACTTCCGAAGGGATTGCAGAGTTGAGGAACGGTGATTGCGGAGATGGGGATCCGCACACTTGGACAAGCGCGGTGAACGCCCGTGTGATTGCTGCCAATATTTGCACTGCCATGTGCAGGCTGCAACCTGCCGACAGCGCAACCTTCCGGGCCAACCTTGCAAAAGTGATGGACAGTATAGCGCGTGTTGACTCTATGGCTTCTAACGCCTTGGGCGGAGGTGCTTTCCTTGTATACCACCCGGCCATGACTTACTTCGCTTGCGACTATGGTATGGAGCAGATTGCCGTGGAGCAGGAGGGTAAGGAAAATTCCGCCGCCGGACTGCACGCTGTCATAAGCCAGGCGCGTAGAAAGGGTGTGCGGGTGATGCTCGTGCAGAAGGAATTTGCCGGCGGCAAGGCCGAGACAGTTGCCGGGGAAGCCGGCGCAGTGGCAAAGGTTGTGAACCCGCTCGGGAGGGATTGGCCGACCGAAATGGAAACCATAATAAAGGCCTTGGCCGAATAGGCTGCGTTCTTGCATATGTATATGGAAACGGAAGGCACCCCTATAATAAGGTTGGACGGAGTTTCCGCCGGCTATGAGGGGAAAGCCGTGGTGGAGTCGGCCTCTTTCTCCGTTTACGAAAGGGACTTCCTCGGTATCATAGGACCCAACGGCGGTGGGAAGACCACATTGCTGAAAGTGATGATGGGTCTTATCGGGCCGATGGAGGGCTCTGTGGACTATTTTGACGGAGGTAGAAGTGTGGGCAAAATCCCAATGGGATACCTGCCGCAGTACAGCAGCATAGATAGGAAATTCCCTATATCGGTGGCCGAGGTGGTGGAAAGCGGCCTTGGGAATGCGGATATACGGCGGAGTGTGCGCCGCAGTATGGTGGCGGAAGCCGTGGCCGAATTCGGATTGGAAGCGGTGGCAGGGCGCAGCATAGGCTCCCTCAGCGGCGGCCAGTTGCAGCGCACAATGCTCGCCAGGGCAGTGGTGTCAAGGCCTCGTGTGGTGTTGCTTGACGAGCCGTCCACATACATAGACCAGCGTAGGCAGGAAGAGCTTTACACCTTGTTGGGAGAGATAAACCGCACTACGGCCGTGGTTATGGTTAGCCACGATGTGGGGACGGTCTTGCAGTGTGTGAAAAACGTGGCTTGCGTGGCCGGCACGGTGCATTACCACCCCTCGGCCGAAATCACGGGCGAACACCTTAGCGAGGCTTTCGGTTGCCCAATTGAAATATTAGGACACGGTGGGCTGCCGCATAGGATCTTGAAACAGCACTGAGTTTAACGCCTTTCCGAAAAAAGGGCTATCCCACCTTGGGAACAACTGTATCACGTCTAAAGGTTGGCGATGCATTTGTGACGGGATCGTGGGAACTTGTTCTGACAGCAATATTATTCCCTTGCCAATGATGTTCGTAGAGCGGTTTGAGTTTGCCGAAGGCGATTTGCTTGTTGTGGAGGGGTCTCAAGCCTTGGTATCATCGGTGAGCTATCGTGGGAGAACCTTCATTCGCCTATGTCCACTTAGGGATGTTGCCATGGAATTATGATTTGTCGTGTCAAGCCTCGTTTTTTCTTTATGAAATCAACTATGAGGGTTATTGCTTGTTATTGTATAGGCTTTGCTTTATTAGTGAGGTTTATACGTTACTGCAACAAAGGCTTTACACTTTTCTATGCCGTATAAAGTGTATCAAGAGCACTACCTGATTATAGTTCACGCCTATCTTTATGAATATGGGAAGTCTGTTCCGGTAGTTTGCGGTAATTCAATCAGTCAGTCAATTTGGTAAGTCGGTTGGTAAGTCAGTCGGTTTAGACCTAAGTTTAAACCGACTGACTTACCAACCGACTTGCCTACTTCTTGATTTTGGTCATAACTGGCTTGTTGCTTTTTTACGGGATAAAATGCCTTTTGAGCATGGCTTGTATGTACCTCTGTCTGTAAGGAATCTTGCCCCCGATTTTGCAGCAGGCGGTTGTACCATTGTCCATATAACCCTGAAGTGTTTTTGAACTCAGCCGCAACAGCTTGAAAAAGTCCTCGCCTGTGAGGAAGAACTCGGCACTCAACCCCTTCTATCGGAACTCTTACATGTTAAAACTGATAAGTAACTGCTGCAATGAAGTTGCGGCCGGGTGCTGAAATTCCCGAACTGTAATACCGATAGCGTGCATCAGTGATGTTTTCTAATCCGGCATGAATAGACAACTTGTCGGTGGCTTGGTATTGTGTCTTCAGGTTGAGTGTGAACCATGCCGGGCTATACACTTGCCCGTTGCTGTCAAGTGCATATAGTTCTGGTTTTTCTATCTCAGACTCGGGCATATCGGCGTATGGCCGCTCTGCTTGGAATTGGCAGTAACACTCCATAGAGAGCTTGTCGTGATGGTATGTAATGCCTGCACGTCCGAAGAATGGTGTGGTATGGCGCAAGGTGCTCTTCTCTCCGTTGTCCAATTCTTCTTTTCCTTTCTGCAGGTTGAGTTTCATGTTGTATCCAAAGCCCATAGGCAGCACTGCATTGCAGCCGAGTTGCACCCCCGTAACGTATGCCGAAGCCGCGTTTTGTATGGCTAAGAGTTTGCTCATTTCGCCTTTATACATCATTTCTGTTTTTCCGTTGGCGCTGAAAGGTCTGCGAACCATGGCATTGTCCAAATGTGTGTAGTAGGCAGCGATGTCTATTTTGAGGACTTTCCCAAAGGTCTTGGCAACACCTATCTCGGCATTGTAGGCATATTCGGGTTTGAGGTCGGGATTGGGAACGACAACGGCACCGTCTACCGAGTCGTATAGTTTGCCCATGTCGTCCACATTGGGTGTTCTAAAACCGCTGCTTGCAGAGAGTGAGAGCAGCCACGATTGCGAAGGGCTATACGTCAGTCCTACGCTTCCGGACAGCGCACCTTTTTGATTGGTTTGTTTGGGGTCAAATCCTAATTCAAGGTCATTGTTGCTAAAATCGGCTGAGAGTCGATAGTACGTATAGCGCAGTCCGGCTTCAAGGTTGAGTTGTGTAGACAAGCGGAACAAGGCTTGTGCATAGGCTGCATACGATGCCCATTGCGATTGCGGATAACGTGAGTAGTCTTGCGTTGTTTGCTTCGTGTCAATTTGTGTCGCCGTGCCTTGCGAAGAAACATCGTCATATACATATTCCAACCCATAGTATAGGGTGTGTTTTTTTAGTTGCTTGGTAAAGTCAGCGTTTAGAGAGTAAGCGTCCACCCCCTCTTCTGTCGTGGTGCGTGTGTTGTTGTTAAACTTCCTGTCTATCCTACTTTCTTCAAAGCGTTGCGCAGCTATGCGTATCGCCATGCGGTCATAAAATAGGTTTGGTTGGGTGTGTTGCGCAGTTAGTTGGTTCATCATCCACACTTGCGGGCCATAATTCCACTCGCCATATTGCGGAAGTCCTTTTTTGATACGCGTGTGCCGGTCGTATCGTGCATAATCAGATGTTTCCGAATAATGCAAGGCGTATTGTAGATCCCAATGCGAGGTGGGTCGGAATGCTATTTTTTGCATGAAATTGATTTGCGAATAACCTGAGGGCGACTGCACCAATGGGTTAGGGTTGTCAATAGCCACATCGTTTTGGTTGTTCTGTCTTTGCACGATATAGGGTTTCAGGTATTCGTCCGGGCCGTGGCTTCCTTGTCTCAGGTCGTCAAAGTTGAAGGTGCTGACACTGGTGAGTGCCGCCCATTTCCGGCCCCCAACACTCACATCGAAATGGGCGGTACGCTCGTTGTTGGCCGAAGAATAACGCGCCGTGGCATTGCCTTTGATTATCGTCTTGCCTGCAACAGTGGCAAAGATGGGGTTCTTTGTGTTGAAACTCATCACCCCTCCCATGGCGTCGCTGCCATAGACAACCGATCCCGGGCCGAACAACACCTCTGTTTGCCCTATTGCAAAAGGGTCTAAGGATATGACGTTTTGCAGGTTTCCGGAGCGGAATATAGCTGTGTTCATCCTAACGCCGTCTACTGCATACAGCAGGCGGTTGGTGGCAAAGCCGCGTATCATGGGGCTTCCGCCGCCCAACTGGCTTTTCTGTATATACACATGCCCCGACAGTTCCAATAAGTCGGCTGCCGTTTGCGGTTGGCCAAACATCATATCTTTGGCCGCTATCGTGGCGATGTGCTTAGGCAGTTCACGTTGTGCCTGCTGCCATTTATTGCCCGACACCACCACTTCGTTTAAAGAGATGGCTGTTGTGTCGTTCAGTGTATGGGCTTGCACATGGGTTGTTGCACAAGCCAGTAGCATAAGAAATAGATTCTTGCTCATTGGTTGGATTTATTGAATGATTAATTTTCCCGTTTTCTTAAAGGTGGCATTCGCTATCACATAGAAATATACGCCCGATGTCAGGCCGGCGGTGGATATTGTCTCATCGGCAGATGCTTTGATCTCTTGCGTGGCAACCAGTTTGCCGGAGGCATTGTACAAGTGCCAAGTACAAGGCTTATTGACTCCCGAGGGATGTAGCCGTATGCTTTCGCCACGCCTTAACACATTGGAATATAGCAACACGTCATGCTTCAAAACCTCTTGCGCCACAAGATTGGTAGGTACGGCTATTTCGCCGGCTATCATTTGCTTGACGGTTTTGCTGTCGCTCCCTTGTGGTGTGGTAACGGTGAGTGTAACGTCATAGCTCTGGTTAGGGGCGATGGTAACGATAGGGTTGCGCGCAGTGGCATCGGAAACGGAAAGCGGTTGCGGGTTGAACTCCCATTTCCAACTTACGTTCCCTTGGTTTACGATAGAGTAACTGTCAAACTCCACTTGTAGTGCATCCATCTTGTCGGCCTTGCCGGCATTGAGTATTAACGGCTGGGCTATGGGCTTAAAGGCCTTGTCTTTTAAGTCGCGTTGCCAAATGCCGTTGCTGGTGGCAATCCTGATTTTCCCGTTCTTATAAAACGGCAGCATGCGGGCAATGGTAATCACCGGCGGCAAACCCTCGGAATAGTCCTCCCACTGCCCGATGGTGTCGTCATAATAGAAGATGCGCCCGCGCGGTGCGTTGTATCCATTGCCCTTGGGGCGCGACACGCTGCCTATGGCATACACCGCATTCTTGTCGTTGCCCGTAATGAAAAAGCGGTTGATAACCACTTGTTCGTCGTATGCAGGTTTTAGCGGACTGGCAGGGTCGATGGTCAAACCCCGGTCAAGTTTTTCCCAAGTATCGCCATTGTCGGTAGTGCGGTAGATACCGCCGGCATTTTCGGTGGCCACCCATATTTCGTTTTCATTGGTAGGATGGATAGCCGCTTTGGGCGTCAGCGAATTGAGGATTTCTCCTGGCAGATTGTCAAACATCGTGAACGACTCTCCACCATCTAACGAATAATACAAGCCGCACGCCGTAGACACCACGATCTTGTCGGGGTTGGAGCGGGAGATAACGTGCGAGGTAACGGCTTTGGGGAAACGATATAGCTCCACGAAGCTCTGTCCGTCGTCAACCGTTTTCCATAAACTGCGCAATTCGTCTTCCCACGAACCCTTGAATATCAGGAAGCTCTTGGCGTAGCGCGGGTCAAACTCAAGTCCCATGCCATATTGCTGTTGTTCGTACGGAAAGGTCCAGAAGTCAACAAAAGGAACAAACGGTGCGTGCCAATCATCAGGAAGGATGACGCTTTTGGGATTTGTGTCTGAGAACGCCACTTTGCGCGGATTGCTCAACAAGACATACCCCGTGGCTGTTTCGCTGCCTCCCATGTGGATGGCTGCCCCGTTATAGCGGTCCATTTGAGCCATGTCGCCGTTGTGGTTGCGTCCGCCCACCATCACATCTTCGTTCCATCCTTGGTCGAAACCGAAAAACTCCGAAGCGTAGATGCCATTGATTTTAGCTTCTGCCTTCGTGCCGAAGAAGTCGGGCGAGTAGACCATTCCGCCGTCGGTGGATATCCATGTGTCTCCGCCTTTCACTTGTATGTCCTGCATATCGCAGTGGAGGTCAAACTCACCGATATACCCACCTTTTATTTTTACCGTTTCTCCACCATCGTCAGAGCGGTAGAGATTGAGCAAGCCGAAGAGCAAATGTTCCGGATTGTCGGCAGAAGCAGAGATGAGCATGTCGTAATAGCCCTGCCCCCAACTGATTTCTATTGAGTTCATCTTGCCGGCTATATCTTCGTGCTTAATCCATGTCGTTCCTCCATCCGTGCTCTTTAACAGGATGGGAGTGCCAAAATAATAAGGTGCTTTGAACGACAGGCTGTTGTCGGTCTTGCAGGCTAAGACGTATATGTAATTGTGTCCGCCGGGCGCTTCGGATAGTCCGATGCGGCCACACGCTAAGTTGTAGCCTAATTGCGGCGATATTGTCTCAAAGTTCTCCCCGCCGTCAACGCTTGCTTTCAACACCACATTCCCGCCATCGCGTACCATGGCGTAAATAGTGTTGGCATCTCCGTGCTTGTGCTTCACATCAAAGCACTCGCCGTTTTGCAAGAGTGTCCACGTTGCTCCGTTGTCGGCGGTTTGGTAAAGTCCGCCCGCAGTAGCCACAACCATCCGTTGGTCGTTGGCTGGGTGAAAGATTGCGTCACGGACAAGCTTGCCGCTGCTGCGTATGGGCGCGGGGGTTATGTCCGTCCATGTGGCGCCGCCATCCGTGGTCAGCCATAGGAAAGAACCGGCACCCATCAACACCTTATTCTCATTTTGGTAAGATATTTCCACCGTGGTTATTTCCCCGCCAAAATAGTAGTTGCCCGTACACTCTGTCCATTCCTCCCCCTTGTTTGTGGTCTTGAACATCATGCCCGTTTCTGTGCCACAATACAAGACGTTGGGGTTGGTGCGGGAAACATCAAAGCGTTGCACGTTGGCTTGTCCCGGGTACATGGTTTTCTTTTCCATGTGATAGGTGCGCAGCGGCGAGAGCACCTCCCATTGGCTATTCGCAGCTGCACGTGTCAATGGATTGTCATGCTGCCGGCTATTGATATCTTCCACAAAACTGCGGAAATCGGCAAACGATGGCACTTCTATTTTCCCATTTTCTGCGACATAGGGTAGGTAGGCCTTTTGCCATCTCCTGAAGTAATTGATGACGGCCTTGGTGGTGGGCGACTTCCGCCGCATTTCAGGGTGCTGGCGCCTGAACTCCTCGAACGAATCAACCATGGCATGATAGTTCACGTTTTCTATGTCCGTGAGTTGCTGCATCCATAGCGGTGCATGTGTGGGAATGCCCGTGGGGGCGTATGGTTGGTAAGGTGCCTTTTTTGCCTCTTGCGCCATCGTGTTGCCCGTAGCAAGCATACAAAGGGCAAGCGCCAAAAAGTTTCTGTACGTTTTTATAATATGACCCATGTTCATTGCTTAGTTGTCGTTGTTGTGGATGAACTTTCCAAAATACTTGTAGTGTCCTGTTTTCAACTGGTAGATGTACACTCCAGGTTCCCGTCCTTGGAGAGGGATGTCTATGCTATGCACATGAGGCTCTATTTCTATGGTTTGCAGTAAAGCCCCTTTTGCATTGTGCAGTGTCAGCAGTTTGCTTTCATCAAGATTGGGCATTTGCAAGTGCATTACGGGTTGGTTGTCTGTGGTGTTTATCCTTATCTGCACTTCGGGTGTTTGCGGAGTTTCAATGTTGGTTGGCGTGTTTATCCTGATCATCTCCTTGATGGTTCGGCTGTGCGTGCCTTGTGGCGTGGTTACGCTGAGTGTCACATCGTAAGCCCCATCTTTGCCAAACACCACTTGCGGCTGCCGCGTATCGGCCCCGATGACAGATTGCGGCTGGGGTGAAAAGCTCCATTGCCATTGTGCTTGCTCTTGGTTGACGATGGAATAGCTGTCAAACAAAATCGTTTTATTGGGAGTGCTGCTGATGTCGCCGCCTCCGATATTGAGCGCCATGGGTTGTGCTATGGGTGCAAACTGTTCGCGGTAGAGCGGTATTTCCCATATGCCCTGGCTGCTGGCTGCACGCAGTTTACTCTCCTTATAAAAAGGAATTAGGCGTGTGATGCGTGCGCCTTTGGGGAAGCCGTTGTCGTAGTGGGCCCATTGCTCCATACCATCTTCTTTGTATAGGATCACTCCCCCTTCGGTTGCCGTAAGGTAAACGCCGTTTTGTTGGTTGCCGGTAAGCACAATCCAGTGGTATTTCTTCTTTTTCAGTTCGGCGTCGTCATTAAGCGGATAATGCCATGTTAGGCCGCAGTCCGTAGTATACGCCACGTGGCCCGGGTAACTGGCGTTGACATACCACAGGGTGTTTTCATCGTTGGGGTCCACGGCGATGTTTACCGTGCTGTTTCCCGTGGTAATGTCTTTAAAGGGCATTGTCTCAAAGTCTTCCCACGTGTTGCCGTTGTCCGTGGAATGCTTTATCCAATAAATGCCGGCCACATAGATGTGGTTGGGATTTGAGCGGGAAAACTCATAACTCGAAATGTCCTCATATTCAAAATCAAGCATCTGCCGGAACGACACGCCTTCATCCTCCGAAACATATAGTTTGTCGTTGTCATTCCAGTCGGCCGAACGCATGATAAGACGTTGCGCATAACGGGGGTCAAAGCCCAACTCCTTGCAGGTGTACAATGTTTCAAAGGGCTTTTTGTTCCGGAATTGGTCGTAGGTGGTTTGTATTGCCCCGTCTATGTTTTGCGGTATGGTGCTTACGCCCGCATCTGAGAAATAGACTTTGTTGGGGTCGCTCAACAGCACATGCCCGGTGGAAAACTCCACACCGCCCACGTGCAGCGAGTTGCCCTCGCCAAAGTTCGACGTAATCACGGCGTCGCCATTGTGCCAACGCCCGCCAGCCATTACATCCTCGTTCCAACCCTGGCCGAAGCCCACATATTCGCTGGCGTAAATGCCGAAGTTGCGGTCGATACCCGGCGTGGCAAAGAAGTTGTCCGAATATTTGACACCTCCATCGGTGCATATCCACGTGTCATTGCCACACACTACGATGTCTTGCATATCGGGATGCATGGCATCTTGGTTTTGGTAGCCGCCGATGGCCGTCTTGTAAAACGACTCCTTGCCGCCTTTGGTAGAGCGGTAGGCATTGCACAGTCCGTAGATAACGTGTTCGGGATTGCTCTCAGACACGCCCACAATCATGTCAAAATAGCCCTGGCCGCCATAAGGCTCATCCATATAGGGCGAAAAGGTCTGGTCCCGTCCTTCCCTGACGGTGTGGTCTGTCCATGTTGCCCCGCCGTCCGTGCTTTGCAGGATATGCGGTTTGCCCAATCCGCCGTAAGGCCCTTCATCGTAAGAGTTGCCCGAAGCGTTGACCATGGCGTACACATATTGTTCGCCCCCGGCGGCATTGCTCACGGCCAACCGCCCCGCTGTGATGTTGCCCACAGGCAGGGAAACGGGGGTGAATGTGGCGCCGGCGTTGTCAGAAATGAGCATTTCAAACTTTTGCTGTCCGCTACGTTTGGCCAAGAGGTAAATGCGCTGGTCATTGCCCGGCTGCAGTTCGTGGTCGTGGCACACGCCGCTGAGGGTTTGTGTGAAGCTTTGGCCTCCGTCGGTGGAAACATAAAACCCGCCCCACTGCCCGTTGCTGATACCGGTACTCAGGGTGATATACTGTGTGTTGGCGGCCGATATGCGGATGCTATTGACGCGTGCATTGATGTCGGGATGCCTGTCCCATGTATTTCCCCCGTCGGTGGTTTTCCATAATTGTTGTCCTCCGCCTGCATATACTATGTCGGGATTGGTGGGGTCCACTTGTATGGCAAAGATGGGCCCGCCGAAATTGTGCAGCGCATTGCAAGGGAGCCAGGTTTCGCCCTTGTCGGTTGTCTTAAAGACGACACCCATTTCCGTGCCTGCATAGACAATGTCCGGGTTGGTGGGCGAGACGGTAAGGCGGTAGACGCAGGCTTGCGAGTCTTTCGACTTCCCCATCTTGCCTTTCGTGGTGTTCGGCCCGATGTTGCGCCATGCCTTTGTCTCCCCGGCACGGGTGTTCGTGGTGGTTTGTGCAGACTCGTTGTGCGCAGCCAACTGCCGTAGGTGTTCGTCCATTGTAGGCAGGTGGATAAATCCGTCCGCTCCCACATACGGTTTGTAAGCCTTCATCCACCGGCGGTAGAAGTTGACGGCGGGCTTGTTGTCAAGTGTCTTGACGCGTGCGTTTATATCCGTGGCCATCCAGTCGTTGAAGAGCGAATCCATTTCGTGAAAACTCACCTTGGACGGGTCCCGGGCTATGTTTCGCATCCACGAAGGCGCACTCGCCGGTAAAGGCTCGGGGGTGTAAGGGTCAAATAAGGGAGTATGGTTTACCTGTGCTTGTATGTGTGTGCAAAATGGAAAAACAGCCACAAAGAGGGCATAGGAAACACGATGATGCATAGTTGTGTTCAGTCTATTAATAGTAAGATGATGAATATTGAAACATAAGATGCTGCAAAGCTACGCATTTTTGTGGATATGATGGTCAATTTCGAAGACAAGTACAAGCCATGGGGTAGGGGGAAAGATTGGAACGTTCCAGCAGAATACAAGTTTTTTATGGACGAATCTTCTTTGATGTGGTATGAAATCCTTACCTTTGTGTTTGTAGAATTGTAATGCTAACATCACAAAATCATCGTATGAGGGTAATTAATAGAATAAAGGTTGTACTTGTGGAGAGGCAACGCACAAGCAAATGGTTGGCCGAGCAGCTTGGCAAATCTGAGAATACGGTTTCCAAATGGTGTTCCAATAAGGTGCAACCGTCGCTTGAGATACTATACGAAATAGCCAAGTTGTTAGATGTGGAGGTGCGCACTTTGATTGTCCCTTCAAAGGAACAAGCATGAATGGAAATCCATCAGCCAATAAAACATGGCAAGGAAGAAAAAAGACATAGCCCCGGATTTGTTTGATGCTCTCAAGTCTGACGAACAGATCAAGATGGAGAATGCGCAAGACTTGTACAACTTCTTGTTCGAGGCTTGTAACATTATCCGGGGCCCTGTGAGCCAGGACAACTTTAAGGACTACATCACACCACTCCTATATTACAAACGCATCTCCGATGTTTATGACGAAGAGATGCAAGCTGCCCTCGGGGAAAGTGGTGGCGATATGGATTATGCCATGTTGCCCGAGCAGCACCGCTTCGACATTCCGGAGGGCTGCCATTGGAAGGATGTGCGCGAACGCTCGGAAAACCTCGGGGCTGCCATTGTGGGGGCTATGCGCAAGATCGAACTTGCCAACCCTGATACGCTGTATGGTGTGTTGAGCATGTTCTCCAACCAGAAGTGGACCAACAAGGGCATCCTTACCGACGGCAAGATTCGCGACTTGATAGAACACCTGTCAACCCGCAACCTGGGCAACAAGGCTTATCCTGCCGACTTGATGGGAGATGCATACGAGGTGCTGCTGAAGAAATTTGCCGACGACTCAAAGGCGCAAGCGGGCGAGTTTTACACACCACGCTCTGTTGTAAGCCTGTTGGTGCGAATCTTGGACCCCAAACCGGGGGAGACCGTATATGATCCGGCCTGCGGTAGTGGTGGCATGCTTATCGAGGCTGTCCATCACATGAACCATGATAACCTTTGCTGCGGAAGCATTTTTGGGCAAGAGAAGAATGTGGTCAACGCCGCCATTGCCAAAATGAACCTGTTCCTACATGGGGCTTCCGACTTCAATATCATGCAGGGCGACACCCTCCGCTCTCCCAAAATCCTCCAGGGGAATGAGATTGCCAAGTTCGATTGTGTTATTGCCAACCCGCCGTTCTCTCTTGATAAGTGGGGCGCTACGGAATGGTCTTCCGACAAGTTTGGCCGTAATGTCTGGGGTACGCCATCCGACTCGTGCGGCGATTACGCTTGGATTCAGCACATGGTAAAGAGCATGGCTCCGGGCAACAGCCGAATGGCGGTGGTTATGCCGCAGGGCATCCTCTTCCGTGGCAACGTGGAGGGTGGTATAAGGGAAAAGCTGGTGAAGAGCGACCTCATAGAAGCCGTAGCCACCCTCGGAGACAAACTCTTCTATGGCACTGGGCTCAGTCCTTGCTTCCTCATACTGCGCAAGATGAAACCGGCCGCACACTCGGGGCGCATACTCATGATCGACGGCACTAAGATACTTACCGCAAAGCGTGCGCAGAACGTACTGTCGCCCGACAACGTCAACCAGCTCTACCAACTCTACTCCGACTATAAAGACGTGGAAGACCTCTCCAAAGTGGTTACGCTGCAAGAGATTGCCGACAAGGACTACAACCTTTCGCCAAACCGCTATGTGGATTACCACAAAGAGGCGGTACGCCCATACGGAGAGGTAAGGAAAGAATTTATAGAAGCCCTACGAAGAAGTACAGCGGTGCGAAACGGAGGTTAGGGAATTGATAATTGATAATTGATAATTGATAATTGATAATTGATAATTGAGAATTGATGATTATGAAGGAAAATGTCGTTTTGCGGAAGAGCAAGGCTTTCGCGCTTAGGATTATCAAGATGTATAAATGGCTGAGTGAAGAAAAACATGAATATGCGCTGAGCAAGCAATGTCTCAGAAGCGGCACAAGTATCGGGGCAAACATAATATAGAAGCCCTTGAAGCAGTAAGGCGGGCGGAAGAAGAGGTTAGGGAATTGATAATTGATAATTGAGAATTGATGATTATGAAGGAAAATGTCGTTTTACGGAAGAGCAAGGCTTTCGCGCTTAGGATTATCAAGATGTATAAATGGCTGAGCGAAGAAAAACATGAATATGTGCTGAGCAAGCAATGTCTCAGAAGCGGCACAAGCATCGGGGCAAACATAAGAGAGAGCATAAATGCACAAAGCAAATCAGACTTCGTTTCAAAGTTGAACATAGCACTGAAAGAATCGGACGAAACCCAGTATTGGTTGGAGCTGCTTCATGAGAGTGACTACATCGACGAGAAACTCTTCCAAAGCGTTTATGACGATAACATAGAGCTCACCCGTCTGCTCACATCAATAATCAAAACGATAAAAGAAAACACCACAAAGGACTAATTCTCAACTCTCAATTCTCAATTATCAATTGTCAATTCTCAACTCTCAACTCTCAAGTCTCAATCATCAATTATCAATTATCAATTGTCAAGACTCAAATATCAACTCAGAATTATAAACTCTCAATTGTCAATTGTCAATTATGAATTACCAATCAACCATCACGCTCGACGAGATGAAGCAGTTCCTTTGGGGGGCTGCCACACGGCTGCGTGGCCAGATAGACGCGGCTGGATACAAGGAATACATCTTCCCGCTGTTGTTCTTCAAGCGCATCAGCGACGTCTATGATGAGCAGTTTGACGGATACGCCCGCGAGGGCGGCGAAGACTACGCCCGCATGCAAGCCGAGGAATTTGCCATCCGCATACCCGACGGCGCCCATTGGCGGGATGTGCGCGAGGTGACGGAGAATGTGGGCCAGAGACTTGTGGAGGCCTTTATTGCCATAGAGCAGGCAAACCCCGGGGTGGAAGCCGACGGACGCGTCGTCGGCGGGCTTGAAGGTATCTTCGGCCCGAAAGACGGATGGACGAACAAGGCCAAGATGCCGGACCATATCATCACCTCGCTCATCGAAGACTTCTCGCGCTATGAACTGAACCTCGCCACCTGCCCCGCCGACGAGATGGGGCAGGCATACGAATACCTTGTGGGCAAGTTTGCCGACGATGCCGGCAACACAGCGCAGGAGTTCTACACCAACCGCACCGTGGTCACCCTCATGGCAGAGATACTGCAGCCCAAGCCCGGCGAAAGCATCTACGACCCCACCTGCGGCTCGGGCGGCATGCTCGTGAAGTGCCTCGACTATCTGCGCGATAAGGGGCAGCCATGGCAGGGGGTGAAGGTGTTTGGGCAGGAGATAAACGCCCTCACGTCGTCTATCGCCCGAATGAACCTGTACCTCAATGGCGTGGAAGACTTCTCCATAGTATGTGCCGACACCCTCGAGCGACCCGCCTTCGTCGATGGCAGCCGCCTGAGGAAGTTTGACATTGTGCTTGCCAACCCTCCGTACTCCATCAAGCAATGGAACCGCGATAAGTTCATGAATGACAAGTGGGGGCGCAACATGTATGGTACGCCACCGCAAGGCAGAGCAGATTATGCATTCATGCAGCATATCATAGCCTCAATGAATGAAACTACCGGACGATGTGCTATTTTGCTACCGCACGGAGTATTGTTCAGAAATGAAGAATCAGAGGTAAGAAAGGAAATGGTGTTATCAAAAAAGGTTGAAGCAGTTATCGGATTAGGGCCAAATCTTTTCTACAATGCCCCGATGGAGGCTTGCGTTATTATTTGCAATAACAATAAGCCTTTGGAATTGAAAGACAAGGTAATCTTCATAAATGCCAAGAATGAAGTAACTCGCAAAAATGCTGAAAGTTATATAGAAGACACGCATGTCAATAAGATTCTGTCAGCATACAAATCGAATAGTGATGTTGAAGATTTTAAGCGTATCGTAGATTTAGCAGAGATTGAAAAGAATCATTTTGACTTGACTATACATAAATATGTTTTTATCAATGAGATAACAAACTATGAAACTCTGGATAAGGAGGATGCCATCAAGCAATGGAACAAGTCAAGTGAAAATACGTCTGAGGCATACAATACACTAATAGAACTTTTGAACAATGCAGTATAGATTTGATAGAATAGCCTTTAATAGAACTGCAAAGAAGAAGCCTACGGAAGAAGATAAAGAACACTATATCGGTCTTGAACACCTTGATACTGATTGTTTGTATGTCACCCGTTGGGGCTCTGATGTTGCGCCAACAGGAGAAAAGTTACTCATGAAAAAGGGAGATGTGCTCTTCGGGAAAAGACGTGCTTATCAACGTAAGGTTGGTATTGCTCCTTTTGATGGAATTTTTTCTGCACATGGTATGGTATTACGCCCAAATGAGGGGGTAATAGATAAGGACTTTTTCCCATTTTTCATAAGTTCCGATCAATTTATGGAGCGTGCTGTGCGTATTTCTGTTGGTGGGTTGTCGCCAACGATAAATTGGAAGGATCTTCGTGAACAAGAATTTTCCCTCCCCTCTCTCTCCGAGCAGCGTATTCTTGCGGATAAAGCTTGGGCGGCATACCGCCTGAAGGAAAGCTACAAGAAGCTCCTCGCAGCCACCGACGAAATGGTCAAAGCGCAATTTATCGAGATGTTCGGAAATCCGGTGACAAACACTCATCACTGGCCAACTATGAAAATAAAGGATGTTGCTCCAGAAGTTGCATCGAAAGTATTGTTGACTGGGAAAGTTTGGTTATTAAACTTGGATATGATAGAGTCCAATACAGGTAAGATAATTGAGAAGGTATATGGAGAGGCCGATAAAGCTTTGTCTGTGCAAGCTTTTGACGAAGGTAATGTACTTTTCTCAAAATTAAGACCATACCTTAATAAGGTCGTTATTCCTGATGAGCCCGGTCTCGCAACAACAGAATTGGTACCTCTACGTCCAAAGGAAGACATGTTGCATAAAGTCTTCCTCAGTCATTTGCTTAGAGGGGATCAGTTTGTCAACTAGGCGAATGACATTGCTGGTGGCACAAAAATGCCCAGAATGCCACTATCGGAATTAAGAAACTTCAAGTGTATTCTTCCTCCAATGGAAGAGCAAATGAAGTTCGTTGCGATAGCCGAACAAGCCGACAAATCAAGAGTTGCCCTCCGCAAATCCATCGAAGCGATAGATGCCGTGATAAAGAGCCTGATAAACCGGTAAGAAGATAAGGATGATGAATGCTATAACAGTAAACGAGCAAGGCTATGACGATTTACTGCGACAGGCCGTCGCAGTAATTGACCACTCTCGCACTCTTATGGCCATGCAGGCTTGCTCCTATGGCAGGGGACTCATTGACGGTCTATCGCAGTGTCAGATTACGAGATTTGGAAATCGGGGTTTCCGAATCTTACATGGACACGAAGTAAAGAACTTACCCGAAGAATAATAAGACCATGGCATATTTCAACGAAGAGAACACCGTTGAGCAGATGCTCATCAATGCAGCCGTTCAGCGCGGCTGGACATACGTGGAGCCAAAGGAGGTGCCCCGGCTTCCCGACGAAGTGCTTGTAACGGAATGGTTGTCAGAGGCCCTGCTGAGACTCAACCCCATCACACCGGAACAGGCGGAACAGGTGATATACAAACTGCGGGCCGCCATCACGAGTGGCGGCCAACCCGCCGGATTGGTGGATGCAAACGACCAATTCCGCAAGTTGATCTTTGAAGAGAACTCATACCCGTTCGGCGGGGACGGCGACAACGTCAACATCCGTTTCTTCAGCGACGGCAGCGACAAGGATGGCAACGAATACAAGGACCGCTGTGTGGTAACCAACCAGTGGGAATATCCCCGTATGAGCAAGGAAGGCGGCAAGCGCCTGGACTTGGTGTTTGTCATCAACGGCATTCCCATGGTTGTAGGCGAAGCCAAGACCCCGGTGCGGCCACAGGTAACATGGGCGGACGGAGCGACAGACATCATGCACTACCAGAAGAGCATTCCGGAGATGTTCGTGCCAAACATCCTTTGCTTTGCCAGCGAAGGGAGGGAACTGCAATATGCCGGAATTGGCTGCCCCATAGACAAGTGGGGCCCCTGGTTTGCAGACGAGAAACGCATGCACGGCAGTTTGGAGCGGGTTCGGCACAACTATCTCGAACTGGTGGAGCCAGGCCGGTTGCTCGACATCTACCGTTTCTACTCCGTGTTCACCGGCACAACGGGCGGCCGGAAGATAAAGATAGTATGCCGCTACCAGCAGTACCTCGGTGGTGAAGCCATAGTGCAGCGTGTGCTGGATACATTCCGGAATGGCAATGGCCCGCGGAAAGGCCTTGTGTGGCATTTCCAGGGTTCGGGTAAGTCGTGGCTCATGGTGTTTGCCGCCCAGAAGCTCCGTCTTCAACAAGATTTGAAGTCGCCGACGGTACTGATTGTGGACGACCGTATCGACCTCGAAGACCAGATAACGGGGGACTTCACCCGCGCCGAGATTCCCAATGTGGAAGGCATTGCCAGCAAGGAAGAGATGGCCGCCAAGATACGCCAGCGCAAGATCCTGATCACCACCATATTCAAGTTTGGCGACTTGGCGGATGGCCAGGTGTTGGACGACAGGGACAACATAATCCTCCTAATGGACGAGGCACACCGCACCCAGGAAGGCGATCTCGGCAAGAAGATGCGCACCGCATTGCCAAACGCATTCTTCTTCGGCCTTACGGGTACGCCCATCAACCGCAACGACCGCAACACCTTCGTATGCTTCGGGGCGGAAGAGGATGAGTATGGCTATATGTCGAAATACACCTTCCAGGATTCCGTTGCCGACGGGGCCACTTTGGAACTCAACTTCAAGACGGTCCCGGTGGAGATGCACCTGGACGAAACAAAACTCCAAGAAGAGTTTGATGCCCTGACGGACCAGATAAGCGAGGAAGACAGGAACGAATTGGTGCGCCGTACAAGCGTTGAGGCTTTCTTCACGGCAGAGAAGCGCATCAATGACGTATGCAAGTACATCGTCAACCACTTCCGTGAATACGTGGAACCGACCGGCATGAAGGCCCAGGTGGTGGTGTATAACCGTGATTGCTGCGTGAGGTACAAGAAAGCCCTTGACGCCCTGCTCGGCACGGACGACCAGACAACCATCGTGATGCACACAGCCGGCGACAAGTCTGACGATTACAAGCCCTACAAGCGCAACCGTGACGAAGAGAAGAAACTGCTCGACCAGTTCCGCGACCCCCTGTCGCCATTGAAGTTCGTCATCGTAACCAGTAAGCTGCTGACAGGCTTTGACGCGCCTATCCTCCAGTGCATGTATCTTGACAAGCCGATGAAGAACCACACCTTGCTGCAGGCCATCTGCCGCACAAACAGGAAGTACAACGAGAGCAAGAAATGCGGCTTGGTTGTCGATTTTGTGGGTGTTTTCGAAGATGTGGCGAAGAGTCTCGCCTTTGACGAGGAAAGCGTCAAGACCGTTGTCAAGAACATAGACGGGATTAAGGCCCGCATCCCGGAGTTCATGCAGGAGTGCCTTGCTTTCTTCCCCGGTGTCGACCGCACCGTCGGAGGGTGGGAAGGGCTTACCGCCGCCCAGCAATGCCTGAAGGACGATGGGGTAAGAACCAACTTCGCACGCCACTTTGCCCGGCTGTCAAAGGCGTGGGAAATAATCTCGCCGGATGCATGCCTCGAACCATACCAGAGTGATTACACATGGATGGCACAGGTTTACCAGAGTGTGCGCCCCGTCAGCGGCGGCAACCTGATATGGGCGTTGCTCGGCGCCAAGACCATCGAAATAATACACCGCAACATTGACACCATCGACATTGGCACCGCACTGGAAGATCTTGTGGTTGATGCGGATGTCATCGATGCTGTTCTCGATGACGAGAAGAAGCTCCGGAAGAAGATTGTTGAAGTGGAAAAGATGCTCCGGCTCCGCCTTGGCGGGCACACCGGGAACCCAAAGTTCAAGCGGTTTGCAGAGAAACTTGACGAACTGCGTGAGCGTATGGCCCAAAACATGATTTCAAGCATCGACTTCCTGAAGCAGTTGCTCGCTATGGCAAGGGAACTGCTCGAAGAAGAAAAGAAGGTTGAGCAACCAATGGATAAGCGCGCCCAGGCCCGTGCCGCACTGACGGATCTCTTCCAAAGCATCAAGACAGACGAGATACCGTTGGTTGTTGAGAATGTGGTAAACGACATTGACAACGAGGTGGTCAACATCGTCCGCCAGTTCAACGATGCTTTCAAGAGCATAACAGCCCAGCGGGAGATCAAGAAGAAACTGAGATCTATACTATGGATCAAGTATGGCATAAAGGACAATGATGTCTTTGACAAGGCTTACCAGTATATAGAAATGTATTACTGATTTTCCATAGTCTGTTTTGCCCTTTGTCCTTGTGCAAGGATGTTGTTCCTTTCCCCTTGCCGGGCGGAAAGGCGGGGCATGTGCCGTGGCGGTACCAAGGCGTGGTACAAGTAGTACCAAGGCGTGGTACAAGTAGTACCGTGGCGTGGTACAAGTAGTACCAGGGCGTGGTACAAGTAGTACCAGGGCGTGGTACCGGGTGGGAAACCAGCGGCCTGTGCGAATCCCGTTCCGCCATCCGTCATTCTGAGTGAGCGGCAGCGGCAGAAGAATCCACATAAACGCCGGGTTGTCTCCCTACGCTCAACATGGCGGGTGTGGGCGGTTTCAAGGTGCAGGCGGGACGCCTGCGCTCCGGCATTAAGGCGGGATTGTCTTGGATCGCAGTGTCCCTCCTGCATTGTCTTGGATCGCAGCGTTCCGCCTGCATTGTCTTGGATCGCAGGCGTCCCGCCTGCATTGTCTTGGATCGCAGTGTCCCGCCTGCATTGTCTCCACTCCGCACCGTAGCGGCCGTGGCAAGCCGCGTCTTATGCAAAGGCTCCAAACAAAAAGACGCGGCAAGCCGCGTCTCTACAGCGCAGTGGGGGGGGGCGGTTTCAAGGTGCGG
>R20__coassemble_908_pt1 | contig 19428 bp, 11 predicted proteins | sample R20__metabat2_low_PE_033 | metagenome-assembled genome bin R20
GCGTGCCGTCCTTCCTGTCTTCCCGTATGTTGTCCCCGCGTCCGTCCGTCATATCTTCTCCCCCACCCTCATTTTCGCGCTCCTACTGCGCGGGTTGGCCGATTGTTCATCCTCCGAAGGCGCAACCACTCCGCCTATGGCGCGAAGCGGCTTCTCCACCCGGCCGTAAAAGTCGCTTTCGGCACGCCCCGAAGCATTGCCGGCCTTTATGAAGTTCTTCACCATCCTATCCTCCATGCTGTGGTAGGAGATGAACACGAGCCGCCCGCCCGGCACGAGCAGGTCGGTTGCGGCTTCCAACAGCTCAGAAAGGGCTGCCATCTCGCCGTTCACCTCTATGCGCAAGGCCTGGAACACCTTTGACAGCTCTTTGCGGCTGCGCTCCCTCGGGAGCAGCGGCTCCACTACGGAGACCAGCCCGGCGGTGGTGGACACTCCGCCCTCAACCCTCGCCTTTACTATGGCGGAAGCTATCCTGCGGGAGTTCCTGAGCTCTCCGTAGTTGTAAAGCACGTCCGCAAGCCTCTCTTCCGGGTAGGATTCCACGATGTCTCTCGCAGTAATGCCGCCGAGGCGGTTCATCCTCATGTCTAACGGCGCATCAAAACGGAACGAAAAGCCCCGCCCGGCATCGTCCAAGTGGTGTGACGAAACGCCGAGGTCGGCTATTATCCCGTCTATGCCGCCCACTCCGTAGTACCTCATCCAATTCCGCAAATAGCGGAAGTTGGAAGCCACGAAAGTGAACGAGCCGCCATCGCCCGGGCACAGGGCCGGTGCGTTCGCGGCAGCGTCGGGGTCCTGGTCGAACCCGAAGAGCACTGCCCCACCCGTAAGCCTTGACAATATGGCACGGGAATGGCCTCCGCCGCCGAAAGTGGCGTCGACATACACCCCACCGGGGCGCAAGGCCAGGGCCTCCACGCTCTCGGAGAGCAACACCGGGACGTGATAGCCCCCGGCCGTGTATCCGTCTTTCCCTGTCATAAGCCAGGCCCTAACTTCGCATAACCCCTTGGAGGGCCTTGCCAAACTCCCCCGGGTCCATGAATGGGGTGTCCACGCATTCCCCGTCGGCGTTCCATATCTCTATTGTGTCTCCCATACCCACGAAGCGCACCTGCTGGCCTATGCCGGCCAGCTGTATGCAGCGCTTGGGTATGAGCAACCGCCCGCTGCCGTCTATGGAAACCATCTCCACATCGGAAACGAACTGGCGGAAGACCATCTGCTGCGCAGCGTCCCAGCGGTTGAGCCTGGAACGCAGCTCCTCCATCTGGCTATCCCAAGAGCTTTCTGGGTACAGCACAAGGCAACGCTCATAGACATCCTTGCGCATGGCGAGGGTGTCCTCGCCCGACTGCTGCAAAGACTTTCGGAACTGCGCGGGGAGGAACACCCTACCCTTGGCATCCACCTTAGCCTCTATGTTTCCTATGAACTTCGCCAATGCCATAGCCCTACACTATCGGAACTTGCCACAAAATTACACATTCCGCAACACTTCGCCCCACTTTACCCCACGTTTTCTCAAAATGAAACACTTGCCAATTATTTGCAACACTGCAAAAAACGGCTGCGGGGTACGCACCCCGGAAAGGGAACGCACCCCGCAGCGCGGCACTCCGGCGGTTCACACCAAGCGCATGGCCATGGCGTGCCCCAATCCGTAACACTGCTTCCTGACGGTCTCGGAGAAGCCCTGCTTCATCTCCACGGGTTCCCCCACCACCTCGAAGTGCAGGCGCTTGTCGTTCCACTCCCCAATCTTGGCCACGGCCTTGCCGGCCCACGAATAGCTGCCGAACCAGCCAAGGAGGCGGCCTTTCATCTGCCTTTCGGCCACTTCCCCCAGCAGCACGTCCATCTCGTGGTACAGGCCGGCGTTGTAAGTGGGGGCTCCCACTATCAGTCCTCGGTAGCGGAATATGTCGCGGAGTATGTAGGAATGGTGTGTCTTCGACACGTTGTACATCACTATGTTCTTCACCCCGGCCGCGCTCGCAGCCCTTGCAATAGCCTCGGCCATCCGCTCGGTGTTGCCGTACATGGTGCCGTAGCATATCACAAGGCCGTTGTCGGCATCGTAGCGGCTCATCTTGTCGTACATGCCCACCACCTTGGCGGCGTACTCCCTCCACACCGGGCCGTGGGTGGAGCAGATGGAGGTGATGGTCTCGCCGGCCAGTTTTTTCAGGGCCGACTGCACCGGGGTGCCGTACTTTCCCACTATGTTGGAATAGTAGCGCACCATTTCCAACCACACCCACTCGCAGTTGATCTCGCTGTCTATCAGCCCCCCGTTCAGGGCCCCGAAACACCCGAAGGCGTCCCCGGAATAGAGCGTGCCGGTGGCAGTGTCCAGGGTCATCATCGTCTCGGGCCAGTGCACCATGGGGGTTAGGAAGAAGCGTAGGGTGTGCCTGCCCAGCTCCAAGGCGTCCCCGTCTTTCACCTTCACCTCCCCGTACTTGTCGGAATAGAAGCCGTGCAGCAGGTCGAGTGTCTTGGCGTTGCCCACCACCTGAATCCCGGGGTAGTACTTGCGCAGCAGCGCCAGGGCCCCGCTGTGGTCCGGCTCCATGTGGTTCACCACGAGGTAGTCCACCGGGCGGTCGCCTATCACCTCCCTGATGTGTTCGATGAACTGGGCGAAGAAGTCTATCTCCACCGCGTCCACGAGGCACACTTTCTCGTCCACTATGAGGTAGGAGTTGTAAGACACCCCGTTGGGCAGGGGCCAGAGCCCCTCGAAAAGCGCCTTGTGGCGGTCGTTCACCCCTACGTAGTATGTGTTTTCCGCTATCTGTATCATCTGTGTGGTTGCTGTATTGGTTGGAAATGGCCCGGCCTACGCCCTCCTATGCGACAGGGCCGCGCCTATGGCCGTGCAGAATTCGCTGTGCTTCGGTATGGTGAAGCGCACATGGTAGAGTTCCTCCATGGCCGGGAACACGTTCTTGCACTGCGGCAGTAGGGTGAGGTTGCCTATCAGCACGAAATCCCTTATCCCGCTGCCTATCGAGGAGAGTATCGCGCCGCTGCCTATCGACTGCAACACCATGCATATCAGCCCCAGGGCGGTGTCTTCACGGGAGGTGTTACCCTTGGCGTTGCCGAAAAGGCTGGCCGTGGCCGTCATCGGCAGGCCGGGCAGCGGGTGGGCGCTTATGTCGCCTATGAGCAGGTTGACGTGGGAGATGTCTCCCGACATGGCCAGGGCCGAGACCTGCCTTATGTCGTCTGTGTTGAGCATCATGCGCGAGAGGCCTTGCAGGGTGCCACCGCCTATGCCTATGCCGCCGATGTGCCTTATGCCGTCTGAGTCGCACTGCACCAAGGACGTGCCGGTGCCCATGCTCACCACCACCATGCGCTCCAGCGATGTCTCGTACTTCGCGCCGAGGCCGTCCGCCTCAAACTCGTCCGCCTTGCCCGTGGGCAGGCCGTATATGGGCGAGTCTATGTAGGCCGAACCCACACCGGTGAGCATCACCTTTTCCACTTGGTGCAGGCTCACCCCGTTGTCGTGCAGGTATTTGCCGAAAGCCCCGTAAAGGGATGTCACCGGGTCCGTCGCCTTTATGCGGATGGGCGAGAGCACGGCCCCGCTGCGGTCTATGCCCACAATCTTGGTGGTGCTGATGCCCACGTCTATGCCTATGACCACTCCCATTTTCACTCACTAATGGTTCCTGTTGCCCTTCTTGGGTTTGCGCCTGGCCCAGCCCTCCTCTGAGAAGTCGGGTATCTCGCCTTTCATCTTGAAGTCCCCGCCTATCAGGTCTCGCCAGTCCCCTCCGCTGCCGGGCTTCCGGCCGTCAGCCTTGCGGCGGCCTCCCCTGCCTTGCGGCGGCTGGTAGGTGTTGCGGCGCGGCATGGAGGGCTTGCCGGCTTCCTCCGCCATGTTGCACCTCACCTCGCGCCCCTTGTAGAAGCTGCCGTTGAGGGCTTTCATCACACGGGCCGCATCCCTCTCGGGCACCTCTATGTAGGAGAATTTCTGAAGCAGGTCTATGTGGCCTATCTGCTGCTGGCGGTCAGGCATGTTCTTGTTGACGAACTGCATCACCTGCGCCGGGAAGAAGCCGTCCACACGGCCTATGTTCACAAACAGGCGGGTGTAGCCGGTCTCGGGCTTTCCGCCCCCTCCGCGCTTGCGGCCGGCTCCGCGGCCCTCCGACTTTCCGTCGGCCTTGGGCTTGCCTATCTCGGGCGCGTTGGCGTAGTATGAAAGGAAGCGGCCGAAGGTCATGCTCACGATCTTCTTTATGATGTCTTCCTTGTCCACGTACTCGAAGTGGCGGTTTATCTCCTCCATGAACGGGGCTATCTGCTCCTCGTCCACGTCCACTTTCTCTATGTTCTCCATGGCCTTGTAGAGCTGCTTGGTGCAGATCTCCTGCGGCGTGGGCAGGGTGCCGTCCACGAAGTCCTTGCCTATCACCTTCTCTATCTGCCTTACCTTGCCTTTCTCCTTGGTGTGTATTATGGAGATGGAGGTGCCTTTCTTGCCGGCCCGGCCGGTGCGCCCGCTGCGGTGGGTGTAGTTCTCTATGTCGTCCGGCAGGCCGTAGTTGATCACGTGCGTCAGGTCGTCCACGTCCAGCCCCCTGGCGGCCACGTCCGTGGCCACGAGCAGCTGTGTGAGGTGCTTGCGGAACTTCTGCATGGTGAGGTCCCTCTGCTGCTGCGAGAGGTCGCCGTGCAGCGATTCGGCGTTGTAGCCGTCGCGTATCAGCTTGTCGGCTATGTCCTGCGTCTCCACCTTGGTGCGGCAGAATATTATGCCGTATATGCGCGGGTGGTAGTCCACAAGGCGTTTCAGGGCCAGGTACTTGTCCCGTGCATTCACCATGTAGTACACGTGGTTCACGTTTTCCGCGCCCTCGTTACGGCTGCCCACCACTATCTCCTTGTAGTCGCGCAGGTAGTTCTTGGCTATCTTCTCTATCTCCTTGCTCATCGTGGCGGAGAACAGCAGCGTGTTGCGGTCTTCCGGCACCCCGGCGAGTATTTCGTTGAGGCTCTCGGCGAAGCCCATGTTGAGCATCTCGTCGGCCTCGTCCAACACCACGTTGTTCACGTTGTCCAGCTTGGCCACCCCGCGGTGCATCAGGTCTATGAGCCTGCCGGGCGTGGCCACTATCACCTGCGCCCCGTGTTTGAGCGAGCGTATCTGCGCCTCTATGCTGGCCCCCCCGTACACCGGCACCACATGTATGCCGCGCATGTGCTTGGAGAAGTCGTTCATGTCGTCGCATATCTGTAAGCACAGCTCCCTTGTGGGGCTGAGTATGAGGGCTTGCGTGGTGCGGTTTTCGGGATCGAGCTTCTGCAGGAGCGGCAGGCCGAATGCGGCCGTCTTGCCCGTGCCGGTCTGGGCCAGGGCTATCACGTCGTTGCCGTCTCCCAAGAGGTAGGGTATGACGGCTTCCTGCACTGGCATGGGGCTTACGAAGCCCATTTCGTCAATGGCGCGGCGTATTTCTTCGCACACGCCCAATTCTTCAAATGTTTTCAATTTCGGGTGTTGTGTATTGGAGTGCAAAGGTACTATTTCTTAACGATTTGCAGGCCGTTCCTCCCGTTTTGCGGCCTTATCCGCCTTAACGGCGGCGGCTTTCGTTTTGCCGGGCGGATGGCTTGTGCGGAATGCTTGTCAAACGGCGTGCGGGCCTTTGCGGCCGGGCTGCAAACATCCGCAGCGGTACCACGGCGCGGTACCGACAGTACATGGGCGCGGTACCGCAAATACCGGGGCGTGGTACCGATAGTACATGGGCGTGGTACAATCGGTACCACATTGAAACAAAAGGCTGGTACCGTCCGTACCAGCCTTTTGGTATCGGCAATCCCGGCGGAATATGCCCCAAAAAAAGCGGGTGCGGAGAGCCGCCCATGCAGCCCGCCGCACCCGCCACTTATGCGTTGTTTCCCGGCAGTGTTACCTCACCACGGCCTTTACGGCCTTGCCGCCTTGCTTCACCACGTATACGCCTGGCTTCAAACCGCCCGCCGCCGAGCCGGCGGCCTTGCCGTCCATTCCGTAAACGGCTATGCCGGCGGCCTTGCCCATGGCCGCGCTTTGTATACCTGCGGGCCCGGACTGCCGGTAAAGGGCCGTCGCGGTCTTAGCCCCGTCGTGCGTTGCCGCGGCAACGAACCCGCCGGCCACGCAAAGGCTCTCAAACAAGCTTCCGCCGCCTATGGCTGAGGTTTTCAAGGCCCCGTCCTTGATGTCGTAGTTGAGTACGGATTCCACGGTGTTGTCCGCAGTCTCCACGGTGTATCCGCTCACGAACACCGCGCCGTCTGCCACAGCCATGCTCTTTACTCCTTGGGAGAAGTGGTTGGCGTCCCCCTCGTCCACGGCATCGCCCGCAACCCATTCCACGTCTAACGACCCCGCGTCTATCTTGGCCGCGAAGATGTTGGTGGAACCAACGGCCGCCATGTCAGGCTTCAGTGCGTTGGTGGCTGCTGAGGTGCCGGCGATGTACAGTTTACCGCCTTCAACAGCCATGTCCGCCATGGAGTAGTTGGGAGCCTCGGAGGGATCCACCTTGTCCACGGAAACGACCTTTGCAGTGGCCGTTCCGCCCGAGACCTTGGCTATGACCACACCATGGGCTCGCCCTGTGCCGTCTGTGTTGTAGGCGAACTCGGCGGGCTGCGTCAAGCCCGACAGTTCCACAGCCAACGTGCCGTAGCCGAAAAAGGCCGCGTACACCGCGTCCCCGTCCACTGCGAAGCACATGGACTCAGGCTGGTATTGGAACGTGGTTTCCATATCCTTGGCCGCAACGGCCACCACGGCCTCGGCGTTTGAGAGGTCTGCCGCGTCAAAAGCCAGCACGCCCATCGTGGCCTCGTCCGTGTACATGCCTTCCTGGTTCACGTACCGCCCTTCCCAGGCCACGTTGTCAAGTTTCAGGTCGCCCTTGCAGGTTATAGCGAGGTACACCTTGCCGCCGCTTGCCGCCACCTTCCCTGTGGCCACCTTGCTCGGCTCGCCAAACCAAGAGTCGGTGTGCATGTCGGACGCCGCCACTGCGGCATCCTCCTCGGCCTTGATTTCCCTCACTGCGAGCAGCTGCCCGTCCTTGCCGTACTTGGCTATGTAGGCGGCGAGCTTGCCATTCACATATTCGCCCCACGACTGCAGGCCGGTGATTTTCCGTGCGGTGCTGTCCGTGGAGTTGAGCGTTACCTCCCCGGCGTGTGTGCCGGCTATGTAAACGTTGCCCTGCCCGTCTTCGGCTACGGATGATATTGTGGCCGCGCCATCTATGGAAACGGCCCACAGCACGGCCCCGCCGCTGCCGTACTTCACCAACATCGGGCTCGCCATTGCGTCGTCGTTGGCGAACTGCACTGCGCCCACGGCCACGGCCTTGTTGTAGACTGCGGTGCGGTACACGTTTCCGTCCTTGTCCACGGCCACATGGGTGCTGCCGTGGTCGGCCTCTGCTGCCACCGGCTCAATGGTCTGCGACCATTCCGCCTGCTGCCTGAACACCTGTGCATCGGCTGTTGTCGCGGCTGCGAATGCTGCCGCCAAGAGTAGATTTCTATTCATATTGGTTGTATTTTGGGGTTGTTGTACATATTGTTCCCTGCCGGCGGTCAGCGCAGCGGCCAGACTTCAAGCCCGGGGTTGGCCTCAACGGCCTCGGCTGGGAAGCGCAGTGTGTAGCGCGGGTCTCCACCGGCCAGGGTGAAGGTCTCGCCCTTGTATGTCTTGGTGAGCGCGGGTTGCGAAGTGCGGCGCAGGTCGTCCCAGCGGAAACCCTCGAAAGCGAGTTCGCGGGCGCGTTCGTCAATTATTTCCGCTATTAGGCTTCCGCCCGAGAGCGCGGCCAGGCCCTCCAGGTAGTTTTCCAACGCGGAAGCGTTTAGGCGGTGCCGGGCGAGGGCCGTGAGGTGGCCTTTAGCGGAGGGGTCGTCTCCAAGACGTGCTGCGGCTTCGGCCGCTATTAGGTACATTTCCGCGCTTCTCACCGAGCAGGCGAAGCGGTTTGAGCCGCCTTTCTGCAGCACGGTGTTGGTGGTGGTAACCCGTTTGTAATACCGCGTGCGCCGCATATCGCCCGGGCGGTACAAGTCATACAGCCATGCTGATGGGCGGCCCACGTTCTTGTAGGCGTTGGTCATCACCTCCTCAAGTGCCAGGATGTTCTCCTTGCTGTCGTATTCGTTAGGCAGGCGCGAGTCCTCAGCGTTCAAGTCTTCAAGTTCGCCGTGCTTGGCTATCACGTTACCGGCAGCCTCCAAGGCCCCGCGCCAATCGCCCTTGTAGAGCAGCACCCGCGCTTTCAGGGCTTCCGCCGCCATGGATGAGAAGCGGTAGTTTGCGCCTATGGGCCACGCTTCCACTTTGAGCATCTTCTGAGCTTCGGCTATGTCCGCCAGCACTTGTGCGTAGACGGCTTCCAAACTGCTGCAAGCCGGTATGGCGTTCACGTCCGCCACTAACTGTATGGGAACCCCGCGCGCCGCAGCCGGGTCCGTCTTCGCATACGGTTCGGCGAAGATGTTCGCCAAGAGGAAGTGGCAGTATGCTCGAAGCATGTAGGCCTCGCCCACCATCTGCTCCCTCTCGGCGGGGGACACGCCAGTTATTTCCCCTTGGTGGCCTATTACGTAGTTGGCTATGTACACCACATGCCAGTAGCGGCGCCAGTTGGGTGAAGCCGTTGCAGGATTGGGGGCGTCGTCGTTCCACCTCCAAAGGTCGAAATAGCTGTCGTAATCCTCCGCGCTCGTGGCGGCCGGGGAGAGCGTCATCTCGTCGCCGCGCAGGGTCATAAGCCCGCGGTCTTCCGGGAAGTTGTGGTACTCGTAGGTGAGCATTTGGCGGTATTCATCCCCTGTCTTGGCTATGATTTTCCCCACGGGGGCAATGTCGAGGAAGCTGTCGCAGGAAGAGAGGAGGGCCGCAGCCAGGAGCATTGTGGATATGTACGTGTGTCGCATGGCGGTCCGTTGTTTAGAAGTTTACGTTCAAGCCGAATATGAAACTCTTGGGTATGGGCTGCGCATAAGGGTTGCCCATGGTCTCGGGGTCGAGGAAGTTGGAATAGTCCCCCGCTATGGCGAAGAGGTTCCGCGCCTCGGCGGAGAGCGACACGGAAGCCAACCCGAGCTTTGCCGCCCACTCCACTGGCAGCTTGTAGCCTATGCGCAGGCTTTGCAGGCGCATGTAAGAGTTGTCCTTAACCCAAGTGTCGAGCATGGAGTATAGGTTGTACTCGTTGTACTGCGTGTACTCCGGCACCCGGTGGCCGCCCTCCATAAGGCGTGGTAACAGCGCGGCGGTGTTGCCTTCCGTCCACCGGGCGAGTATGTCGCGGTTTGTGTTAAGGCCGCGGTCGTATGCGGTGGGCGAGTAAGAGGGCTGCGTGCGAACTTTCATCCCAAGGTTGAACATGAAGTTCAGGCCCAATTGCCAGCGGCTGTACTCAAAGTTGTTGATGAATCCGCCCGAGAGCTTCGGGTCGGTTTCTCCCACATAGGTGTAGAGGGCGCGTTGTTCCTGCGCGGTGAGCGAACTCGCGCCGAAGCGGTTCAGTTTGAAAAAATCCTCTGCACTGACGGCCTTTCCGTCCTTGTCCATGAACAAAGGGTAGCCCTCGCTGTCAAGCCCGGCCGTCTTGTAGGCGAAGATTGCGCCCACGGGATAGCCCTCACGGCCGGGGTATGTGGAGTTTTCGGCCACGCTCTCGTTCAGCACCTTGTTGCTGTTGAAGCCGAGGTTGAGAGTGGTGGTCCATGTGAACGACTTTGTCTTGACGTTCCGCGAGCCTATGGCGAGTTCCCAGCCGCGGTTCTCCATCGCCGCCCAGTTGATGGTGGTGGCTGCGAACCCGGTCTCAAGCGGCAGCATGCGCATGCCTATGAGATCCGTGCTGCGGCGGTAATAGTAGTCGGCGGTGATGTTTAGAGCTCCGCCGAAGAGCGAGAGGTCAAGCCCCGCGTTCACGTTTTGCGTCTTCTCCCAGCGCAAGTCCGGGTTGGGGGCCGTCTCCGCAGCTATCACCGGTTCGCTCGTTCCCGGCAGCACGGACACCCTCCCTATCAGGCCGATGAGGTAAGGCGAGGTGTTCTTGTCAATGTTCCCTTGCAAGCCGTACGAGGCCCGGACGGAAAGGTTGGAGAGCCATTTGGCGTTTCTGAACCACTGCTCCTGGCTGGCCCGCCACATCGCACTGACAGAATAGAGCGGCAGGTAGCGGTACTTCTCCGCCACTCCGAACACGTCGGAGCCGTCAAAGCGCACGCTCGCGCCGAGCGTGTAGCGGTGGAGCAGTGTGTAGCCGGCTGTGGCGAACCACGACACGTAGGCATTTTCGGAGTGGTTTTCTATGTGCAGCGGATAGGCCTCGGCCATGTTTTCGTTGGGGAATATCACCGGCTGGGAGGTAAGCGTGCGTGCATCGTATCCATAGACAGCGGAGTAGACGGAGTTCCCCTCCGAGCGGCGCACCTCCGTGCCGAGCATCAATTGCAGGTCGTGCACACGGCGGAACACCTTGTTGTACTCCGCCATGGCTTTCCATGTCCATTGGAAAGCGTGGTAGTCCGTGGTCTTGTGCGTGCCGCCATCCGGCAGGATGGTTCGCTTGCCGTCCGCGTAGGCGTACTCGGCAAAGAGCTTTTCCTTGCGCATGGCGTAGCTGTCAGTCCCGGCCATCTTGCCGAGGGAATAGCCGTCATACTGCAAACCGAGCTGCGAGGTGAGCTTCAACCCTCCGGCAAGTTTCAGTTCCCCGTCGAATATGGCCATCACGCTGCGGTCGGTGCGGCGGTTGTAGGTGTTGGCCCTTTCCTCAAAGATGTTGAAGTCGAGGGACGAATCCTCCTTGCCCTGCACGTTGGTGTCGTAGCGGTACGATCCATCGGCTGCGAAAGGCGTGAAGTAGGGGTTGGCCAAGCGCGAGTAGTACACCGGGTTTGTGAAGCCGTTGGAGTCGGTAAGGTAGCTGTTTTGCTTGCGCTGGTTGGCATACACCGAGGCACCCAGGCGCAACACGCCGTTCACCTTGAAACTCGTTTTGAGAGTGAGGTTTAGCCGGTTGTTGTCCACTCCCCTTACCGTACCGAGTTCCTTGTTGTATCCCACGGAGGTGTAATAATTGGCCCGGTCCGTACCGCCGGATATGCCGGCGTTGTATTCCTGATTCAAGGCGTTGCGGAATAGGATTCCGTTCCAATCGGTGTTGACACCACGCAGTGCGTTGATTCGGCTCTGAGCGTCCGCCGAAAGAGCCGCCCATCCGCCGTTCTTGTAAGCTGCGGTCTCACCGGCTTGCGCCAGGATTTCCGCCACGCCGCCTTTGTTTTGCCGGTAGGTGTAAGGCGATGAGAGCAGGGCAAGCTCCAAGTCAACCTTTTCTGAAGCGTTGAGCAGGTTCAAGCGGGCTATGTCCGCCTTGGGGTTGTAAGTCAGTTTGCCGGAGAAAGATATCACCGGCTTCCCCTCCTTGCCCTTCTTAGTGGTGATGACGATGACCCCGTTGGCGGCCCGCGCTCCGTAGATGGCTGTGGCGGCTGCGTCTTTTAACACGGTGATATTGTCAATGTCGGCTGGGTTTATGCCGGCGATGGATGTCTGGTAGATGTTGTCAATGTCGTTCAAATCCTCCATGGCCGGGATTTCCGTACCCTCCAAAGGAATGCCGTCTAAGACCCACAGCGGCTCTTGCGTGCCGTTGAGCGATGCCGTGCCGCGAATCCTGATCTTCACCGGCGCACCGGGCGCGCCCGAAGCCGTTACCGCACTGAGGCCGGCTATCTGCCCGGCGAGAGCCTGGTCTATGTTGTTCACCGCACCTACCGTTTCGCCGCTTATGTTCAGCGTGGTTACCGCTGCGGTGAGTTTTCGTCGGTCTATCCGCTGGTAGCCCGTAACCACCACCTCGTTTATGGAGTTCGCCACCGGGGCCAATGTTACGGCATAGCTGCCCCTACCCTTTTCCAACACCACCGTCTGGGTTTCAAAGCCCACGTAGCTCACGGTGATGGCTTTCACTTCCGGACCCACTTTTATGGAGAAGTCCCCGTCAATACCGGTTACAGCCCCGGCTGGAACATTGCCGCCGACCGCTGCGACGGTGGCGCCCACAAGCGGTTCGTTGTCCATGCCGCCGTCCACGACCACCCCTTTCACTATGCGTTCCTGCGCGGCGAGAGTAAAAGCGGCCAACAACAGGCCTATCATTATATGCAGTCTCTTCATATCCTATTTGTTTAATACCGGGAGCGGCATCCTTACTTTTGAAGTCCGAGCGCGGTGTCAATCCTCAGTATGATGTCTTCGTAATGGTTTTGCGCTGTTGTGTCTTTTGACGGAATTCGGCTTTTCAACAGCCGCCTTATGCGCAGGAGTTCCCCGCGTTTCAAGCTGATGGCATCGCTGTTGCGTACCACCTGGGTGCTGCCGGTCTCTATTATGCGCGGTGCGGAGCTCAATCCGTTGCCGCCGCAGTCGCACCAGCCTCCATACCGCAGGCTCCACGGCCCATCGCAGTATAGTTTCTTGTTTATCTTAACCCCTTCCGCTTCGTTGGCGGCGGTGATGAGCGCGTCCACGAAACTCTTTTGCAGCGACCTGCCTATGAGGTCTGGTGTGCGGCCTTTGACGGTCTCCCGGAACAAGTGGTTGTGCAACATGTCCATCATTTCCTGCGGGCGGAAGGCACTCCGGCCGTTCACCTGCTCGTTTTGGAACATCCGCACGAGGCGGTTGTTGTCCAACAAGTCCCAGAGGATGTAGTTCTGCTGGTTTTTCAAGACATACCCCGGCGACTGCTCCTCCACTCCTTTCGGCGTCTGCCGGTGCATGAAAGTGAGTTTGGATATGGGGGCGTTGAAGAGCCATTCCGGGTGGCACAGCACCTGGTCAAGGAGGAACTGCAAGGCGGCCCGTTGCTTTTCCCCCTCCACGAAGCGGAACGAAGTGCGGCCGTCTCCCACTATGAGGTTGTCAAGGTACATGCCGCCGATGTTGGCCATGGCGTGGTATAGATACAGCCCCCATTGGAAGACAACCCCTGCGTATAGGGAAGCGGCCTCGTCATAGTCCTGGCCAGGTTTCCCTGTGGTGGTCCACTCCACTATTTTCGGCACAACCCTCTTTAGGTTTTCAATGCCGAGCGTGGCCGACTTCACCGCATCGTCTCCCAAGTCCTCGCTCAAAGCGCGCGGGTCTATGGCTGTGCGCTGCGCCTGCGCCTCGCTGTAACGGTATTCATCGCCCTTGTGCTTTAAAAGGAAATCATTAAGCAGCCCGGCTTCGTCCGCGCCTTCGGGATACCAGCGGTATCCCCACTCTATGGCCATAAGGTCGTAAGCCCCTATTTGTGGCGAGACAGCCTCAACTGCGTCCCCAGGCTGCGCCACATAGTTGAAGCGGGCGTAGTCCATAATGGAAGCGGAGGTGCCGCCCACGCGCGAAGTGAAAGCGGCGGACCGCAGTGAGTCTGTGGGATAGGCTGCCGAGGCTATCATGTTGTGCCGCAAGCCGAGTGAATGGCCCACTTCGTGGCAGGCTACAAAGCGGGCGGCATCGCCCACGATATCGGGCGGCAAGTCCAGAGTCCGCGCCCCGGGAGTGTACGGGCCAGTTTGCACCATAACCCACTCGCGTATGAGGGACTGCACATTGTGCCACCAAATAATGTCGGCTTCAAGAATCTCGCCCGTGCGGGGGTCGAACACAGACGGCCCCATGGCGTTTTGCTTGGTAGAGGCCGCATAAGTGAGTACGGAATGGGCTATGTCGTCCCCCTCCCGGGCCAGCGAGTCTGTATAGTCGCGCACCACCACCGCATCCTTGAACCCGGCCCTTTCGAAAGCCTTGTTCCAGTCAAGCATACCTTTCCTTATGTAAGGCTGCAAGTGGGCTGGCACGGCCGGGTCTATGTAAAACACTATGGGCTTGGCCGGCTTTACGAGTTCTCCGCGCAGATATGCGGCCGTGTCGCTCGGTTCAAGCCGCCAACGCGTAATGTAGCTGCGGTTTTCCACTTTCCCCTGCGTGTCGCTGTATCTCAGGCGGCCCGATGTGAAGTAACCCACCCGTGCGTCTTCGAGTCTGCCGCGCATAGGTGCTTCGGGCAAGAGGGCGAGCGAAGTGCTCACCACCACGGTAACGTTCACCTTGCTGTTTCCCTCGTGCACGGTGGTCGTCAGCTCCGATGTGGCGGTAACATTGCCACCGAAAGCCTTAACGCCGAGGATGCGCGACAGCCCAGTATCGGCCGAGGTGCCGAGGTTGATGTTGTTGAACACATCGTTGAGGTAGTTGGCCTTTCCGTTGAACATGTCGTTGGCCTTGACTATAAGAGACGCACTGTCTGGCGAAATAGCCTCTATCTTGAGGTTGGCGAGTATGGGGTCTATGTAATTGTCTCGCACGGCGGATTCCAGTGCGTGTCCCCGTGGAACTTCCGGGGTGTTGCGTTGCTGGCGCACTATGAACTTGCCGGCACGCTTGTCCCACTCAAAGCGCACAGTCTGGTTCTCATAGTTCACGCCCTTGTTCACGCCGCTCTCGTTGAGTTCCAACGGCACCTGCTGCAAGCGGTTGACCACGAGGAACGCCCTGCCCATAAGCTTCGTGGGAATTTCCAAGAAAACCGAGTCGCCCTTCCACACCACTCCCATCACACCCGCGATGGAAGCACTGTCCCTGCCGGTGATCCTCTTGTATTGCGAAAGCGGCTTCTCCACTTGCCGTCCCTTCTTTCCAAACAGCTTTATCTTAGCATAAGTGCATTGCGGAGCGAGGAAAGCCACAACCGCCGACAATGCAATTCTTGTAACAATATTTCTCATCATTAAGCCCTAATGCATTGCACACTCCACCCATGGGAAAAGTGGAGCGAACCAATGGTTAACATTTGTTTTAACGCGCAAAGGTATTGCTTTCACGCGTACGACGGCGGAATCCGTTACATTTTCCTGTAAACACAGCCTTTACAGGTATGACTCCCAAGTCTCAATTTACCCCAAGCTTGCGCAAGGCCATTGAGCCAATCTTTTCCTTTCCCATGAAGACAAATCCCTCCATATAGGAGTCTCCACAAGCCACTGCGTTAGGGCCGGCATCACCTATGGGGCTTGCAAGCAACACCTCGTGGGTTCTTTCGCCGAACACGGAATCGGCCAGAAAGGAGAAATCGCCGTATGGTGTCTGTGAAACCTGTATGGTGTCGCCCCTGTTGAACTCAACCCGGGCTGTGGTTGGAACATATATCCTACATCTGTCTCCGACCACAACCAAACACACCGGCTGCTTCACCCTCACCTCGTAACAGCGGGCTATCCACACCATACCGGCCACCATGGCAGCCAATACGGAAAAGACACCGTATCTCATAGCAAACTCTTTCATGGCCGCCACCTCCTATTTCCCATCGGCCAGCTCCAACTGGTTCCTGACAAGTTCGTAATAGAATCCCTTACGGGCAACCAACTGCGCATGGGTGCCGCTTTCCACTATCTCCCCAGCTTTCAACACCACTATGTTGTCGGCGTTTTTCACAGTAGAAAGGCGGTGGGCTATCACTATGCGTGTGCGCCCTTGGAACTGCCCGGCCAGGTTGTCCGTGATTTTCTTCTCGTTCTCGGCATCAAGGGAACTTGTAGCCTCGTCGAGCAGCAAATATTGCGGATTCTTGTAAACCGCGCGGGCTATCATTATGCGCTGCCGCTCGCCACCGCTCAGGCCGTTTCCTTCCTCACCCACCTTCGTTTCCAAACCGAGCGGCAAGTTGTTCACATATTCGTCAAGGCAAGCCACACGCACGGCGTTTTCCAACCTACGCCCGTCCTCGGGTTCACCAAGCAATATGTTTTGCCTCACCGTGCCTGAAAACACGAAATTATCCTGCATCACAATCCCGCTCGCACGGCGCACAGACTTTGCCGTAAGGCCGCACAATGGCTTTCCTCCAAACAGAATCTCCCCCGAAGAGGGTTCGTAGAATTTCAATAGGAGTTTCATCAAGGTGGTCTTGCCACTGCCGCTCTCTCCCACAATGGCGGTCATCTTTCCCGGTGGCATGTACAAATTGACATTTGCAAGGGCCGGCTTTCCTATGCTACCGGCATAAGAGAAGCACAACCCTTTCAATTCTATGCCAAGTGGCCTGTCGTCTGGAACGTCTTCCTGCCCTGGGACATCCTCGTTTGTGCATAGGTGCACCTCTTCCGACCTTTCAAGACTTATTTTTGCGTCTTGAAACTGCTGCAAGAACCCCGTGAGTTGGGAAAGGGGACCATTGACCTGCCCAATGATGGCCGAAATGCTCATCATCATCCCAAGTGTCAGATTGCCGTCCACCACCTCCAATGCTATCCAACTTGTTATCAATATGTTCCTCAGCTGGCCTATCAAGGCGAAACCAGTACTCTGCACCTGGCCTAAGCGGAGGGCTTTTTGGCTCATGGCATATTGCCTATCTTGCAAAGATCGCCACTCTTCCAACTTATAGTCTTCGTATGCGTTCAGCTTTATGTCGGTTATCCCATTCAACAGCTCGTACTGCCTGTTTTGGTTTTCAGCGTTCACCTTGAATTGCTCGTAGTCTATGGCCTTGCGCTTGCGGAAGAAATAGGCCATCCACATAGTCCCGGCTGCCGTCAGCAAGGCATAGAAACCAAGGATTTCAAGGCTGTACCATCCAATGATAGCGAGATAGAATGGAGCTGATACGATAGAGAAAAGGGTCTGCAGACTACTATATGTAACAAACCCTTGCAGACGTGCGTGGTCTCCAAGGCGCTGCTGGTAGTCGCCCACGCTCTTGGTTTCAAAAAAGGACATGGGCAGGCGCAGCAGCTTTGACAAGTAGTCGCCGAGTATGTTGATGTTGATTCGTGTGGTCATGTACAAACTCACCCAACTGCCAATGAGTTCCATTGAAAACGTACCGAGGAAGATAAACAGCTGGGCCGCCATTATGCTGAAAATCATACCGGTGTCGCGCAGTCCTATACCATCATCCACCATAGCTTGGGTTAGGAACGGCATTATGAGGGATAGCAGCAAACCGAAAAACATACCTGCCGCCGACTGCAACATTTCAAGGCGGAAAGGCCAAACGTATTTGCGTGCGAAACGCACAAAGCTGTGTTTCTCCTTGACAGCTTGTCTCTCGTAAAACCCGTCCGTGGGTTCCAAAGCCACCACCACCCCCTTGTCTCCATTGAGCCAAGAGCGCGAAAAGTCATCCTCGCCTATCGAATGCTTTCCATAGGCTGGATTGGCCACTTGGTACTTCCACTTGCCGTAAAAGCGGGAGTGTTTCACTCCGTACAGCACCACGAAATGGTTCTGCTCCCAATGCAGTATGGCCGGCAATGGGCAGTTGGTGCGGAGCTGCTCCACGGTCATCTCAAATGTGGCACTATCCATGCCAATCTCTTTCAAGGCGCTGCGTATGCCACTCACGCTCACTCCTTCACGAGTGAGGTGGGCGAGAGTCCTCAGGTAACTGAGCGGATAATCCCTGCCGTATGCAGACGCCACCATGCGTATGCAGGCAGGGCCGCAATCCATTTGGTCAAACTGCCTTGTGAAGATCATAATATGGAGTGGTATGCCGTAATTCCGTACTCACTTTTTGTTTTTCGGCTCTATGTTGAGTTTGTACACGGCACGTGCCATGAAGTAGGAGGGCAGCACGTTGCGGTAGGTCTCGGTGCGCCCCTGGGCGTTTATGGTGCGGGTTACGTTGGACAGGCTGCCGAGGATGTCGAAGCCGTCAGCGGCGAGGGTTAGGCTCCCACCGAGGAAGCTGCGCTCCAAACGGGCGTTCCATACGGGGTCGGTGGTGTTGAGCCCCGGATCGGAGTAGCCACGGCGGTTGAAAACGGTGAAGTCCGTGTTCAGCCAAAAGCCCCATGGGAGCGGAGCGCGGGCGTTCACACCGTAGCTGTAATCCCAGGCGGTAACGCCGGCGAAGTCGGAACGCTCGCCGGTCATGCGGTTGTAGGCCGCGCGGAACTTTGCACCCACGTTCCAGCCGCCCGAAGAGTAGCCAAGGGACAGCTCGTCCCGCAGGTAGAAACTCTTCACTATGCTAAGGCTGTTGGACGACTCGCCGAGGACGTTGGCCATGTCCACGTTGTGGTCGTAGGAGCAATACGCCGTATTGTCCCAGCTGAAAGCCTTGCCCTTGCCGAAAAGGCCGTTGGTGCTGACGTTGAGGTCGGCACGCCAGTTGCCGTCCACATTCACAGAGCGCACGGAGTAGCCGCCGGTGGAGGGGTCGTAGGTGCGCTCCACGGCAAAAGCTCCGCGGGTGTTGCGGTAGGTAAGGGTCGAATTTGAAGTAACCCTGTGTCCACTGACGGTCATACACCTCAAAGATGCGGAATGGACGGTACTCGGTGCGAGGTCGGGATTGCCACGGTCCACATACAGGGGATTGGAGTCGTCTATAAGCCCGAGGGTGTTGACAATGTCGGGGAGATTCCGCGACATGGAATAGTCAAGGGTGAACACGCAGCTCTTGTCGCCCCAGCCCACCTGATGTTCCACCCTCGCTGTAGGCCCTAACAAGGCCTTGGTGCGCCCGGTGTCGTAGTGCCGGCCGTCGCGGTCGAAAAGCAGGTGGGAAATCTCCCAACTTATGGGAAGAGATACCACCACTTTAATGCGGTCTGAGCTGTTGTACTGATTATTGTAAGCCATGGACACTTCAGCCTCGTGCTTCTGCTCTCTTAGGCGTAGATGGCCGCTGTTGGGGCCGTCCAAGGCTGCGGCCATAGCTGCGGCCGAGGGCAACAGCCCAAGTTCGGCATCGTTCCAACCATCCAAGCGGTCAAGGCGGTAAAGGTCGTTGTGGGAGTCGCGGTAATCGTGGGAGTAGCCATAGGACAGCGAGGGAGAGAAATTACCGAAACCCATACTATATGACAGTCCTGCTTTAGCGGCGTAGTGTGTCGCCCCCCTGTCACGATAACGGTTGCGGCGGTCTTCCGCACCGCTACGTGGCTGCTCAAGCAGGTAATGGTCGTATTCCTTGGAGGTGCGGCCATCTGCAGAAATGGACAAGTTGAAACTAAACAAATCGTACACTCCATATTCCATAAAAGGCCTATAAAGAAATGTGTATGGGGCATTTAGCCGCCAATTGTCGCCCCTGCCCAAGGCTCGGCTGCGGCGTTTGTTGAGGGTTGCAGCGAGCAGGGCAGAGCCGCCCGGCTTGAATACTTCTGATATGTCGGCTGGCACATCAGGATAAGAGAGTGGATCAGAGTCGAAGTCCGCGGCGTAGCCCTCCGTGGCTGACTTGTTGCGCCCGTAGCCGAATGTCAGGTTTGCCATGTGGTACATACGTGTCCCGATCTCTTTCTTTAAGCGGTGGGAGGTGTTGACGGAGGTGGAGGTGGTCTCGGAAGTGTTGCGGCTGA
>R20__coassemble_977_pt1 | contig 18404 bp, 4 predicted proteins | sample R20__metabat2_low_PE_033 | metagenome-assembled genome bin R20
CCGGCGGAGCGGAATACGCCGTGATGGAAGACCTCGGGGCGGTCATACCGGCGGGTACCCCGGCCATAATAGTAAAGGGAGCTGCCGGCATGGTGCAATTGGAACTGCTCTATGGCGACACCACCGCTGGACCGGAGGGCAACCTGCTGCGCGGCACATTCTTGGCCGAAAGCGGACACCCTGCCGGCGAATGCCTTGCAATGGGGGGCGAAGCGGGCGGATGGCCGGCATTCACAGCCGGTGCGGACAGCACGCTCGCGGCAAACACGGCTTACCTACCGGCCGGCACAACCTACGGCAGCACCATTGCCGTAATGCCGGCCGAACTGACAGCCACCGCAAAGGCGGAAGCGCAAGGAGTAATCTCGCAGCGCGGAGTGGGATACCCCACGGAGGGCAGCTCAGCATACGTCTCCCTCTCGGCGGTAATCAACGACCCCTCTGCCACGCCAAGCTCCATAAGCCAGGCCGTAACCGACTATAAGAACGCCACGGCAGACATCCAACTGCCCCAGGACGGCAAGGCGTACACGTTCACCAGCGTGCAGGCCGGCGGCGCAAAACGCTACCTCGACCTGCAAGACACCTCCACCGGACTTGAAATAAAGGAAATGCCGGCCGAGGGCGACCTGCCTGCCACGGCCAAGTTCGTGTGCCACAAGGTGGGAGACAAGTTCATGTTCGCCACACACACCGGCAAGTACCTCGTATTCCGTGGGAAAGACGCCGGCACCAACTCCAACAAGGGCTATGTGGACGCTTACGATGCCAACCAATGTTGCCTTGCCATACAGCGCATGGTAACCGGCGGCAGCACCGGCTCGGCTTCGTCCAACGCCGACTTCTTCGGCCTGTGCATGGTTAAGGGCAAAAGGGCCAACGGCGCGGATGTGTTCTTTGTGATAGGCAGCAACGGGGCTTTCGACCAGGCCGACGTGCAGTTCTACAACACCGGCTTCTCCTCCGCTTTCAAGATAGAGGAGGTGCCATATTACAACAAGGTGGAGACTCACCCCATGGCCGGGCGCAACTGGGCGAGCGTATACCTGCCATTCGCCACCTCCATACCGGCCGGGGCCACGGCATACTGCGGCAGCGGCTGCGAAGGGGTGTTCAGGCTTGAAGAGATTGCCGGCGGCATACTGCCGGCACGTACCGCCGCAGTGGTAACATCGGAAACGCCGGGCCCGGTGGTGTTCACACCGAGCGAGGAAGAGGGAACGCCAGTGTACGGCAACGAACTGCTCGGCACAATGGACTCCGGGGTAAGCGCCGGCGGCGGCACATACGTGCTCAACGCCGTTGGCGGAAAGCCCGGGTTCTACCTCTATTCGGGCGCGACCCTGCCCGTGGCCAAGGCTTACGCGGAACTGCCGGCCGGGCAGCTTTCCAAAGGCATGCCGTTCTCGTTCGGCGTGGCTACGGGAATAGGCATCGCCGAATCGGCAACGGACGTAAAGGTGTACGACATGCAAGGCCGCCGCGTGGCCAAGACCGTGCCGGGCCGCATATACGTGGACGGCAACGGGAGCAAGTTCTCTGTGAAGTAAGGCCGGGGTGGGGCTTTGTCCCCGAGCGGCAATGTATAGTGTGGGTGGGAACGCCAGGGCGGCGTTCCCACCTTTTTTGTTGCCGCCCATTTCCCCTTTCCATAGCGGCGGTACCAAGCCGTGGTACCAATCGTACCAAGCCGTGGTACTACTTGTACCAAGCCGTGGTACCACTTGTACCACGCCGTGGTATTTTCACGGACGACCAAAACCGCACGCAACACCCCGGCCGGGATCGCAGGCGTCCCGCCTGCATTGTTTATCCCTCCGCGCAGTAGAGACGTGGCTTGCCCCGGCCGCTACGGCGGCACCGGTGTTTCGTCAATAGCACGCAAGGGCTGTAGAGACGGGGCTTGCCCCGTCTTCACAATCAAGCCTACATATCGTAAGACGCGGCAAGCCGCGTCTCTACAGCACCATATAACATAATATAATGTAACACCTGCGATCCCACCCCATAAAAATGCTCCTACACGTCATGTTGAGCGCAGCGAAACATCTCACCAGAATAATGACGTGTTGCTCATTGGGATTCTTCGGTCGCTTGCGCTCCCTCTGAATGACGGAACGGCGGAATGGGGCTTGCCCCGGGTTCCCAAGGAGACCAAACGAATCATAAGACGTGGCAAGTCCCGTCTTCGCAAAAAGGAACACACGCAAACCACACGACACGTCATGTTGAGCGCAGCGAAACATCTCATCTTACAATGTGGGATTCTTCGCTTCGCTCAGAATGACAGACTATGGAACAGGATTCTCCGCCACACCCTGGATGACGGAGGGCAGAAAAGGGGTTGACATATATGACGCCAAACCCGGCACGGCAAAAAAAATCCCCCGCAAGACGATGTCTCGCGAGGGAAGCGGTACCCAGAGCCGGGGTCGAACCGGCACGGGTTGCCCCACTGGTGTTTGAGACCAGCGCGTCTACCGATTCCGCCATCTGGGCTTTCCGCCGGCAAAGGTACGCCAAAAACCCATCATCCGTGCGAAACGCCGCCAAAAAAAACCGCACACCAAACAAACACCCCGCACACACGCTCGGAAAGCGGCTAAAACGCTACCTTTACACACAAAGTACCACAAGAAAGGAAAAACCATGGAAACACGGCACGGAAAACACTACGCACTGATATTAGCCGGGGGCAGCGGACGCCGCCTGTGGCCGGTAAGCAGGGAGCGGAAACCCAAGCAGTTCATAGACTTCTTCGGCAGCGGGCGCACCATGCTGCAACAGACCTACGACAGGCTCTCGGAGACGATTCCTCCCGAGCGCATACTCGTAAGCACAGACAAGGTGTGGGAAGGGATCGTGGCCGAGCAGCTGCCCGCCATACCGGCCCGCAACATATTGGGCGAACCGGTGAAGCGAAACACAGCCCCCAGCACCGCCTGGGCCGCACACCGGCTTGAAGCGGAAGACCCGGGGGCGGTGCTGCTTGTGCTGCCGTCCGACCAGGCCATACTCGACCCGGAAGCATTCCGCAAAGACGTGGAAGAAGCCATGGCACACGCCGCGTCGGAAGAAACAGTGGTGGCCCTTGGGGTGCAGCCCACAAGGCCGGAGCCGGGCTACGGCTACATACAGACTGGCGAGGAAAAGGCCGAGGGGCTGTGGCGTGTGAAGTCGTTCACAGAGAAACCCGACAGGCAGTTCGCCCAAGTGTTCATAGACAGCGGCGACTTCATCTGGAACACGGGCATATTCGCCGGCAGGGCCTCTGTGCTGCTCGGATGCCTTTCGGCACAGCTGCCCCCTCTGCTGTCGGGCCTGCGCGCCGGCGGTATGACCTACGAGGAGGAGGAAAGCATCGTGGACCGCAACTTCCGAGCCTACCCCAACACCTCGCTCGACTACGTGCTGCTGGAAAAGAGCGACAACGTGGCGGTGAAGAAATGCAAGTTCGGATGGGCAGACCTCGGCACCTGGCACAGCATGCACGAAGCCCTGCGCACGGACGAGCGCGACAACGTAACCCTGTCGTCAGACACCATGATGGACAACTGTACGGGCTGCATAGTGAGCGTGCCCGAGGGAAGGTTGGCGGTGCTCAGCGGACTTGACGGCTACATAGTGGCCGAGGAGGGCAACGTGCTGCTGGTGTGCAAGAAAGGCGACTCTTCCGACTTCGTGCGCAAAGCCATGAACATAGCCCGCATAAGGCGCGGGCCGGAGTATGCGTAAGCCCCACAGTCCGCACCACGGCATTTTGCATTAACTTTGCAGGCAAGCTAACAAAGAAAAACCCAACCTTAAACAAATGATTCCAAAAAACTATCCTACGGCGCGGGCCGCGGAGAGACTCCGCAGGTTGGCCGCTGCCGCAGTGGTGGCCTTTGCGGGAGTGGTGGCAGCCATGGCCTACACCCCCACGAGCGGCGACCTTATCGTGATAAAAAGCAAGCTCACCGGCGGGGCAGTCACCAACAGGGGAGACGGGCGCGACAACGCACGCCTCTTCGTGGATGCCTTCCAGAGCGACAACAACGACCAGGTCTGGAAACTCTTCCAGCCCGAGGCCTACGGCAGCTCGCTCAGCTACCAGTTCCTCAACGCAGCCACCGGCTCGGCCATTGACCTTGCACTGAAAGAGGGCACGGGGCCGCTGCAATGGAAATCCGACCCCTACAACCAAAACCAGATAATAGAATTCGTGCCGGACGCGGAAGTGCCGGACGCATACAACCTGCGCAGCTTCGACGGGGCCAAGTACCTGTCGGTTTCGGCCTCCGGGCAGCTCACCTTGGCTGGCTCCGTATCTTCCGATGCCGAACGCTTCACCATGGACAAAGTGGGCAACGTGCCTGTGGCGGACAAGCACTACATGGTGCGCAACGAGGATAGCGGCAAGTACATATCCAACAAGGGCAACGGGACAAACGATGCCCCACTCTACGTGGACACCCGCAAGGACAACAGCTGGGAGCAGGTGTGGAAGCTTGTGCAGCCGGACCAGGTGGCAGGCTCGCTCAAATTCCAGTTCTACAACGACAACTACGCCAAGGCCATTGACCTAGCCCTGAAAGGCACCCACACACCACTGCAATGGACAATGAAAGACGGCTGGGCAAACGACCTCTACAACCAGCTCCTGGAACTCGTGCCAGTGAGCGGAAAAGCTGACACCTACCAGCTCCGCGCACAAGACGAAAAAGGCACGTACTACTTCCTCTCGGCCAACTCCGCCGGCAAGCTCACACTCGTGACATCGGGCAACGGCGCCGCCACCCATTTCACCTTCGAGGGCGTAACGGCACCCGTTGTGGTGCGCAACGACTGGGAGAACGAGACCTTCTTCGAGCAAAACAAAGAACCGGGCCACGCCACTTTCATGCCATACGCCAACACGGCGGCACTGCGCGCCGACAAGGCACGCTACGACAGGCCGTGGGAAGACCCCATCGGTGCCGAAATGCTGACACTCAACGGCACATGGAAGCTCAACTGGGTGGACTCTCCCGAAAAGCGGCCGGGGGAAGCAACATTCTATGCAGACAATGCAGACGTGTCGGCCTGGGACGAAATACCCGTACCCTCCTGCTTGGAAATGCACGGCTACGGAGACCCAATATATGTGAATGTGGAGTACCCCTTCGACGATGCACCTCCGCGCATACAGATGAAGAGCGGACTTAAAAACTCGGTGGCTTCGTACCGCCGCGGCTTCACACTGCCCGAGGGCTGGGACGGCAAGCGAGTCTTCCTGCACTTCGACGGCATATACTCCGCCGCATACGTGTGGATCAACGGCAAGTACGTGGGCTACACGCAGGGTGCCAACAACGTGGCCGAGTTTGACGTGACCGGAGCGGTGCGCCAGGGCGACAACAACGTGAGCGTGCAAGTGATACGCTGGTGCGACGGCTCATACTTGGAAGACCAGGACATGTGGCGCATGAGCGGCATACACAGAGACGTGTACCTATACGCCACGCCGCGCACCTTCATAGCCGACCACCGCATAACGGCGGAGGTCGCAGGCTTCAAGACTAGCACGGTGGAGCCGGTGGGCTACGCCAAGCCAAAGGTGGAGGTAACCGTGTGCAACAGAGACAAGGCCGCAACCACCAAGCAAGTAACCGTAACGCTGCTCTCGCCCGAGGGCAAGGAGATAGAGGCTAAGACGCTTACGGCCGCATTCGCCCAGGGCGACAGCCTGAAAACACTGGCTTTCGAACTGGCGCAGATAGCGGACGCAAAGCTGTGGAGCAGCGAGACGCCTGTGCTCTACACCTTTGAGATAAGCCAGGCAGGGGACGGCGGCGAAGAACAGGCCTTCTCCACAAAGTACGGCTTCTGCAAGGTGGACATATCCGCCGGGCACCTTAAAATAAACAACCGCCGTGTGTACCTCAAAGGGGCCAACACCCAAGACACCCACCCGCTATACGGCCGCTCCATAGACGTGCCTATGATGATTAAGGACATCACCATGATGAAGCAGGCCAACATGAACGCCATACGCACCAGCCACTACCCAAGGCAGGCAAAGATGATGGCCATGTTCGACTACTACGGCCTGTACTGCATGGACGAGGCCGACATGGAAAGCCACAAGAACTGGGCCGACGGAAACAGCATAATGAAATCGCCCACGTGGAAGGCCGCCATAGTGGACCGCGAGGTGCGCAACGTGCTGAGAGACCGCAACCACCCCTGCGTGGTGATGTGGAGCCTGGGCAACGAGAGCGGTTCGGGACCCAACATAGACGCGGCCTACGAAGCCACACGCGCCCTTGACGCAAGGCCCATACACTACGAGGGATCTACACGCGACAGGGCCAGCGGCACGGACATATTCAGCACCATGTACCCATACGTGAACAACGTGGAGTGGGACTGCCAAAACGCCGGGAAACCCTACGTGATGTGCGAATACGCCCACGCCATGGGCAACTCCGCGGGCAACCTGCGCGAATACTGGGACGCAATAATAGACTCGCCATACGGCTCGGGCGGCTTCGTGTGGGACTGGGTGGACCAGTCCATCTACCCCGCCGACGCCATCAAGAGTGGCCAGCTCGTCAAGAACGGCTTCCCCAACTACATCACGGGCTACGACCGCCCGGGCCCGCACCAGGGAAACTTCTGCAACAACGGCCTTATAAACGCAGACCGCTCGTGGAGCGCCGAACTGACAGCCGTCAAGGACATATACCAGTACATCGGGGCTGGCGAACTCTCCGGCAAGCGGATCACTTTCACCAACAACTACCCCTTCACCAACACGGGCGACTTCTCCTTGGAGTGGGCCGTGCTTGAAAACGGCATAGAAGTGGAAAGCGGCAAGAGGGACATGCCAGCAATAATGCCCGGTGGGAAGACCCTCTCGATAGAGATTCCCTATAAGACCAAGCCCACTGCCGGCAAGGAGTACCTGCTCAACCTCACCGTGAAGACCAAGGAGGCCTCTTCATGGGCGGAAGCCGGACACATGGTGGCTTCATACCAAAGGGAGATACAGAAGGGGGCTCAGACCCTGGCGCAGGTGGAAGCGGAAGGATCTGTGGAAATTGCAAGCCAGTCTGGAACGCGCTACGTGGTAAAGGCCGGCAAGAGCGAGCTAACCTTCACCCAGGCCGGGCTCTTCTCATGGAAGCACGACGGCAAAGACATCATCAAGTCGGCCACCGGAAACGGCCCTGAGTACTACGACTACCGCTACGTGGAGAACGAGGAGCCCTACGGCGGCGCGGAAAACTACGACAAGGGCAACGGAGTGGGAACAAAGAAAGTGGCCGGCAAACTGGCCGCCGACAAGAAGTCGTTCACGTTCTCGGTGGAAGCGGACGGCAGCAAAGCCCCCTACGTGTTCAACTACACGGTGTACGCAGACGGCACGGTGGACCTTGACGCCAAGTACTCGCCGGCAGTGAAGAACCTGCGCAGGTTAGGCCTCGGAATGGTCTTCGCCGAAGGATTGGAATATGTGGACTACTACGCACGCGGGCCGTGGTGCAACTACGTAGACCGCAAAGACGGCTCGCACCTGGGTCTCTACCACAGCACCGTCACAGACCTCTACGAGCCGTTCGCACGCCCGCAGAGCACCGGCAACCACGAAGACCTGCGCTACCTGCAACTGCTCGGCAGCGACGGAAACGGGGTGAAGGTGGAAGCCGAGGGCCAAGTGGCGTTCTCACTGCTGCACTACGACGACATACAGCTCAAGGCTGCCAAGCACGAGTGGGAACTCACGCCGTCCAAGTCGGTTTACGCCCACTTCGACTATATGCAGAAAGGCTTGGGCAACGGCTCCTGCGGCCCCGGCACCCTTGACAAGTACATGATACCCTCCACCGGCACCTATGGCTACAAGCTGCGCTTCACGCCGCTCAGCGGGGTTGAAACATCGGTGAAAACGGCAAAAACGGCCACTGCCGAACTCCGCGTGAGCCACGACACTGCCAACGTGTACGTGCGCGGACAGCTGCCTGCTCAAAGCGTGGTGTCCATATACAGCGCCGGCGGAATGAAAGTGGCCGAAGCAAAGGCCGCCAAGGAATGCAGCGAAATAACAATGCCAGCACCGGGCGTGCGCGGCATATACATCGTGGAAGCCGTAACGCCGAAGGGCAAGGAAATGCACAAGATACAGCTGTAAACTCGGCGTAGCCACAACCATTTTATGGGCGGCAACCGAAAGGTGCCGCCCATAATTGCATCCCTCTGTTTAGGCTCCTCCCCCCACGATAGCGAAGTGCCACACCGATGTTGGCAAGTGCGTAAAACGGTGCAATGCCGAATTGCCGGATCGCAGGTGTCTCGCCTGTATTGTTCGGTTCGGTTTTGTTGTTGTCGAATTGGCGGATCGCAAGCGTCTCGCCTGCATTGTTCGGTTCGGTTTTGTTGTTGATGTAGGCGGGACACCTGCCCCAGTATATGCCATCGGTATTGCGTTGCACACAATCCAACCATGGGATATGTAGATACGCTGCAAGCCGTAGGCACACCGGTATTGCGTTGCGTATAACACAAACCACACGAAGGGCTGTAGAGACGCGGCTTGCCGCGTCTTACAACAAGATGGATTTTTTTAGAAGACGGAGCAAGCCATGTCTCTACAGGCCCATGGGTGGCATAAAACGCCGGGGCCGCCGGGGCGGACTGGCACGCCCGTCATGTTGAGCGAAGCGAAACATCTTCCACCAGTCATGTTGAGCGTTAGCGAAACATCCCGTGTCTGGTGTGGGATTCTTCGGTCGCTGCCGCTCCCTCTGAATGACGGATGGCAGCACCGGTATGCTTTGCCCATAACATAAACACACCGAGCTGTAGAGATGCGGCTTGCCCCGTCTTACAACAAGATGATTTTTTTGAGAAGACGGGGGCAAGCCACGTCTCTACACCACTATCACAACAAATCCATCACAACAATGCAACACCGGTGCCGCCTGAGCAGCTGCGGCAAGCCTGTCTCTACAGCACTATCATTCTAATACCAAAGGCTGGTACTATCAGTACCAAGCCGTGGTACCATTAGTACCAGGCCGTGGTATTGTCGGTACCAAGCCGTGGTACAACCTACACAAAGATTGGTTGCATCCCTATTGAATGCCCACATGCCATTTTACATTGCCGCATAAGGAGCAGTAGAGACGCGGCTTGCCGCGGGCACTACTGCGGCACAGATATTATGTTGCGTGAAATTTGGCACAAAAAGCTGTATAGATGAGGCTTGCCCCATCTTACAAAATGAAGACGTTGTTGGGAAGACGGAGCAAGCCATGTCTCTACATGCCCATGGGTGGCGTAAACGCCGGGGGAGCCAGTGCGGACTGGCACGCCCGTCATGTTGAGCGAAGCGAAACATCTCCCACTATAATGCGCTATTCTTCGCTGAGATCTGAATGATGTATGGGAGAATGGGATTCTTCGGTCGCATACGCTCCCTCTGAATGACGGATGGCGGCACCGGTATGCGTTGCCCATAACCTAAACCACACGGAGCTGTAGAGACTCGGCTTGCTGCGGCCGCTACAGCGGCACCGGTATTGCGTTGCCCATAACCTAAACCACACGAAGGGCTGTAGAGACGCGGCTTGCCGCGTCTTACAACAAGATGGATTTTTGAGAAGACGGGGCAAGCCACGTCTCTACGGCACGGTTACAACAAATCCATCGCGACAATGTAGCACCACTACCACCAGGGCGGCCGCAGCAAACCCCATATTAATAGCACTCAAATCACAAATCCACACCGGCAATATGATATAGGCATCTCTTCGGCTACCCACATCCAACAAGGATTTTTTTGCAAAACACAGCGAAACGCCCCAAGCGGAGGAATACACCGAAAAACGCGGTGAAATCGGCAAAAATGGCGTTTTTGGCCTTTTTTAAACAACCGCAGCAACAGAAGAAAGTCACAAAAACCACAATTAAAGTCACAAAAACCACAAAGGGAAACTCCATCACGCCCATAAATTTGCCACGCCAAAAGCCGGTATTGACACCGGCCGCAGCGAGATGTAAAACCCTTTAATGGATACGCATATGAAAAGGACATTACTAATCATGGCAGCCATCGTAGCCACGGTGCTCACGCCGTTGTGGCAGACAAAGGCTCAGTCTGTTCAGAGTGGAGGGCTCTACTTTGAACTGACCGAAGATGAAAACGCCAACCACTACGCAATAGTGGTGAGCCAGCTGTGGCCGGTGGCAGTGGGTTATGGGGATGGTGCCGTGCGCCCATCGGGAGACGTAACCATACCGGAGACTGTAGACTTCCCCAACCCCGTTGGCGGAACTGAAACCGTGCCGGTGAAGGCCATCGGCGACGCATTCCAAAACATACCCTACGAAGAGCCGCTCATCAAGTCGCTCACCATACCGGCCGGCGTTACAAAGTTCGTGGGGAATGGCAGCATGAGCTGGATACCCGGATTGGAATCCATCACCCTGCTCAACACAGATCCAAGCACGTTCACCGGTGCGGAGGATGCTTTCGGCGCCTCCAACATGACGGGCTGGGTGGTGCTCTACGTGCCGGAAGGCACCAAGGAAGCCTACAAGAACACAGCTCCATGGAAGTGGTTCAGGTACATACGCGAGATTGGCGAAAAGAACTACGACTTCACCTACAACGGCCTTTTCTACAAGATTAACGAAAACTACAACGAGCCGTCTGTAACGGTGGTGCCTGAGTCTTTCTCGTCTGTGAACGGCAGCGTGGAAGCCCCGTCTTACTACAACGCGGGCAACGCTCCCACGGGCGACATCGTGATACCGGAAAAAGCAATAGACCCGAGCGGAACACCCTATACCGTAGTGGGCATAGGCGAGAACGCGTTCTGTTTACTTGACGGCATAAGCTCCATAGACATACCCGCAACGGTTTACACGGCCGATTCGAGAGCGTTGGAATCTCAATTCGCCGACCTGTACGTGCACTACGAAGACGCGGGATATCTTGCAAAGCTTGGGGGTGCGTTCCAAGACGCGTACATACCCAACACCACCCTGCACATACCCTGCGGATTGACGGAGGAATACAACTCCAAGGGAGAATGGCCGATAAAGTACTTCAAGGAAATAAAGGAGGAGTGCGCCAAGCAGTGCACCGTGAGGGTGGAGGTAACCAACGAACCCAACGGCGGCTGGGTGGAAGGCGCCGGCACATACTCAGAGGGCGACGAGGTGTCCCTGATAGCACACCCCAACGACGGCTTCACCTACGCGTGGCCTGACGGATACCTGGACGATGTGCGTTCATTCACCGTAACGGGCGACACCACTATATACATAGCCTTTGAGCGGATAGCCAGGAGGGTGCTTATCACCGGCACATTCGCGGGCGCGGACGGCGGGGCACTGACACACCACCCCGGCAAGATAGTGGGAGCAAACACCTATTACGAAGAGGGCGACACCACAACATTGGAAGCCGTATTGGGCGAAGGCTGGAAGTTCATAGGGTGGAGCGACGGAAACAATGAAAACCCACGCACCATATCCGTGAGCAGCGACTCCACATTCACTGCCATTGTGTCAAACATGTTCAAGGCCGCAGTTGAGATAGTTTCCGGCAGGGGCCACGGAACCGTTGAGGGCGAGGGCGAATACCCCTACGGCAGCAGCGTAAGGCTCTACGCCATACCCGATGAAAACTGGACATACAAGTGGGAAGACGGCTACATGGACGATGCCTACGACTTCACCATAACTCAAGACACCATATTAAGGCTCTCTTTCATAGAAGCAACGCCGGAAACAGAGCGTGTGTTTATCACCGGCACATTCGTGGGCGCGGACGGCATCCCGCTTACAAACTTCCCCGGCAAGATAGTGGGCGGAAACACCTATTACGAAGTGGGAGACACCACAACATTGGAAGCCGTTTTGGGCGAAGGCTGGAAGTTCATGAGGTGGAGCGACGGAAACAATGAAAACCCACGCACCATATCGGTGAGCTGCGACTCCACATTCACGGCGTTGGTGTCCGACATGTTCACGGCCTCGGTGGAGATAGTCTCCGGCCAGGGACACGGCACCGTGGAGGGCGAGGGATCATACAAATACGGCAGCACAATAAGGATCAACGCCATACCCGATGAAAACTGGACATACAAGTGGGAAGACGGCTACATGGACGACGCCTACGACTTCACCATAACGCAAGACACCATCATAAGGCTGTCTTTCGTAGAAGCCACACCGGAAATCTTCACCATAGCCACATCGGCATTCGGACCCGGAAAGGTGGAAGGCGGCGGCAGCTACGAATACGGCCAAACGGCAACCTTGACAGCCATACCCGAAGACGGATACAAATTTGCGCAGTGGTTCGTAAACGGCCAGCAGATAGAGAGCATAAGCAACCCGTTGGAACTCATCGTAACGGAGGATATGAGGGTTACGGCCGTCTTCTCCCAAGATAAAGCTTACGACTTCAAGTATGGGCAGCTGTATTACAAGATAAATGAAGACGGAGAGACCGTCACAGTCGTTCACGAAAACGCGAAAAAGCCATTCCCACTTGACAGGTATTCCGAGGGGAATAGTCCTAAGGGAGACATCGTGGTGCCGAGCGAAGTGCCGTACAACGGCAGGACATACAAGGTGAAAGCAATAGGGAGTCTCGCATTTTACTGTTGCAACGAAATCACAACCCTCGTAGTATCCGAGGGAATAACCGACATAGGGTACATGGCTCTCGCCTGGTTAACATATTCTGGGAACCCGAAACTGGCTGTCTTGCCATCCACCCTCAAAACAATGGACTGTACTGCTTTAGATACTAGCTACATACCAGCACTCATCATGAATGTGCAAGACCCGGATGACATAAAGGTTGAAGGGGAGTCTGATCGTCTTTATACCGGTTACATAAAAGCAATGTTCGTACCCTGCGGAACAGCGGATAAGTGGCGTGCTTCCGAGTGGGGCAAAGAAGTCTCCAACATCTTGGAGCAGTGCGATGTGGAGGTGAGCTGGGAGAACGACAGCCTTGCTCTGAATATGTTAAACCTCAACAACAACTATGTGAAGGAAGACACGGTCAATACACTTGCCGCATGGTACGATGCAACCTCTTCCAAAGCCAACACGGTTAGTTACATATCGTCATACTCGTATGGCTCAATAATAAATGCGACATCTGTTTCCTATCTTTCCGTACCGGCAACGGTAAGGAATCTGGCACATGGCGCCTTCATAGACGCATTGGGCCTGAAGGGCATAATATACCCGGAAAACGGACTTGGCGACTATATGGCGGAGGACGGCATACTATACAACCGCCGCGGCAAAAAGGTGCACACCGTGCCGGCCGGCCTTGACATGGGAACCCGGAACCTTAGGCCCGGTGTGGACGGCATAGGCGACTACGCCTTTGGCCACAACACCGAGACGGACTCCATCTGCATACCCGATGGTGTCAAGAGCATAGGCAACTGGGCCTTCGTAAGCAGCAAGAAACTGCGGGCCGTGAGGATAGCCGCCAGCGTGGAGCGGATCGGGGAAGAGCAATCCGGCACAAGGGCCAAGGAGACAATGCTCGGCGGCACTTTCGCCTACTGCAACGGCCTTACGGACATATACGTGGGCTGGGACCGCCCGCTGCCCGTACCCGACAACACCTTTGACGGAGTGGATACCAAGAAAGTAAGGCTGCACGTGCCAAACGGCACCAAGGACGCATACAAGAGCGCCAAGGTGTGGAAGGATTTCATAGTGATGGAATTCTCCAAGGAAACGGCTGTGGAAGGCATTGCAGCCGACAACCGGCCCACGGCCATATACGACCTCGGAGGACGGAGGCAGGAGCAGATGCGGAGCGGTGTGAACATCGTCCGCATGGCAGACGGCACCACGAGGAAGGTGGTAAGGAAGTAACGCCAAGGCGCGGCGGCTCAAGGCATATGGAAATGAGAGGATAGGAAAGTTGGGAGAGTAGCGAAGCCGCCACGCAAACGGCGGGCCCGGCCCCGGGACATGGGGCCGGGCCTTTTCGTATCCGTGCTGCAGAGGTGTTGTGTTTGGTTTCCGGATCTCAGCCTCCCATCCGCATTGCTTCCTTGTTGGTGTAAGCGGGACGATCCCGGTCTGTGCCGCCGGTATTGTTTTGCTTGCATACATTGTAACAATGCGCCGTAGAGACGGGGCTTGCCACGTCTTACAACAAGACGGATTTTTTGAGAAGACGGGGCAAGCCCCGTCTCTACAGGCCCATGGGCGGCATAAAACGCCGGCCCGCCAAGGCGGACTGGCACGCCCGTCATGTTGAGCGAAGCGAAACATCTCCCACTGTAATGCGCGATTCTTCGCTGAGACCTGAATGACGTATGGGAGAATGGGATTCTTCGGTCGCATACGCTCCCTCTGAATGACGGATGGCGGCTCCGGTATGCGTTGCCCATAACCTAAACCACACGGAGCTGTAGAGACGGGGCTTGCCCCGGCCGCTACGGCGGCACCGGTATTGCATTGCGTATAACCTAACCACAGGGAGCTATAGAGACGCGGCTTGCCCCGGCTTATGACTTGTTTGGTTTGTTTGGGAAGACGGGGCAAGCCACGTCTCCACAGCCCCATGGGCGGCATAAAACGCCGGCCCGCCAAGGCGGACTGGCACGCCCGTCATATTGAGCGAAGCGAAACATCTACCACTGTAATGCGCGATTCTTCGCTGAGACCTGAATGACGGATGGGAGAATGGGATTCTTCGGTCGCATACGCTCCCTCTGAATGACGGATGGCGGCACCGGTATGAGTTGCCCATAACCTAAACCACACGGAGCTGTAGAGACGGGGCTTGCCGCGTCTTACAACGAAGGGGATTGTTTGGGAAGACGGGGCAAGTCCCGTCCCTACAGCTCTATCACAACAAATCCATCACAGCAATCCAATACCGGTGCCGCCTGAGCAGCTGCGGCAAGCCTGTCTCTACAGCACTATCATTCTAATACCAAAGGCTGGTACTATCAGTACCAAGCCGTGGTACCATTAGTACCAGGCCGTGGTATTGTCGGTACCAAGCCGTGGTACAACCCACACAAAGATTGGTTGCATCCCTATTGAATGCCCACAAGCCATTTTACATTACCGCATAAGGAGCAGTAGAGACGCTGCAAGCCGCGGCCACACTGGTATTGCGTTGCGCATTACCTAACACATGTAGAGACGCGGCTTGCCCCGGCCGCTACGGCGGCACCGGTATTTTTGAGAAGACGGGGCAAGCCCCGTCTCTACAGCACTACCATTACAAATCCATGATGGAAATGTATGCAAAAAATCCAACACCGATACCGCCCGGAACGCCTAACTTCGCGGCAAAAGGTACGTATGGACACAACGGGGACGGACAAGGTGCTGCGCTGCACCGTAGACACATTGGAGCCGGGGCGCATCGGCGCAACGGAGAAAGGCAGCGGTAGGCGCATATCAGTGGCATACCAAGGGGAATACTGGGGGTATTTGGAGAAAATAGCTGCCAAAGGCAGCCGGCTGAACATAGTGGCTGCGGCCTACGACAAAGGAAAGGCGGCCTATGTCCCCGGGCTGGTGATATACGAGCCCGACTACCTCGTGAACGTAACCACGGTGGCCTCGTGCTTCGAGACCTACGCGGAATCACCCTACGTGCACCTCGTCAACAAGCTCAAACAGCCGGCCAACACCGAACACATACACCTCGGCAACCTCGCCGGAAAGTTCCTCGACGATGCCGTGCACCGCCACACCTCATCTTTCACCGACAGCTTCAACGCCTTTTTCCGAGACAACGCCCTTGCCATGGTGGCCTGCGATGCCATGCACGACAGTGATGCCCTCAGGGCTTTCTACAAGAACGCCAAGACACAGAAAGGCAACATAGAACGCACCGTGGCGGAAGAACTGCCCGCAGCCATACCGGGCTACGACCCTAAGGACGCGAGGTTGGAGCCGGCTTTCTTCTGCGAAGCGTTGGGGCTGCAAGGGCGCATGGACTTCCTCTGGGAAGGGCCTGGGCAACGTGTGGTGATAGAGCAGAAATCGGGCAAGGGGGCTTTCCCCAGAGCGCAGCAAGACCCGGACACCCCCATGCCGCAAGAGAAACACCTCGTGCAGTTGGCCCTCTACCGCGCCGTGTTCGACTACGGCATAGATTGGGAAGACAGCCACGGCACAAAGTCGCTCCTCTACTATTCCAAATACCGGCACGGATTGGTGGATGCCCCAATACCGGCGGAGCTGCTGCTGCGGAGCATACGCATGCGCAACCTCATAGCGTGGTGCGAAATGGGATACGCCGGCGGGGGGGCTGACATCCTGACACGGCTCACACCGGAAATGCTGAACAGGAAAAACCTCCGCGGACGGCTGTGGGAATCGTACGTGCGCCCGGGCTTGGAAGAGGTGCTAAGGCCTGTGAGGGAAGCCCCCAAGGAGGAGCGCGCATACTGCCTGCGCTTCATGCAATTCGTGGAAAAGGAGCAGTTGCTCTCAAAGACGGGCGGAAACGCCACCGGCCGGCCGGGTTTCTCCTCGCTATGGAACGATACAATAGAAGAGAAAGAAGCCGCAGGGAACATCCTGCACGGCTTGGCACCGGACCTTACGTCCGTAGGCCGTGGAGCGGTGGAGGAGGTGGGGCTGCTTTTCAAAGGCGGGAGGGAGTGCGGCCCGTCAAACTTCCGCCCGGGAGACATAGTCGTGGCCTATCCCTACAAGGACGGCACTGTGCCTGACGTGCGTAGGCAAATGGCCATACGCGCCACCATAAAGGAATTGGCAGACGACAGGGTAACCCTGCAACTGCGCAGCAAGCAGCCTGACGGCACCGTCTTCCGCACACCGGGGGGGATATCCTGGGCTGTGGAGCACGACTTGTTCGACTCCTCCTCCGCAGCTTTCTACCCAGGGCTTCACAGCCTATTGACGGCCACGGAAGACCGCCGCGACCTACTAATGTGCCGCCGCCCGCCCATGGTGGACGGAAGCGCCAAGCCAGTGATGCGGCACGGGGACTTCGGAGAGTTGGCCGCACGCGCCGCGCAAGCCCGCGAACTATTCATAATAATCGGCCCGCCTGGCACCGGCAAGACATCCTTCGGGCTCACCACACTGCTCAAAGAGGAACTTGCACACCCCGGCAGTCACATACTGCTGATGGCATACACCAACCGCGCCGTGGACGAAATCTGCGGAAAATTGGAAGAGTGCGGCATTGACTATGCGAGGATAGGCTCGCGGCTGTCGTGCGATCCGCAATACGCCGGGAAGCTGCTACGCAACCGCTTGGCAGGTTGCACAAAGGGTGAAGAGGTGGAGGCGGAGGTGAAAGGCACACGGGTATACTGCGCCACTACGGCTGCCATGAACGCCAACCCCGACCTGCTCAAATTGATGCGCTTCGACCTCGCCATCATAGACGAAGCCTCGCAAATATTGGAACCGCACATAGCCGGGCTGCTATGCGCACGCCACGGCGCGGTAGACGCGATAGGGAAGATAGTGCTGATAGGGGACCACAAACAACTGCCGGCCGTGGTGCTGCAACAAGCGGAAGACTCGGCCGTGGAGCAGCCCGGACTGCGTGCCATAGGCGTGGACGACTGCCGCCGCTCGTTCTTTGAAAGGATGCTCGGCAGGTTCAAGGACGGAAGTGGATACGATCCCCGCTTCGTGTACATGCTCACCAAGCAGGGGCGGATGCACCCCGACATAGCCGACTTCCCCAACAAGGCTTTCTACGGAGGCCGCCTGCAAGCCGTCCCCCTACCCCACCAGCTGCGGCGGTTGGAAGCGTCCGGGTCGCCCAACGGCATCGCCCGGCTTTTGTCCACAAGGCGTGTCGCCTTCGTGGCTTCCGAGAAACCACGCACACGGGTGCCCGACAAGACAAACCCTGTGGAAGCAGCCATGGTGGCCGCCACTGTGGAACAAGTGCGGCTATTGGCGGGAGACGCTTTCAACCCGGGAAAGACCGTGGGGGTGATAGTGCCTTACCGGAACCAAATTGCGGAGGTGCGCAAAGCCATAGGCAAAACGGGAACGGAGGGGCTTGACGGCATCACCATAGACACCGTGGAGCGGTACCAGGGCAGCCAGCGCGACTACATAGTGTATTCGTTCACCATAACCGGCACGGCGCAATTGGCTTTCCTGACAGACAACGTGTTCGCCGAGGATGGGGTTGATATAGACCGCAAGCTGAACGTAGCCATGACACGGGCTAAGGAGGGGCTTGTGATGATTGGGAATCCCGAAATAATGAAAGAAGCGCCCGTATTCCGCAGCCTTATGGAATACGTGCGCGGCAAAGGCGGCTACTTGGACATAACACCGGAAGCCTACTGCAAGGGGGACTTCACCGAAGGAGACCTTTGAAAAATTCAGAGGGCTAAAAAATGGGGTTGGGAGGGGTCGGA
>R20__coassemble_988_pt1 | contig 18277 bp, 11 predicted proteins | sample R20__metabat2_low_PE_033 | metagenome-assembled genome bin R20
GCCAAGACCCCGACCACGCTCAACGCCCCCGCGCCGATAAGCTGCAGCAACTTGCAGTTTGTCTATGTGCGGTCGGTGGGCCAGGCCGTTTCCGCCCCGAAGACGGACGACGGCGGAAACAACACCGGCTTCGTTTGGACGGAAGTGGCACCGAAAGACTACTACTGGATAGGCGGCAGCGGCGTTTGGTCAGACCCGGCCCACTGGTCCCTCTCTTCCGGCGGCGAGTCCGGCGGCTGCATACCCACGGGCAACGACAACGTGCATGTGGACGCAGCTTCGTTCTCCGCCGCAGGCCAGGCCATAACCCTTGACGGCTCGGCCGCCTGCCGCGACATAGTGTGGAACGACCCGGCCATGGAGGGCTCCCTCAAAACCGGCAACGGCAACTACGCCATAGCCATAAACGGCAGCGCCGATTTCAGCGGAGTGGCTGAAAACGGGGTGAAGCCATCGCTCTATTTCTACGGCAACGGCAGCCATACGATCAAGTCGCGGGAGGACGGCAGCAACACATACTCCTCGCCATGCATAGTCTTTGACAACACCGGCACCTACACCTTGGCCAACGACCTCTCGGCGTGGAAGTCTGCCGAGCAATCTGGCAGCGGAGCGCTATTGCAGCAGATAGGCGGCACGTTCATAGCCGGCGGCCACTCCGTAAAGGTGGGGCGGCTGCTCAGCCAGTCTCTTGACACCTCCGCAGACCGGCGCACCCTGGACTTGGCGGGAGCGGAGGTGTACACCTACTACGCCGAAACAAGCACCGACGCAGTGAACACCTACCTTGACCACAACGGGTTGGACAGCTACGATTTCTCCAATTCACACTTCCACCTTGACGCGCCCGGCACCACGCCCGCTTATTCGGTTTACACCACGGTGCAGAACTGGATGTTCCACGACATCACCTTTGAGTCGTCCGTGGGCGAAGGCCGCTTCTTCGGCGGTTACTACGATGCCAACAAGGTGTGGATGAAAGGCAACGGGGCTGTCAACGCAAAGCTTACGCTGAACGACTGGCAGCTAACAGCCGGTAAAATTTACAAAGCGGATATCTCCGATGCCAACACCACGGTGATACGCCGCAGCTTCGATTCCGGCACATCGGGTTGCCAGGAAATAACTTTCACCGGCCTGAAAATGAAGACGGAAATAGCCGACTTCAGCGCCCCGGGGGCGATACTTACCAGCGTGAAGATCCCCGCCGGCAGCACTCCGCTCACCGTGGATGGCGGACAAGACAAAGGCGGGAACAGCACCATAGGCTCCACAATACTTATCATTGAAAAGCAGCCGGCCACATATTACTGGGTGGGCGGCAGCGGCAACATACACGACCCTGCACACTGGAGCATAGGCGTGAGCGGAGGCGACATAGCAGAGACCAACCCCACCAGCTGCGTCCCGGGTGAGAAAGACGATGTGATATTTGACGGAAACTCGTTCTCCGCAACCGGGCAGACGGTGAAGCTCGACGGCACTTATTTCACCGTGCGGAACATGACGTGGACGGACGGAGTAAACCAGTATAAGCCCACCTTGGTGCGCAGCAACCAAGCGGCCGGATATACCCTCTACATAGCCAAGTCGCTGGAACTTGCCAAGGACATGATCCTTGACAACAAGGCCGCAGCCGGCAACTTAACAGGCATTAATGTGATACTTCATAGCAAAGACGATACCCTGCAGACGCTCAACACCCACGGCAACGCATCCTCAGGCTACGTGACGTTCAGCTTTACGGGAGACGGCAACTACGAATTGCTTTCAGACGTAAAGTGCTACAAACTGAAAGTGTCAAAAGGCGACTTCAACACCAACGGCCACGACATAACGGCCTACAATCCGAGCAACAGATACACCGGCGTGGATATTACCCAGGCCACCGCAGCCAACATTATAGACCTCGGAACTTCCACCATCACCGGCGCGCCGCTGAAATTCGAAGTGAAAGACTGCTCCAAATGGACGAGCGGACAGGCCGTGCTGAAAGAATACAACGGCAACGCTTATACCCACATCATCGCCACGCCCTGCGAGGTGCGGTTCAAGTCTTACACCGGCTACACTGCCGCCCTTTCGCAGAGCGGCGTAGGCAAGGCTGTGTTCGAGAAGATGGACTTCAACAGCCGCACGACCAATATCGCCGGCAAAATCACCACAGACACTCTCAACCTCAACTACACTGGGCAGAGTACCTTAAGCCTGATGACCGAGGCCGTGCTTACCGTAGTAGACAAGCTGTTCTCACACGCCACACGCTGCGCACCCTCCACCTTGCAGGCCGGTACGGGCAATGGCTCGGCCACGGCCACCATCAAGACCGAAGGCGGGCCCATACAGCTGAACTATTTCGACGTCAAGTATGTGAAGTCGGGCAACGAGGGCGACTCTTCCATGGTGCGTGTGTTAGGGCGAGACCTTGACGGCGAGTTTGCCAACAACATGTCTTTCACCGCCCCTTCGTCAAGTAAGACTCTCACCCCGGCCACATTGGAAGCCGGCGAGGAGTTCCAGCCAGACTTCGGCATTGCCACCGCCGACATAGCCCATGTGGTGTGGACGCTCACAAGCAAGAACGGCGAGGACGTGCCGGCCGGGCAGGGTAGCCACGAGGGCAACCCGGCTGAAGTGCCGGCCGACGGCGACATGTCTGTAACGCTCGGCCAAAAGGGCGTGTACACTTACAGCATAAGCGTGGAGATGGAGGGCGTGGCGTGCAACATCTTAGCCATACAGCAGGTTACCATCCTGCCGCCGAACATGTGGGTGGGCGGCACGAACACCGACTTCAACGACCCGTCAAACTGGACCCTTGGCCGTGTGCCGGAAGCCGGTAAGGACATCGTATTCGCCACCGCCGCCAACAACACATTCATCTCCGCCGACATACCCAGCGGAGCGGCGCAGCGGGACTGCGTGCTGCCTACGGAAGAACAGTCAATCAACATAGGCCGCTTGGAAAACGAGTCTGCCAAGGCATTGGTAGTACCCGCCGGAGTATGTCTCTCCGTGCAGGGGGAGGTTAAGGGCTACGGCACCCCGGCCGATGCCGGGAAGCTCGTCATCAAGACAGACCTCTCAAAGGCCAAGCCGGGCGGCGGATTCGTTGTAAACAGCTATTTGGATGAAGACGGAAACGAAGTGGAGCCGTGCAGCCAAACGGTGTACGCCACAATAGAGCTGCCCGGCTTCGGCAAATACAACGGCGTGCAGACATGGACAGACAACATAGCAGGGTCGCCCACCGAGGGGCAGGCCATGAAGGACGACGGCTACCAGTGGCAGCACATATCCATACCTTTCAGGCAAATGAGCGCATCGCAGTTCAAGGGCGGCGCACTGCAGGAATACAGCGAAGCGGCCAACCACCCCTCGCGCTACTACCGCAAGTGGGGCCACGTGGCAAAGGGGGCTTCCTTGTCGCCGTTCCGCACATACCAGCTCACGCAGCCCTCGCCAAAGGCGTACTCGCTCACCGGGCAGCTTAACTTGTGCGACGCCAGCGTAACGCTAACCAGGAAGGCCGCCCTCGTGGATGGTGCCACCGGCCCGGACGAGGAGAAACACTGGGGCTTGGGGCAGAACCTCGTGGGCAACTCGTTCGCGGCTGCGTTTGACTTTGAAAGTGTGATTTCTGAAAACCAGGACCTCTTCGAAGGCGGATATGACGAAGACAACAACCAGCTTCCCGGTGTGGTGGACAAGACCGTATGGGTATACACCACCGGCTCTGGCACGGAGTGGGCGAACATAGCAGGGGAGTTCCCCGCGTTGGGACAGGACCCCGTGGGCGGAAACGACCGCGCGGGCGGATACATAGCCTACCCGCAATATTTCCCCGATGGAGAGGACATAGCGAATGGCCGCAGCATTCCCTCCATGCAGGGCTTCCTACTCCGCTTCACGCCCGGCTCCACTGTTTACGGGGCTGAAGATGTAACCCTCACTATACCTTATATGATGGAGCGGAACGACAAGCCGCAGCGGGCCAAGGCTGCCGGTAACGAAGCCGCCACGGCGGGCTATGTAAAGGCAGTGGTGGACGGACTGTCGGGCCGGGATGTGATGTGGATGGTGGAAACGCCCGCTGCCACAGCCGGCTTTGACAACGGCTGGGACGGCCGCAAGTTGCCCGAGTCGGGTAGGGAAGTGGCCATATATGCGCCCACGGCCTTCGGCAGGGTGCAGGTGAACGCCACGGCCGACTTGCTCTCCCAGCCCATCGCCATAGACGCACCTGAGGGTGAGCTGCTGTCGCTGCACCTCGCCGCACACGGCCTGGAACGCTACGCCAACCTGAAACTCGTAGACTTGCAGGCCCGCAGCTTTGTGGAGCTGGGCGCCGCGCCGGTGCGTTACGACTTCACGGCATCGGCCGGGGACAACCTCGGCACCCGCTTCGCCTTGGTGGACGCTCCCGAGGTGGACTACGATGCCTTGGCCGGAGGGGTGGCCACGAGGGTGGCCAACGCCATGGCCGAAGCGGCGCAGCGGTTGTCAAGCCGCGTGTATGACGCCCAGGGCAAGCTGTTGATGGAGACGGGGGCCTACGGGGAAGCCCCTGCCGTGGGTAAGTTGCCGGCCGGTGTGTATGTGGTGAAGACCGCAGACGGCAGGGCGCACAAGGTGGCACGCTGATCCTTATAAGGAATGTTTCCAAACCGCCTTGGCCGCTCTTGCGGCCAAGGCGGTTTGCTTTTGCGGCCAACATTGAGGAGGTGTAGAGACTTGGCTTGCTCCGGCGGCGCCGGTGTTACGTTGCTCGGAATTTGACACTAAGGGCTGTAGAGACGGGGCTTGCCCCGTCTTATAATATGTATGGTTTTGTTGTGAAGACGCGGCAAGCCGCGTCTCTACAGCTCAGCTTAGGTTTAATCACCGGTGCCGCCGTAGCGGCCGGGGCAATCCCCTAATCCGTCATTCAGAGGGAGCATCAGCGACCGAAGAATCCCATTCCATCGTCCGTCATTCCGAGCGGAGCGAAGAATCCATGACGGATGTGGAGATGTTTCGCTGACGCTCAACATGACGGATGTGGCACCGGTGGTTATGCCACACATGGCACTGTAGAGACGGGGGCTTGCCCCGGCCGCTTCGGCGGCACCGGCGTTACGTTGCTCGGAATTTGACACTAAGGGCTGTAGAGACGGGGCTTGCCCCGTCTTATAACATGTATGGTATGGTTTTGTTGTGAAGACGCGGCAAGCCGAGTCTCTACAGCTCAGCTTAGGTTTAATCACCTGTGCCGCCGAAGCGGCCTTTCCCCCACGCAACGCAATACCGGTGCCGCCGCAGCGGCCGGGGCAAGCCCCGTCTTATAACATGTATGGTATGGTTTTATTGTGAAGAGGGCCCTTGCAAACCTATATGCAGAAAAATGTTAACTTTGCTTTCATAACAAAACAAATCAAAACACACAGACCCATGCACACCACGCCACGCCGCAAGGCCGCCGCCCTTTTCACAGCCGCACTCTTGGCCGCCGCCTGCCACAACGGCGCACACCTTGAAGACTTAACAGCCGAAACGCAGCCCGCGGAAGGCGAAGCACGCCCCACAATAACGGTAAGCGTAACAGACTCGGCGGCCACTCCACGCAAGCGCCCGGCGAGGATTACAGCCGCCGCAGCCCCCTCCGGCCGGATAGACTACTCGTGGCAGGAGGGAGACGTCATAAAGTGCTACCTAAGGCAGGGGGGGGCATGGCTGCCCGTGGTGGAACACCGCATACAGCCCGGCGACATGGAAGACGGACGGCTTGTGCATTTCACGATAGAAACGCCTGAGGGATTCGCCGCAGGGCAGCCGTACGACATTTACGGCTGCGCCGGCGGGCGCGGAGACGGGGCGAGGTACGACACCGCCGCAGAGGGAGACCCCGTGCTGAGGTGCGCAAACGGGGCGTGGACCGCCGACCCGGCGGAATTGGCCAAGGACGTGGTGGTTACCTTCGCCAAGGGAGCACAGACCACCAACAACCCCGAAGTGGCCATAACCCACGCCGGCAACATCCTGGCACACGGCATCTATTCCGCCGACCGGCTCACACCCTCGTCCATCGGCTGGACGGAACTCGGGGGAAAGCAGTGGTGCTACGATGGGGATGGAAACCCGCAGAGCGCCTTCCGGGGGGTGATGGCCGCAGCCACCACCATTTCCTCCGACAGCAGGCAGACGCTCTTCTGCTGGGTGCACACCATAGGCGGAGCGGCGGGGCTCTCCCTGCAACCGTCGCTGCGCACACATGACGGAACGGAAGCGACCTTGGCGGCCAAGGCTTCACTGCCCCAGGTGAAAAAGGGGAACATACTGAAAGTGGACTTCGACTCGTGGAAGAACGCGGTATGGACCACGCCCAGGCGCACCGTTTCTGACAATGCCGCCTGGCGCAAGCGCTGGATGACGGCCCTGCCGGACAATATGCCGCTGCACGACCTGCTCATACCGGGCACGCACGACAGCGCGGCGGACGAGGCCTACGGATGGGCCGTGTTAGCACCGCAGGCCACCAAGACGCAGAACCGGGACATACCGGCGCAGCTCGCCGGCGGGGTGCGCGCGCTCGACATAAGGGTGAACGGCGGAGCGGACATGTACGTGGTGCACGGAGATGTGCAAGTGGGCGGACACGTGGAAGACGTGGCCCTGAACCCGGTGCGCGACTTCCTGAGGGACAATCCCGGAGAGACCGTCATCCTCTTGTTCAAGAGCGACACCGGTGGCTACACGGAGCCGTATATGTCCAACGCCCTGTCCATCTTCGCAAAGTACCTTGACTATCTCTACACCGGCGACCTCTCAACCGCACGCATTGGAGACCTGAGGGGGAAGATGGTTGTGCTGACCCGCAACCGGGTGAACGGCTTCTACGGCGGGGCCGACTTCACCAACTGGGGCGACAAGGAACCATACCGCACGGCCTACATGGTGCAATACAAATACAACAACTCCGTGGAGGCGCAGGTGCAGGACCGCTACAAGTCCAACGACAACCAGAAGAAAACAGACTTCACCTACCTCCTGGACCGCAGCGAGGAGAACTACCGCGCCGGCCGGTGGATATTCAACTACCTGAGCTTCGGCAGCGACACCAACGCCCTTTACAGCCTTTACTCCATAGCCCGCAACATGAACCCATGGGCCGAGACGCTGATAAGCCAGAGGGCGGAAAGGCAGCGCGGCATCGTCTTCATGGATTTCGCCTGCGACGACGACGTAAGGGGGCAGGGCCTCGTGGACGCCGTCATTTCCAACAACTACAAGCCGGCGCAGTAGGCCGTACAGGCGGTGGAGGAACCTGAATGAGTTTTCCACATCATGTTGAGCGTCAGCAAAGGCTTCCACATTGTGAAATGAGATGTTTCGCTGACGCTCAACATGACGGATGGGGCACCGGTGGTTATGCCACACATGCCGCCGTAGCGGCCGTGGCAACCCCCTAATCCGTCATTCAGAGGGAGCGTCAGCGACCGAAGAATCCCATTCCATCGTCCGTCATTCCGGGCGGAGCGAAGAATCCCTTACGGATGTGGAGATGTTTCGCTGACGCTCAACATGACGGATGTGGCATCGGTGGTTATGCCATACATGGCGCTGTAGAGACGGGGCTTGCCGCGGCCGCTCCGGCGGCACCGGTGTTACGTTGCGTGGAATTTGGCACTAAGGGCTGTAGAGACGGGGCTTGCCCCGTCTTATAATATGTATGGTTTTGTTGTGAAGACGGGGCTTGCTGCGTCTTAGGCCAAACGGCCATTTACGGAAAGACGGGGCAAGCCCCGTCTTATAACATGTATGGTATGGTTTTGTTGTGAAGACGGGGCAAGCCCCGTCTCTACAGCTCAGATTAGGTTTTATCACCGTTGCCGCCGCAGAGGCCTTTCCCCCCACGAAACGCAATACCGGTGCCGCAGAAATAGGCAGTACCACGGCTTGGTACTAACGGTACCAAGCCGTGGTACTAATGTTACCAAGCCGTGGTATTAACGGTACCAAGCCGTGGTACTGAAAAGGTACGGGCAAAACGCGGTGTGCTGCGGGCTGGCGCAACAGACAGTATGTCTTTGGAAAAAACGGGTAAGCGGGGGCTTCACCCCTGCCCGGCGGCCAATCCGGTGGCGCGGAGTATCCGCCCGGTGGCCCCGGCGAGGCTCTCCACGTAGCGGGCGGCGGCACAGCCCATCTCCGCTCCGCCGGCCCCAATGCGCCCCATGGCCGCTTCAAAATCCTCGGGCGAAGATATTTCCACGCCACCGCCGGCGGCTATCAGTCCGCGGGCCTCGCGGAAACGGCGGTTGTTTGGCCCGAAGACCACCGGCACGCCCCACACGGCTGCTTCCAAGACGTTGTGTATCCCTACGCCGAAGCCACCGCCCACGTATGCGGCGCAGCCGTAGCGGTATATGGACGAGAGCAGCCCGATGCAGTCCACCACCATGTAGTGGGCCCGGGCGGCTTCCTCTTCCGAACACTTGGTGTAGAACACGGCCCCGCCGCCGAGCTTGGCGGCGATATCGGCTATGTGGCCCGGGCTGGTAACGTGGGGCGCAACGATCAGTTTCCACCCCGGGTGGGTGTTGAAAAAGCCCGCGAGGATGTCCTCGTCCGGCGGCCATGTGCTGCCGGCCACCATCACTCTGGCCCCCTTGGCGAATGCTGCCGCCACGGGTATGTGGCGTGCCGCGTCCCTTATTTGCAGCACTCGGTCGAAGCGGGTGTCGCCCGCCACCTCGGCGTTGTGGAATCCTATGGAGGCGAGCAGCTCGGCGCTGCGCCGGTCTTGCACGAAGAAGCGCGTTACGCAGCCCAGCACCCGGGCGTACTGCCGGCCGTACCACCGGAAGAAGACCTGCCCGGGGCGGAATATGCAGCTGGCGCTGTACACCGGGATGCCGCGGCGGCTGAGGGTGTGCATGTAGTTGTACCAGAACTCGTACTTGATGAAGAACGCCATCTCGGGGTTTACCGCCCCGAGGAAGCGGCGTGCGTTGAGCAGCGTGTCAATGGGCAGGTAGCATACGATGTCGGCCCCCGGGTAGTCTTTCCTCACCTCGTAGCCCGACGGGGAGAAGAAGGTGAGCAGTATGCGGTATTCCGGGTGTGCCGCCCTTATGGCTTCCATTAGCGGGCGCCCCTGCTCGAATTCTCCGAGGGAGGCTGCGTGGAACCACACGTACCGTCCTCCCGGCACGGCCCGGCTGCGCAGCGTGGCCACTGCACGCCGCTGTCCGAGCCACATCTTCCTAACCTTGGCGCTGAACAGGCTGGCTGCCGCCACCCCCACCAGGTAGAGGTACATCGCCACTTGGTACATAGGCCCGCCCGCTTATCCCAGGGTTTCCACGGCCTTGCGCATGCGCCGTAGCGTCTCTTCGCGCCCCAGGAAGGCCGATATGTCGAACATGCCGGGGCCCTTGCCCTCGCCAACGAGGGTGAGCCGCCAGGCGTTCATCACGTCGCCGAGCTTGTGGCCTTCGGCCTCCACCCATCCCATGACGGCCTTTTCCTGCGTCTCTGCGGAGAAGTCGGGCAGGGTTTCAAGCAGCCCGGCCAACCTGCCCATCACCTCGGCGGAGTTTTCCTTCCATCGTTTCTTGACAGTCTTTGCGTCGTATTCCGCCGGCGGTATGAAGAAGAACGAGCAGAGCGGCCACAGCTCCGGTATGAAGTCCACCCGGTCTTTCATCATCCCCACCACTGCCTTTATCCTGTCCATGGGTTCGTCCACCCCGTAGCCTGCGGCGATGGGTGCGAATGCCCCGGCTATCTCGTCCGCGCCCTTTCGCAGGATGTACTCGTGGTTGAACCACACGGCCTTTTTCTGGTCGAACCGAGCCCCGGCCTTGGAGCATTTCTTTATGTCGAAGAGCTGCGCCAGTTCGTCTATGGTGAAGACTTCCTGCTCCGTGCCGGGGTTCCAGCCCAGCAGCGCCAGCAGGTTGACCACGGCCTCGGGGAAATAGCCGCTTTCGCGGAAGCCGGACGACACCTCTCCGCTGGCCGGGTCGGTCCATTCCAAGGGGAAGACGGGGAAGCCCAGGCGGTCGCCGTCCCTCTTCGACAGCTTGCCCTTGCCCTCGGGCTTGAGTATCAGCGGCAGGTGTGCGAACTGCGGCATGGTGTCTTCCCAGCCCAAGGCCTTGTAGAGCAGCACGTGCAGCGGGGCGCTTGGCAGCCACTCCTCGCCGCGTATCACGTGGGTTATCTCCATGAGGTGGTCGTCCACGATGTTGGCCAGGTGGTATGTTGGCAGGTCGTCCGCGCTCTTGTAGAGCACCTTGTCGTCCAGCACGTCGCTCTTTACGGCCACGCGCCCGCGGATGAGGTCGTCCACCACGATGTCCATGCCCGGAGCCACTTTCAGGCGCACCACGTACTGCTCGCTGTCGGCTATCCGCTTTTTCCACTCGGCCTCAGCCATCACGAGCGAGTTGCGCATGGACAGGCGGCACTTTGAGTCGTATTGGAAGTTGGGTTCCTGGGCCCTTTTGGCGTCCAATTCCTCGGGCGTGTCAAAGGCCACGTATGCCTTGCCCTCGTCCACGAGCCGCTTCACGTAGCCCCGGTATATGTCCCTGCGCTCGCTCTGGCGGTACGGGCCGTGCTGCCCTCCTATGCCCGGGCCCTCGTCGAACGATATGCCGAGCCACTTGAATGCCTCGGCTATGTATTCCTCGGCGCCTGGCACGAAGCGGCGCGAGTCGGTGTCTTCTATGCGGAAGACCATGTCGCCGCCGCGCTGGCGGGCGAAAAGGTAGTTGTAAAGGGCGGTGCGTACCCCGCCTATGTGTAGCGGCCCGGTGGGGCTCGGTGCGAATCGCACCCTCGTTTTTCTTTCTGGCATGTTCCTACTTGTTAGCGCATCGCTGCAGTTTCCGCGAAAGTAGAGCATTTGCCCCATATGGTAAACACTTTTTAGCTATTTTCGCAGCTGCCAAAACACTCCAACGTACAGCTATGGACAAGAGGAACTCCGCTGTGGCAGCAAGTGCGGTGAGGTTGCGCCACGCCATCATATTCATACTCACCACGGCCGCGATAGTGGCTTTCCTGCCGAGGCGTGAGAGCCAGAGGTACCACTATGACGTGGGCAGGCCGTGGATGTACCCGGCGTTCATAGCCCGGTTCGACTTCCCCGTGTACAAGACGGACGAGGCGGTGCAGCGCGAGAAAGACTCCACGGTGAGGGCTTTCCAGCCGTACTACCGTTACGACACGTCGGCGGAGGGCAAGGCGGTGGGGCGCATGGAGGAAGACCTGCGCTCGGGACAGCTGCCGCTTCCGCCTATGGCGGGCAGGGTCTTAGCAGACAGGCTGGGTAGGCTGTACCGGGCCGGGATCATGTCGCAGGCCGACTATGCGCGGCTGATGGAAGACACCTCGGCTGTGGTGCGGTTAGTCAGCGGCAAGTCGGCGCAGGGCACGCCGGTGTCGTGCATGTATTCCACAAAGACTGCGGCGGAAGCCCTGCTGGCGGACGCGGCCCTGGCACCGTATGCGAAGACCCTGCAAGAGGCCGGGGTGGACGACTATGTGTATGTGAACGCCAAGTACGACAAGGCCCGCAGCGACACCGAGTTGGGAGACGCCCTTGGGGCCATCCCTCTGGCCAGCGGAATGGTGATGAGCGGGCAGAAGGTGGTGGACCGAGGCGAGATAGTGGACGACTACACCTACCGTGTGCTGGCTTCGTTGGAGAAAGAGCTGCAAAGGCGCGAGAGCGGCAGCAAGGAGGTGGCCGCCGCGCTGGTGGGGCAGGTGATGTACGTGCTGCTGCTTGTGGCCCTTTTCACCATATACATATACTTGTTCCGCCCGGACTATTTCTCGGCGCCGCGCAGCATGCTTATGCTCTATTCGCTTGTGGCCCTGTTCCCCGTGGCGGCGGCCTTGGCCACGCGGCAGGGCGTGGTGAGCCTGTATGTGCTGCCCATGGCCATGGCTCCCATATTCATACGCGTCTTCATGGATTCGCGCACGGCCTACGTGGCCCACACTGTGATAATACTGGCTTCGGCCCCGGCGGTGAAGTACCAGTACGAGTTCATCATAGTGCAGCTCGTATCGGGCATAGCGGCCATCTACTCGCTCAGGGAAATGTCGCGCAGGGCGCAGGTGTTCCAGACGGCCCTCGTGGCCACGGTGGCCGAGGCTGCGGTATTCCTGTCGCTGCAACTTATGCAGGACAACGATTTCGCTGCGTTCGACGCCGGGCAGTACATGAACTTCGCTGCGGGAGGAGTGCTGCTGCTGCTGGCCTATCCGCTGATGTACGTGATGGAGAAGGCTTTCGGGTTCATATCGGACATAACGCTCTTTGAGCTTTCCAACACCAACAAGGGCCTGCCGCTCAAACTGAGCCAGGTGGCTCCCGGCACGTTCCAGCACTCCATCACCGTGGGCAACCTCGCTGCCGAGGCCGCCAAGAGGATCGGGGCGGACAGCCTGCTGGTGAAGACAGCCGCGCTGTACCACGACATAGGAAAGATGAAGGCCCCGGCGTTTTTCACCGAGAACCAGGCGGGGGCCAGTTCCCACGCCGGGCTGCCCTGCGAAGCCAGCGCGAGGATAATAGTGAGCCACGTGACGGAAGGCATGAAGATGGCGGCGGAGGCCAACCTGCCCAAGATAGTGAGCGACTTCATCTGCACGCACCACGGGTTGGGCATGGCCAAATACTTTTACATACAGTGCCAGAACGACAACCCCGGCAAGGATATAGACCCGGGACCGTACATGTACCCGGGGCCGAACCCCATGACAAGGGAGCAGGCCGTGATGATGATGGCTGACAGCGTGGAAGCCGCTTCAAGGTCGCTCAAGGAATACAACGACGAGACTATAAAGGGCCTTGTGGACAAAATCGTGGACGGGCAGGTGGAGGCCGGCTGCTTCCGCGACTGCCCCGTGACATTCCGCGACATCACCCAGACAAAGGCCGTCTTCGTGGAGCAGCTCAAGACCATATACCACACCCGTATATCGTACCCGGAGCTGAACGGAGGGGATGGGGACAAAGAGTCCCAAACCGGAGGTGAAAACATAAAAGCAACGATATGAAAAAGGTTTTGACAATGGCGGTCGCCGCGCTCATAGCCGTGGCGGCGTGGCCGCAGAAGAGGGTGGCCGTGTATGCGGTGGGGTTCTACAATCTGGAGAACCTTTTCGACACCTGCCACGACTCCGGGAAGAACGACCACCAGTTCCTGCCGGGCGGGGACTACAAGTGGAACGCCATGAAATACGCCGCCAAGTTGCGGAACATGTCTCGCGCGCTGGCCGACATGGGTACTGACGTGCTGCCGGCCATAGGCTGCGCGGCCATAGGGGTTTCGGAGGTGGAGAACAGCAGGGTGCTGGATGACCTGACGGCGCAGCCGCCGCTGAAAGCCCGCGGATACAAGTACGCCCACGTGGAGGGGCCTGACAAGAGGGGCGTGGACTGCGCACTGCTTTACAACCCGGCACTGCTGTCGGTGGAGCGGGTGTCGCTGCCGCCCTACGTGCCGGAGCTGGAAAAGGACAGCGGGTATGTTACGCGCGGCTTCCTCACCGTGGAAGGCCGCATGGCCGGCGACGAGGTGGCTATCATTGTGTGCCACTGGCCGAGCCGCTTCGCCGGGTCTTTCTACCGCGAGTCGGCGGCAAGGCAGGTGAGGACGCTAAAAGACAGCCTGCTGGCGGCAAGGCCGGGGGTGAAAGTGATGGTGATGGGAGACATGAACGACGACCCCACCAACCGCAGCATGCACGACTGCCTCGGGGCCAAGGCCGAAGCGGAGGAAGTGGCCGGGGGAGACATGTACAACCCGTGGTACGACATATTGGCAAAGGAGGGCAGGGGAACGCTGATGTACAATGGGGCATGGAACCTCTTCGACCAGATTGTGCTGTCGCCCTCGCTCGTAGCACGTGAGGGTGAGGGCTGCCCCACGCTCAAGTTCTGGAAAAACCAGATTGTGAAGCGAGACTACCTTATGCAGAAGGAGGGCAAGTACAAGGGATCGCCAAAGCGGACCACGGCTGGCGGGGTGTGGCTGAACGGGTTCTCCGACCACCTGCCGGTAGTAGTGTACCTCAAAAAGGAAATGAAATAGGAATATGGGAAAACCGACAATAATAGGAGTGGCCGGTGGGACCGGCTCGGGCAAGACCACCGTTGTGAGGAAGATAGTGGAGGCCCTGCCGCCGCACTGCGTGGCGGTGGTGCCGCTTGATTCTTACTATAACGACACCACCGACATGACGGACGAGCAGCGCCGGGGTATAAACTTCGACCACCCGGACGCTTTCGACTGGGAACTGCTCACCTGCCACTTGGAAGACTTGCGCGGGGGGCGTGCCGTGGACCAGCCCACATATTCGTACATAATAAGCAACAGGCTGCCCGAGACCGTAAGGGTGGAACCAAAGCCGGTGATAATAATAGAGGGTATTATGACGCTCATCAACAAGCGGCTGAGGGATATGATGGACCTGAAGATTTTCGTGGACTGCGACAGCGACGAGCGGCTCATACGGAACATACAGAGGGACACCATAGACCGAGGCAGGACGGTGTCGATGGTGGTGGATAGGTATCTCAAGGTGCTAAAGCCTATGCACGAGCAGTTTATAGAACCCACCAAGCGCTTCGCAAACCTGATAATACCGCAGGGAGGGGAGAACGCCACCGGGGTGGCTATCCTCTGCAAGTACATAGAGGCCCTTGTGCCGGCAATGGAGGTGGAACCGTGAAGGGGGCTGTAATTGCGGCGGCCGCGCTGATGGCCGCGGTGTCGGCGGCGGGGCAGCCCGCATGGACGGATTTTGGCGGGCCCAGCAAGGCGGAACCACTGAGCGGGCTGCGATACGGAGTGGAAGCGCAGGTGTCGCTCTCCGACAACCAAACCCCGCTGTGGCTGAACGCCAACAAGCACGGGCTCGGCTCGCTTGAAAAAACCAACGGCTACCTGCGCGCTGCCGTGGTGCGCCCCATAAGCGAAGACTCGGCAAGGCACTGGGCGGTGGGCTACGGCATAGACGCAGCCGTTACCAGGGCTACTCTTCACGCTTCGTGGTGCAGCAGGCGTTTGCGGAACTGAGGTGGCTGTACGCCACGCTGTCGGTGGGTAGCAAGGAGCGGGGCATGGAACTGAAAAACGACCGGCTCAGCACCGGCCCGCACACGCTCGGAACAAACGCCAGGCCGGTGCCGCAGGTGCGGCTCTCAATGGAAGACTACTGGGCGCTGCCATTCGGAGGGAGGTGGTTCAGGATAAAGGGCCACGTGGCCTACGGAAAGGCCACGGACGATGCCTGGCAGCGCAGTTTCACCGGTATGGAGAGCAAGTATTCCCAGGGCGCGCTCTACCACAGCAAGGCGGGGTATCTCAAAATCGGCAACGAGGAGAGGTTTGTGCCGCTGTCCCTTGAATTGGGCTTGGAGATGGCTTCCGTGTTCGGCGGCAAGGCCTACCGGCCAAACGGGCAGGGGGGCATGGACGAACTGAAAGGCAGCAACTCGCTCGGCTCCATGTGGAGGGCTTTCCTGCCGGGAGGGGCTGACGTGGGGGAATCCACTTACCAAAACGCCGAGGGCAACCAGCTCGGCAGTTGGGTGGCGCGCCTCAACTACGATGCTGACAACTGGCGTCTTGGGCTGTATGCCGACAAGTATTTCGAAGACCATTCCGCCATGTTCCAAATGGACTATGACGGATATGGTGAGGGGGAAGCCTGGCAGGTTGCCCAGCGTAGGAAGTACGCCGTGTACGATTTCAAGGATTTCCTGCTCGGGGCGGAGCTGAACATAAAGTACGGCAAGTGGCTTAGGGGCTTGGTGCTGGAATATGTGCACTCCAAATACCAGAGCGGCCCGATATACCACGACCACACCATAACAGTGGCTGACCACATAGGCGGCAACGACGACTACTACAACCATTATATATACACCGGCTGGCAGCACTGGGGGCAGGTCATCGGCAACCCGCTGTACCGCTCGCCGCAGTACAACAAAGACGGGGCCATAGAGGTGGAGAACAACCGCTTCTCGGCCTGGCACCTGGGGCTGTCAAGCCAGCCGTTGGCGAACTTGGACTGCCGCCTGCTGGCCACCTACCAGTACGGCCTGGGCACGTATGCAAACCCCTACACCAAGCCGCACCACAACGTGAGCCTGTTGCTTGAGGGCAACTACCGCATGGGCGACGGATGGAACGTAACCGGGGCGTTGGGAATGGACTTCGGGGGGATACTCGGGCGCAGCACCGGCTTGCAACTGACCGTGGCCAAGAGCGGCGTGTTTGACTTGTAAAAGATACCATCGTATGAATGTTAAGGCAATGATTGTGTCGGCGGCCGTGGCGGCCGCGGCTGCGGGGTGCACCCTTGAAATGTCTGAAAACGGGAGCCTTGACGGCAACTGGAAGCTTGAAAGCATAGACACCCTGTCCACAGGGGGCAAGGTGTCGGTGGCCGAGAGGCACGTGTTCTGGGCGTTCCAGTTCAAGCTGCTCGAACTGCGCGACAAGGATGACGAGTGGCAGCGCTACCTCGCCAGGTTCGAGTTCAAGGACGGCAAACTGAGGATACACTCGGTATATCTATACGACCGGGAAAACGGCGACAAGCCCGCAGACTCGCCCGGGCAGCTGCCGCTGTACGGGATAGGCAGCGTGGACGAAACCTTTGATGTGGAGAGCTTCAGCGGTTCGCGGATGGTGCTGAGGAGGGGGGACATAAGGGTCAGCCTATATAAGATGTAAGAGTGCATACGCGTAACAAGCAAGCAGCCGCGCCAATACCTTGTTGTGGGTATGGCGCGGCAGTTTTTTTGTAAAAAATACAAAGAAAATTTTGCGGCGCAAACCTCTTTGCACTAACTTTGCAGCGAGAAAACACGCACATCAAGCCCACACGATGGAAAGTTCGGCATACTACAAGCTGGCCGGTTGCGGCCTAAAGCCTTCGGCCCAGCGCATAGCCATTTTAGAGTATCTGCTCACCCATTGCGACCACCCCACGGTGGAGGAGGTGCACAAGGCCGTGTCGCAGAAGATACCCACGCTAAGCCGCACCACGGTGTACAACACCCTCAGGCTCTTTGCCGAACACGGGGCAGCGCAGATGGTTACGATAGACGACCACCACGTGTGCTACGAGGGCAACACCGCCCCGCACATACACCTGCTCTGCAAGGAATGCGGCAGGGTGGTGGACATCTTCGACGAGAAAGCCCCGTTCGTACCGGAACCCAGGTTGGTGGCCGGGAACATCGTGGAGGAGGCGCAGCTTTACTACAAGGGAGTGTGTGCCAACTGTGTGGCAAAGAAGGAAAACTGAAACAGCCCCCGTATGGGGAAAACACCAACTTTAAAAAACAAAGACATGAAGAAAAAGTTCATTTGCTCCGTATGTGGTTACATCCACGAGGGAACTGAGGCTCCCGAGAAGTGCCCGATATGCAAGGCCCCGGCCTCCAAGTTCAGCGCAATGGAAGAGACGGGCGACGCTCCCTCTTTCGCCACCGTGCACACCCTCGGCGCAGCACGCAAGGAAGGTGCTGACGAGGAAATGATAAAGGACCTCAACAACCATTTCGCAGGCGAGTGCGGCGAGGTTGGCATGTACCTTGCCATGTCGCGCCAGGCTGACCGCGAGGGCTATCCCGAGATTGCCGAGGCTTTCAAGCGCTACGCTTTCGAGGAGGCCGAGCACGCCAGCAAGTTCGCCGAGCTGCTCGGAGACGTGCTCAAGGACACCAAGAGCAACCTCGAGGCACGCATCGCAGCCGAGAAGGGCGCTTGCGAAGACAAGTTCCGCATAGCCAAGAACGCAAAGGCCGCCGGCATGGACGCCACGCACGACACCGTGCACGAGATGGCCAAGGACGAGGCACGCCACTGCGCAGGCTTCATGGGGCTGCTCAAGCACTACTTCGGATAAGGATGGACAAGGCCGCCCGGTGGGCGGTGTGGAAACGAACCTCCCCTGCGTGCAAGAAGATTGCACGCAGGGGAGGTTTTTTTGTTTACAGCAAAGGAAACACAACATAGGGAAACGTGACGGTTAGCCGCGCCATTCTGGGCGCAGCTAAGAATACCTTGCACGGGATGTTTCGCTCCGCCCAATATGGAGGAGTGGGACGGTGTGGGATTAAACATCTGCGGTGTTGTTTCATGTGCGTGGTGTAGAGACGGAGCTTGCCCCGTCTTTTTGGATGTTGTTCCGGTGCGCGAAGACGGGGCAAACCACTTCTCTACGGCTCCCCGGGTGTCCGGTTGTGGTTTGC
>R20__coassemble_1060_pt1 | contig 17027 bp, 19 predicted proteins | sample R20__metabat2_low_PE_033 | metagenome-assembled genome bin R20
AGTCAGAACAAGCGACATAGGTAAAGACGTTAAAGCATATGGACATTTCTGTCGTAATACCGCTTTACAACGAGGCGTAGTCGCTGCCCGAGCTGCACGCTAGGATAGAGAGGGTTATGGAGCGCGAGGGCTTCAGTTACGAGGTGATATTTGTGGATGATGGTTCCACGGACGGCTCATGGAAGGTGATAGAAGGGCTAAAAGAGAAGTCTGGTGCGGTGAAAGGCATAAAGTTCAGGAGAAACTACGGCAAGAGTCCCGCTTTGTACTGCGGTTTCAAGGATGCTCAGGGAGACGTGGTGATAACGATGGATGCAGATCTGCAAGACTCTCCGGACGAAATACCCGGGCTGTACGACATGGTGGCCAGGGAGGGTTACGACCTTGTGTCAGGTTACAAGCAGAAACGTTACGACCCATTATCTAAGACAATACCCACAAAGCTGTTCAACGCCACGGCAAGGAAGATAAGCGGGATAAAGAATCTGCACGACTTCAACTGCGGACTGAAAGCCTACCGCCGAGAAGTGGTCAAGAACATAGAGGTGTATGGGGAAATGCACCGCTACATACCATACCTTGCAAAGAACGCAGGTTTCAGCCGGATAGGAGAGAAGGTGGTGCAGCACCAAGCCCGAAAGTATGGTTCGTCCAAATTCGGACTGAACCGCTTTTTCAACGGCTACTTGGATCTCATAACACTTTGGTTCCTAAATGGATTTGGGAAAAAACCGATGCATATCTTCGGCTTTCTCGGCACCATGATGTTCCTCATAGGTCTGCTGTCAACGGCGGCCATAGGTGCGGACAAGCTCTATTGTCTGGCCGTGGGAGTGCCGCAGAGACTCGTTACCGATTCTCCTTATTTCTATATATCGCTAACAATGATGCTCCTTGGTAGCCAGCTATTCCTTGCAGGGTTCATAGGCGATTTGGTGAGCCGTTCTTCCCAGAACCGCAACGACTACCAGGTAGAGACCACGATATGAAACGCCAGATAGGGAAATCTCTCCTTGTGCAATTGCCACTGTTGGCACTGCTGATTGTTGGCACTGTTTGGATTATAAGTAGGCACGGCTCGCAGCCTTACCAGCGGAACACGGGCTATGTGTTCGGCACGGTTTACCATATCACGTACCAGCACGGGAGCGATTTGGAGGAGGACATAGCGGCTGCGTTGGATAGTGTGGATGCCACAATGTCTATGTTCAATAGTAAGTCGGAGCTTTCAAGGGTAAACCATGGGGAAAAAGTGGCCGTTAACGACATGTTCGCAGCTGTGTTCACCCTATCCGAGCGAGTGTCGGAGACCACAAACGGAGCTTTTGACGCCACGGTGGCACCGCTTGTGAACGCTTGGGGCTTCGGGTTCAAGAAGGGAGAACTTCCGTCACGCTCCCAGGTGGACAGCATCAAGGCTTTCATCGGGTATGGCAAGGCGAGGCTTGTAGGCCGAACCGTGGAAAAGGCCGACCCGAGGGTGATGTTGGACTTCGGGGCTGTGGCCAAGGGCTATGGTTGCGACATAGTGGCAAGGCTGCTGAGTTCCCACGGAGTTTCCAATTATATGGTGGAAATAGGTGGCGAGGTTGTTGCGAAGGGTGTCAACCCCAAGAGCGTTCCGTGGAGGATAGGCGTGGCAGAGCCGGTGGAGGACAGCACAGCTGCGGACCATTCCGTGAAGACCGTGGTGGAGGTTTCAGACAAGGCAATGGCCACGAGTGGCAACTACCGCAATTTCTACTATCGGGATGGTAGGAAATACTCCCACACAATAGACCCGGTGTCAGGCTATCCCGTACAGCACTCAGTGTTGTCGGCCACGGTTACCGCTCCCGACTGCGCCACGGCAGACGCCTATGCCACCGCTTTCATGGTTATGGGACTTGACCGGGCCAAGGAAGTCCTTGCACGTGACAAGCGGCTCGCTGCGTACATCATTTATTCCGCAGAAGGCGGGGAGGATGCCGTATGGACGACATCCAACTGGCCACAACCTGCGGAATAACAACGCCTATGGTAGGCGGCTCAAACCATATCGGTGGGGAACAGCTGCTTTCCCTGCCGCTCTTCTATGGAATGGGGCGGGAGGAAGCTGAGGAGTTGGCCGCTTCCGGAGTTGTGTTTTTCGGAAAAGTCAAGGCAGGCTTTCATATAGCGGAGGAGGCCCAGGAGTGTGTGTCGCTGACATTCGTGCTTAGTGGTGTAACGAATGTGGAAACGAGGCTCGGTTGCGGAGGACTTCTAACGGAAACAATACAATCGCCGCTGATGGTGCAGCCGGAAAGGTTTTTCGGGTTGTCCCAGCGCTATTCAAGGACTTTCACGGCTTGCACCGACTGCTCCATAATGAAATTGGGGAAGGATGCCATGCTGGGCTTGTTTTCAAAACACCCGGTGTGCCGGGTCAACATGTCAAACATGTTATGCACAATAGCCCAGCGGAGGGAGGATTTGCTTGTTGGGCTGCCTGGCGGTTCGGTTGGAAGACGCTTTTCACAGATGTTGTCGGCTGAGAGCCTTGCACCATCGGGCCATAAGCACCTTGACGTGAAGATGGTGCAGATGGCTGAGGCTCTTGGCACAAGCCGGCTTAATGTGTCATTAGCCTTGAACGGTTTTGCAAGGCTTGGGCTGTTAAGGCTCGGTAGGGGGAAAATAGACGTTTACGATTTGCAGGAACTTTCGCAGCATGCCGGCGAGTAGGAGGTAACGCGGGTATAGGCGTGGAGTCATTTATTGCTAACTTTGCAGTTGGGAAACACTAAAACAAGTATGCCGCAAACCCTGACAGACATAAGCAACAATCCTTTCTTGCAACCATACGGCACCCCTCACAACACCGTGCCGTTCCACAAAATAAAGATAGAACATTACGAGGAAGCCTTCTTGGAGGGGATACGAAGGGACAGCGAGGCCGTGCAAAGGATAATTGACGACCCGGCTGAACCAACATTCCAAAACACCATCGCGCGGAGGGAAACCGGCAAGGGGAAACACTATTACGACCTGCTCGACAGGGTTTCAAATGCATTCTCTGTCATGCTCGGGGCGGAAACATGCGACGAGCTGGACGCATTGGCCCAGAAGTTGAGTCCCATACTTACCAAGCATGCAAACGATGTGAAGCTGAACGCAAAGCTTTTCGCCAGGGTGAAGCACGTGTACGACAGCCGCCCGGAACTCTCTGGGGAAGAACGCATGTTGCTTGAAGACTGCTACGATAGCTTTGTGAGAAGCGGGGCCATGCTTGACGCTGAGGGAAAAGAGCGTTTCCGCACTCTGACGGAGGAACTCGGGCTTCTCTCCCTGCAATTTTCGCAAAACCTCCTCAAAGAGACAAAGGCGTTCACTCTGCACATCACAGACGAGGCCGACCTTGCCGGGCTGCCCAAAACCGCGACAGACGCGGCTGCGTCAGCGGCCGCAGAGCAAGGCAAGGAGGGTTGGCTGTTCTCCCTTGACGCGCCTCTTTACAACCCTTTCATGTCTTATTCAGACAGGAGGGAGTTGCGCCGTATGATGTACATGGAGCGTAACACCTTGTGCATGAAAGGCAATGGGGAAGACAATAGGGAAATCTGCAAGCGCATAGTGAACATACGCATGGAGCTGGCGCAATTGGTGGGCTATCCCACTTACGCCGACTTTGTGCTGAAAAGGCGTATGGCCGGTACAAAGGATGGTGTCTACGGATTGTTGCGTAGCCTGTTGGAAGCCTACACCCCAACTGCGGTCAAGGAAAGAGACTCTTTGCTCGCCTTTGCAAAGGAAAAGGAGGGGGACGGATTCCAAATGGAGCCGTGGGATGTGGCCTATTATGCACAGAAACAGAAACAGGAACTGTACGACTTGGATCCCGAGGCCTTGCGCCCGTATTTCAACCTGCCAAAGGTGGTGGAGGGCGTGTTCGGCCTTGCAAACAGGCTGTACGGAATCTCTTTCCGCATAAACAAGGAAATACCCGTGTACCACCCCGATGTGGAAGCATACGAGGTGGAGGATGCCGACGGGAGCTACATAGCCACGCTCTACACAGACTTCTTCCCGAGGAAAGGGAAGCAGGGAGGGGCCTGGATGACTGAGTTGCAAGGGCAGTGGATAGACCACGACGGGGAGAACAACAGGCCGCACGTCTGCGTGGTGATGAATTTCACAAAGCCCTCTGAGGACAAGCCGGCACTGCTCACCCTCGGTGAGGTGGAGACATTCCTGCACGAGTTCGGACACGCCCTGCACGGCATGCTTTCAAATTGCAGGTTCGAGTCGCTCAGCGGGACAAATGTATGGTGGGACTTCGTGGAGCTTCCATCCCAAATAATGGAAAACTTCGCGGTGGAACCTGCCTTTCTTGAAACATTCGCGGAGCATTATCTCACCGGCGAACACATACCCGGAGAAATGATAGGGAAGATTAGGGCTGCACGAAACTTCCGGGTGGCCTCGGCCTGCCTTAGGCAGCTATCGTTCGGTTTGCTTGATATGGCCTATTACACGCAAGAGAGTCCGTTCACAGGGGATGTAACGGCCTTTGAAAAGGAAGCCATGGCCCCGGCCGCCGTGGAGGAACAGAGGAAAGACACAGGCATGACGGTGCAATTCGGACACATAATGTCCGGGGGATACGCCGCAGGGTATTACAGCTACAAATGGGCGGAGGTGCTGGATGCGGACGCTTTCAGCGTGTTCAGTACCGGGGGGATATTCAACAAGGATACGGCCACGAGCTTCAGGAGAAACATACTTGAAAGGGGGGCTACGGAACACCCGATGGAGCTTTACAAGCGTTTCCGCGGCCAGGCTCCCACAATAGACGCTTTACTCAGGAGGGATGGAATCGGAAGATAAGCAGGTGCGGTTAGACCGGCGCTATCTTAGGATGGCGCGGATATGGGCGGAAAACAGCTATTGCAAGCGAAGGCAGGTGGGCGCCCTTGTGGTGAAAGACGGGCGCATAATAAGCGATGGCTACAATGGCACGCCGAGTGGCTTTGAAAACCAGTGCGAAGACTGCGACGGACTTACAAAGCCATACGTGCTGCACGCCGAAGCCAACGCCATAACGAAGCTCGCCAGGAGCGGGAACAATAGCGACGGGGCCACCATGTACGTTACAGCTTCGCCGTGTATGGAGTGCGCCAAGCTGATCGTGCAGGCCGGCATCAGGAGAGTTGTCTATGGGGAGGAATACAGGCTGCAAGACGGAATAAGGCTGCTGGAAAGGGCTGGTGTCCGGGCGGAGCTTTTAGAAATAGGGAACGATGGCACAGGAGAGGAACAGGCATAGGAGGTTCACGCCGTTGCTTATGGCCGTGTGCGTGGTGGCGGGGGTGCTGATAGGCACCTTTTATTCCAACCACTTTTCTGGCACAAGGCTCAATGTGGTTAACTTGGGAAGCAACAGGCTGAACAACCTGCTGCACATAATAGACGACCAGTATGTGGACGCGGTGGACTTGGACTCGCTCACGGAGCAGGCTCTGCCGCTGATATTGTCAAACCTTGATCCCCATTCCATCTATGTGAGTGCGAAAGATGCAAAGGTGGTGGAAGACGACCTGAAAGCGTCTTTTTCCGGTATCGGGGTGGAATTCGTGATAAGGGACGACACCGTAAACATTATGAACGTGGTCAAAAACGGCCCGGCGGACAGGGTGGGGGTGCTCGCAGGAGACAAGATCGTAACCGTGGACGGGAAGAAATTCACCGGCAAGAAGGTTACCAACGAGGAAGCCATGAAAAACTTGAAAGGCCCCTCGGGAACCAAGGTCGTAATAGGGGTGAAACGCTACGGGGGCGGCGGCATAAGGACTTTCACGATAACCAGGGCGGAAGTGCCGCGCAAGAGCATAGGGGCGGCTTACATGATTGACGAGGCCACGGGCTACATCCGCATAAAGAGCTTTGCCGAAAACACCTACCCCGAGCTGCTCATAGCCCTTGCAAAACTCTCAGGCGAGGGTGCTGAAAACCTTGTGATAGACCTTAGGGACAACACCGGGGGATACTTGGCATCGGCGGTGCAGATATGCAACGAGTTCCTGCCTAAGGGTAGGGTGATAACTTACACGGAGGGACGTAAGTCCCCAAGGGAGGAATACCGCAGCGACGGCCGGGGAGCTTACCAGGACATACCAATGGTGGTGCTGATAAACGAGGGGTCTGCATCGTCTTCCGAAATATTCGCCGGAGCCATGCAGGACAACGACCGGGCCACCATCATAGGCCGCCGCTCTTTCGGCAAGGGGCTGGTGCAGCAGCAGATAGACTTTTCAGACGGCTCGTTCATACGCCTCACCGTGGCCCGCTACCATACTCCATCAGGGCGCTACATACAGAAACCATACGGGGAGTACGGGGACGACCTTGCAAACCGATACGAACACGGGGAGTTTTTCTCAAAGGACAGCATAAAGCACAGCGGCCCGGAATACCACACCGTGGGAGGGCGCACCGTGTACGGCGGCGGAGGTATAACCCCGGACATCTTTGTGGCGGAAGACACCATAGGCATGACGTCTTATTACAAGCAGGCTGTAATCAGCGGCCTTGTGTTGCAATACGCCTACGGATACGCCGATGCCAACAGGGCAAAACTGTCTTCTTTCGGCTCGGCCGGGGAGATGGCGGCCTACATGGGTAGGCAGGGCATAGTGGAGAAGTTTGCCGACTATGCCGAAAAGAACGGACTAAAAAGGCGGAATATCCTCATAAGGCAGTCGCACTCCATGCTGGAATTCGTAATAACGAGCAGGGTGGTTTACAACATCCTTGACGAGGAACAATGGAACGAGTTCATAAACACGAAAGACAACACCATAGAGGAGGCCCTGGCCGTGTTCCAACGTGGGGACGCCTTTCCCAAACTGCCGCAGAAAGGCAAGGTGCGCAATGCAAAAAAGTGAGCTAAGGGCAGAGATAAGGCGTAGGAGGGCCGCCTACGGCGATGGGCGGATGGAACGTGTGTCGGAGTGCATAGCCGAGACTTTGCTTGCCCACCCCGTGGTGGCTGCGGCGAAAACGGTGTTGGCGTACCATTCCCTGCCCGGCGAGGTGTGCACACACACCTTGGTAGGCCGCTTGGCAGCCATGGGCAAGACCGTGCTGCTCCCCTCCGTACAAGCTCCGGGGGAAATGGTGTTCAAGCCGTACGCCGGGGATGAAGCCCTAAGCAAAGGGGCATTTGGCATTTACGAACCTGACAGTGGGATTGCCGATTGCGCTGCGGCAGATGTGGCGATAGTCCCTGGCGTGGCTTTCGACAAGGCTGGCAACAGGCTCGGTCGCGGAGGTGGCTACTACGACAGGGCGCTCGCCGGCTTGCCGGTCTATAAGATAGGGGTCTGCTTCCCTTTCCAATTGCTGGACAGGGTGCCCTCCGAGGCGCACGATGTGAGGATGGACGAGGTGGTGAGCGCCCCTGCGGACGCATGAAACTTGAACGTTATGGCACTTAACAAGAACAAAGACCTCAAGCTGTATTACAGCATAAAGGAAGTGGCCGCGAAATTCGGGGTGGCGGAAAGCACCCTGCGCTATTGGGAAAAGGAGTTTCCCACGCTAAAGCCCAAGACGGGCTCGGCCAACAACGTAAGGCAGTATTCCGAAAAAGACATTGAGACAATCGGGGTGATATACAACCTTGTGAAGGTGCGAGGATTCAAGATAGCCGCCGCACGCAAGTATGTAAACCAGAACCGTGGCGGGGCCGAGCGTTCGGCCGACGTGCTGCAGACCCTGATAGCCGTACGAGAAGACCTGCGCGAACTAAAAAGGCAGCTAAGCCTCTGACCTCCCCGGCTTAGAACTCCAAGGACAGCCTCCCTGAGTAGTCCACCTTTATGCCTACCAGGAAGCTCGCCGGGTCGTTGGGTATAGCCACGTGGGCGGTGAAGCGGATTCCGCCGCCGTCTATCCCGGCGAACCCTATGTCGCTCAGTATGCCCTGGGATATGAGTGGGTATTGTGGGGAATCCTTGAAATCCACTTTGTGGAAATCCTTTGAAAACAGCTTTTCCGCGTCCTTGTATATGCTGAGGTGCACGATGTTGTCGTGGTATACGTTGTCCACCATCACCCCGTCGCTGTTCATAGTGCTGCGCACCACCTTGTAGGTGGTCGGGTTCACCTGCACGTAGCAGTGGTACCTGTCCGCCCCGCAGTATACCACGGAGTCCCATTTCACCAGCTTGTCCTGGTTTATGGCCGTGCCGGCGTTTTCCCCGAACGTGGCATCTGCCGACCCCTCTCCCTTTACAAGCCTAACCCTGTCGCCGGCTGCGTTGCGGAATACGAATATGTTTTCCCCAATCTTCTCCACGGCGTATTTCTCCGAACCCATCTCTATGGAGTCTCCCACCACGCGGAACGCCGCCGGCTGGCTCGTGCTGTCGGGGTAGAACACCGAGTCGCCCTCAATGCGCAGGGCCACCTCTTCCGTCTCACCATCGGCCCACACGCCTTGCAGCCTGCGCTTGGCTACGGTGTCTTCCTCCACAGCCGGCCCACCAGCCGTCCTTCCACCGCTCCCGCACGACAGCAGGGCGGCACAGGCCGCAACCCCAAAGGCGGTCTTGCTGCCTACGGACATATCACATCAAGGAGTTCGCGGAGCGGCCTGGCTTGCATGTCCTTGGCGCTCAACACTGCTGACGACTTGTCAAAGGGCCATTCTATGCCGATCTCCGGGTCGTCCCATTTCACGGACACCTCGGCCTGCGGTGCATAGGCGTTGTCCACCTTGTAGGTGAACACGGCCTCCTCGCTCAGCACTGCGAACCCGTGGGCGAACCCGCGCGGTATGAAAAACTGCAGCTTGTTTTCTTCCGAAAGCTCCACGGCCACGTGCTTGCCAAACGTGGGCGAACCCTTGCGCAAGTCCACCGCCACGTCCAACACGCGCCCCCTCGTAACCCTGACGAGCTTGGCCTGGGACCATTCGCCGAGCTGCATGTGCAGCCCGCGCACCACGCCGCGCACCGAGCGCGACTCGTTTTCCTGCACGAAGTCCACACGGCCGGCGTGCCGCTCGAATTCCTCCTTTTTCCAAGCTTCCATAAAGTAGCCTCGGTCGTCCCCGAAAACACGAGGCTCCATAACCAGCACACCCTCAATACGAGTCTTCCTGTATTCCATACCTTATTATATATGCGGTGCGTCTGCAAGACAGGCACCGCGCCTGTTTCCGTTGCAAAGTTACAAATAATGCCACCGATGGAGAGGGGACCCCGCCGCGCAAATCCGCATCGGTAGCCAAGGCTTTGCGTATGGGCGTAGACCAACATAACTTAGGTTTTCTTTGGAAAATCACGCGAAATGGGTACATTTGCAGCGGATATGGGTACGCTTTACGTAGTCCCCACACCTGTGGGCAATATGGAAGACATCACTATGAGGGCTGTCCGGATTCTCGGGCAGGCCGACATCGTGATAGCGGAGGACACACGCACCACGGGCCTCCTGCTCAAGCGGCTTGGCATAACGGCCAGGCGGCTCGCCCCGTACCACAAGTTCAACGAACACGGCACCGTGGCCGGCTTTGTGGGAATGCTGGAAAACGGTGCGGACATAGCCTTGGTAAGCGATGCAGGCACCCCGGGCATATCCGATCCCGGCTTCCTCATCGTGCGCGAGGCCGCAGCCAGGGGAGTGCAGGTGCAATGCCTGCCGGGCCCCACCGCTTTCGTACCGGCGCTGGTGTCTTCGGGGCTGCCGTGCGACCGCTTCTGCTTCGAGGGTTTCCTGCCGCAGAAGAAAGGCCGGGCTTCACGGATTGCCGAGCTGGCAGCCGAGCGGCGCACCATAGTGATATACGAGTCGCCCCACAGGTTGGCCAAGGCCCTTGGGCAGCTCGCCGAGGCTTTCGGGGCGGGGCGCAGCGCCTGCGTGTGCAGGGAGATATCCAAGCTGCACGAGGAATGCCGCCGCGGCACGCTCGCCGAGCTGGAGGCCCACTACACGGAAGTGCCGCCGAAGGGCGAGATAGTGGTGGTGGTGGAAGGCGCCAGGTAACACGCTTTACTAATTACGGACATAATCAAAACACAGATAGGAATGAAAAAACTGCACCTCTTAGCAATCGCCGCAGCGATAGGCGCGGCAAGCTGCACAGACAACAAGCCAGCAGCCGACTCGGCGGCAATGGCGCAGAAAGACTCCCTCGAGAGCATCATAGCCTCCAAGGACGCAGAGATAAACGACATCGTGGGCACCCTCAACGAGATTGAGGAGGGCTTCCGCCAGATAAACGAGGCCGAGAACAGGGTGAACGTGGCCAAGGACGGAGAGGGCACCAACAAGGCACAGCAGATAAAGGAGAACGTGAAGTACATCGCCGGGGTGATGCAAAAAAACCGCGAACTCATAGCCAAGCTCAAGAAGCAGCTCAGCCAGAGCTCCATAAAGGGCGACCAGCTGCAGGCCACGATAGAGAACATGTCAAAGCAGCTTGAGGAGAAGGAGGCGCAGATGCAACAGCTGCGCTTGGAGCTGGACAGCAAGGACATAAAGATATCGGAGCTGGACGAGACCGTGAAAAACCTCAGCACCGACGTTACCAACCTCTCCGAGGAAAGCTCGCAGAAGAGCCAGACCATCAACGTGCAGGACAAGCAGCTCAACACGGCCTGGTACGTCTTCGGCACCAAGGACGAGCTAAAGGAGCAGAAGATACTCGACGGCGGCAAGGTGCTGCAGTCCAACTTCAACAAGGGATACTTCACCAAGGTGGACATACGCAACATGCCGGAACTGAAACTCTACTCCAAGTCGGCCAAGCTGATGACCACGCACCCCTCGAGCAGCTACACCCTGGCGCAGGACGGCAACAAGCAGTATGTGCTGCGTATCACCAACCCGCAGCTCTTCTGGAGCACCAGCAAGTACCTCGTGGTGTTAGTGAAATAATGTAGGGCCGCAAGGCCGTTTCCACATAGACGCGCTCCCTCACGCCCGGTATTAGGCGTGAGGGAGCGTTGTCTTGTTTAGGAAAATTCGCCTTGGGGCAAGCCCTCTTACCCACAAGCCCCATCCATACCTTGCCGCTCCACTCCGCACATGCCGTTTTTGCTTTACACCACCGATGCAGGAGGGGTATACCGAGCCAAACACTATTCCAAACCTAAACCACTTCAAGACATCTTCCCCCGAGTGTTGTTTGTAAGAATATTTTTACACAATTTTCTGCACCACTCCGTATGGAATACTTTGGGGCGGACTTGTAACCATTTGTAAACCAGCGGGTTGCAAACGGCGTTTGTTTTCACCCCAAAAACACCATGTTTTTGGGGTGAAAACTCATTGTTTTTGGGCTAAAAACTTGATGATTTGCGCCCAAAAACTTCGGCTTTTGAGCCGTGTGCCATACTGTGGTGGAAAATTCTTACAAAACCTCCACGCCATACCCTGCCGTGAAAGCCGCCACAGATGAGTATCGTGGCCGTACAAAACAACGGACAGCTTTTCCAAACCCATTGTGAGTTCTCTTGTGGTCTTTCGACATCCGTGGCTACATGGGCAGAATGGAGCAGCACTGAACTTTCTCAGCGGAAACAGCCCTGTGCTGGAAAAAAAAAAACGCCGTGGAAACGGCGATTGGATTGCTGTTTAACGTAACTTTGCAAAACCAATCCAATGTGTGGACACGAGAAATACCGCGCAAAGCCATGAAGCGCTGCGGAGTAATTTTCCATATGCGGCGCTTGGCAGGGATTCACCGGCCGGTAGGTTACCTTATCGGCGGAGGGAAGGCTTTCCCACGCCGCAGGGTGGAACAAAGGCACGCCGGTGTCCGCAAGCGGTAAACACTACAATCCGGGCCGAGCCGCCCGGGAAAAACAGCAAATAATGTCTTTAGGTAAGGAACCCGGCAGCCCCGTGCTCGTAACGTCGCCGCTGCTGCCGGATATGGACGAGTTCCGCGAACTCTTGGGGCAGGTGTGGCACAGCAAGTGGCTCACCAACAACGGCACATTCCACCAAAGGCTGGAAGCGGCCCTGGCGGAATACCTCAAAGTGCCGTACGTGAGCCTTTTCACCAACGGCACACTGCCCTTGGTTACCGCCTTGCAGGCCCTGCACGTCACCGGCGAGGTCATCACCACCCCGTACAGCTTCGTGGCCACTACGCACGCCCTGTGGTGGAACGGCATAAAGCCGGTGTTCGTGGACATAGACAGGGACACAGGATGCATGGACCCGGCCAGGATAGAGGCGGCCATCACGCCCAAGACCACGGCCATTATGCCCGTGCACGTCTACGGCAAGCCGTGCGACACGGACGCCATACAGGCTATTGCAGACCGCTACGGCTTGAAAGTGATCTACGATGCCGCCCACGCTTTCGGCGTGGAGGTGGAGGGCCGAAGCGTCCTAAACGCCGGCGACATTTCCACCCTCAGCTTCCATGCCACCAAGGTGTACAACACCGTGGAGGGAGGCGCCATGGTGGTGCGCGACGAGAAGACCAAGCGCCGCATAGACTACCTTAAGAACTTCGGCTTCGCAGGCGAGACGGAAGTGGTGGGGCCGGGCATCAACGGCAAGATGGACGAGGTGCGCGCAGCCTACGGCCTGCTGAACCTTAAACAAGTGGACGCGGCCATAGCCGCACGCCGCAAGGTGGCGGTGGCCTACCGTGAAGCGCTGCGCGGGGTGGAGGGCATCTCTTTTTGGGACGACCTGCCGGGCGTGAAGCACAACTACAGCTACTTCCCCGTCTTCGTGGATGCCGAAGCCTACGGCATGGCGCGGGACGCTCTCTATTTCAAGATGAAGGAGCGCAACGTGTTCGCCCGCCGCTACTTCTACCCGCTCATAAGCGAGTTTTCCACATACCGCGGCCTGGAAAGCGCCTCGCCGGCCAACCTGCCCGTGGCCACAAAGATGGCGGCCGAGGTGATATGCCTGCCAATGCACCACGAACTCGGAGCAGAAGACGTGGAGAGGGTGATAGAGTGCATAGTAAAGTAAAAGGATAGACCGATGTCCGACATAGAGAATTCAATAGTCCCTTTTAAATTGGCTTCCTTGGCAGAATACGTCGCCAAGAAGAAATCAATTTCCAATATGGATGCCTTGCTCTATCTGTATAACACTGATTTGGCGGCCAATCTCTATGATCCGGCATATAAATTGTGGTATGAAAGCGATGCGTTGCTTTATCAAAGTGTTGTTAAGGAAAAAGGCAATGCGCAAGATGCGAATAATAAAACATTTCTCTTTGTCGTTTTCTGCGTGGAACGTTATGCTAAAAAGCACGGGATTACATCAATGGAGGCGTATTCCTTTTTCAGGAAAGAAGGTGTGTTCAAATTCTTGACAGAGAATTTCGAGGCGTTGCATTCCCAAGGCGAGCAATACATTCTTGGTGAAATCGCATCATTCATAAAACCAAAGGAATGAGATTATACCACGGTTCCACATTTAGGGTTGCGAATCCAAAAGTGTCATTCGGACGCAGGGAAACGGACTTTGGCAAAGGGTTCTATACGACGATGGCCTATGAGCAAGCTGTCAGATGGGCAAATCTCAAGAAAAGACGCGCCAATAACCCCAAAGCCAAAGCTGTCGTCTCCATATTTGAATTTGATGAAGCATTGCTGAAGTCCTCTAAATATGATGTCCTGTTCTATGATGGTGCCACGCAAGAATGGCTCGATTTTGTTGTTGGCAATCGTCGGGGAAGAGAGTTGCATCAATATGATATGGTAATGGGACCGGTGGCAAACGATAATTTGTATGCCACCATTTCATTGTACGAAAACGGAGGGTTGACAGCCGAGGCTGCGGTTGTGCAACTGAAAACTTATAAATTGTTTAACCAATTGTCGTTTCATAGTCCAAAGGCAGTAGCGACGCTGGCTTTCGTCCAGTCAATCGTTGTTGAAGAAGATGAGCAATAGTCAGGCATCTTCCCCACGCAGCTCCAATCTTGAGCTCTACCGCATCCTCGTGATGCTCGCCATAGTGGCGCACCATTTCGTGGTCAACTCCGGCTTGCCCGACGTGATGATGGAAGACCCGCTGTCGGCCAACTCCATATTCCTCTCGCTCTTCGGCATGTGGGGCAAGACGGGCATCAACTGCTTCGTGCTGATAACCGGCTATTTTATGTGCACCAAGCAAATCACGCTGCGCAAGTTCTTGAAGCTCTTGCTGTGGATGGAATTTTACGCCATTGTGATAAATGGCTTGTTTTTGGCCACTGGCTATATGGAGTTCACCCTTAAAAACGCCGTTCTTCCATTATGGCCGATATGGAGCATATCCGATTCTTTCGTTTCTTGTTTCCTCGTTTTCTATCTCACCATACCTTTCCTCAACGTCTTGGTGAGGCACATGACGCAGCGGCAGCACAAATTGCTCGTCCTGCTCTCGGTGGTGATTTTCTCGGTGTTCAGCATCGTACCCTATTACACCATCAGCTTCAACTATGTAACGTGGTTCGCCATCCTATACTTTATCGCCTCGTATTTGCGCCTTTATCCGCTCCGTAGCGAGCGAAACCTTGCCCTATGGGGGGGGGGTACAGCCATGTCGGTTGCCGCGTCCGTAGCGAGTGTTTTGGGCATAGCCTGGCTGCAAACCCATCGTGGAGGTGAATTGAGTCTCGGCTTTATGTATCACATGGTGTCCGATTCCCATAAGATATTGGCGTTGACCACTGCGGTTACGTCTTTCATGTTCTTCAAGGCGTTGCCCATGCGCCACAGCAAATCCATCAACGCCGTGGCCGCTTCCGCTTTCGGCGTGCTGCTCATCCACGCCAACAGCGACACGATGCGGCAGTGGCTGTGGAAAGACACGCTGGACAACGTGGGGCATTACCATGCGCCCGGCCTTTGGCTGTTCGCCTTTGCCAGCGTTCTGGGTATCTATGTCGTTTGTACATTAATAGATCATGTTCGTTTGCGCAGTATTGAGAAGCCTTTGTTTAGATGGTTGGATAAACATTGTCAGTTGGATAAAAAATGAAACATCTCGTAATAATAGGAGCAAGGGGGTGGGGGCGTGAAGTGTATGATGTCGCGTTGCATACGGCCGATTATGAAACTGGAGCATATGACGTCAAGGGTTTTCTTGATGATAACGCCAATGCGCTTAATGGCTTGAAAGGGAATTATCCACCTGTTATCGGCCCTGTTGAAACCTATGAAATACAACCCGACGACGTGTTCTTTTGCGCCATGGGGGATTCCCGTTGGCGAAAGCATTATGCGGAAATTATAGAATCCAAAGGCGGAAAGTTCATCACGTTGATAGACCAAGGCGCTTTCGTAAATCCAACCGCCACCATCGGTGACGGGTCTTTTATAGCAGGCTGGGTCAGTGTGTCGGATAACGTCGTATTGGGAAGGCACGTCATCATACACCCATTCTCCAATTTAGGCCATGACGTAAGGGTTGGAGGTTTTTCTTCTTTGCTGAGCTATACTTTCATGGGAGGCGGGGCAAAAGTGGGAAAATGTTGCACAATAAATCCCATGTCAATGATAGTGCCGCGTAAGTCTATAGGGGACAATGTGGTGGTTGGCGCTAATAGTGTGGTCATGAGGAACTTCCCTGACAATGTTCACGTTTTTGGCAACCCCGCACGAAAATTGGAGTTCTGAAAAAAACGCGGAATAGATTAGAGTGTTGCGAATGGATTTGTCGCTTTTGTGCGAAACTTAATAATAATAATAGTATGGAATTAAAGGAGTTTATTGAGAATTTTGCTGCGCAGTTTGATGAGACTGACGCGAGTGCGTTCAAGGCTGAAACCGTGTTTCACGATTTGGATGAGTATTCATCCCTCATAGCACTCGGCATTATGGCTATGGTCGATGAGGAATACGACGTGCAGCTCACCGGCAACGAGATGCGTGCCGCCGTAACGATAGAAGATTTGTTCAACACCGTAAAGGGCAAACGCTGATGGCCTTCCTTACCGTAAACAACGTGGCGATTCGCGGCATAGCCGCTTGCGTGCCGCCCCGCGTGGAGGAAAACAAGGGCTTGCCGTTCTATGCCGAGGGCGAGGCGGACAAGGTGATAGCGGGGACGGGAATTGAGCGCCGCCACATTTGCACCGATGGCATCACAACATCGGACCTTTGCTGGCAGGCCGCAGAGAAGTTGCTTGCGGAATTGGGCTGGGAGAAAGATTCTATCGACGTGCTTGGCTACGTGACCCAAACGCCAGACTACATCAACCACCCCACTTCTTTCGTGGTGCACGAACGCCTCGGGCTGCCCGACAGCTGTATGTGCGTGGATTTTTTTCACGGCTGCCCTGGATGGGTGGTTGGATTGAGCGGTTTGGCACACTACTTGCAGGGGGGGGGCGAAACGCGCCTTGTTGCTTGACGGCGATATGGTTTCCAAGAATATTTCAAAATTAGACCGTGAAGAACGCCCCCTTTTTGGGGATGCTGGAACAGCTACTGCGCTTGAGTATGACCCTGATGCAGCACCGATGCATTTCAATGTTATGACAAAAAGCGATGAGGGCAAGGCCTTGATTTTGCCAAATGGAGGCTATAGGAATCCATGGACTATGGAAATGCTGAAAACGGATCTTGACAGAAGAGAAGGACGTATTTCTGTGGAGGAAATTGGCCACAACATGGATAGTATGGGAGTGTTCTCGTTCACCATCTCCATAGTGCCCAAGAGCATCAAGCAGTTTTGCGAGCATTTCAACATTTCGTTTGATGACGTGGATGAATTGGTGTTGCACCAGGCCAACAAGTTCATCATTCAGAAAATCGCCAAGAAGTTGAAGGTCGATATGGCCAAGGTGCCGGTGGGACTGAAGAACTACGGCAACACCACCTCGGCTTCAATCCCAATGGCCATCCTTAGCGAGTGCGCCGATAAGTATGCAGCCGGCCACATCAAGACCGTGGCGAGCGGCTTCGGCACTGGTTTAAGTTGCGCCACGGTTTATTTCGAGACAAACGGCATTGTTTGTCCTCAAATCATGACTTATACATTATGAACTACAACCCTTATTCCCTTGAAGGGAAACGTATATTGGTGACGGG
>R20__coassemble_1112_pt1 | contig 16422 bp, 15 predicted proteins | sample R20__metabat2_low_PE_033 | metagenome-assembled genome bin R20
GCCACCAGCATTCCCACAACAATGCAGGCGGGACGCCTGCGATCCCAACCCGTACGGCGGCACCGATATTACACCAATTGCATGCAATGCGCTGTAGAGACGGGGCTTGCCACGGCCGCTACGGCGGCACCGATGTTACGTTGATTGCACGCATTTGTAAAACAATGGTGCTGTAGAGACGCGGCTTGCCGCGTCTCTACAGCACACATTATATGGTGGTGTTCCTACCAAACCGCCCTATCCGTCATGTTGAGCATAGCGAAACATCTCCACCATCCGTCATGTTGAGCATAGCGAAACATCTCCACCACCCGTCATGTTGAGCGCAGCGAAACATCTCCACCACCCGTCATGTTGAGCGCAGCGAAACATCTCCCACAGCGGGATTCTTCGGTCGCTGACGCTCCCTCTGAATGACAAATGGTGCTATGCGGCATCGACGTTACACTGGGAACGCAGGCGTCCCGCCTGCACAAGCCACCGGGAGCGCAGGCGTCCCGCCTGCATAAACAAACAACACCGGGAGCGCAGGCGTCCCGCCTTCACAAGCCACCAGCATTCCCACAACAATGCAGGCGGGACGCCTGCGATCCCAACCCGTACCGCACCACACATTATTGTGTGGCACCCGCCGGCGCTCAATTGTGCACCAACGTGCCGATATCCTCCCCGGCCAGCACCCGCGCCAGGTTCCCCTCCACATCCATGTTGAAGACATAGATATCCAAGCCGTTCTCCTTGCACATCGTGGTGGCCGTGAGGTCCATTATCCTCAACCCCCGGCTGTATATCTCGTCAAAGGTTATGTCGGGGAACTTCACCGCTGCTGGGTCCTTCTCCGGGTCCGCCGTGTAGATGCCGTCCACGCGCGTGCCTTTGAGCATGGCGTCCGCCCCTATCTCTATGCCTCGCAGCGAAGCCCCGGTGTCCGTGGTGAAATAGGGGTTGCCCGTGCCGGCGGAGAATATGCACACCTCCCCGCGCTCCAAGGCCTTGACTGCGGCCCGCTTGCTGTAGAACTCCCCTATGGGCTCCATCCTTATGGCCGTCATCACGCGCGTCTCCACGCCCTCGGCTTCCAGGGCCGAGCTAAGGGCCAGGGCGTTGATGACAGTGGCGCACATTCCCATCTGGTCCCCCTTCACGCGGTCGAAGCCCTTGCCGGCCCCCGACAGCCCGCGGAAGATGTTCCCCCCGCCTATCACGATGCCTATCTGCACCCCGGCGCGGGCCGCGTCCCTTATCTGCCTCGCGTACGCCGACAGGCGTTCCGTGTCAATGCCGTGGCCCCGGCCGCCGGCCAGGCTCTCGCCGCTGAGCTTCAGCAATATCCTCTTAAACTTTGCCATAAACCTTTCTCTTTGTGTTTGTTATCCGTGGCGGCCCGATCACAGCCACCTTATCTCCTTGAATACGTAATTGCGCTCCCGTCCGCAGCTGTCTTCCAGCGTTATGCGCCCGCACTGGGCCACCGACACTATGCGTGCCGAGAACTCCCCGGCTGCGTCTGCGAAGCGGTGGAAGCCGCTACGGCGGTAGAGCAGCGAGTGGTAGTCGGCCGATATGCCGGCGTAGTCTCCCCTGTCCGCCCTCTCCATCTGGGCGATGAAGGCGGCGGCTATCCCGTCCATCACCTCCCCGCGCGGCAGTTCGCGGCCGGCGAGCTGCGCCAGAGACACCGGGCCGGGCAGCCCTGGCGGAAACCCGGCCTGGTTCACGTTCACCCCCGTGCCTATCGTAGCCGCAGCCACCCGCCCGCCCATCAGGCGCGCCTCTATCAGCGTGCCGGCCAGCTTGCGTCCGACGGCGTATATGTCGTTGGGCCATTTCACCTCCACCGCCGCGTACCGGCCCAGCGCATGCGCCAAGGCCACGGCGTTGGCCATGGACAGCACGAACTGGTCTCGCGCCGCCATGCCCTCCGGGGCCACCAAGAAGCTGAACAGCAGGTTCTTCCCAGGCTCGCTCTCCCAGCGGTTGGAGCCCTGCCCGCGCCCCCCTTCCTGGTATTCCGCCGTGGCCAGGATGGCCTTCCCGGGCTTCGGCTGCATGGCGTTGAGGTGGTCGTTGGTGGAGCGCACGGCCCCCAAGGCTATCCTTTCTATCTCCATGGGCTCACACAAGCAGCGGGTTGAAGGCGTACTCCGTGTGTTCCACCTCGGCGTCGCCGCCGCAGCTGCCCACCACGGCCACCACGTCGAAGCGTATGGCCTCCTCCACGCCGCGCTCCTTCACGAAAGCGTCCGCCGCGCAGCCTATGCTCCTAACCTTGGCCGGCCCCACGGCGTCTTCCGGGGCGGCAAGCTCACGGCTGGCGCGAGTCTTCACCTCGACGAAGACCACCTCCGTGCCGTCTTCGTTCAGGGCTATTATGTCTATGTCCCTCCGGCCGGAGCGCCAGTCGCGCTCCAGTATGGTGTAGCCCTTGGCCTTGAGGTACTCCGCAGCCTTTTCCTCACCCCAGCTGCCCAGGTCGTTGTGCGCCGCCATTGCTTACCTACACGTTTGCGTTATGCGGCAAATGTAGTCATTTTCGGTTCTTTTAAGAAAAGTGGGCGGCGTTTTAGTTGTACATTTGCCGCCGTTATGCGAGACACAAACACAGCAGAGTGGCGCCGCCGCGGGCGGATAGAGGTGGTTTGCGGGTCCATGTTCTCCGGCAAGACGGAGGAACTCATCCGCAGGATAAGGCGCGCGGTGTTCGCCCGCCAGGCCGTGGGCATATTCAAGCCGGCGGTGGACACGCGCTATTCCAGGGCCGACGTGGTGAGCCACGACCGCAACTCGGTGCGCTCCGTGCCGGTCGCCTCCTCGGCGGAGATACCCGCGCTGGCCGCCGGGCTCGACGTGGTGGGGATAGACGAGGCGCAGTTTATGGACACCGGCATAGTGGAGGTGTGCAACACCCTGGCCTACGGCGGTGTGCGCGTCATCGCCGCCGGGCTCGACATGGACTTCCTCGGGCGGCCTTTCGGCCCCATGGGCGACCTCTGCGCCGTGGCCGACGAGGTGGTGAAGGTGCACGCCATCTGCGTGGAGTGCGGCGCGCTGGCCTACGCAAGCCACCGGTTGGCCGCCGGCGGGGGGCAGGTGCTCCTGGGCGAGAAAGGGGAATACGAGCCGCTCTGCCGCGAATGCTTCGACAAGGCCGCCGGGAGGGGCGGCGCGCAATGAGCTCCGCGGCCGACAAGTGGGCGAGCCGGGCCTGGTGGGCGGCGGCCGCCGTGGCGGCGTGGTGGATGGTGAACCACCTTGCGGGGGTGCTGCTGCCCTTCTTCGTGGCGTGGCTGCTGGCCTACCTGTGCTACCCCGTGGTGAGGTTCGCCCAGACAAGGCTGCGCATACGCCACCGTGTGCCCGCAGTGCTGCTCACCATGCTGGCCGTGCTGGCCGCAGTGGCCGCAGTGGTGTGGGTGACGATACCGCCCATGGTGGGCCAGGCCGAAAAGGCCGCCGCCCTCCTGGGCCACTGGCTAAGGCAGACCACACACACGGGCGACCTCTCCGCATGGGCCGCGGCCTGGGTGGCCGACAACAAGGACGCAATAGCGGATTTCTTCCGCAGCCGCAGCTTCGCCGACGGGGTCAAGGCCGCGCTGCCGCAGGTGTCAAGCCTGCTCGGCACTGCCGCCGGGGCAGTGGTGGCCGCCGGGGCTGCGCTGCTCACCCTGCTATACATGTTCTTCATACTTGTTGACTACGAAGAGATTGCCACCAAGTGGGTCGGGCTGGTGCCAAAGTCCCGGCGGGCATTCTGCATAGAACTGATGAAAGACGTGGAGCGCGAGATGAACAACTACATCCGCGGCCAGAGCCTCGTCTCCCTCTGCCTGGGTCTGCTCTTCTGCATAGGCTTCACCATAATAGACTTCCCCATGGCCATAGGCTTCGGCATACTCATCGGGGTGCTCAACCTCGTGCCTTACCTGCACACCGTGGCGCTCGTCCCGGCGGTGTTCCTCTCCATGCTCAAGGCCGCCGACACCGGGCAGAACTTCTGGGTGGTGTTCGGCTCGGCCATGGCCGTCTTCGCAGTGGTCCAGGTGATATCAGACATGGTGCTCACGCCCAGGATAATGGGCAAGGCCATGCGGCTCAACCCGGCCGTGCTGCTGCTGTCGCTATCGGTGTGGGGCGCGCTGCTGGGCTTCATAGGGCTGATAGTGGCCCTGCCGCTCACCACGCTGCTCATAGCCTACTGGAAGCGGTACGTGGCCGAGAGGAAAGAGTAGCCGCGGCCGCTACGGCGGCGCCGGTGTTTATACCACTCACGGAGCTGTAGAGACGGGGCTTGCCCCGGCCGCTACGGCGGCACCGATGTTTATACCACTCACGGTGTTGTAGAGACGGGGCTTGCCCCGTCTTTCTTTTTTGCGGCACCGGTGTTACGTTGATTGCACGCATTTGTAAAACAATGGTGTTGTAGAGACGCGGCTTGCCGCGTCTTTCTTTTTTGCGGCACCGATGTTGCAAGACGGGGCAAGCCCCGTCTCTACAGCTCCGTGAGTGGTATGAATGGCGGAATGCCGCGCCGGTGTTACACCGGGAGCGCAGGCGTCACGCCTGCATAAACCACCGGGAGCGCGGGCGTCCCGCCTGCACAAGCCAACAACACTGGGAGCGCAGGCCTCACGCCTGCACAAACCACCAACACCGGGAACGCAGGCCTCCCCGCCTGCACAAACCACCAACACTGGGAACGCAGGCGTCCCGCCTGCACAAACCACCAACACTGGGAGCGCAGGCGTCACGCCTGCATAAACCACCAACACTGGGAGCGCAGGCGTCCCGCCTGCATAAACCACCAACACTGGGAGCGCAGGCGTCCCGCCTGCACAAACCAACAACTTTCCCTCAACAATGCAGGCGGGACGCCTGCGATCCCAGCCCGTACGGCGGCACACCCTATTACAATAAAACAAACCTCCCTATCCGTCATGTTGAGCGCAGCGAAACATCTCCCACGGCGGGATTCTTCGGTCGCTAACGCTCCCTCTGAATGACAAATGGCGGCATGCCTCGCCGGTATTACACTGGGAACGCAGGCGTCCCGCCTGAATAAACCAACAGCATTCCCACAACAATGCAGGCGGGACGCCTGCGATCCCGGCCGATAGCGGTACCACGGCTTGGTACTACTAATACCACGGCTTGGTACAATTAGTACCACGGCTTGGTACAAGTAATACCACGGCTTGGTACCGGAAAAGGAGCGCAAAGGCCCATGCGGTGTAAAAAGGGAAAGGAAAGTGGAAAACGGGATGCCGGACGGCCGCCGGGGACTACTCCTCTGACAGGTCGGCCACCATCTTGCGGTACATGCTGTACAGCCTGGTGCGCGATACGAAGCCCGCCAGGGTGCCGTCCGGGGCCACCACGGGCAGGTAGGCCATGGTGCCCCGCTCAAACTTGGCCATGGCCTCGGCCACGGGGTCGTCCTTGCCTATCAGCACGTCGGCCGGCGACATCACCTGCCCCACGGTGAAACGCTGGTACAGCTCCGTGCGGAACATTATGTGCCTTATGTTGGCTATGTCCACCAGGCCCGCCATCCTCCCCGCCGCGTCCGTTACGGGTATGAAGTTGGTGGGGCTCTGGCTCACCACCCTCACCAGGCGGCCCAGGGTGTCGTCCTGTCGCACGGGTGTGTACTCCCTTTCCACCACCATGTCGAGCGTCATGAGGGTGAGGGCCGCGCTGTCGGTGTTGTGCGTAACGAGCTTGCCTATGCGGGCCAGGCGCATGGAATAGATGCCGTGGGGCTCAAACAGGCTTATGGTGATGACGGCGCTCACGCACACTATTATCAGCGGTATGAAGAGCTGGTATCCGCCGGTGAGCTCGGCTATGAGGAACACCCCGGTGAGCGGGGCGTGCATCACGGCGGCTATCACCCCGGCCATGCCCAGCAGGGTGAAGTTCTTCTCGGGCAGGGCCGCCCACGGGGTGTAGGTGTTCCACAGCCGCGAGAAGAGGAAGCCGCCGAAGCCGCCCACGAATAGCGAGGGTGCGAAGGTGCCGCCGCAGCCCCCCGCGCCGTTTGTGGCCGAGGTGGCCACCACCTTGGTGAGGACCACCAGCAGCACGTACAGCGGCAGCAGCGCGCCGTGGCCGTAGAAGAGGGAGTTGTCGAGGAGCGTGTCCCAGTCGGCCGGGGAAGAGCCGTTGAGCAGGATGTTCAGCGCAGTGTAGCCCTCGCCGTACAGCGCCGGGAAGAGTGATATCAGCACGCTGAGGGCTGCCCCGCCCAGGGCCAGCTTGTAGTAGGCGTGGCCTTTCAGGCGTGCGAAGACTCCCTCGCAGGCCGTCATGGTGCGTATGAAGTAAAGGCTCACAAGGCCGCAGGTTACGCCCAGGAGTATGCTCGCCGGCACGCGCTCCACGCTCCATACCTGGTCAAGGTGGAAGGTGAAAAGGGCGTTGCCGCCCACGAAGAGGTAGGTGAAGCAGGCCGCCGTAACGCTGGAGACGAGTATGGGCAGGAGCGAAGCCATGGAGAGGTCCACCATAAGCACCTCGAGGGTGAAGACCAGCCCCGCTATGGGGGCCTTGAATATTCCGGCTATGGCGGCCGCGGCCCCGCAGCCAACGAGGAGCATGAGTGTCTTGTTGTCCATGCGGAAGAGCCGGCCCAGGTTCGACCCTATGGCCGAGCCGGTGAGCACGATCGGGGCCTCCGCACCCACGGACCCTCCGAAGCCTATCGTAACGGCCGAGGCCACCACGGATGTCCACGTGTTGTGCGCCTTGAGGCGCGATCGGTTTGAAGATATGGCGTAGAGTATGCGCGTTATGCCGTGGGAGATGTTGTCGCGCACCACATACTTTACGAACAGCGAGGTGAGGAATATCCCCACCACGGGGAATACGAGGTAGAGCCAGTTGAAAGAAGTCTTGGTGAGCCCCGCAGCCACCACTGCCTGCACGGCGTGTATTATGGCGTGCAGCACGAAGGCCGCCACCGAGGCCAGGAAGCCTATGGCGAAAGCGAGTATGAGCACGGCCTGGCGGTCGGTAACATGTTCCTCCCTCCATTTCAGCACGCGCCCCATCAGGCCGCCCACAGCTCCGTTGTCCATGGCCGCCACCGCCACCTTACTTCCTTATTATGGCCACCCGGCCGTCTTCGCCGAGCTTTATTATGCTGCTGGGCTGGTGCGGCTTGTGTTCCTGCCGGCGGGCGTGGCACACGTAGTCGGCCGCCTCTATTATCCCGGGGCTTATGTCGCGGAAGTTCTGCGCGGCTGGTTCCCCGCTTATGTTCGCGCTGGTACTCACTATCGGCCTTTGGAAGCGGTAGCACAGCTCCTTTGAAAACTCCTCGCGGGTGATTCTCATGGCCACGCTGCCGTCTTCGGCCACGAGGCCAGGTGCCAGGTTGACCGCCCCGTCGAGTATTATGGTGGTGGGCTTGGTGGCCAGTTCGAAGATGTCCCAGGCCACGGGCGGCACGTTGCGCACGTAGCGCTGCAGCCTTGCCTCGCTGTCCACCAGGCATATCATGGCCTTTGCGTCCGGCCTGCGCTTTATGCCGTAGACCTTTGCGACCGCCTCCGGGTTGGTGGCGTCGCAGCCTATGCCCCAGACGGTGTCGGTGGGGTACAGGATTACGCCGCCGCGCCTTAGTGCGTCGACGGCGTTCCTTATGTCGTCTTCCCTTTTCACTCGGAATATCGTGTTTGTATCGGCCCTTTTCAGATTTCCCAGCCCACGGCGGAGGCGCCCAAAACGGCGGCCGAGGAGCCTTCTAATCCGCTAATGAGGAACTTGGCCTTGCCCTTGAAGATGGACAGCACGTTGCTGTCGTAGCTTTTCTTGATGGGGTCCATGAGCAGGTCGCCGGCCTTTGTCAGGCCTCCGAAGAAGATGAAAGCCTCCGGGGAGCTGAATGCCGCGAAGTCTGCGCAGGCCTCGCCGAGCATGTTCCCGGTGAACTCGTACACGTCCAGGGCCAGGGCGTCCCCCTTGTTGGCGGCTATGCTCACATCGAGGGAGGTGATGTCTGCCGCGTCCATGTCGCGCAGCACCGACGGGCGGTCTGTCTTTTCCAGCATTTCCCGGGCCGTGCGCGCCCCCCCGGTTGCCGAGCAGTAGGTTTCCAGGCAGCCGCAGCGCCCGCAGCCGCAGGGGCGGCCGCCCTCGTGGCGCACCACCACGTGTCCCAGCTCGCCGGCAAAGCCGTCCGATCCGTACACCAGCTGGCCGTTGACCACTATTCCGGACCCCACTCCGGTGCCCAGCGTTATGACGATGAAATTTTTCATGCCGCGCGCCACGCCGTAGATCATCTCGCCGATGGCCGCCGCGTTTGCATCGTTGGTCAGGGCCACGGGCAGCCCGCCGAGCTTGTCGGAGAACATCCTGGCAAGGGGCACCACGCCGTCGTGTCCCCATTTGAGGTTGGGCGCGAACTCTATTGTTCCGTTGTAGAAATTGCCGTTGGGGGCCCCTATGCCCATGGCTTTCACCTTTTCCAGGCCACCCACCTGGTCGAGTATCACCTGCATGGCCTCCACGGAGGCGTCCACATAGTCTTCCACCTTGTCGTAGGCCTGGGTCTTTATGGCCGTGGTGGCCTTTATCTCCCCTCGGCTGTCCACTATTCCGAACACGGAGTTGGTTCCGCCGAGGTCGAGGCCTATCACATAGGGCTTTATATCTGTCTGGATGTCCATAGCTTTTGGTGTGTTGTTTAGATTGTTTTTGATTTGCGGTTGTCAGCGTTCGGCGGCAAAGTTACCAAAGTAAGCCCCAAACGCGCAACCTTTGGCTACCTAAATTTGCACACGAAAACATATTTTGTGAACTTTGCAGCAGCTATGGGCTTCACGTTCCACATCAATTTTCTCGACCTGGCCGTCAAGGGCATGCTCATCGGCATAATAGCCTCGGCCCCGATGGGCCCCGTGGGGGTGCTGTGTGTGCAGCGCACCCTGAACAAGGGCCGCTGGTACGGCTTCGCCACGGGCGTGGGCGCGGCGGTGAGCGACATCGTGTACGCCCTTTTCACGGCGTTCGGCATGAGCTTCATAATGGATTTCATCACCAACGCCCAGTACAAGTTCGGGCTGCAGATAGCGGGCAGCCTGCTGCTGCTGGCCTTCGGTGTGTACTGCTACCGCTCGGACCCCACAAAGGGAATGCACGTGAGCGGCAAGACCAAGAACACCCTGCTGCACAACGGCGTGACGGCCTTCCTCGTGGCTTTTTCCAACCCTTTCATCGTGCTGCTCTTCATAGCGGCCTTCGCACAGCTGGCCTTCGTCATACCCAACCACCCGGCGGAGATGACCATGGGCTACGTGAGCATATTCGCCGGGGCCTGCCTGTGGTGGTTCGGCCTGACGTGGCTGGTGGACAAGATAAGGGCCAAGTTTGACGACAGCGGCATAATCATAATAAACAGGATAATAGGCTGCCTCGTGGTGGTGTTCTCCGTTGTGATACTGATAGGGACGGTCTTCAACCTGTACACCATAGAATACTGACACACAGATGCTTATATCCGAGCAACTAAGGCGCGGCAGCATAGCCGAGTACCTGCTGTACATGTGGCAGACGGAAGACCTCGTGAGGGCCTGCGGCTGCTCTTTCCAAAGGGTTAGGGACGAAATAGTGGCCAAGTTCGACTGCACGGCCGAGGAACGCGAGGAGCTGACCGACTGGTACGGCGACATAGTGCGCATGATGAACAAGGAAGGCAAGCGCCAAGGCGGGCACCTGCAAATAAACGAGGTTACCCTGCAAGCCATGGAAGAGCTGCACTCGCGCCTGCTCCAAAGCACTTCGCAACCCTTTTACAACGCGGCCTACTACAAGGCGCTGCCCTTCATTGTGGAGCTGAGGAAGAAGGGGGCCGCCGCCAAGGGAGAAGTGGAAACCTGCCTGGAAGCACTATACGGCACCATGCTGCTGAGATTGGGAGGCAAGCCCGTGAGCGGCGAAACGGAGCAGGCCGTGGGACAGATAGGCACGCTCGTCGGACTGCTGTCTGACTACTACAAGAAAGACAAGGTAACAGTAATAGAATAAGGCACATATGAACATATTGACAACCGGGGCCGGCGGACAGCTCGGCAACGAACTGCGGCTCCTGCAAGGCGGAAACGGGCACAAGTGGTTCAACACGGACGTGGCCGAATTGGACATAACAGACATGCGGGCCGTAGAGGCCTATGTGGAAGCCAACTCCATAGACGGAGTGGTCAACTGCGCCGCCTACACCGCAGTGGACAAGGCCGAGACCGACAAGGCCCTCTGCACAGCCATCAACGCCGAAGCGCCGGCCTACCTCGCAGCGGCGGTGGCCAGGCGCGGAGGGTGGATGGTGCAGATATCCACGGACTACGTGTTCGACGGCAAGGGCTGCCGGCCATACCGGGAAGACGACACGCCCGGCCCGCAAAGCGTGTACGGCAGCACAAAGCTGGCCGCCGAAACGGCCGTGGCGAGGATATGCCCGCAGTCGGCCATAATAAGGACGTCGTGGCTCTACTCCACATTCGGCAACAACTTCGTGAAGACAATGCTCAGGCTCGGCCGCGAAAAGGACTCGCTCGGCATAGTGGCCGACCAGGTGGGCACGCCCACGTACGCTGCCGACTTGGCGGCGGCCATTATGGCAATGGTTGGCACGGGGATAAAGCCCGGTGTGTACCACTACTCCAACGAGGGGGCCGCCACGTGGTACGACTTCACCAAGGCCATACACCGCATAGCCGGCGTGGAGGGCTGCAAGGTAAGCCCCATACGCACGGAGGAATACCCGGTGCCTGCGCCAAGGCCGTACTACTCCGTATTGGACAAGGCCAAGGTGAAGCGTACATACGGCATAGAAATACCCCACTGGCAGGATTCGTTGGCCGTGTGCATGGCCAAGATGGAGGGGGGGGCGGCCCGATGAACAGCGAGATAGCACGCCGGCGCACGTTCGCCATAATATCACACCCGGACGCGGGCAAGACCACGCTCACCGAGAAGTTCCTGCTCTTCGGCGGGCAGATACAAGTGGCCGGGGCGGTCAAGAGCAACAAGATACGCAAGACCGCCACCAGCGACTGGATGGACATAGAGAAGCAGCGCGGCATATCGGTGTCCACCTCGGTGATGGAGTTCGACTACGGCGACTACAAGGTGAACATCCTTGACACACCAGGCCACCAAGACTTCGCCGAAGACACTTACCGCACGCTGACAGCTGTGGATTCGGCCATAATAGTGGTGGACGGGGCGAAAGGCGTTGAGGCCCAGACAAGGAAGCTGATGGAGGTGTGCCGCATGCGCAACACGCCCGTGATAATATTCGTCAACAAGATGGACCGGGAGGGGCGCGACCCCTTCGACCTGCTTGACGAACTGGAACAGGAGCTGCAGATAAGCGTCAAGCCGCTGTCGTGGCCCATCAACCAGGGGCAGAGGTTCAAGGGCGTGTACAACATATACGAAGGGCGGCTTGACCTCTTCAAGCCGGACAAGCAGCGCGTTACCGAGAAAGTGGAGGTGGACCTGCACGGCCCGGGGTTGGACGAAGCCGTGGGGGCTGGGGACGCAGCCAAGCTGCGCGAAGACCTGGAACTCGTAGACGGCGTGTATGCGGCCTTTGACAAGGACGGATACCGCGCCGGCAAGGAAGCCCCGGTGTTCTTCGGCTCGGCCCTGAACAACTTCGGCGTGCAGGAGCTCCTCGACTGCTTCGTGGAGATAGCCCCTCCGCCACACCCCTCCAAGGCGGAGGAAAGGATGGTGGACCCGGAAGAGGGCAAGTTCACCGGCTTCATATTCAAGATAACGGCCAACATAGACCCCAACCACCGCTCCTGCATAGCGTTCTGCAAGGTGTGCTCGGGCAAGTTCCAGCGCAACGAGCCATACCTGCACGTGCGCACCGGCAAGACGCTGAGGTTCAGTTCGCCCACGCAGTTCATGGCACAGCGCAAAAGCACCATAGACGAAGCCTGGCCGGGAGACATAGTGGGCCTGCCGGCAAGCGGGGTGTTCAAGATAGGCGACACGCTTACATCCGGCGAGAAGCTCCACTTCCGCGGCCTGCCATCTTTCTCGCCCGAGATGTTCAAGTACATTGAGAACGACGACCCCATGAAAACCAAGCAGCTGGCCAAGGGAGTGGACCAGCTTATGGACGAGGGCGTGGCGCAGCTGTTCGTGAACCAGTTCAACGGGCGCAAGATAATCGGCACCGTGGGGCAGCTGCAATTCGAGGTGATACAATACCGCTTAGAAAACGAATACGGGGCGAAGTGCCGTTGGGAGCCGGTACACCTCTACAAGGCCTGTTGGATAGAGGCGGACGACCAGGCAGAGTTGGAAGCCTTCAAGAAGCGCAAGTACCAGTACATGGCCAAGGACAAGGAAGGCAGGGACGTGTTCCTGGCCGACTCGTCATACGTGCTGTCCATGGCCCAGCAAGACTTTGAAAACATACGATTCCACTTCACTTCGGAGTTCTGACCGCACACGGATATGACGCAAAAGAGGGAACACCCGGCGGGTGTTCCCTCTTTTATGTTGTGCAGCGTCCTTATGCGAACACCAGTGAGTCCACCACCCAGTAAGACAGCATTCCGGCGAAATAGCCCGCAGCGGCTATCCACGTGATCTTCTTCATATACCAGCCGAAGGTGATTTTCTCCAAGCCCATCACCACCACGCCGGCGGCGGAGCCTATTATCAGCATGGAGCCGCCCACCCCGGCGCAGTAGGCCAGGAGCTGCCAGAACACCCCGTCCACGGCCATGTCCCCCGTGGCGGCTATCTCGTACATGCCCATGCTGCCGGCCACGAGCGGCACGTTGTCCACAATGCTGGAAGCTATGCCTATAACTCCGTTCACGATGTAATAGTTTCCCCCCGATATGTCGTTGAGCGTGTTGCCCAACAGGGCGAGCGCCCCCACTTCTTCAAGGCAGCCCACGGCCATCAGTATGCCGAGGAAGAAAAGTATGGTGCCCATGTCTATGCGGCGGAGCAGTTCCCCCACCCTCTTTGACATTGCGCTGGGTTCCTCGCCGGCTCCGCGGTAGAACACCTCGGTGGCCGTCCACAGCAGCCCCAGCACGAGCAGTATGCCCATGTAAGGCGGCAGCCCGGTGAGGCCCTTGAATATGGGCACGAAGACAAGGCCGCCCACACCGAGGAAGAAGATGGCCCTGCGCTGGCGCTTGGTGAAAGGCGACACGGAGGCTTCCCCCGCATCGTTGCCCGGTATTGCAAGCTCGCCTTTGAGCGTACCCTGCAATAAGAGCACCGGCACCAATACGGAAACGAGCGAGGGCACAAACACCTGGCTTATAACTCCCACCGAGGTGATGCAGCCCTTTATCCAAAGCATTATCGTGGTAACGTCTCCTATGGGCGAGAACGCACCGCCCGAGTTGGCGGCTATTATCACGAGCGAAGCGTACACCATGCGGGTCTTGGAGTCGGCCACGAGCTTGCGCAGCACCATAACCATCACTATGGAGGTGGTGAGGTTGTCGAGTATGGCCGAAAGGAAGAACGTCATGAAGGCTATGCGCCACAGCAGGGCTTTCTTGCTCTTTGTCTTCAAGGAGTCTCGTACGAAGTCGAAGCCCCCGTTCTGGTCCACCACCTCTACGATGGTCATTGCGCCCATCAGGAAGAACAGCGTCTCCGCCGCCCCTCCGAGGTGGTGGTTGAGGGCTTCGGCCACCTTGCCGGCTATCCCGGCCGCGTTCCCGGCCAGAGACGGGTCAGCCGCCACAACATACTGCGCCGGGTCTGCCATGTAGAGCGTCCAGCAGGCCACGCACATCAGCAGCGCCACTGCGGCCTTGTTCACTTCGGTGGCGCTCTCCACGGCTATGCAGAAATAGCCGATGATGAACACCGCCACGATAATCAGTGTGAGGGTTGTCATTTTTGTTTCTCGTTTTGGTTTGTCGGCGGCAAAATTAGCAAGAAAAGCCGCTGCCCGGTTAACCTTATTTATGGAAATCAGCCACAGCCCCTTTCTTCGCCGGCAGAGTTACCTTGAATATGGGACTGTCGCGGTGGTCGGCATGCACCATGTCCACCATCCTCGCCACAATGCCTGGATTATCCGCAGCGATGTCCCGGTCTTCGTGCAGGTCAGCCGATAGGTCGTAGAGTCTCGGCACGCCTTTTTTCACCACCATCTTCATGTCTCCCCACCTAACCCCTATCATGTCGGTCTCGTGGAACTCCCAATAGAGGTGGTCGTGCGCCGCCTGCTCCCCCTCGCCCGTGAGCGTTGGCAGTATGGATATGCCGTCGAATCCGTCCCCCGGCAGCTCCGGGTTGACATAGGCCGAGGGGAAATCGGATATCCCTGCGGCTTCGCACAGCGTTGGCGCCATGTCGTAAAAGGCGAACATGTGGCCGCTCTTTCCACCCGGCGCCACCCTGCCGGGCCAGCGCACGATGAACGGCACCCTTATCCCGCCCTCGTACGTGCTGCGCTTGAGCCCCCGGAGCTTTGCATCGCGGTTGAAGAACGAAGGGTCCGCCCCGCCTTCCTCGTGTGGGCCGTTGTCGCTGGTGAACACCACGATGGTGTTGTCCGCCAGCCCCTTTTCGTCCAACAGCCGCAGCACATCGCCCACCTGCGCGTCAAGCCTTGCCACCATGGCGGCGAACTGCGCGTGCGGCTCTGCCGCAGGGTTGTAGCGGTCGCCGTCCCCGGCGTAGCCCTTTTCGTTGCAGAACCTCGCGCGGTGGGCTTCCAATAGCGAGTCTTCCGGCTGTCGCAGCTCCGCATGCGGCAGGGTGTAGGTGAGGAAGGCGATGAAAGGCTTCCCCTTTTCCCTGCCGCCGAGCCATTCCAAAGCCTTGCGGTGTATCATTTCGGAGGAATACTGCCTACGCCCGGAATACCCATCTCCGTACATGGGGTGCCGCACGTTTTGCTCCATCACCACGCGCGACACGGCGGTGTCTCCCGAAGCGCGGCTGTACTTGTTGAGGAAGTTGGGGAAATAGAGGTGCGCCATGTACTGGCATATGAAGCCGTAGAACTCGTCCACCCCCCTCTTGTCGGGTGTGGACGCACTCCCCTCGTAGCCGCCGGCCCATTTGCCGAAGAGCGCCGTAGAATAGCCGTTGGCCTTGAATATCTCCGGCAGTATCTTGTGCCTTGTGTCATACGGTTCCTGGCCCGTGCGGGCATATTCCTCCACAACCCCGTAGCGCACCTTGGGTGTGCCGGGCCAGTATTCCCGGTTGCCGCGCACGTGTGTGTGCCCGGTGTGCTGGCCAGTCATCAGTGTGGCCCTGGACGGCGCAGACACCGGACTGCCGGCGTAGGCCTGTGTGAAGAGCATTCCCTGGGCGGCAAGGCGGTCGATGTTGGGAGTGGAATAGCGCTGCTGCCCATAGCACGACAAGTCCCCGTAGCCCATGTCGTCACACATTATATATACTATGTTGGGGCGTTCGGCCGCAGCCCCGGCCGCAGCCGCCGCGCACATGCCGGCCAAGAGTGCCGTCCTCGTGTTTGCCATATTCCGTTTGTTTCCCATTACCACATCCGCAAATATAGGGTATTGCCGCGGCACTCGCCGCCACTCCGCACCATTTCCATGCCCTGCGGCCTTTTGCCTAACTTTGCCGCAACAAACAATCAAACAAATATGAAAAGGACATTTTTGGCGGCCGCCGCCGCTTTGCTCGGGTCGTCTGTGATGGGCTGCGGCCCAAAGGGCTACAAGGATGTGGGCGTGGCCGAGTTTGAAAGCATAGCCGGCAAGGCCCAGGTGGTGGACGTGCGCACACCAGGCGAATATTCAGAGGGACACCTCGGCGGGGCTGTCAACATAGACTGGCTTGCGGGCGGCTTCGGCGAGCGTGCGGCAAAGGAGTTGGACAAGTCCAAGCCGGTGGCCATATACTGCCGCAGCGGCAAGCGCGGCGGACAGGCCGCGCAGAAGCTGGCCGAGGAGGGTTACGAGGTGGTGAACCTTGAAGGGGGGATAATGGCGTGGGAATCCGCCGGCAAGGCCGTGGAGAGGTGATAGCAGCAGCACCGTAATCGCAGGCGGCAGACCCGCACCGCCACAGGTGTGTATGTTACCACTGCAAAGCCGTAGAGACGTGGGCTTGCCACGTCTTGTTATCCGCCTTGTTTTCCGAGCGGCCTGGGATTGCCACGTCTTAAAATAAAAAGTTCATCCATACAAATGGGAAGACGGGGCAAGCCACGTCTCTACAGCTCCATAATAGCAAATGCGGATTGGCGGCATGCACAAGCAACGCAACACAGGTACCGCCGGAGCGGCCGTGGCAAGCCATGTCTATACGGCACACCTTTTATAATGTCCGGCACCTTACAGTATAGGCGGCACATAAAGGAAGTCGGGGGGGGGGGGGGGGTAAGAGCACCGCCGCCGGCAGGAAGAAGGTAAGGGCAAAAGAGAGGCGCCCGCC
>R20__coassemble_1114_pt1 | contig 16403 bp, 10 predicted proteins | sample R20__metabat2_low_PE_033 | metagenome-assembled genome bin R20
CCGCCACCCTGCCGGACACGGACGGCTTCAAGGCCACGGCGGCGCCGCATATTTCGGCATCGGCGTGGTGGAAGATCCCGTCTTCCCCGGCTATCTCAAATCCCCTGGGGGCGCCGCCGGAAGTGCGCAGCCCCCCGGCGTTGTCAAACGAAAGCACCACACGGCCGCCCGTGTACTTGGCCTCCCTAACCTCTGGCCCGGACGAAACGACGCCACGGCCGTACGTGTGGTTGAGCGCTTGCAGGGCGAGACGGAAACCGAGCGGGGCCTTGTTGCGCGGATGCACATCGGTGGAATCTCCCAAGTCGGAAGAGACGGCCATCCATGTGTTGTCAAGCCGTTCGGCGAGCAACCTCTGGCTGTTGCGGAAAGCCGGCCACGACGGGCGCGACAAGCTTGAAAGCTGGGCGAAATAGAACGGTGTGCCACTGCCGAAATATCCCCGCCAGCTTTTCTCCAATAGGGTGAAAAGCCTTTCGTGCAGCTCCATGTTGTTTGCGTTTGATTCGCCTTGGTACCACACCACGCCGTTTATGGCGTAACGGGCGAGGGGCAGGATGGCCGCCTCGAACATATACGCCGGTTCGTATGGGTGGCGCTGGTGCTTGTTCGTGGCCAGCCTTATGTTTTGCTTTGCCCTCTCCCTGGCCCATGCCTGGCCGAAGTCGCCGCCGTACCAGTCGTACAATATGGCCGGGAAATCCCACTCCAAGGTGCGCCTGTCTATCCACGACTCGGTGGTGGTGCCACCCACTGCGTTGCATATCAGCCCGATGTGCACCCCGAGACTGTCGGCCAGGGTCTTGCCGAAGTGGTAGGCCACTGCTGAGAAGTCGGCGGCGGTCTGCCTTGAAGAGCGTTGCCAACCGCCATCCGTCATGTATCCCAGGGCGTTCACCTCATCTAAGGCTTCCGCCGGCCATTCCACCGGGTCTGTCCGGTATTTGGCCTGCATGTTGAACAAGTGCAGCCGTTCGTCCCCGGCATTCTCCAAGTCTTCGTCAGCCGTTGATGCCTGCGAAAGCTTGAATTCCATGTTGGACTGACCGGAACACAGCCACACTTCCCCCACCCAAATGTCGGATATGGCCTTTTCTTCCTTTCCGGCCTTCACCTTGGCTGTGTACGGCCCGCCGGCTTCCATCGGGGCGAATTCCACCCTCCATTCTCCGCCGGTGCCCACCTTGCAAGTAGATTTAGCCCCGGCGAACTCCACCATAACGGACGTGCCGGTATCGGCTGTGCCTGAGAACACCACCGGCTTTCCGCGCTGCACCACCATGCCGTCCGAATACACCCGGGGCATTGACAGCCCCCCATAGTCGCCCGTAACGGCCTTGTACACAGTGGATGCGAGTATGGAAGCCCCCTCGGGGTCAGGGTGCAGCGCATCGGGAAACAGCTCCGTGCGAGGGTACAATGGCGTGTGCAAGTCTATCAGTTCCACCCGTGCGGTAGAGGCTATACGCCTTATGGCGTCCTGTATGGCAGCGTGCCAATCCCTCGTGCCGCTTTGAAAGCGCGGATGCCTGTGGCCTATCGGGGTCATAAGGCATACGTACACCTTCATCTTCCGGTTGGTGGCCCTAAGGGTGTCTATAAGCTTGTGGTAGTCTGAAATGAAATCGCCGCCGTAGTCAGGCCAGTCCCTCGGGTCGGTGTCGTTAAGGCCGAGGTGTATGACAGCGATGTCTGCCTTGAAATCCAAGGCCCGCCCGAACTCGGGCAGAGTGTTATAGGGGCGGTGGCCACGCCTTAGGAGAGTGGCCCCGCTATGCCCGAAGTTTCCCACTTCGTAGCCGTCTCCCAACATCCGTTGCAAGACAGCCGGGTAGGCCTGCCGTTCCCTGTCGGGCAGAGTGTAGCCGTAAGTTACGCTGTTGCCTATGCAGGCAACTCTTGTCTTACCCTTGGCATGCGCACAAGCCAAGGCCGCCACGAACGCCAGCGCGGCCGCATATGTCCTCATTATTCGGTTCATTTCTCTGTTATTAGGCCAAAGACTTCGGCAAAGTTAGCACACAAAAACCAAAGGGAAAAGCCGCAAGGCCTTAACTTTGCCGATGTGAAAGCCTTGCCCACCGCCATTCTGGCCGCATTGGCCTTGTTGTCCGCACTCCCGTCAAGGGGCGGCGGGGCGGACGGCATTCTCCCCCTCGTGTTCCGATACGCAGCGGGTACAGACACGGCCGGCCCCACAAAACCGGCCTATGCCTACCGCAGGTTTGTGATACGTGTGGAGCGGCGCAACCCAACGCTTATGGCGGTGCCGTCGATGTACTCCGTGGCGAGGGGCGGGCAGCGCAGCTTCGCCGGCGAATACTACGACAGCCTGGCCATGGCACCCGGCTCGGCCCCGAGGTTGGTAAACATGGTGGGCACCACCACGGTGCCGAGGCAGCGGACAGCCATGCCCACCATTGCCGGTTACTTGGTGCCGATGGTGTACAGCCCCACTATGGTTGACGGACACCTGCTATCCCCGTTCCACAAGTCGAATTCCGTATACTATTCTTACAAGCAAGACAGCATAGAGGGCGGCCTTGTGTGGCTCAGGTTCAAGCCTAAAATCAACAACACCCAGCTCGTAAGCGGATCGGCCACCGTGGAAGCCTCCACGGGGCGTGTGGTGGCGACAGACTTTGAGGGGGAGTACGACATGATACGCTTCCGGCTGTCGGTCAAGATGGGACTCTCCGGGCGGCTGGCGCTTGTCCCCTCGTATTGCAGGGCGCAAGGGCGGTTTTCCTTCATGGGCAATGTCATTACGTCAAGCCACACGGCAAGGATCGGATTGGAAAAAACCACACCCGGCGGCACTTCGGCGGCAGCACGGCTTGAAGCTATAAGACCGGAACCGCTGCCGCAGGAGATCGGGAGCATAATAGCGGCCCACCTCGCAGCCGAGGCGAAGAAAAAGGAGGAAGAAGGTGCCGACACTGCGGCTGCGCCCAAGCGCAACTGGGCAAAGTACATCCTATGGGACATAATAGGGGACCACCTGCTGAACGACATACGGTCGGACTTCGGGGACGAAAGGCAGGGCAACTTCCGAATAAACCCGATACTCAACCCCCTGTACATGGGATACAGCGACCGCAAGGGAGTAACCTACAAGTTTGACGTTAGGGGCGGCTACGCATTTACCCCTAACCGCGACATATCCGTGCGCATAAAGGCCGGTTACTCTTTCAAGACCAAACAGCCGTACCTAAAAGCCCCGCTCAGGTTCAACTACAACAAGCGGCGGCACGGCAGCCTGCTTGTGGAGACCAACCTCGGGCACCGCTTCTACAATTCAGACATAGCCGGGGCGGAAATAGCCAAGGGGGCGGACACGGCAGCAGTGGCGGCAATGGGACTGGACGACTTCCGCGACGATTTCTACCGCATACTGAATACATACGACATATCAGACAAGTGGAGCTTCGAGGTGGGCTTTGCAATACACCACCGCGCCGCAGTGAACCGCGCCGCATTCGAACGGCTCGGCTACACTGCGGAATACCGGTCGGTGGCCCCCATGGTGCAATGGCAATATAGGCCAGCCGGGTGGGACGGCCCGGCCATCACCGTAGACTGGGAACGCAGCTTCCAAGGCTTCATGAGGGCCAACACGGCTTACGAACGCTGGGAGATAGACGCTTCGTACTCCATGCCGCTGGCCAGGCTGCAAAACATATCGCTGCGGTTGGGCGGCGGCTTCTATTCGCGGCGCAGTGGGGAGCAGCTGTTCGTCGACTACTCCAACTTCCGCGACAACAACCTCATTGGAGGATGGAACGACGAGTGGAGCGGCGAATTCGAACTGCTGCGCGGGGAACACTACAACTCCTCTCCTTTCTACCTCAGGTTCAACTCCACCTACGAAGCGCCACTGATGCTGCTCAGCCGCATTCCGTTCGTTGGCAGGTTCATAGAGGTGGAGAGAGCCTACCTCGGAGGGGTGGTGTCGTCAAAGCTGCACCCCTATATGGAGGCAGGCTACGGCTTTACCACGCGCTGGGTGTCGGCCGGGGCTTTCGCTTCGCTGCTCAACGGCCGTTACGGCTCGGCGGGGGTGAAGTTCGGTTTTGAACTGTTCCGCAACTGGTAACATGATATTTTGAAAACGACAATATGGAAAACGGCAAAAAGGAAACAAAGGAAACAAAGGAAACAAAGGGAATGGCCAGCGTGGTGGCTGCCTTGGCGGCAAACCTGCTCGTGGCGGCATCCAAATTCACGGGCTATGCGCTATCAGGGTCGGCTGCCATGCTGAACGAGTCCATACACAGCGTGGTGGACTGCGGCAACCAGGCCCTGCTCTTGGCGGGCGACAAGATGGCGGGGCTCAAGGCATCTGCGGAGCATCCGTTCGGACACGCCCGTGCCAAGTATTTCTTCAGCACGGTGGTGGCGATGATGCTGTTCTTCGGCGGAGGTGCGCTCGGCATCATGGAGGCGGCCGAGAAACTTGCCCACCCGGCCCACGGCATTGACAACGGCGCGCTTGTCATAGCCATACTCGCCTTCGGCATTGTGGTGGAATCCGCCAGCCTGCGTGTGGCTTTCCGGGAGATAAGGGAGCTTAACAAGGGCGGACTGCCGCTTTTCAAGTTCCTAAGGCGGAGCCGTCACAGCGAGATTCTGATAATATTCGCAGAAGACAGCTGCGCAGTGCTCGGCCTACTGCTCGCCCTGGGCGGCACGGGCCTGACCATGGCCACGGGGAACGGCTTCTACGATGCTTTCTCGGGGCTGCTCATCGGCATACTGCTGTGTGCGGCCGCAGTGTGGCTCGCCGTGGAGTTCTACAGCCTTACCGTGGGGGAGAGCGTAACACCGGAAGACCTCGCCACCATAAGCAAGGCTTTCTCTGTACCGGCGGTGGAGCGGCTCATAGACGCGAAGACAATACACATGAGCCCCACAGACATACTCATCTGCGCCAAGATAGACATCAAGGACGGGATGTGGGAGGAAGCCCCGGCCGTGATCAACTCCATTGAGGCCGAAATAAGGGCGGCACTGCCGGCCTACAAGGCTTACATATACATAGAGGTGGACCGGTATGCCGCGCGGTAACGGCCCGATATACGGAAAATCCCCCCGGTAGGCCTTGCTGCCTTGCCGGGGGGATTCGCTTTCCGGGTGTTTTCAGAACTGGTTCTCCACGATGTCGGCCAGCACCTTGGATATGTCCAAGCCTGCGGCCCTCACCTGCTGTGGTATGAAGCTCGTGGCCGTCATGCCGGGCGTGGTGTTCACCTCTATGAGGTTCAGCTTGTCGCCATCCTCGGAATTGGATATTATGTAGTCTATCCTTATTATCCCGTTGCAGCCCAGTATGTCGTATATCCTCGCAGTGGTGTCCCTTACCAAGGCCGCCGTGGCTTCCGGTATCCTAGCCGGGGTTATCTCCTCCACCTGCCCGTTGTACTTGGCATCGTAGTCAAAGAACTCGTTGGCTGTAACCACTTCCGTGGCCGGCAGCACAGTGGTCTCTTCTCCCACACGGAAGCAACCCACTGATATCTCCGTGCCGCTGAGCAGGGCTTCCACCATCACTTCCCCACTCTCCATGAAAGCCTTCCTAAGCGCCGGGGCCAGCTGGTCGCGGTTCTTCACCTTTGACACGCCGAAGCTGGACCCACCGGCGGCTGGCTTCACGAAGCAGGGCATGCCAAGGCGCTCCTCCACCATGGCTTCGTCCACGCTGTCTCGGTCTTTCATGCGCAGCAGAATGCTCTCGGCGGTGTTTATGCCGAAAGCCGAAAGGTAGCGGTTGAGCGTCCACTTGTGGAAGGTGAGCGCCTCCGTAAGCACCCCGCTTGTGGAGTAAGGTATGCCGAGCAGGTCAAAGTAGCCCTGCAAAAGCCCGTTCTCACCCGGCGTGCCATGTATGGTGATGTAGGCGTAGTCTATGAAGACGGTACGCCCGCCTTCCTTGAATGAGAATTGCCTGCGGTCTATCGGCGCGGTGCCGCCGCCGGGCAGGTCTACGTGCCAGTCTAAACCTTTGAGGTCGGCTATGTAGACATTGTACCTCTCCTTGTCAAAAAACGAGTAGAGCCCCTGCGCAGAACGCATGGACACATCGTGTTCGGAGGAATCCCCCCCGCAAACTATGGCTATGTTCCTTTTTTCCATTTCCAATCTATTAGGTTCCGTATACTGCGGACGGCTGTCGTCCCCGCCCTTTTCCACTCTCCATTAAAGGTCTCCTGGCACACCCTTGTGTGCTTGGCCCGCTATGAAAGTCCTCCACTTGTCCACAAGCCCGGCGAAATCTCCCGGCACGGGCGACTCGAAATCCATCTCCCGCCCGGTGGACGGGTGCCTGAACCCGAGCGTGCGTGCGTGCAACGCCTGCCTTGGGCAAATTTTAAGGCAGTTGTGTATGAACGCCTTGTACGACGAACTCCTTTCGCCCCTAAGTATCTCCGCACCTCCGTAGCGTTCGTCCCCGAAGATGGGGTGGCCGGTGTGTTTCATGTGCGCCCTTATCTGGTGCGTCCTACCCGTCTCCAAGCGGCATTCCAACAAGGTGGCATAGCCGTAGCGTTCCACCACAGTCCAGTTGGTGGCTGCGGGCTTGCCCTCCTCTCCTCCGGCCGGGTACACGGCCATGCGAAGCCTGTCTTTTGCGTCCCGGCCTATGTTTCCCTCTATGCGTCCGCTGTCTTCGGCCATATGTCCCCACACCAAGGCGTTGTAGGTGCGGCGCGAGGTCTTGTTGTAAAACTGCATACCGAGGTCCGTCTTGGCCCCTGGCGTCTTAGCTATGACGAGCAGTCCGCTGGTGTCCTTGTCTATCCTGTGCACCAGCCCCACCTCCGGGTCGTTGGGGTCGAACGAAAGCAAGTCCCTGAGATGCCATGCGATGGCGTTTATCAGCGTGCCGTGGAAATTTCCCGCCCCGGGGTGCACCACCATGCCTGCGGGCTTATCCACCACGGCTATGTCGGCATCCTCGTAAACGATGTCTATCGGTATGTCTTCCGGCTCTATGGATGTGTCGTGCCTGGGGCGGCCGAGCATCAGGGTTACCACGTCTCGCGGCCTCACCTTGTAGTTGCTTTTCACAGGCTTGCCGTTCACATATACGCAGCCGGCATCGGCGGCCTTCTGTATGCGGCTGCGCGATGAGTGCTGCATGCGGTCCAGCATAAACTTGTCCACCCTCAGAGGTTCCTGTCCCGGGTCGGCCTCAAAGCGGAAATGTTCGTAGAGCGGCCCGGCGTCAATGTCGGCATCGGACGCAAAGCCCGCGGCATCCACCACGGGATATTCTTCCCCCATTCCCATATGTAGTTTTGTCTGCATATCCTTTGTGTTGTTCGTCATTCCGTCTCCCCTCCGTTTTCGTCAGCAGGCGAAGGCATCGGCACTTCCTCGAAATCATCCACCTCGCTTTCGTCCATGGCCGGATCTTCTTCATCCTCACCACCCACATAGCTTATGTCTTCATATTCGGAAATGTCCCCACTGCCCGCCACTATCGTAACCGGACTTTCCGCAGGCACCTTGTCGCCGCCTGACACGGGCCTACCTGCAACTTTCGCCCCGTACACCCAGTCTTTCTCCCCAGGTACGTATTCCGGCTCGGCCAACTTGAAACCCATGGCCGAAAGCCTCGCCATGGCCGCCCTTAGCGAACTGTTATCCACTATGTCGGGCAGGGTGAGGGTCGGGCTGTGGGGCGAACTCACCGTTACGGCCACCCTCCTGCCGGCTTTCACAAGGCTGCCCGGCTCTATGTCCTGGTCTAAAACCGTGCCGGGCGGCAGCGTCTTGGAGTATCCGCTGTCCACCACTTCCACCTCCACACCGGCTGCGCCGGCCGCTTCCATGGCGGCTTGCAAGCCCATGCCCGTCAGCTTCGGCACCTCTGCTGCCTTGCCGTGCATGGTGTATGCATCAAGCCCCATTTTAACCCCGACCCCGATGGCTGCTGCCACCGCAGCCATAAGCAGCAGGTTGGCCCATAGCAAAGGACTGAATATTCTCTTCAACACTCCGGCCATATCTATTGATTGTCAATCTTTTCTCCGTTTAGACCTAAGTAACGCTTCAGCAACGAACCTTGCGGTGTGTCCCTTTCCACCGGCTGCTATTTCCTCAGGCGTGCCGGTGGCCAACACGGTACCTCCTCCGCGTCCGCCCTCCGGCCCCATGTCTATTATGTGGTCGGCCACCTTCACCACGTCCATGTTGTGTTCTATCACAATTACGGTGTTTCCCTTGTCCACCAGCTTCTGCAGCACTCCCAGCAGCACCCTTATGTCTTCGAAGTGCAGCCCGGTGGTGGGTTCGTCTAAGATGAAGACCGTCTTGCCGGTGTCTTTCTTGCTAAGCTCGGTCGCCAGCTTCACCCTCTGGCTCTCACCGCCGGAAATGGTGGTGGACGGCTGCCCGAGCTTGATGTAGCCCAGGCCCACGTCTTGCAGGGTCTTTATCTTGTGCAGTATTTCGGGCACGTTGCCAAAGAACTCCACCGCCTGGTTCACGGTCATGTCCAGCACGTCTGCAATGCTCTTGCCCTTGAACCTCACCTCCAACGTCTCCCGGTTGTACCTCTTGCCGCGGCAGGCTTCGCAGGGCACCGTAACGTCCGGCAGGAAGTTCATCTCCACGGTGTTGTACCCGCTGCCACCGCAGGCTTCGCAGCGCCCTCCCTTCACGTTGAACGAGAAGCGGCCGGGCTTGTATCCGCGAATCTTGGCCTCGGGCAGGTTTACGAAAAGGGAGCGTATGGCCGAGAACACACCGGTGTAGGTTACCGGGTTGGAGCGCGGTGTGCGTCCTATCGGCGACTGGTCCACCCCCACCACCTTGTCCACATATTCCAGCCCAGCCACTGAGCCGTACGGCATGGGCTCCCCTTGTGAGCGGTTGAAGCGGCGGGCGAGTATAGGTTTCAGGGTTTCGTTCACGAGGGTCGACTTGCCGCTGCCGCTCACCCCGGTAACCACGGTAAGGGTGCCCAAGGGAAAGTCGGCATCCACACTTTTGAGGTTGTTTCCGGAAGCCCCCCTTATGCTTATGCACCGGCCGTTTCCCTTGCGCCTTTGTTCCGGCACGGCTATCTCCCTCTTGCCGGAAAGGTAGTCGGAGGTGAGAGTGTCCGCCCCCTCCATTTCGGCGGGCGTGCCTTGGAACACCACCTCCCCCCCTTTCCTACCGGCCCCCGGGCCGATGTCCACTATGTAGTCGGCGGCCTCCATCATATCCTGGTCGTGTTCCACCACCACCACGGTGTTCCCTATGTCGCGCAGCTGCTTCAGCGATGCTATGAGCCTTTCGTTGTCCCTTTGGTGCAGCCCTATGCTTGGTTCGTCAAGGATGTAAAGCACGTTCACCAGCTGCGAGCCTATCTGCGTGGCGAGCCTTATGCGCTGGCTTTCGCCGCCGGAAAGCGTGGCTGCCGGCCTTGACAGCGAAAGGTAGCCCAGGCCCACCCCGAGCATGAAGTCGAGGCGCGTGCGTATCTCCTTGAATATCTCTGCGGCTATGCGGCGCTGCTTGTCGCCCAAGGCTTCCTCCGCCCTGTCTATCCATTCGCGCAGCTGCGACAGTTCCATGCCGGCCACCTCGGCTATGTTCTTGTCCCACAGCCGGTAGGCCAGGCTTTCCGGGCGGAGCCTCGCCCCCTTGCACCCAGGGCATGTGCGCAACTTCACCGCTATTCCCTCAGCCGGGTTTTCCTCGTCGCCCTCCGCCATTGCTTTCACCCCGAGCAGCTCCTTTATGCCTTGGTAGCCCACGGTCATGGCAGGATTTCCGCCCATCGCCCCCTCCGCCACCGGCACTCCGCCGGGGGAGCCGTAGAGCAATTCACGCACCACCACGTCCGGCATTTCCCCCACCGGTGTGTCCGGCCCCAAGCCGTGCTTGGCCAGCAGGGCTTCGAGTATGGCGAAGACCACGTTGCGCCCCTTTCCCTTTTTCTTTCCCAGCAGCGGTATGGCCCCGCCCGGTATGCTCTTGCCCTTGTCGGGAATCAGTGCGTCCTCGTCTATGGCCTCCACCTGCCCAAGGCCGTTGCAGAGCGGGCAGCAGCCCTCCTTTGAGTTGAACGAGAACATGTTAGGCGCCGGGTCGGGGTACGACACGCCCGTCACTGGGTCCATGAGGTGCCGCGAGAAAGTTCGGGCTTCACCCGTCTCGGCATCCACCACCACGGCGGCCCCCTCGCCCATCTTCATCGTCTCCGCTATGCTCCGCGCCAAGCGGTCGTCGTCCCTGCCCGATGGCACACACTTGTCCACCACGGCCTCTATGTCGTGGTTGCGGTAGCGGTCTGTCTTCATGCCCCTCTCTATGGGCAGTATCTCCCCGTCCACGCGGGCTTGCAACAGCCCTTTGCGCCTAAGGCTCTCAAAAAGCTCCCTATAATGACCCTTGCGCTGCCTGACCAGCGGAGCCAGCAGGTATATCCTCCTCCCGAGGTAGCTGTCAATTATGGCCGATACGGTCTGCTCCTCGGTGTATTTCACCATTTTCTCACCGGAAACATGGCTGTAAGCCGTGGCGGCGCGGGCGTACAGCAGGCGCACGAAGTCGTAGACCTCCGTGGTGGTGCCCACGGTGGACCTGGGGTTGTTGCTCGTGGTTTTCTGCTCTATGCTTATCACCGGGCTCAGGCCGGTGATCTTGTCCACGTCCGGCCTGGCCACCCCCCCGAGGAAATTGCGTGCGTAGGCCGAGAACGTCTCTATGTAGCGGCGCTGCCCCTCAGCGTATATGGTGTCAAAGGCGAGCGACGACTTGCCCGAACCGGACAGCCCCGTAACCACGGACAGGCTGCCGCGCGGTATGGACACGTCCACCCCCTTGAGGTTGTTTGCCCTGGCCCCGTACACTTCTATGGAGCCGGCCTCGCCCGGGGCGGCCCGTCTCCCGGGGCGGCTATTCATCTGAGGCCACCGCCTCCTTCTCGGTGTAGCCGCGCAGCAGGTTTACGTCCCGGCGTATGTTGAACCTGCGCCCGTCGGCCCCCTTCGCCTTCACTAACACGTAGTACACGCCCTGGGCAGCGTCCCGTCCGTCCACCTTGCCGTCCCATCCGCCGGCCGGGTCGCTCCAGCGGTACAGCCTTTGCCCCCAGCGGTTGTATATGGCCGCATCAAACTCCACTATTGAGCGGTAGCCCTCCTTGGCCTTATAGATGTCGTTTATCCCGTCTCCGTTCGGCGAAAAGGCGTTGGGCATCTCAAGCTTGCTCTCCGACACGGTGATACGCAGCGGCTCGGCTCCGGCCCAGTATTCGTCCGTATAGAACAATGTGTCAGCCCCCTGCGAGAAAGTGGCGTAGAGCTTGACAGTGTGCGCTCCCGCCGTGGTGAAGGTGTATTCTGTGTCTTCCTCCCTCCTTACCAAGTATGGCTCGGCCACGCCCTCGGCATAGAAGCGCCACTCATAATAGGCCTCCCATCCATCCGCCCCCGAAACGCCGGATGTGAAACGGGCCCGAACCGGCGCGCTGCCGGAATATTCAGCCCCCTGCTGTTCCTCTCCATCGGGCGAGGTGAAAACCGCCGAGGGAGCTATTGACGGGTAGTCTTGCGCAGAAACGGGGAAATGGAGCACGAAAGCCGCCAAAGCCGCCAAAACCTTTTGTGGGAGTTTGGATTGCATACCGCGAAGTTAGCTACATTCCGCCTTTTTCGCACCGGTGGGCGGCACAAAAGCTGTGAGCCGCGGACGTTGCGGCTTGGCGCGCAACACACCAATGCATGCCAAGCCGGACAGGACGCTTTCTTGGTTGCAAACCTCATTTGGAAACCATGAAGACAGCCTGATGTCCGTGCGTACGCGGCTTTCAAACCCCTCCCGGCAGCGTCCGTAAGTTGTCAATATCTTTTCCACGAGTACACACGTGGCCTTGTTTGGTGCAGAGCCTGTAACCACTTGGTTTGCAAGACATTGCAAGGCCGTGTTTTTTTACCCCGAAAACAGGATATTTTCAGCCCAAAAACAGGATGTTTTTAGGCCAAAAACAAGATGTTTTTCGCCCAAAAACAAGTGCTTTTGCAAAGGCTTGTGGCATTGGGTAATAAATGCTTACTGTAACAATGTGTTCCAAATTGCGGTTTCACACAACATTCCATAGAGCTGGAGTATCCGTAAACAGGCACTCGATGATGGTTGGGGAGATACTTTTCCCGGCACTAAATGTGGCGTGGAAACAGAAAAGCGGCCCGCCCGTAAAGGCGGAGCCGCTCATTCCTTATCTCAAAACGCCGGCCGCAAAATCCTGCGGGCATGGTGCCTTACTTCACTTTCTGCACCACAGCCTTGAAAGCCTCGGGGTGGTTCACGGCCAGGTCGGCCAGCACCTTGCGGTTTATCTCAATGCCGGCCTTGTGCAGGGCGCCCATGAGCTGCGAGTAGCTCATGCCTTCGAGCCTGGCTGCGGCGTTGATACGCTGTATCCACAGCGCGCGCCATGTGCGCTTCTTGTTGCGGCGGTCGCGGTATGCGTATGTCAGACCTTTCTCCCAAGTGTTCTTGGCTATGGTCCATACGTTCTTCCTTGCTCCGAAGTATCCGCGCGTGAGCTTGAGTATCTTCTTCCTCCTTGCCCTTGAGGCAACGTGGTTCACTGATCTTGGCATATCTCTGTTTCCTTTCTTTTGTTGTTGGACATTTGTTGCTTACGGCGCGGTTCAGCGCAGGCAGAGCATTTCGCGTACGGCCCTGACGTTGGTCTTGTCCACGAGGGTCTGGTGTACGAGGTTGCGCTTCTGCTTCTTGGTCTTCTTGGTCAAGATGTGGCTGTGGTAAGCGTGGTGTCTCTTGATCTTGCCAGTGGCGGTGAAGGAAAACCGCTTCTTTGCACTGGACTTGGTCTTCATTTTTGGCATTTTGCTTTGTGTTTTGTTGTTTTTACCGGCGGCAACGCATACCGGGCGTTACGCGCCTATCTTGTTTCGTGCTTGTCAGTCTTTATCACCCTCCGCCCCTGCGGCCATCTTCTTGAGGGCGTCTATGCTGCCGCGTGCGTTTGCGAGCAGCCCCTCCGAGGGCTTTCCCGGGGAAGCCTGGGCTTTGGCCTCGGCCTCGCGCCGCTCCCTGTCCATCTTCTGCTGGCTCTTCTTCACCACGGTAACTTTCTTGGGGGCGAGGTAGAGGAACATCTTCTTGCCTTCGAGCGAGGGCAGCTGCTCCACCTTGGCGTACTCCTCCAAGTCGTTGGCGAAGCGCAGGAGCAATATCTCACCCTGCTCCTTGAACACTATGGAACGTCCGCGGAAGAACACGTACGCCCTCACGCGGTTGCCCTCCTCCAGGAATTCCTTGGCGTGCTTCAACTTGAATTGGTAGTCGTGGTCGTCCGTCTGCGGGCCGAAGCGGATCTCCTTTGTCTCCACCTTGACCTGCTTCTGCTTCATCTCCTTCTGCTTCTTCTTCTGCTGGTAGACGAACTTGGAGTAATCGATGAGACGGCAAACCGGCGGCTGCGCGTTGGGGGATATCTCCACCAGGTCCACACCCTGCTGCCTGGCCATGTCCAAGGCCTGGCGGGTGGGCATCACGCTGGAACCGCCCTCGGAAGCAACTCGTACTTCGCGGCAGCGTATCTGCTCGTTGATACGGTATTGGAACTTTGCGTTGTCGTTCTTCATCAATCGTCTCTGTGTTTTGCGGCTGCAAAGGTAAGCCTTATTCTTAACGAAACCAAAAAGGGCCGCCTTTTTTGCGTTTGCGCGGCCGCACGGAGCTGTTTCAGGGGTTTTTGCAGTAACTTCGCGCCATATTTTTCACAATCCATTGACAATATGAAACAATTCAGACTGGTTGACACGACCATGGGCTGGGTGGCGTTCGCCATAGCGGCTTTCGCCTACCTGTCCACAATCGAGCCCACGGCGAGCTTCTGGGACTGCCCGGAGTTCATACTCACCGGGTACAAGTTGGAAGTGGGGCATCCGCCCGGGGCCCCGTTCTTCATGCTCACAGCCAACCTGTTCTCACACTTCGCAAGCGATCCCGGGCAGGTGGCCCTCATGGTGAACGCCATGAGCGCACTGCTGAGCGCGCTTACGATATTGTTCCTGTTCTGGACGATAACCCACCTGGCCCGGAAGCTCGTGGTGAAAGGCCGGGCCGACATGACGGCGGCCAAGATGGTGGCCATAGAGGCCTCCGGCATGGTTGGCGCATTGATATACGCTTTCAGCGACACGTTCTGGTTCTCGGCCGTGGAGGGCGAGGTTTACGCCTACTCCTCGGCGTTCACAGCCGCAGTGTTCTGGCTCATACTGAAATGGGAAGACCACGCCGACGAGCCGCACAGCGACCGCTGGCTCATACTTATAATGTACCTCACGGGGCTTTCCATAGGAGTGCACCTGCTCAACCTGCTGTGCATACCGGCCATAGTGCTGGTGTTCGTGTACCGCAAGTTCCCGGGCGTGGAAACCAAAGGGTCCCTCATTGCCCTGGCGGTGTCGTTCGCCATAGTGGCGGCGGTGCTCTACGGGGTGGTGCCGGGAATAGTGACGGTGGGCGGATGGTTCGAGCTGCTCTTCGTCAACACGCTGGGCCTGCCGTTCAACACCGGGCTGATAGTGTACATAGCCATATTGGTGTGCACCGTGGTATGGGCGATACGTGAGACCTACACCGGCCGCAGCCGCAAGCGAGGGAACATAGCCTTCACCCTCTCGGTGGCCCTGCTTGGCATTCCCTTCTACGGCTTCGGATGGTCGGCAGTGGCGATAGGCATCGTGGTGCTGGCCGCGCTGTGGTTCGCCCTCAACTACGAGGTTAGGGACAAGGAAGACCGCAAACGCAAACTGCCACTGGTTACGGCACGGATCAAGAACACCGTGCTGCTCTGCCTACTGATGCTGATGGTGGGCTATTCCAGCTACGCCGTGATAGTGATACGCTCGTCCGCCAACCCGCCCATGGACCAGAACTCGCCCGAGGACATATTCACCCTGGGCAACTACCTGAGCCGCGACCAGTACGGCGACCGCCCGCTGCTCTACGGCGAAGCCTACGGATCGCAGGTGGCCCTGGTGAAGGAAGGCAACATGTGCCGCCCGGAAATGAAAGAGGGCGCACCGATATGGCAGCGCAAGGAAAAGGCCGACAAGGGGGAGAAAGACTCCTACTTCGTGGTTAGCACGAAAGACAAGTACGTGTATGCCCAGAACATGCTCTTCCCCAGGATGCACAGCTCGTCGCACACACAGGCCTACGAAAGCTGGATGGGCGGGGTGGAAGGCTACCAGGTGCCCTACGACCGCTGCGGCGAGCAGATAATGGTGAAAATGCCCACCATGCTTGAAAACATCAAGTTCTTCCTGTCGTACCAGTGCAACTTCATGTACTGGCGCTACTTCATGTGGAACTTCGCCGGCCGCCAGAACGACATACAGGGGCACGGGGAACTGACACACGGCAACTGGCTCACCGGCATTCCTGTCATAGACAACCTAAGGTTGGGCGACCAGGACACCCTGCCCGACGAACTGAAAAACAACAAGGGGCGCAACGTCTTCTACTGCCTGCCGCTGCTGCTCGGCCTTGTGGGGCTGTTCTGGCAGGCATGGCGCGGCAAGAGGGGCATAAGGCAGTTCTGGACGGTGTTCTTCCTCTTCTTCATGACGGGGCTGGCCATCGTGGTCTACCTCAACCAGACTCCACTGCAACCCCGCGCGCGAGACTACGCATACGCCGGCTCGTTCTACGCCTTCGCAATATGGTGCGGACTCGGGGTGGCCGCACTCGTGGACATAGCCAAGAAGCGGATACGCCGGGCAGACACGGCGGTGGCGGCAGCGGTCTCGGCGGCATGCCTCATGGTGCCGCTGCAAATGGTGTCGCAGACGTGGGACGACCACGACCGCAGCGGACGATACGCCTGCCGCGACTTCGGCCAGAACTACCTCATGACACTGCAACAGGAGGGCAACCCAGTCATATTCACCAACGGAGACAACGACACCTTCCCGCTATGGTACAACCAGGAAGTTGAAGGGGTGAGGACGGACGCAAGGGTGTGCAACCTGAGCTACCTGCAGACAGACTGGTACATAGACCAGATGAAGCGCCCGGCATACGACTCGCCGGCCATGCCCATAACATGGCCCAGGTTAGACTACTGCTCCGGCACCAACGAATACGTGGAGGTAAGGCCTGAAATGGAGGAAGCCCTACGGGAATACTACCGCCAATCGCCCGAGCAGGCCACCAAGGAATACGGGGACGACCCCTTCGAACTGAAAAACATACTCGCCAGGTGGGTGCGCTCAAAAGACCAAGGCTCGCACTTCATTCCCACAGACACCGTCTACGTCACGATAGACAAGGAAGCCGTGAGGAAGAGCGGAATGATGATGGCAGCCGACTCCATACCGGACCGCATGGTCATATCGCTCGCCGGAAAGAGGGCCCTGTACAAG
>R20__coassemble_1340_pt1 | contig 14153 bp, 12 predicted proteins | sample R20__metabat2_low_PE_033 | metagenome-assembled genome bin R20
TTTGGGGGGGGGGGCGCAAGTTTTGCCTTGTGTCCGTAGATTATTCGGCGGCGGCAGTGTCAACGGCGGCAGTGTCGGCTGCTACGGTGTCAACAACTGCAGTGTCAACGATTGCTGTGTCAGCAGTTTCAGCGGGGGCTGCTGCCTTCTCACCGCAGGAAGCGAAAGACACGGCTGCGATAGCTACGAACATGAAAACGAGCTTCTTCATTTTTCTAATGCTTTTTAGTTTGTAAAACCTTGTCTGTTGTGTTTCAACGGTGCAAAGGTAAGGGCTTTTTGAAATACGTTGCACACTCCCGGGGCTATTTTTTTTGCCTATGGCTGTAACTTTTTTGCAACACGTTGTAAACCAGTGTGTTACAAAAGGGATTTTTGCAGGCTTTTTCCCAATAATATGTGGATTATAGGCTCATGCCGGATTTTTATGCGGTTTGAAACCCCGTCAAACACACAATGGCGTTGTGGCGGCCGGGGCTTGCCACACCTTGCACACGCTGCACTTGACCAAAACGTTGCCGAGCCGTAGAGACGCGGCTTGCCGCGTCTTATTTATTTGGCAAGACGGGGTAAGCCCCGTCTCTACAGCTCCGTATGGAAAACCGCAAGGAGCGCAACACCGGTGCCGCCGCAGCGGCCATGGAACGCTCCCGCGCCGTGGTACTACCTGTACCAAGCCGTGGTACTACTTGTACCAAGCCGTGGTACTACTTGTACCACGCCGTGGTATTAGTTGTACCAGGCCGTGGTACCGCCCGGGGAGGCCCCGCGCCGTGTCGCGCAAAATAGCTACCTTTGCAGATTGGTTGACACGACAAACAGACAACACCAACACATGGAGCTCAGACCCGGCGCAACGATACAGATGATAGCCGACTACGACGGAGACATATCCCACCTCTTCGAAGACGGGGAGGGAGGGAACGTGCCAGTGCTGCCCACGCGCAACATGGTGCTCTTCCCGGGCATCATAGCCCCCATACTGCTGGGGCGCGACTCCAGCATCAAGCTTATAGGCCACCTCAAGGACGAGGAGAACATGCTCTTCGCCGTCTTCTGCCAGAAAAACCCCGAGAAGGAGTCGCCATCCTACGCCGACCTGCACGGCGTGGGAGTCTTCGCGCGCCTGCTCAGGGTGCTGGAGATGCCGGGGGCGGGCGGCCAGGTGACGGCCATCGTGCAGGGCATGGGCCGCTGCCGCCTGAAGGGTATAACGGAGGCCAAGCCCTTCCTTAGGGGCGACGTGGAGGCCTATCCCGAGGCCGTGCCGCCCAAGAAGGACAAGGAGTACGCCGCCGCCGTGGCCTCGCTGCGCAGGCAGGCCGCAGAACTCATACAGATGGACGACGAGCTGCCCGACGACATGCGCCTGGCCCTGGCCAACATCAAGGCCGACGTGCTGTCCGTCAACTTCATCTGCACCAACCTGCCCTTAGAGACGCGCGACAAGGTGCGCATGATAAAGGCCCGCACCATGACCCAGAGGGTGATGGACGCCATGAAGGCCATAAGCCGCGAGATGCAGCTCGTAAAGATAAAGCAGAACATAAGGCTGCGCACGCGCGAGGACATAGACGAGCAGCAGAAGGAGTACTTCCTGCAGCAGCAGATAAAGAACATACGCGAGGAGCTGGGCCGCGGCGAGGGCTCGCCCGAAAGGCGGGAGCTGGAGGCCAAGGCCAAGGGCAAGAAATGGACCGAGGAGGCGGCCAAGGCCTTCAAGGCCGAGCTGGACAAGCTCGACAACATGAACCCGCAGAGCCCCGAGTACAACGTGCAGCTCACATGGCTGCAGACCATGGCCGCCCTGCCCTGGGGGAAGCACACCAAGGACGACCTCAACATAAAGAGGGCCGCCAAGGTGCTGGACCGCGACCACTACGGCATGGAGAAGGTCAAGGAGCGCATACTGGAACACATGGCCGTGCTGCAGATGAGGAGCGACATGAAGGCGCCAATAATATGCCTGTACGGCCCCCCCGGCGTGGGCAAGACAAGCCTGGGCCGCAGCATAGCCGCCGCCATGAAGCGCAAGTACGCCCGGGTGTCGCTCGGCGGGGTGCACGACGAGGCCGAGATACGCGGCCACCGCCGCACATACATAGGCGCCATGCCCGGCCGGATAATAAAGGCCATAAGGAAGGCCGGCTCGGCCAACCCCGTCTTCGTGCTGGACGAGATAGACAAGGTGGGCGGGGGCTCCGTCAACGGCGACCCGGCCTCGGCCCTGCTCGAGGTGCTGGACCCCGAGCAGAACAGCGCCTTCCACGACAACTACCTGGACGTGGACTTCGACATATCCAAGGTGATGTTCATCGCCACGGCCAACGACATAGGCGCGATACCGAGGCCCCTGCTCGACAGGATGGAGCTCATAGAGGTCTCCGGCTACACCACTGAGGAGAAGATGGAGATAGCCCGCCGCCACCTCGTGCCGCGCGGCTTGGAGGAGAACGGCTTCAAGGCCGCCGGGGTGAAGGTGTCTTTCGCGCCGGCCGCAGTGGAGGCCATAATAGAGAGGTACACGCGCGAGAGCGGAGTGCGGCAGCTGGAGAAGCAGATCGCCAAGGCCCTGCGCAAACTGGCCTACGCCAACGTGGCAGGGGACGCCCCGTCCGCCGACAGGGTGGGGGCCGCTGACGTGGAGCGCCTGCTGGGCAAGCCGCCGTTCTACCGCGACATATACCAGGGCAACGACTACGCAGGGGTGGCCACGGGGCTGGCCTGGACCAGCGTGGGCGGGGAGATACTCTTCATAGAGACCTCGCTGAGCAAGGGCCGCGCCGCCAAGCTCACACTCACCGGCAACCTGGGAGAGGTGATGAAGGAGTCTGCCGTGATAGCCCTGGAATACATAAAGGCGCACGCCGCGCAGCTCGGCGTGGACCACAGGGTCTTCGACCAGTGGAACATACACATACACGTGCCCGAGGGGGCCACGCCGAAAGACGGCCCGTCGGCCGGCATCACCATAGCCACATCCTTGGCCTCGGCCCTTACGCAGCGCAAGGTGAGGGCCAACCTGGCCATGACCGGGGAGATAACACTGCGCGGCAAGGTGCTGCCCGTGGGGGGGATAAAGGAGAAGATACTGGCCGCCAAGAGGGCCGGCATTACAGACATAGTGCTCTGCGGGGACAACAGGAAAGACATTGAGGAGATACCCGCCTGCTACCTCGCCGGGGTAAGCTTCCACTATGTGGAAAACGTGGGCGACGTGCTCGCCTTCGCCCTCACGGGGGAGAAGGTGGACAACCCCGTGGATCTATCCGTGGAGGAAGAAAACTGCGGAAAGGCGGAATGAACTTCACCATACAAGGCACAGACACGGCCACGGAGGCCAGGGCCGGCACGCTCGCCACGGCCCACGGCGACATACCCACGCCCATATTCATGCCCGTGGGCACCTGCGGCAGCGTAAAGGGCGTGCACTTCGGCGAACTGCGCGGCGAGGTGGGGGCCCGCATCATACTGGGCAACACCTACCACCTCTACCTGCGCCCCGGCACGGAGACCCTGCGCATGGCCGGCGGGTTGCACCGCTTCATAGGCTGGGACGGCCCCATACTGACGGACTCGGGCGGCTTCCAGGTGTTCTCCCTCACGGGCATACGAAAGCTCACGGAGCAGGGCTGCGAGTTCCGCTCGCACATAGACGGCAGCCGCCACTTCTTCACCCCGGAAAACGTGGTGGACACGCAGCGGGCCATCGGGGCCGACATTATCATGGCCTTTGACGAATGCCCCCCGGGGAAGAGCGACAAGGCGTATGCCGCACGAAGCCTGGCACTTACGCACCGCTGGCTGGACCGCTGCTGGAAGCGTTTCCAAGACACCGGGCCGCTCTACGGCCACGCCCAGAGCTTGTTCCCCATAGTGCAGGGCTGCACCTATGCCGACCTAAGGCGAGAGTCTGCCAAGCGTGCGGCAGACATGGGCGCGGACGGCAACGCCATAGGCGGACTGGCCGTGGGCGAACCCACCGAGGTGATGTACGAGATGGTGGAGGTGGTAAACGAAATATTGCCGAAGGACAAGCCGCGCTACCTCATGGGGGTGGGAACGCCGCAGAACATATTAGAGGGCATAGCCCGCGGGGTGGACATGTTCGACTGCGTGATGCCCACGCGCAACGGCCGCAACGCCACGCTCTTCACATACGGCGGGGTGATGAACATGCGCAACAAGAAGTGGGAGCGAGACTTCACGCCCATAGACCCGGATGGCTGCCACACCAGCCGCACGCACACCAAGGCCTACCTGCACCACCTCTTCAAGGCCAAGGAGCTGCTGGCCATGCAGATAGCCAGCATACACAACCTGGAATTCTACCTCAGGCTGGCCGCCGACGCAAGGAAGCACATCCTCGCCGGCGACTTCGCGCAGTGGAAAAAGGCCGCCGTGGAACAACTCGGACGCAGACTCTGACAGGGATGGAATACGCACGCCTGAGACGACACCGCCGCCGCTACAAGGCGGCACGCTGGACGGCACGCCACGCGGGCTGGGCCGCCCGGGCGGCAGGACGAGCCGGGAAGGCCTTTGGCGGGCTAAGGCGCCGCCGGCTGCCCGGCATAAGGAGGATGGACTGGTACATCATCAGGAAGTTCCTCGGCACCTACGTCTACTCCATAGCCCTCATCATATCGATAAGCATAGTCTTCGACGTGAACGAGAACCTGGCAAAGTTCGCCCAGTACCACGCACCGCTAAGGGCCATCGTGGTGGACTACTACCTCAACTTCATACCCTACTTCGCCAACCTTTTCAGTCCGCTGTTCGTCTTCATAGCCGTGATATTCTTCACCTCCAAGATGGCCGGCAACTCCGAGATAATAGCCCTGCTGGCCTCCGGGGTGTCAATGAAAAGGCTAATGCGGCCCTACATGCTGTCGTGCGTGCTGATATCGGCGCTGTCTTACTACCTCTCGGCCTACGTCATACCCCACGGCACGGTGGTGAGGCAGGACTTTGAGACCAAGTACAAGAACAAGCGCAGGAATACTGCGGCGGACAACGTGCAACTGCAAGTGGGAAAGGGGATTATAGCCTATATGCAGCATTACGACAACAACTCCAAGCGCGGCTACGGCTTCTCCCTGGACAAGTTTGAGAACAAGAAGCTCGTGAGCCACCTCACGGCCATGGAGATACAGTACGACACCATATCCGACAGCCGCAACAAGTGGACCATATCCAACTGGAAGGAGCGGCGGCTGCGCGGCCTTAGGGAACACATCACCTCGGGGGTCTCCAAGGACACCACCATACTGATGGAGCCCGCAGACCTTGTATACTCCAAGGGCCAGCAGGAAACCTTCACCAGCGGCGAGCTGCGCGATTACATATCCAAGCAGATAGGGCGCGGCAGCGGCAACGTGGTGCAGTACCAGGTGGAATACCACAAGAGGATAGCCTCCTCGTTCGCCTCGTTCATACTGACGATAATCGGCCTGTCGCTATCCTCGCGCAAGCGCAAGGGGGGCATGGGCATGTACCTTGGCATAGGCCTGGCGCTGAGCTTCGCCTACATAATGTTGCAGACCGTATCGGCCACGTTCGCCATAAACGCGGACACGCCGCCGATGCTCGCGGCATGGATTCCGAACATAATATTCGCAGTGGTGGCCTACTTCTGCTACCGCAGCGCCCCAAACTAACAAAGTAAACAAGCAGACAAAGTGTTTTTCGACGAATTAGACCTCAACGACAACATACTCGACGCGCTCTACGACATGCGCTTCGACACCTGCACGCCCGTGCAGGAGAAGTGCATACCCCACATCCTCGCCGGCAGGGACGTGATGGGCGTGGCGCAGACCGGCACGGGCAAGACGGCGGCATACCTGCTGCCGATACTCTCCATGCTCGACAGCGGGGACTACCCCGAAGACGCCATCAACTGCGTGATAATGTCGCCCACGCGCGAACTGGCGCAGCAGATAGACCAGGCCATGCAGGGCTTCGGCTACTACCTTGACAACGTGGGAAGCGTGGCCGTGTACGGGGGAAACGACGGAGCGCGCTTCAACCAGGAGATGACCTCGCTCAAGCTGGGGGCCGACGTGGTGATAGCCACCCCGGGCAGGCTCATATCGCACATGCAGCTGGACTATGTGGACTTCTCCCGGGTGTCGTTCTTCGTGCTGGACGAGGCGGACCGCATGCTCGACATGGGCTTCTCCGAAGACATCATGTCCATAGCCAGGCAGCTGCCGCCCACCTGCCAGACCATAATGTTCTCGGCCACCATGCCCGACAAGATAGGGCAGCTGGCGCGGACCCTGCTCAAGGACCCCGTGGAGGTGAAGCTCGCCGTGAGCAAGCCGGCCGAGAAGATAAGGCAGGGGGCATACGTGTGCCACGAGGCGCAGAAGCTCGGCATAATAAGGCACATGTTCAAGGCCGACACGCTGAAGCGCGTCATAATATTCTCAGGCAAGAAGACCAAGGTGAAAGAGATACACCGCGCGCTGCTGAGGATGAAGATAAACAGCGGGGAGATGCACAGCGACCTCTCGCAGGCCGAGAGGGACGAGGTGATGTTCCGCTTCAAGAGCGGGCAGGTGGACGTGCTCGTGGCCACGGACATACTCTCGCGGGGCATAGACATAGACGACATAGCCATGGTGCTGAACTACGACGTGCCGCACGATGCCGAAGACTATGTGCACCGCATAGGGCGCACCGCCAGGGCAGACAGGGACGGACGGGCGCTGACCTTCGTGAACGAAAACGACGTGAAGGCTTTCATGGCCATAGAGAAGTTCCTGGGCAAGGAGGTGGAGAAGCTGCCGTTGCCCGAAGGCCTTGGGGACCAGCCCGCCTACAAGCCTGCGGCAAGGCCCGCAGGCGGCCACGGGCGCGGGGGTAGGCAGGGGAAACCTGCACCTAAAGGCCGCCACGTGGAAAGCCGCGGCAAGAAGCCGGAGGGGCGCAAACGCCGCGGCGGGGGGCAAAACAAAGAGGGACAATGAAATAATGTGTAACTTTGGCAAACGTAAAACCAACCGAAACATGAAAAAGACAGCCACATTGCTTTTCGCGGCCGCAGTGGCCGCCGCCGTCACGCAGTCGTGCGGCTCCGGTGGGGGGACGCTCTCCGGGCTTTCCCCCGAGGCTTTCGACACCACCGCAAACGGCAAGAAAGTGCATCTATTCACCTTGAAGAACGAGGCCGGCATGGAGGTGTGCATCACCAACTACGGGGCTAGGGTGGTGTCGCTGATGGCCAACGACAACAACAACCAGGCCGTAGACGTGGTGCTGGGCCACGACAACATAGCGCAGTATATGGACACCGCATCGGCGGCCCGGGACATGGGAGCACTCGTGGGCCGCTACTCCGGCCTGCTGGCCAAGGGGACCGCGGAGATAGGAGGGGAGAAGGTTTCCCTTGAAGCCAACTGCGGCAAGAACTACGTGGACGGCGGACGGGACGGCTGGCAGTGGCGGGTGTTCGATGCAGCACAGCCGGACGAGAAAACCCTCGTGCTGACCATAAAGGCCGGGGACGGAGAGGGCGGACTGCCCGGCAACGTGGACCCAAAGGAAACCAACCCCCTTCCGCACCACACCGCCTTGTAATGCACGGTGTACCCCACGGCCTACACGCCCACGGCCCTGAACCCAGCGCCGCACATATACTTCAACCTGATGGGCAACGCCGCACAGCCTTGCACCAACATGGTGATGCACATCAACGCGGACAAGTTCGCCACGGTGGACACCACGCTCGTGCCAACCGGAGAGCTGAGGGACGTTTACGGCACGCCGCTCGACTTCACCAAGCGCCACGCCCTGTACGAGAGCATAGCGGACACTTCGTTCCAGCAGGTGAAATACGCCGGTGGCTTCAACCATTACTGGTGCCTGAACACCTACGACGGCAAGGCCGGAAACACCAGCAAGGTGGCCGCGAGCCTATACTCGCAGGAGACCGGCGTGTACATGGAGGTGTTCACCAACGCCCCCGGCTTGCAGGCCTACACATCAAACGGCTTCGGCGCCGGGGTGAAGGGCAAGGGCGGGGTGACATACCCCAAGCGCTCGGGTGTCATGATAGCTCCGCAGCAATACCCGGACGCTTTCAACCACAAGGGATTCAACCCGCCTGTGGTGAAGCCTGGCGAAAAGCAGACATACACCACCACCTTCAAGTTTAGCGTAAAATAAGGGTCGGGACAGGCCCACAACATACTATGCACGATAAAAAAACAATGGACCTGGCGGCGGACAACATACGCATATTGGCCGCTGCCATGGTTGAAAAGGCCAAGTCGGGGCATCCCGGCGGGGCTATGGGGGGGGCGGACTTCATATATGTGCTCTGCTCGGAGTTCCGTGTGGACGACCCGGAAGATCCCTGCTGGACGGGCAGGGACAGGTTCTTCCTCGACCCCGGCCACATGTCGCCCATGCTCTACTCGGCGCTCGCCCTGCAAGGCCGGTTCACTATGGACGAGCTCAAGGAGTTCCGCCAATGGGGTTCGGCTACGCCCGGACACCCGGAAGTGAACCCGGAGCGCGGCATAGAGAACACCTCCGGCCCGTTGGGCCAAGGCCACGCATACGCGGCGGGCGCAGCCCTGGCGGAGAAGTTCCTTGAAGCCCGGCTCGGCCGCAGCGTGATGCAGCACAAGGTGTACGCTTACATTTCTGACGGGGGGGTGCAGGAGGAGATTTCCCAGGGAGTGGGCCGCCTGGCAGGCTACCTCGGGTTGGACAACCTCGTGATGTTCTACGATGCCAACGAGGTGCAGCTCTCCACGATGTGCCGTGAGGTGGACGATGAGGACGTGGCGGCCAAGTACCGCGCATGGAACTGGAACGTGATTGAGATAGACGGCAACGATGCAGACCAGGTGCGCGAAGCCCTGAAAACCGCCGGCAAGCCCAATGGCCGCCCCACGCTGATAGTGGGCCACACCGTGATGGCCAAGGGAGCTCGCCAGGCTGACGGCACAAGCTACGAGGGAGATGTGCGCACGCACGGCGCACCGCTCGGCGAGGCCGCCACTCGTAATTCCATATTGAATCTGGGAGGTGATCCCGAAGACCCGTTCAAGGTGTTCCCCGAGGTGGAGGAGATGTATGCCGCACGCAGGGAAATGCTGCGCAAGATAGCCGCCCGCCGCAAGGCCGAAGAGGCTGAATGGGCCAAGGCCAACCCGGAAAAGGCGGAGAAGATGGCCAAGTGGTTCTCGAAGGAGCCGCCCATGGTGGACTGGAGCGCGTTGGCCGTGAAAAGGGATGCACCCACGCGCAACGCCTCGCACGACTGCTTGGGCTTGCTCGCAGAGCAGGTGGGCAACATGGTGTGCGCATCGGCGGACCTTTGCAATTCTGACAAGACGGAGGGCTTCCTCAAAAAGACTGGGGCCTTTGCCAAGGGCGACTTCAAGGGGGCGTTCCTGCAAGCCGGGGTGAGCGAGCTCACAATGGCTGCCATGTGCATAGGCATGTACCTGCACGGGGGGGTGATACCGGCATGCGGCACTTTCTTCGTGTTCTCAGACTATATGAAACCGGCCATAAGGATGGCGGCCCTGATGAGGGTGCCCATCAAGTTCGTTTGGTCGCACGATGCTTTCCGTGTGGGCGAGGACGGCCCCACGCACCAGCCAGTGGAGCAGGAAGCCGAGATGCGTCTCATGGAGAAGCTGCGCAACCACAAGGGCCAGGACAGCCTACGTGTGTTCCGCCCTGCGGATGCGGGGGAGACCGCAGTTTGCTGGCGCATGGCAATGGAAAACATGGACACGCCCACGGCCCTGATCCTATCGCGCCAGAATGTGAAGAGCCTGCCCGAAGGCACTCCTTACGGGGACGCACGGCACGGCGCGTATGTGGTGGATAGCGACGATGACTTTGAAGTTGTGCTGCTCGCTTCCGGTTCGGAAGTTTCCACCCTGATGGATGGAGCGGCCCTGCTGAGGGCTGACGGAGTGAAGGTAAGGGTGGTGAGCGTGCCATCGGAAGGCCTGTTCCGTAGGCAGTCGGAGGAATACCGCGAAAGCGTGCTGCCCGCCGGTGTCAAGAGGTTCGGCCTTACAGCCGGCCTTCCCGCTTCGCTTGAACACTTGGTGGGCATAGGTGGCCGGGTGTGGGGCTTGCCGGGCTTCGGCTATTCCGCACCTTACCAGGTGCTTGACGGCAAGCTCGGTTTCACACCGGAGAACGTAAGGGAACAGGTGAAAGACTTCCTCGGGCTATGAAAACGTCTAAACCAATAGGCTTGGCTTCCGACCACGCAGGCTTCGCCTTGAAGAGGTTCGTTATGGATTACCTGCGTGGCAAGGGGATTGAATACCACGACTACGGCACCCATAGCGAGGATAGCTGCGACTATCCGGACTACGCCCACGCATTGGCTTACGGCATGGAGCGTGGAGGAGAGGACATAGGCATAGCCATCTGCGGGAGCGGTGAGGGTATATCAATGGCCTTGAACAAGCATGGGAACATAAGGGCGGCTCTCTGTTGGATGCCCGAAATAGCCCGTATGGCTCGCCTGCACAATGATGCCAACGTGCTTGTGATGCCGGGCCGATACATAGATGCCGACACCGCGGCTGAGATAATGGACGAGTTCCTCTCTACCGACTTTGAGGGCGGCCGCCACCAGAAAAGGATAGACAAGATAAGCATATAGTCCGCTGGGCCATACTTTACGCAGATTCCCCCACAGGCAACGCCCATGGGGGAATCTGCGTTTGAGTAGGATTTATGCTCCGGAATATCAATAAAGCGTCTTTGACTAAGTCTTTCCCTTATATGTGAACACCAATTCGTGGTTTTCCTTTGTTATGTCTCGGAAACGGCTGCTTATAGAGTAGGCTGTGGACTCTTTCCCTGGAAGTTCTTTTCCTATTGAAAGTCCACCGAGCGTTTCTAAAAAAACAGTCTCATCACTATTGTTGGAAATCGATATTGTCAAGGCGGATGAATCTCCCCATGGGGTACTCATTAAGCTCGTACTAATGACATTCATATTTATAAAGTCTACAATTCCGAGTACAGAAATGTGTATGTCGCACTTGTGGCCTCCGTCAATGGTAGTAATGGTGAGCGTGGTTTCACCCTTTGACAAAGCCTCTATTGTTCCGTCTTCGTTTACTTTTACGACATCAGGGGATGACGAAATGGCTGAAACACTCGGATTACTCGGCATGGCAGGGCGTAGATTGTAGCATTCCGATATGTTTTTCTTTGTGCCTTCTGACATTGTTATCTGTGCGGATGACTGGCTTATGCCTACAACAGGGACATTGCAGTCCCATTTATCCCTTTCAGCAGAGTTTGGGCCATTGAATACTATATGGCTTCCTGATTCCATTGTCTTGCCAACAAAGACTCTTTTGTATGTCGCTCCTTCGGAATTGGTCAGCACAACTTCGGTGTGTCCATTATCCTTTGGTTTCAAGACTCCATAAAAGACACAGGTGTCTCCATATATTTCCTTGTTTAAAAGCCCATGTGATACGTCTGAATGAACCCACTCCATTTTTGAAATAGATTTTAGGCATGTGTATTCCTCCAATCCATCTATGTGGCATGAACTGTCCATTCCAACGATGGATATCCTACACACAGGCCGATGGTTCATTTCAAGGTTTATCATTACAACATTCCCTCGCTTTTCATAGCTCCCATTTTGTGTATACAACACATCGCCGCCTGTGGTGATTGCATCATCATCCAGTTCCAAGCTGTCTGCATGCACTGCGTATATCACACCTTTGTTCGAGGGGAAGTGTGTTCCACCGTTGTTTGGGGAAACAGACCAGTGTCCTTTTCCTTTGTATTCAAGATGGCATAAATTGTTGTCGTCACCCTCTATAGCTGCGATTATTTTGTCGCCCACATCCCACTCTCTCTTGTCTGACGCAGCCCTTGTGCTTTCTGTTTCGTTTTGTACATTCACAACAAATTTGAGATTGTCAAAGCCTTGTTGTTCTTGTACTGAAAGTTCCTCGCTGCTGCAACTTGCCATTGCCATAAGTGTGATTGTCGCAATGGCCCCAAATATCAAAGTCTTAGTTTTGCACATAATAAGTTCTTGTATTGTGATTACCATTTCTGTCCAGAGCCGTAGGGGCTGTATCCGATAATCTCAGAGTTTTCCACTTTTACGGTGCATGTGGATGAATTCTGCCTATCGTGACTTGTGGCTGTTATAGTGGCGTCACCTACACCTACCGCCTTGACTATTCCGTTTTCAACAACAGCCACCTCGGGGTTGCTTGTGTTCCATATTATTGTTTTGTCTGTAGCATCTTCCGGAAGCACCATTGCGTTCAGCCTATGTTCTTGCCCTCTTACCAAAGTAATATTGTCTATGTCAACCTGCACCTTTTGAACAGGAACTATTACAATGATATTGCAGCTGGAATGTGCTTTTCCATCCTCGGATGTAGCTGTTATTGTCGCGTACCCTCCGTTTACTGCTGTTACGTTTCCAACAGAATCCACTATTGCTACATTATGGTCGCTTGATGTCCAGCTTATCCTTTTATCGGTTGCGTCAATAGGGTTGATGACTGCTGTCAGTTGTTTGCTGTTCCCTTTTTCAATTGTCATTGACTTTTCCGACAAGGTGATTATAGACACGTCTATACTTACTTTAATGTTGCAAGAGACAACGACTCTTCTGTCCTTTGACGATGCGGTGATTGTACACGTTCCACCTTTTATCGCTGTTACCTTGCCATTGGAAACACTCGCTACATATGGGTCTGAAGATTCCCATACTATTGTCGGATTCGTCGCATCCACCGGTTCTATTGTGGCTATGATGTCAACACTATCACCCTTTGTGAGTGTTACCTCCGTCTTGTCAAGAGTTATCCCAATTAAAGGGATATCGTCTTCACGGCATGACAGCAAGGATATTGCCGCAGCAAATGTGCAAAATGTAAATAACCATACTTTGTGCTTCATACTCTTATAGTTTTAGGTTTAACATGTGTCCTCCCGACAAAGAAAGCGTGAACCACCCACGTCCCACATTCTTAGTCAAAGGTCCTGAGAAAACCTGAAGTATACAAATGTGGATAAGGCAGTCCACGCCATAGGCGTGAGAACCACCATGCCATTCTTGTATACTTGTCTCAAATTTCTCAGGTTCTTGACTACAAGAGTAAGCACAACGCTTCTTTTACCGAAATGTCTTTTGCAGATGTGCAACTGGTACACACTGCGTTCGCAGAGGTAGTACATTTGTGTTGTTTGAGTGTTTGGGAAAGGAGAAATGCTCGGTTTTATTCTACGAATGGTATTGTACTTGTCAAGACTTGTTTTCACTATACTCTTGCCATCATAGTTTGCTTGTACCTATTCGTATTGTTGACTATTGGCACTATGGGCCGCCCCCTTGCGGGAGGTTATGGATACCTTTGCACCACAATTTAAAGGAGAATACCTATGGAACAGGAAAAAGACGGGGTACGTGCGGTGCTATTCGATATGGATGGGGTGGTGTATGACTCATTGCCCACTCTAACGGCGTGCTGGAAAGCATCCATGGCCAAGTTTGGCATTGAGGTGGCATCCATGTACATATACGCCCACGAGGGAATGCGCGGCACGGAGATAATAAAGGCCCTTGCGGCGGAGAAGCTCGGAAGGGATATCACTGATGACGAGGCTGCCGAGATGTATGCGGTGAAGGAGGAGGAGTTTAACAAGTTGCCGCTGCCGCCTGTGATGCCGGGTATAATGGAACTTATGGGTAAGGTGAAAGCCGCCGGAATGCGCATAGTGATAGTGACGGGCAGCGGGCAGAGGTCGCAGTTGGCCAAGCTCCTTGACGACTTCGCCGTGTTCGTTTCCGCAGCCGATGTGGTGTGCGCCATGGATGTGGAACGCGGCAAACCAGCTCCGGATCCTTATTTGAAAGGCTTGGAAAGGGCTGGTTGCACCGATTCTTCCCAGGCCGTTGTGGTGGAGAACGCTCCGTTGGGTTTGGCTGCTGCCAAGGCTGCAGGGATAAGGGCCGTGGCAGTGAACACAGGCCCGTTGCCTGATGGGGATTTGTACGATGCCGGGGCTGGAGTTGTTTTCCCTTCCGTGGAAAGCCTTGCGGCAGAGTTCGAAAAGGTGTTCATGGGAGAAAGGGAATGAATGCCGGCGGTGTGGCCAAGGCCTTGTAC
>R20__coassemble_1354_pt1 | contig 13933 bp, 4 predicted proteins | sample R20__metabat2_low_PE_033 | metagenome-assembled genome bin R20
CGGAGCGAAACATCACGCCGACCAAGTCATGTTGAGCGGAGCGAAACATCCCGCCAACAAGTCATGTTGAGCGGAGCGAAACATCACGCCAACAAGTCATGTTGAGCGGAGCGAAACATCCCGCCGACCAAGTCATGTTGGGCGGAGCGAAAGATCTACCTGCAAGGGATTCTTCGGTCGCTTACGCTCCCTCTGAATGACGTGTGTATAGAGGTGGATTCTCCGCTCCCCACGGATGACGTGTGGAGTTGTGCCAAGGTTGCATCGCTATCTATCCCCCATAACGAGCTGTAGAGACGGGGCTTGCCACGTCTTATCTTGGGGTGTCACGCAATGGGGTTTGTTTGGCAAGACGGGGCAAGCCACGTCTTATCCATATCGTTGGCTTCTTTGTGGCAAGACGGGGCAAGCCACGTCTCTAAAGCTCCTTGTAAAGGTGTAATAATGGGGCGGCCGTCCGACTCAGAAATTAACAGCCACACACACACCTCCCGGCGTGGGGGCTACGGAATATTCCGCCCTGCCCTTTGACAGCTTCCCCCCGAGCCAGTACACGGCCTCGGTGCCGAGTATGCCTATCGCAGCCCCTGCCGCCACGTCCGCCCAGCCGTGGCGGTTGCGCCTTACGCGGTCCGCAGCCGTGGCGGCGGCTATGCAGTAGCCACCGGCGGTTATCCACGGCGACACCTTGCCGAACTCCTTGTGCAGTATGGCCGCCCCGGCGAAGGCGAATGCGGCGTGGCCGGAGGGGAACGAGCGGTTGTCCGTGCCGTCAGGGCGGCGCTTGTCCACCACGTGCTTCAAGCCCCACACCACGCCCGATGTAGCCGCCACGGAGCCCGCCGCGTACAATCCCGTTTCCGCCCAGCCGCGCCCATTCTCCACCCCGCAGGCTTTCAGGGCCGCCACCGCGGCTATCGGCGCAAACCTAAGGTAGTCGTCCACCCCGTCGCCGTGGTAGCGCTTGTGTTGCGCGGCTGCGGACAGCGGCAGGGCCGCGAGCAACAATAGTGCAATCTTATCCATACCTGCGGCAAAGTTATGTTTTTCCGCACGGAGGTAAAGCGGCCCCGATTGCGCCACGGGTATGTAAAAGGCCGGCGGAATCCGCGAAACACGGAATCCGCCGGCCTTCATTCCAAGATCTGCCGACAATGGCTACATGGCCGAGACGGCAACGGTGTTCGACTGCCTGCTGCGGTAGCCGTCCGGGTACTGTATGAAGATGTGGTACTCGGCGGTCTGCCCTGCCGCTAACTTGTAGTCGCTGAACGAACGCTCTCCCTTTTCGGCGGACAGCAAGTATTTCGGCGAGTCGTCCCCGGGACCCTTGCGGTATATGCAGAAATACCAGTCGCCCTCGTAAGGCACGTCATCCGATGTCTCCCAGGCGAGGGTGGTCTCGCCCTTTGCGCTGTCGTAGCTTCCCCTAAGGGTTATCTTGTGGTCGAACATAAGCGGGGCTTTCCACGCCACGGAGTAAGCCAAGCTGATGGCCTTTGCCCCGTTGTAGGCGAAAGACTCCACGGCATACTCGTAGCGCTTGCTCTTCTGGTATTCCGGCTTGTCGTGCAGGGTGATGAGGTGGTCCTGCGATATTACGGAGTCGGCGTTGCAGACGGCCAGCAGAGTCCAGCCTTGCTCCCCCTCCAAGCGTCGGTACACCTTGTGGCAGTCTATGGGAGCCTCGTCCCCGGCTGCCCAGCGTATGTTTATGCCGTCCTTGTCCACCCACGTGGTGTCGAGGTGTGCCGCGCTTATGGCCACTTGCGACGGGCGGCGCACCTTTAGCGGTGCGGACCACGGCCCCACGTTGGTGGAGTAGTCCACGGCGCGCACCTTATAGTATATGTACTTCTCGTTCACGTCCATGGCCAGGGTGTCTGTGAAGACCGGCTCTTTCAGCTTGCCCTTGCTCACCACGAAGTAAGACAGCAGGGTGTCGTTGGCCGCCGCCACCTCGTAGTAGTCAATGTCTCCCTCGGGATCGTCCACATACCATGCCGTGGTTACCGCGCCGGTGGTGTCGTTCACTTCCAGTGCCATCCACTCGGGCGCCTCAGGCGCTTTCATATCCATGATTGTCAGGGTGTGCGGCATGGAGTAAGACACGTTGCCGGCCTTGTCGTAAGTGGCTATGCTTATCTGCCCGGCCCGGTAGCCCGTAACGTCCACCTCGCATTTGCGCGCGTCCGCCGGCAGCATGGTTCCGAGCATGGGTTTCCACGTCTCTCCGCCGTTCGCCTTGGCATTGTAGTACATAGGCATGAAACCGGCGAGGTCTTCCTCCACGGTGTCCTTGGTGAAGACGATGGTGGCGTACACATCCTTGCTAAGGTCTGAGGTGTCCTTGCGGTTTACCAGCACGATGTCAAGCGAGGGCGGCGAGGGCGGCATCATGTCGGCCACGTTCACCTTTACCGTATTGGAAGGCTCTGTAAGGCCGCCGAAGAGGTCGTGGGCGAACACCCGGTATTCGTACTCGCCCGGCTCCGGCACGGCATCTTGGTATTCCACATCGTCACCATCCGATGCGTAGTCTGTGCTTTGCATGTACACGAACGGCGCCTTTGTAACCCTCTCCCATTCCGTAGCCCCGGCCTTGCGCCTTTCCACCTCGAAAGAGGAGTGTTTGCCCTGCGGCCAACTCAGTTTTACGCCGCAGTGGGTTATGACAGAGTCTTCCACCTCAGCCCCGAAGACAGGGTTTGGCTGCGGTTCGTTGACCACTGCGCCCCCCTCCAACACGGTCTCAAACTCCCAGTTGGGGGCGGTATGGCTCGGTCGCACAATGTAGTCGTACGTGCGGCCTCGCACTACGTTCTTGTCCACAAAGGCCATCGCCATCTTCTCCGCCAAGTCCATCCGCCACTCGCTCAGCATCAGTGCGTGGGCGAAGCGGTACTGCTGCTCGTCGTACAGCTCCATGACAGCCCCGAGCGACCCCGGTTCATACCCCGTGTTGGAAAGGTCTTTGCCGCCCTCGCCGTACAGGATTCCCATGGCCATGTAGGCCAGGGAGTCCTTTTCGTCAGGGTATGCCGCACGGAATGCGTCCAAGGTGAGCGGTTTCAGCTGTGTGGCTATGGTGTCTATGGAGAAGTGTTCGGCATCCGTACACACCCGGTAGATGTCCACCCCGTTCAGCCTTAGGTAGGCCCAGCCGGCATGGTCTTCCGGTGTCCACTTCACTATCACCCTATCCCCGTACGGCCGCACCTTCACGTACAGCCTGTTGGGTTCCACTGGCATGGAGCTGTCCGCCGCAACCGTGGAGGTGTATATGGTGTCGCCCGGCGCCCTCACCTCCGTTTCCGCCGCCGCCTTTCTTATGGCCTCGTCCGCTGCGGCTTGGTCTATCACTCCACGGGTATCACCCGAGTCTGTGGCCAAGGCCGAGACCTCCACGTCTGTGGAATCTTCCTGGGTGTGGTTGGCCATGACCGCTCCGTGGTTGGCGGCGAGCATTGCGCAGCATGCCGCCGCGCTAACCAACAGGGCCGGTATTGTCTTTATGGTTGTCTTCATATCGTTTCTTTTTTGCATTTCTAATACTTACGCCAGTCAAGTCCATATGCGGTCTTTTTAGCAACAGAAGTAGCCTCGTACTTTTTGTCTTTCCAGTTGTACCTATCTACACGATATATGTCGAATGTCATGGAACCGAATTTCTTCATGGCTTCTTCCGCATTGAAATAGGTCTTGGAAGGAACATATCCGTAATTGTTACTTGTAAACGGATACATTTCAAATCCCCATCCCAGTATTGGTTTAGATATGAATGGTATGATTTCATACATTGCTCGTGTTGTTTTTTTACGAGAGAGGTCTCCATTGAAATGTTGCAAGTGGGCATCGTGCATATAGCACTTGTTAGGCCATCCAGTACCGTGCAGCAGAGCTATTTGCAGGCGTTTAAACTCAAAGCTCATATTGACATTTGAATAATATGAACTTGTTTTCGCTGTAACAGTCCTCGTTTCATGGCCAAAACCACTAAAATACTTGATCAGTTTATGTGTAGCCTCTTTACTATCCACTGACGGCTTTCCTCCAAATATGTAATTATGGAGAGAAGAACCTTCTTGTTTCAACACTCCATCAAGAGTTTGTGTCATATTGTAGAATGTTCTAACGAGATCCACATACGCGTAATATATTGGCAGACGTTTCTCTCCCATATACCACTTGACACACGGCTCCAAGATAAGTGGAGACCTACCATTGTTACCATATTTGAAATCACAGCCAGTTTGGGGCAGGGGATAATTACCAACGCCTTTCCCTGTACGCTTAAACACAAGATCTTGTACATCGTACAGGCCTTGCTCTATGTTTGTAGTGCTGTTGGTTATCGGCTTAATCAAGTGGCCATAATGGTATCTATCACCAACAGTGTATTTCAGAGACATCGGGTTTGTGGCCCTCATAGCCGGCAGGGCGGAAGATTTGTCAAACTGCCCATAGGTGTTGTTGAACTCGTATCCCGATACGAATGCGTAGTTGGACAACAGACCTACGTAAGAGAACGGGTTTGTCATGCTCTCCTTGGCGGCATTGATCACTTGACACATCTCTCGTGCCGGACCACCATAAGATGATGGATAATTTTTGAGAGGATTTATGCCTACATTATAAGAAGCAATCCTAACGCCTATAAGGCCACGGTCGTAACCCACCCATTGGTCGTACTTTCCGTTGACGAGGTTTGTGGCCATGTCGTCTCCAGCGTAGTTGTCCACCCGGTCTATCTCCAAGTAAACGAGGTTGACGGTGTCGCTCACGGTGATGTTCTTAGTGGTTACGGTCTTAACTCCGGTATTCTGCTGTATTGCCACCCCATCTATGGTTTGGATTCTCCCGTCCACGTTGGTTTTCAACCCTTTGCTCGTTGTCTTCTGGGTCTTGTACGTGTTCACCTTGGTGGTTGTGTTCGTGGTTACTATGTAGTCAAGCCTTAGCAGCATTTGGCCGTCGGCCACCGAGAGGTTGTTGGTAGGCATCATGGTGCAGGTGTTGGCACGGTCCCTCACATACTTGTTGGCAGACTGGCTCAGTTTCCGATAGGTCTTGCCTCCGTCCGTGGTCTTGTAAGTACTCCATACCAATTTTCCGCCGCTCTTTTTGAACATACCCTGCTTGTCTATGTCTTCGCTCAGGGCTATTATCGGCTTCTTCATATCCATACGCCTTGCGCTTACAGTTGCGCTTCCTTGTTTTTGCTTGAAATGGCCCTCGTTTTTCAGTTTGCCGTCATAGCTCGGGTAGGCAAGTGCCACGTACTTTTGCAAGTCGGTGCTGTTCGGGTCAAACTTTTCAGCCTCTCCCGTGCGGAAGTAGTATGTGCGCCTTTGCGTCCAGACATAGGGCTTGTTGTTGTTTCGGGCATCTTTGGGGTTTTGGTATACGCCATTTACCTGTTGGAACGCCCTTCCTTGTATGCTTATGGAATAGTAACTGTCTGGAAGCAGATCAAACATGGCAAGTTTAATCTTAGTAGGCGTGCCACGATCTACTTCAGCTTTCAGTTTTATAGTGGTGTAGTTGTTGAGCTGTGGTGTGGAGCCGGACACTTTGTGCTTCCTGAGTTCAAACACATAGTCCTTGCAGTTGCTTCCGTAGTCGCCCAACTTAGCATCGTTGTCTATATGGAAGACGAACACCTGCGAGGCCAAGTCAGCCTTACTCATATTTCCATCAAAGTTGTTGTTTATGTCGTTGGGATCCACCACTTGTATCTTGGAGTCCATGTTGGAGGATGTCGTTACCACTGGTTTCTCCAAAAGCTCAGGGTATATGGCGTTTGATTTCTCCCAGCCTGTAGGCTTCTTGTTTACAATGGTGGTGTCTCCTATGCTGCAGTTTTCTATCAGGGTAAAATTGTCGAGTGCGTTGCCGTATACGGCTTCGCATTTCTCTCCGTACGAGAAGCTGAAAGACTTGTTTAGCTTCACGAGCCCGCCGAACATATTCAGCTTAACCCTTGCCTTTCCTCCCACATACGACGGCCCGAAGCCCTCAAAATTGAGGATTCCGCCGATAGCCGCATCAAAGAAGTCAAAGTCTTTTTTCCAAAACCCGAGGTCTATCCTCAGTCCCATCACAGCGGCCAAGTAAGCATAAAGCTGGCCTTTTAGCCTCCAGCTGCCCATCTTGGAGCTGCCGCTTGCATTGGCACATGTGAAGTTGTTTGCCAACAGTACGTCAAAGCCAGCAATAGCGTCCAACTTCGCATAGAATAGCTTCAAGTCCACATCAAGCAAGCCCCAAGCCTGCGCACCGGCCATTATGCCTCCGTGCTGTTTCAGGGAGTTTAGGTCTGTCTGTTTTTGCTTGTTGTCGGCTACGTCCATCTTTGTGTTCTTGGACGAATTGCCATATAGGAAGTTCTTCACCTTGTCCGGTAGCGGCGGCAGGTTGCCAGTACCTGGCAACTCGTTTCCGAAGCACAAGTAGTAGTTGGCACCGAAGTCAACCTTGATAAGTCTTCCTTTGTACCTGAGGAGAATCACTTCGCAGCGTTCTCCATACGGGTTACCGAGCCAAACATGCCACTTGGTCTTTTTCTTGCCCTTTTCTTTCATTGTAACCTTGATTTCAAGGCTCAGCGTAGACTTGCCCACGGCCAATCCTGAACCGCCTGATTTCTTAGTTTTGCTTGTATCAGACTCTTTGTTTTCCGAAAGTGCGCTGGCGTCTCCCTTAGGTATGGGCAGCACACCCTCGTAATCACCGTTCAGTTGCTTTAGGTTGCTATCCACATCCGCTTGGCTTCCCTCATTGTTGTTGTTTCCACCCGATTGCTTTTCGCCAATACCGGTTTCACAAGTGATATTTAAGGAAATAAATTCGTCTGTGTCGTCGTGGTAATACAGCAAGCTGGCATCCGCAGTAATAATGCCGTCTCCGGCGTTCACCCCTCCGTTCATGAGGAAGCGGCTCAGGCGGTCGTTTTTCCTATCGTACACCACGGTCATGTCAAAGCTGCCTTTCATCACCTTCGGATCCCCGGAAGCCAACTCTATACCGGCAACCACACCTATAAGGCCGTTTTGCGGCTTTACATTAGACACTTTTACTTCTTTCAAATCGCCATCGTTCTTGCAGTTGAAGTAGAAGCCGCCCATGAGAGATGTGACGGATACAGCTCCAAAGTTAAGGGCCCTGCCGCCTACGCTCAGTTGGAAGAAGCCGTAGGAGAAATCCTCCTTGCCATCATCGTAGGTGTAGTATCCTCCAGCTCCTTTCAAGTTGAATATATCTCCGGGCAACTTTATGCTGAGGTCTCCTCCGTAGCCCGAACTCGGGTCGGATGCAGATTTACTCTTCGCTTCCAAAGTGCCTTCTATCGATACTCCGGCGAACGAGCAGTCTATGGTCAGGCTGTCAAACTTGGTTTCTTTGTACTCAAAGCCCAAAGAGGATATCTTGGATGGGTCGCTTATTATCTTAGCGGCGTTTTTGAGTGCAGACTCTATGTGGAAACCGCAGTCGGCAGTGAGGTCTATGCCAGACACGAGCTTAATGCCGCCCACTATGCCCACAGCCAGCTTGTAATCATTGCCATCCTTGTCAAGCGACGGCTTGAACTCCTTTATTCCGAATGTGAACGAGCCAATCTTGGCGTCTACGAGGTAGCCGTTCTTTTTGAACTCCACGGGCTGTGCCGGCGAAGCAGCCGGGCCGTGGTTGGCCGCCCATAGGTTTTCGGTGTTGCCGTATATGTTCTGGGCCTTGTCCTTTCCGGAAGACGAGCTGCCGCCCGTAGCGAGCGACCATGTGCCAAGGTGGAAATAAAGCTTGCCCTCTATATCCATCTCCTTGGCCTCATATATTTTGTAGAGGATGTCGGCATTGTCTTTTCCGTTCTGAAGATCCTTCTCGTACTTAGACTCCCACTTCTTGCAGTTGGCTATGCGCATGCTTGAGAAGTGAATGGATGGAATCTCCGGCTTCATCGGCAGAGCTGCGAGCTTCTCGTTGAGCCAGTCGGTGCCGCCTATCTTCATATCGCCACCCATGCACAGCTCGGCCTTGGTGTTCATCTCGCCCTTTTCGTCGGGTTCGGCTTCAAGCAGGAAGTAGGTCAGGTTCTTGTTGAAAGTGGCCTTTGCCAGCATGAAGTCGAAGTTGGCATCCTCCATCTGGTAGGTCTTGAAGATATAGGCCAGCTGTCCGTCTGCATCCTTTTTGGTGTCGACATGCTTGCGTATCTGGCATGAGTACATCACGTCCGTGTCTATCAGCGGTGTCTTGATAAAGCCGCCGAAGGTGCAGTTGTTGAAGTTGCTTTGCACCACGTTGAGACTGATCTTGTCCAACGAGAAGCCCCATCCGCCCATGCTGCCGGTGGTGGCCTTGAACACATTGTCGGCTGCGGCGGACATGGTGAATCCGCTCTTGTCTATGTATATGTTTTCCAGCTGGGTCTCAAAGCGCTTGTCAGATGTGGAGCCACACTCGAGCATCTTGGGCAGTTTCAGGCTTATGGTCTTTATGAAGAGCCCCTTCCACTCCGTGTCCTTTGCCAAGCCGAGCTCGTCCTTGTCGTATCCCTTGGGGAACTTGTCGGGGAAACCGGCCGCGTTGCGCTTGGCAGAATAGTCAAGCACCACGTCTTTTGCCGAGAATGTGAAGCCCGGCATGTCCTCCACTTGGAACGGGTCTATGCTTAGGTCTTCCACGATCCAGTCGTCCCAGCTGCCTATGGAAGCCCTCATGGTCAGCTCTGGCTTTTGGTCCGTGGCCTTGCCGTTCATGTCCTTTTTCAGCCCCGGTATGTTCATCTTCATATCGGCGGTGAGCAGCCTTATGGTGTCGTTCTCCCACGTTACGAAGCAGCCGTCCTTAGGACTGACGAGTGTGCTGGGCGAGCGGAACGTTATCTCGTAAGATGTGCGCTTGTCCACCATAGTGATGTCGGAGAGCAGTGAGAGCGTGCCGTTGGAAGGCAGCATCTTGCCTTGCTCCATACACATGGACGGCGAGCCGAAGACAAGGAGATCTTGCTTGGTTATGTTGCCGTTGTCGGGCAGCGTGGTCTCACCCATTATGTTCATAGTGGCCGCCGTGGGGCCGAACTTCATGCTTATTATCTGCACGTTGACGGGCGAGGGGTTGTATTCCTTGGGCAGTATGAGCGGCATGTAGGCCCGCTCCACTCGCCCGTTCTTCAGACTGCTGTATATGTCCTTGCCCTTGGCCACGTACTTGTAATACTGCGACAGGTCGTATTTGTCGGCCAGCTTTTTGAGTTCGTCCTTGCCCATGCCCATGGCCTTGTCCATGGCCTTGTCGGCGTACGACGGCATACCCCAGCTGTCCACGAAGTCGTCCACGCCGAGGTCTTCCAGCAGCATGTCCACTATTTCGCTGTTTGACGGGCCGTCCGGTTCGGCGTACGACTTGGCAATGCCGTAGAACACGCGGTCGTCCGTGTTTATCTTCAAATCATCAAACTGCACACAGACCATCACGGTGGCGCCCGCCGGCTTCCACTCTATGCGGCCCTTGCCTTTGAAGCCCTTGTCGGCATCGCCTCCGATTTCGTCTATTAGCAGCTTATACTGCCCGATGTCCACGGTCTGGCCTTTGAGGTCGGCGGCTTTCTTTTCCGTAGGGGTCTTGTTTTCCACGGGCGTTCCGCCGCAGTTGGCGAAGTCCTTGGCCGCGCCCTCCGTTATCTTGAAGCCAACGGAGGCGGTGTCGCCTTCGAATTTCACTTCCTTGGGGCTTGTGGTGCAGGTGGGAAGCACACACACCAAGAGGCTGTCGCCCACTTTCACCTTGGCGGATATGTCCACCCATTGGAAGTTGGAACTCAGTGCCGCGCCCGGTTCCACCTCGTTGGTTGCTATGGCCGAGCCTTTGATTATGTCTTCAAGCTTCTTGTTCTTGTCGGCCTTGTAGAGGGACACGCTGTAAGAGAACTCCTGCTTCTCGGCCTCTTCACCGCTGCCGCCGGAATATGTGGCGGCATCCCAAGCCACATATATGTTGCGCTCGGCATCGTAGGAGTGGCTGCCCTTGCCAAAGCTCGGGCTGGTTATCTTGGGCTGCTTGAAAGAGTAGAGTATGCCGGGGTCTTCCTTGTCTTTCTTGTCTCCGTCATCTTCCTTGTCCCCTCCCTTGTCATCATTGTCCCCATTGTCCTCTTCGGCTGGGGTGTTTTCCGCCAAGTCGGGTTCGGGGGCCTGGCCGCCCATTCCTAAGAGCAGCATGTTGCTCTTGCCCTCGTTCTCTATCTGCACATATGCCGTGGCGCTGTTGGTGGGCGTGGCCGTAACCTGCGCCACATACTGCGCCGTGGGGTCCATCTTGTCAATAACCTGCTTTGGCACGATGCACATGGCCGCCTTCAACCGGTCTGCCTGGTACACCACGGGGTTGCGGTGCATGGCGTCGTCGGCGTTCTGCCCGGGCAGCAGCTGCACTATCCTCAGGCTGTAGGTGTACCTAGCCAAGTTGGAGCCGCACGTTACCACCGGCTCCGTCCAGGTGAACTGCGGATTGAGCCTGTCCACCATGGCCACGTTGCTGTTGAGCGGCGGTGTGCCGCTTATCGCATAGTTGTCTGTGGCTTTCCTCAGTTTCAACTTTTGTTCCCGGGCGTCCGCCTTTGCCAACTTATTGGATACGGCTGTCTTCTTACTCCCCTGCATGGTCTTTGACAACGCCGCAGTGTTGCCGAACGCCGCCGGCACACCGGCCATGGGGGTGAGGAAGCGCGGCGGCTGCGCCTTGTAGCACACGGTGAACATGGCCGTGCCGCCCATTGCGCTGCTCACGGCCTGGGCCCCTCCGCCCGCTCCGTAGCGGTAGGCCACCAAGTTCACCTTGTACTGCCCCTCGGGCAGCAGCCCGAACGAGCCAGAGGCGATGTTGTCAAACAGCCCGTCGGGAGCCTGTATCTGCCCGATTGGTATGTGGGCGAACTGGTCTTTTAGCTCCACCGCATTGAGCATCTTCGTGGAGTTGGGCTCCACGGTGATGGCCTTTGGCGGCTGTAAGTCGGGCGGTGTAACCACCCTTACGCCCACGGGGTTGACCTGCTCCAGCACCATGGCTAAGTAGACGGTCTGCCGCGTTGGCGAGCTGTTCATCAGTGTTACGTTGAAAAACCGCCCGGGGTTGCTTACGTAAAGCCCCACTTGCGGCGGGAGCACCCTCTGCACCGGGTTCACCGTTACGGTTACCCCCTGCGCAAGGGCCGCGGCGGCCACAATGGCGAGCGCCGCCAGCGCTGTCAATAGTCTCTTGGGTTTCATATCTCGTACCTTTCTTTTAGATTTTCAGTTATTTGCCCTTGGCTTTATTCGCCTCTTCGCGCTCAGCCTTGCCCTTTATCTCAAGCAGGCTGAAAGTGTATACATAGTTCAGGCCCATGGTGAAGTCTGAATATTGCAGGTTGGCCCCGTCGGCGGTGATGTTCACGTCCGAGTACTTGCTGTAAGCCAGTGAGCACGAGAACGAATGCACCTTTTTCAGGACATAGCTGGCAGAAGCGTCCGCGCCGATGGTTATGTTGGAAGACAGCCCGGCGGCCGAGCTCCTGTTGGCCGATATGCCGGCGGATACGTTCAGGTTCTTCTCTTTGAGGAAAGAGCGGCCGGCGCCGACGGACAGCACCTGGCTATCGAACTTGGTGCCGTAGCCCTTCGACTGCTGGTGGTTGAGCGAGGCGTTGAAAGAAGTCTCCCACGCCTTCACGTCGAGCGAGTAGGAAAGCCCGGCGGCCAGGGTGTTGACATCGCTCTTGCCGGCCACCACGGGGTTGAGGTCCTTGTTGAACGAAGCGTTGAGCGACAGAGCGGCGGTGTGGCCGAAGTTGTCGCCGTCCGTGGCGTAAGACGGAGTGAGGGTGAAGCTCGACATGCGGCGGTTGACCCTTGCGCTGTCCACCACCTTCACTGTGCCGTCTCCCTGCGTCTGGGTGTAGCCGTTGTACCCGGCGCTAAGTGTCATATTGCTGCCGAGCCGCGTGGAAGCGTTGACAGAGTAGGTCAGCGCCTTGGTGGTGTACATCTGCTTGGCTGTGAGGTTGTCCTGCTGGCCGGAGAACTGCGCCGAGAGCGATATGGTCCTAAAGAGGAACGTGGCCATGTTCACCCCCAAGGAGTGGTAGTTGTTTGGCATGTAGGTGGACGCAAGCGATGCGTAGTCGGGCTGCACCATGCGGTAAGACAGCGAGGTGGAAAAGCCCGGGAAGGTGAGGTTGAGGTTGGCATCGCCTGCGAAGCGCAGCAGTGTGGAGTAGCGGGCCTTGAAGACGCTCTTGAACTTGTCCACCGACGGGTCTTCCACCACTTCGGCTCCGGTGTCTTGCGAGTATATCGTGGCGGCGATGTTTGAGGAGAACGACAGCCACGAACTTATGCCCACACCGCCCGAAAGGCCCACGAGCAGGTTCTCTTGCGGCGTTAGGTTGGCCCTGTTGGCCTCGCTCAGCGAACTTTCGCGGTCGTAGGCGCGCATCAGGAAGAGGTTGAAGTAGCTGCTTTGGCCGCCCACGCCCACCTTGAAGCCCCAGCCCACGCGCTTGTACTGCGGGCGGCGCGGGAAGTCCACACCCGGCCCGTCGTTCACAGCCCCGCGCAGCGTGCCGTAGAAACCTCCCACGCGGAACTTCTGCGAGTCGTATTCCAGCCCCACCCCGTTGAAAGACATGTCCATCATGTAGGGGTTGAAGCCCATGCTGCTCCGCCCTATGTACAGCTTCCAGTTGCGGTAGCTCGGCGTGAGGTTGAACGAAAGCTGTGGATAGCTGAAAGAGGTGCTGTTGTTGGTGTAGTAGAAAGACAGCGGCATGCTGAACCCATACACGCTGAAATTGAGGTTGGCGAATAGCGAGTTGCCCAAAGGCGATCCGTAGCCCATTCCGCCCGATGTGCTGCGGTAGGTGTTGTTGGTGCCGAGCGACCCCGTTATGACCAAGGGATTGCTCTTGGCTATCGTCTCTATGTCCTGGGCTTGCGCCGCAGTGCAGGCAAAGGCCGCACAGACGGCCGCGAGTGTTCTCTTTAAATAAGGTGTGAAAGCCCCTCCTCCATCCCTGGGCAAGGCTTTCGTTCCATCCCCTAAGTGGTTAACCCTGTAAAACGGGGGGGTGAATGTTAAAACTTCAGCATTGGTGGCAAACCCGGCTTGTGAAAGGGCCGTACGTCGGCTGCACACATCTCGCCCGTGAGGGCCTGCCAAGCCCGCCACACCAAGGTGTGCCACGGCTTTCTCCCTATTCTCACAACATTTCTCCATATCGTGTTCTTTGTCTATTCTGCCAATCGGGGGCGTATCCGATAAGAATACCGTGCAAAAATATGACAACATTGCTAAAAAGCATTGTGGCAAAAGTGACTTTTATTGTGGTTAGAATGACTTTTTGCAGGGTAAGGCGGGCAAAAGCACGCTTTTAAGCCGCATACGGATTTTTGTAGTTGTTAAAAACAACCAATCGTTGTGTATTGCCGGTGCAGTGGAGACGGGGTCCATTCTTGCAAATCAAACTCCATTGCGGGATACATCCTTATAGGATGTGGCAGGCCCCGTACCTACGGCTCGTTTGGAGAGAGGGTGAGTTCAGTTTAAACACCGATGCAGCCTGAGAATCACACAACGCGTCATTCAGGGGGAGCGCAGCGGCCGAAGAATCCCAATGGGCGTGATTCTGAGCGAAGCGAAGAATCTCAAAACACGGGATGTTTCGCTAACGCTCAACATGACGGAATATGGCAATGTTAACCGCACCGGCAGACATTCAGAGGTAACCGAAGCGACCGAAAAATCCACACAACACGTCATTCAGAGGGAGCGCAGCAACCGAAGAATCACACCGCAAGTCATTCTGAGAGAAGAGAAGAATCTCAAAACACGGGATGTTTCGCTAACGCTCAACATGACGGAGGGGCGGGATGTTGCGTGAAGCCCAACGTGACGG
>R20__coassemble_1396_pt1 | contig 13500 bp, 11 predicted proteins | sample R20__metabat2_low_PE_033 | metagenome-assembled genome bin R20
GCCGCGTATTCCCAAACAAACCACAACACAATCCGTCATGTTGAGCGTAGCGAAAAATCTCCGTGCTTTTTTGCGTGATTCTTCGGTCGCTTCGCTTCCTCTGAATGACTGGTTGGCGGTTCTTTGTGCAGGTGGGACGCCTGCCCCTTTCGCGTTCCCCCTCTCCCGCCCAATATCCATAATATCACTAATTTTGCCCTATGAAACACACCAACCCACGCACCGCCGTGCGCCCAAAGAAAAACCTCGGCCAGCACTTCCTCACAGACCTTGACGTGGCACGCCGCATAGCCGACACGGTAGACGCAGCCCCAGGGCTGCCAATATTGGAGATAGGCCCCGGTATGGGAGTACTCACCCAGTACCTGGCCGGCAAGGGTAGGGAGCTGCGGGCCGTGGAGATAGACCGCGAGTCGGTGGCTTACCTGCAGTCGCGCTTCCCAGCCTTGGCCGGCAAGGTGGTAGGCGGCGACTTCCTCCGTATGGACTTGGGAGAAGTGTTCGGGGGCGGCGAGTTCGTTCTCACCGGCAACTATCCCTACGACATCTCCTCACAGATATTATTCAAGATGGTGGACTGCCGCCGGCTGATACCCTGCTGCACCGGCATGGTGCAGCGCGAGGTGGCGCTGCGCATGGCCGCAGACCCAGGCAGCAAGGCCTACGGCATTCTCTCCGTCATGATCCAGGCGTGGTACGATGTGGAGTATCTCTTCACCGTGGACGAGACCGTCTTCAACCCGCCGCCCAAGGTGAAGAGCGCCGTGGTTAGGATGTTGCGCAACGGCCGCGGGGAGTTGGGTTGCGACGAGCGGTTGTTCCGCCGAGTGGTGAAGGCTGTCTTCGGCCAGCGCCGCAAGATGTTGCGCGTGAGCCTGCGTCAGATAGTGCCGGTCGGTTCGCCGCTCCTGGCCGGAGAGGAGATGACGCGCCGCCCCGAAGAGCTGTCGGTGGACGAGTTTGTGGAGCTAACCAACAAGGTGGAAGGGCTGCTCGCCGGTGGCGGAGCGGAGAAAGTGTAGTCCCGCCTACCCAAACAAGCCCTTTCATGTGTAAGACGGGGCAAGCCCCGTCTCTACATCACACATTGGTGTTGGTGTGCTGGGATCGTAGGCGTTCCGTTTGCCCCTCCCGCATTTCCCCTTTTGTGTAGGTGGGACGCCTACGTTCCGACCGTAAGACGTTGCTTGCCACGTATTGAATATCGGTGCCGCCGTAGCGGCCTGTGGCTTACAAAAAGGGAGGGTTGTCCGGCTCGGCCGCCATTTGGTTTTCTTCTTCCGGTGGAGAATAAGTCATAGCCCGGTCGGTCAGGAAAATCCGGTTCAGGGTGAATTCCAAGCGCCTTAGCGTCTCCTCCCGCCTTTTGGGCGCCAGTTCGCATTCCCAGACGGTGATGCAGTGCCATCCCATGGCGGCCAAGCGGCGTTGCACATCCGCATCGCGCAGTTTGTTGCGGGCAATCTTGCCCTCCCAGAAAGCGGTGTTGGTCTTTGGCAGGTGTGCCATGCGGCAGCCATCGTGCCCGTGCCAGAAGCAGCCGTTTACGAATATGCACGTGCGGTATTTGCGCAGCACCACGTCCGGTTTGCCAGGCAGGCGGCCGTGGTTGAGCCGGTAGCGGAAGCCGAGGGCGAAGAGATATCGCCTCACGGCCATCTCCGGCCGTGTGCCCTTGCTGCCTATTGCGGCCATTATGCGGCGGCGCTTTTCCGGCGAGAATATATCCATGGCGGTGGCGATAAAAAAGAAGCCATGGAAATCCCGTGAAAATCGGAATCCCCATGGCTTCTGTGTCTTATGGGCTTTACCCGCTTACTTTACGACCCCGAGCTCCTTGCCCACCTTTATGAAGGCGGCAATGCACTTGTCAAGGTCTTCGCGGCTGTGGCCCGCCGAGAGCTGCACGCGTATGCGGTCTTGCCCCTTGGGTACCACGGGGTAGTAGAAGCCGGTAACATATATGCCCTCTTCCAACATCTTGGCTGCGTATTCCTGCGACAGCTTGGCGTCGTACAGCATCACGGCGCAGATGGCGCTCTGCGTGGGCTTTATGTCAAAGCCGGCGGCCACCATCTTGTCGCGGAAGTAGGCCACGTTCTCCACGAGCTTGTCGTGCTGTTCATTGCTCTCCTTGAGCATGGCGAACACTTCGAGCGAGGCGCCGATTATGCCCGGGGCCAGCGAGTTGGAGAACAGGTAGGGGCGGCTGCGCTGCCTTAGCAGGTCGATGATCTCCTTGCGGCCGGTGGTGAACCCGCCCAATGCGCCGCCGAAGGCTTTTCCAAGGGTGCCGGTGTATATGTCCACTCGGCCGTAGGTGCCGAACTGCTCGCTCACGCCGTGGCCCGTGGGGCCAACCACGCCGGCGGAATGGCTCTCGTCCACCATCACCAAGGCATCGTATTTCTCGGCCAGGTCGCAGATCTTGTCCATCGGGGCCACGTTGCCGTCCATGGAGAACACGCCGTCAGTTACTATTATGCGGAAGCGCTGCGCCTGGGCCTCTTGCAGGCAGCGTTCCAAATCGGCCATGTCTGCGTTGGCGTAGCGGTAGCGCACGGCCTTGCACAGGCGCACCCCGTCTATAATTGAGGCGTGGTTGAGGGCGTCGCTTATTATGGCGTCGTCTTTGGTGAGCAGCGGTTCGAACACTCCGCCGTTGGCATCGAAGCAGGCTGCATAGAGAATGGTGTCTTCCGTCTTGAAATAGTCGGATATGGCCCCTTCAAGCTGCTTGTGGATGTCTTGCGTGCCGCAGATGAACCTCACGGACGACATGCCGTAGCCGCGGCGGTCCATCATCTTCTTTGCCCCCTCTATAAGGCGCGGGTGGTTTGACAGGCCAAGGTAGTTGTTGGCGCAGAAGTTGAGCACTTGCCCCCCCCTCACAGAGATTGAGGCGGCTTGCGGGCTTTCTATAAGGCGCTCGTCCTTGTATAGCCCCGCTTCCTTGATCTCGGCTATTGTCTGGTCGAGATGTTCCTTGAATTTTCCGTACATTGATTATCCCGTTAAAGTACCATTTAACAATGCAAAGTAAGACAAAGTTTGCCGTATTGATTAACTTCGCGCCAAGTAAAACAATCAAACGATGAAAATAAGGACTTTTTTTGCGGCCTTGTTCGCCGTGTGCGCGGTGGCCGCAAGTGCGCAGCAGGCTTTGCCGTCCCTGCCTTTGGACACTGCGGTTAGGGTGGGCAAGCTCGGCAACGGCCTGACGTATTTCCTACGCCACAACAATTGGCCGGAAAACCGCGCCGACTTCTACATAGCCCAGAAGGTGGGTTCGCTGCAAGAGGAGGAGAGCCAGCGGGGCTTAGCGCATTTCTTGGAGCATATGTGCTTCAACGGCACGGAGAACTTCCCAGGCGATGCCCTTGTGCGCTACTGCGAGCAGATCGGTGTGGCCTTCGGTGTGGATCTCAACGCATACACCAGCATAGAGGAGACCGTGTACAATATAAACAATGTGCCGACAGCCCGCCGGAGCGCCTTGGATTCCTGCCTACTCATACTGCACGACTGGGCGGACGGGCTCACCCTTGACCCCGAGGAAATAGACAAGGAGCGCGGGGTGATACACGAGGAATGGAGGCTTAGGACAGGGGCGCAGAGCCGCATGCTTGAACGCAACCTGCCCAAGCTCTACCCCGGTTCCAAGTACGGCCTGCGCTTCCCCATAGGCCTTATGAGCGTGGTGGACAATTTCAAGTACAAGGAGCTGCGAGACTATTACGAGAAGTGGTACCACCCCACCAACCAGGGCATAATAATAGTGGGAGACATAGACCTTGACTATACAGAAGCCAAGATAAAGGAACTCTTCGGCCCGATGGAAAATCCCGAAAACGCTGCGCCGATAGTGGCCGAGGCAGTGCCGGACAACGCACAACCTATCGTGATAGTGGATAAAGACAAGGAACAGACCCGCAGCGTGGTTTCTTTCATGGTGAAGCACGACCCTCTGCCCAAGGAGATGAAAAACACCCAGGCGCAAGTCTTCCAGCAGTATGCCGTGGCCGTGGCCGTTGGAATGCTCAATGAGCGGCTCGGAGAGGTGAAGCAGCAGCCCGGCTGCCCATTCGCCACCGCCAGCGCGTCATACGGCCCCTACATATACGCACGCACCAAGGATGCTTTCGACCTCTCCGTAGCGCCCAAGACCATAGGCCAGGCTGAGGAAGCCTTGAAAGCCGCCCTCGTGGAGGCACGCCGTGCAGCGGAGTTCGGTTTCACCGCTACAGAATACGCCCGCATGCAGGAGAGCATGCTCAGCGCCCTTGACAAGGAGTATTCCAACAAGGACAAGCGATACAACTCAAACCTGGCGCAGGAGTGCATCCGCCACTTCCTCGACAACGACCCCATGATGTCCATAGACGACTCGTACCAGATGATGAAGGCCATCGTGCCAAACATACCGGTGGAGGTGGTCAACGGCATTATGGCCGAGATGCTGCCCAAGAACGACAGTAACATAGTGGTGCTTAGTATGAACAACGAAGCCGAGGGCAACGAATACCCCACCGAGGCCGGCTTTATGAAAGCACTCTACGAGGCAAGGGCAGAGAAGATAGAGCCGTATGTGGACAACGTGAAAAACGAACCGCTGATGACGGAGCTGCCGCAGCCCGGAATGATTGTGAACGAGACAGCGAACGATAAGTTCGGCTACACAGAACTGGAACTCTCAAACGGCGTGAAGGTGCTGCTCAAGCATACGGACTATAAGAAAGACCAGGTGCTGCTGCAAGGCGAAGGCCCCGGTGGGGCATCTCTATACGGCCCGGAAGACTATGTGAACATAGGCGTGTTCAATAGCGTGGTGGGCTACAGCGGCTTGGGCAACTTCTCGTCCATGGAGCTTAAAAAGGCCTTGGCCGGGAAGATAGCCAACGCGGATCTAACCCTGACAGACGAGAACACACGGGTGGATGGCTCGTCCACACCAAAGGACGTGGAGACTATGTTCCAAATGGCTTATCTCTACTTCACAGCAGTCAAAAAAGACCAGCAGTCGGTAGACGCCATGGTGGGGATGTTGCGCACGGCCCTGAAAGACCGCCACCTTTCTCCCGAGACAGCCGCTGGCGACTCGCTCACAGCCACGCTCTACGGCCACAACCCCAGGCTCAAGCCCCTCACCGTGGAAGACCTGCCGCTCATAGACTACGACCGCATACTGCAAATAGCCAAGGAACGAACGGCAACCGCAGCCGGGTGGACTTTCACCATAATAGGAAACTACGACCAAGACTCCATACGCGGACACATCTGCCGCTACCTCGGTTCGCTGCCCACAGCTGCGGCGCCGGCCAAAGGCCATAGGGTGAAAGATTTCGTGGACGGGCGCGTGGACAACATCTTCGCCCGCAAGATGGAGACACCAAAGGCCAGCGCGGTGGTGGTGTGGCACAACGACTCCATACCCTACACGGTGGAGAACGCCATACGGATGGACATTGCCGGGCAGGTACTCGATATGGAGTTTATCAAGAAGATACGCGAAGACGCCGGGGCTGCGTATTCCTGCTCGGCTTACGGCGGAGCCTCCAACACCAACGGCCACAACCTATACAACCTTGTGGCCTCCTGCCCCGTTAAACCGGAGATGAGAGACACCGCATTGGCCATAATGTACGCCGAGCCGGAAGCCCTGTCAAAGGCTTGCGACCCCTCCAAGCTTGCCAAGGTGAAGGAGTATATGCTCAAGAGCTTTGACACGCAGGTGAAGACCAACGGCTATTGGGCCGGGGTTATGAACTACTGGCGCAAGTACGGCATTGACACCCATACGGGCTACCGCAAGGCCGTGGAGGAGCAGACCCCGGAGGCCATATCCGCCTTTATGCGCGGCTTCCTCTCCCAGGGCAACCGCGTAACGGTGGTGATGCACCCGGCCGAGTAACCCGCGGGAATGGGTATTACGACAATAGCGCGGAAGTTCTTTGCCGCAAGGCAGAGGGAACTACAAAGGCATCAACGCTGTGGAGCAGAGCTGCAAGAGGGAGTCCTCGGGCGGCTCATGCTCCGCGGCGCGCATTGCGAATACGGCCGGGGGTGTTCGGTGGGGGACGCAAAGGGCTACGCCGATTTTGCAAAACGCGTACCCATTGCCGACTATGAAACGCTGAAAGGCCACATTGAGCGCATGCGCCACGGAGAGAGGGACGTTCTCTGGCCTGGCAGGGCGAAATGGTTCGCCAAGTCGTCCGGCACAACCAACGACAAAAGCAAGTTCATACCCGTAACGGCCGAGGGACTGCAACGTGTGCACTACCGGGGAGGGCGCGATTGCGTGGCGATGTATTTGGGATGGAATCCCGGAAGCCGCATGTTTGACGGCAAGGGACTGATACTCGGCGGCAGCCACCAGCCCAACTACGACACTCCCCACAGCCTTGTGGGAGACCTTTCGTCCATTCTCATAGAGAATATAAACCCGATTGTGAACCTTGTCCGCGTGCCTGGCAAGAAGACCGCGCTGATGGCAGACTTTGAGGCCAAGCGCGAAGCCATAGCAAGGCAGACGGTGGGGTGCAACGTAACAAACATATCAGGGGTTCCATCGTGGATGCTGAGCGTGTTGCGCCGTGTGCTTGATGTCAGTGGGGCGGATACAATAAAGGAGGTGTGGCCGGGCTTGGAGGTGTTCTTCCATGGCGGAATAGCATTCACACCATACCGAGAAATATACAGGCAGCTGATGGGTGGGGACATCCATTATATGGAAACCTACAACGCCAGCGAGGGCTTCTTCGGCATACAAGACGACCCGGCGGACAAGGCCATGCTGCTGATGCTTGACTACGATGTGTTCTACGAGTTCATGCCAATGTCCACATTCGGCACGCCCGGGGCGGAGCCGGTGCCGCTGTGGGGCGTGGAGACCGGGGTGAACTACGCCATGCTAATCACCACATCGTGCGGCCTATGGCGCTATTCCATAGGCGACACCGTGATGTTCACTTCTAAGGACCCTTACAAGTTTGTGATAACTGGCCGCACGAAGTATTTCATAAACGCCTTCGGGGAGGAACTCATACAAGACAACGCCGAGAAGGCACTGGCCCATGCCTGTCGCAATACCGGGGCAAAGGTGGGGGAGTATACAGCTGCACCAGTGTTTATGGATGGGGAGGGGCGCTGCCGCCACCAGTGGCTCATTGAATTTGATGAAGAGCCGGTAGACATCGCTGAGTTCTCCACTCTGTTAGATGTGAAACTCAAGGAGGTGAACAGCGATTACGAGGCCAAACGCTCCGGTGACGTAACCCTGCAAGCTCCCGAGGTGGTTAAGGCCCGCAAGGGGCTGTTTGAAGACTGGCTCAAAAGCAAGGGCAAGTTGGGAGGGCAGCACAAGGTGCCGCGCCTTAGCAACACACGCACCCACATTGACGAGCTGTTGGCCCTAAACTCCTATACGCTATGAGCAGGGGGGCGGTGTGGCTTGCGGCGATATGCGCGGTGCTATCGGCGGCCTGCGCAAGGATGGGCAGCCCTGATGGGGGATGGTACGACGAAACGCCGCCCAAGGTGGTGTCGGCAACCCCCGCAGACAAATCTACGGGCGCGAAGACGGGCCGGGTGAAAATAATGTTCAGCGAAAATGTGAAGTTGGAAAACGCCAGCGAGAAAGTGGTGGTGTCCCCACCTCAGTTGGAAGCCCCCGACATCCGGGCGGCCGGCCGAGCTGTAACAGTGCTGCTCAACGACTCGCTCAAGCCCAACACCACGTACACCGTGGACTTCTCCGATGCCATATCCGACAACAACGAGGGCAACCCCCTTGGCAACTACACATACAGCTTCTCCACCGGCCAAGACATAGACACAATGGAGGTGGCCGGGTATGTGTTGGAGGCCGCCGACTTGGAACCCGTAAAGGGCATACTCGTGGGGCTATATGGGGATTTGGAGGATTCTGCGTTTTCCAAAAAGCCTATGCAGAGGGTTTCAAGGACGGATAGCCGAGGCTTCTTCTCCATAAAGGGCGTGGCTCCGGGCAAGTGGAGGGTGTACGCCCTGCAAGACATGGACGGCGACTATGCATTTAGCCAGAAAGGGGAGAAAATGGCCTTCACAGCGGAAGTGGCCGAGCCGTGGTCCAAGCCTGACATCAGGCAGGATACGCTGTGGCTTGACTCGCTGCGCATAGCCGACATAACGAGGGTGCCATATACACACTTCATGCCTGACGACATCGTGCTAAGGGCTTTTTCCCACGAGATAACGGACCGCTACCTTGTGAAAAGCGAAAGGGTGAAGGCAGACCGCTTTACGCTGTATTTCAGTTACGGCCACGAGGAAACACCCGGGGTTAGGGGCTTCAACTTCAATGCGGAAGAGGCTCTGCTAACACACCGCAGCGAACGTGGGGACACCGTAACATACTGGATTAAGGACACAGCCCTTGTCAACACCGACTCTTTGGAGATGGCCGTGTCATACCACGCCACGGACAGCATCGGCACGCTGCAAAGCCGCACGGACACACTCACACTCGTGTCAAAAGATACATACGCCAAGCGCATGAAAGCCTTGGAAAAGAAAAGGGAAGACTGGGCCAAGCAGGTGGAAAAGGCCAAAAGGCGCGGGGAACCGTACGACAGCATAATGCCGCCCGAGCCGCTTGAATTGAAGATAAGCCCCTCGGGAGCGTTCGCACCAGACCAAAACATCTCAGTTGAGACACCCACACCTATGGCCCGTGTTGACACCGCCGGGATACACCTCTATGTAAAACGGGACACGCTATGGTACCGGGCGCGGTACGAGATAGACTCCATCGGGCCTTGCACGCGCAGGCTAAGGGCCGAGTGGAGACCCGGGCAGGAATACAGCTTGGAAATGGACAGTGCGGCGGTTGCGGATATATACGGTATAGTGTGCAAGGCAGTGAAAAACGGCTTCGGCATAAAAAACACTGACGAGTTTTCCTCCCTCCTCGTTACCATAACCGGGGAAGCGGCGTCCGGGGCCGTGGTGCAATTGGTGGACAGCGGAGACAAGCCCGTCAAGACGGCAAAGGCTAAGGGTGGATTGGCGGAGTTCTACTACATCACGCCCGGGGAGTATTTCCTAAGGATGTACCAAGACCTTGACGGCGATGGCCAATGGGACACGGGAAACTTCGCAGAGGGGCGGCAGCCCGAGCCGGTCTACTACTATCCCGGGGCGGTAACATGCAAGGCGAAGTGGGACGTGAGGGAGACCTGGAACCCCACGGCCAAGCCGCTGTTCAGCCAGAAACCGGGCAAGATAACAAAGCAGAAAGCCGAGAAGCAGAAGAAGAAAATGCAACGCAACGCCCAGCGTGCGAAAGACCTCGGCATAGAATACGTAAGGAAAAACGCGGTGAAATGAACAAAAGGACTATGGCCTGCATAGCCGCGGCGATGGCTTTCGTGGCCGCTGCGGCGCAATGCTCTTTCAAGAACGAGGCGTTCGGAAACAACGAACATCTCTCGTACAACCTTTACTACAACTGGAAATTCGTGTGGGTGAAGGCCGGCACAGCATCCATGTCTACCGTAAAGAGCAGTTACAAGGGGACGCCTGCCTACCGCTCATCGCTCGTAACAAGGGGTAGCGACCGGGTAGACGACTTCTTCGTGCTGCGCGACACCCTGCTCTGCTACACCACAACGGCCTTGGCACCGCTCTACTTCCGCAAGGGGGCGCGGGAGGGTTCTCGCTACACCGTGGACGAGGTTTTCTACAACTATTCCGGCGGCAAGACCCAACTCTCGCAACACCGCCAGGACAAGGACGGGAAGCACCACTGGCTGAAAAACACCTATGACGACTGTTCGTACGACATGCAGAGCATCTTCCTCCGCGCCAGGTCTTTCTCGCCCGAAGGCTGGAAGAAAGGACACGTTGTGAAATTCCCCATTGTGGACGGAAACAGCCGCAACCCGGCGCAGATAAAGTACCTCGGCAAGACCATCGTAAAGGCGGACAACGGCAAGAAATACCGCTGCTTGCAACTATCTTACTTGGAGAGCGAAGACGGCAAGCCATACAAGGAGGTGGCGCGGTTTTACGTGGGAGACGACAAGAACCACGTGCCGGTGCGCATTGACATGTTCCTGAAATTCGGCTCGGCAAAGGCGTTCCTCGTGGGCCACAAGGGGCTTAGGCACGCAGTGGGATCCGTGGTGAAATGAACAACAAACAAACAGTGATATGAAGACAAAGGCGATAGCGGCTGCGCTGCTTTGCGCGGCCCTTTCAGGCTGTGTGCCGCCGGCTGGGCAGGGAACGCAAAGCTCCGGCTCGTCCGCCGGTATTCTCGGCCAGATACTCGGCTCTTCAAGCGGTGCCGGCACCGTGGGCAATGTTATTGCGAGCATCATAGGCATAGACAAGCCTACAAAGGAGCAACTCATAGGGGCGTGGAAATATTCAGCCCCGGGTGTGGCTTTCACTTCCGACCAGACCCTGGCCCGCGCAGGCGGGGAAATCGCAGCCGCAAAAATCAAGGACAAGCTCAAAGGGGAATACTCCAAGGTGGGCATAACTGCCGCCAACACGTCCATCACACTAAACGACGACGGCTCTTTCAAGGCTTCCATCGTGGGGAAATCGCTGTCGGGCCGTTACACTTTCACGCCGGAAGACGGCAAACTCTCCCTCAACATCCTCGGCATAGAACTGCCGTGCTACGCCAAGCGCGTATACGGAGGTATGGCTTTCCTCATGGAATCTAAGAAATTCTTGACATTGGTGCAGACCATGGCCTCGCTCAGCGGCAACGCAAACCTGCAAGCGGTATCCGAGATAGCCGCCAACTACGACGGCGTGCGTGTGGGCTTTGAAATGGCCAAGTGAGCTTAACGCAAAACAAAACAAAGGAAACAATGGGTATAGAACAGACCATAGCGGCGGCGGCGCGTAAGGCCGTGGCCGAGCTTTATTCGCAAGACGTGCAGCCGGGTGCGCTGCAAATCCAAAAGACAAAGAGCGACTTTGAGGGGCACCTCACCCTCGTGGTGTTCCCGCTGCTGAAAGCTTCGCGCAAAGGCCCCGAGCAGACCGCCGGGGAAATAGGGGAGTGGCTCCGGGCCAACACCGCCGAGGTGGAAGACTTCAACGTGGTGAAGGGTTTCCTCAACCTCACCATCTCACGCGGGGCATGGACGGCGGTACTCAACACCATAGCCGCAGACCCGCAATACGGCCACAAGCCCGCCACGGAGGCATCGCCGCTCGTGATGATAGAGTACTCATCGCCCAACACCAACAAACCGCTGCACTTGGGACACGTGCGCAACAACCTCCTGGGCTGGTCGCTCGCCAAGATTATGGAGGCCAACGGCAACCGAGTGGTGAAGACCAACATTGTGAACGACCGCGGGATACACATATGCAAGTCGATGTTAGCCTGGCAGAAGTGGTTCGGCGGGGCAACGCCCGAGAGCGCAGGCAAGAAAGGCGACCACCTCATTGGCGACTGCTACGTGGCTTTTGACAAGCACTACAAGGCCGAATGCAAGGCCTTGGCCGAAAAATACACGGCGGAGGGAATGGCCGTGGAGGAAGCCGAGAAGGCTGCTGCGGAAAACTCGCCACTGATGAAGGAGGCACGCCAAATGCTGCTCAAATGGGAACAAGGCGACAAGGAAACGAGGGAGCTGTGGCAGATGATGAACGACTGGGTGTACGCCGGTTTTGACGACACCTACAAGGCCCTCGGCGTGGCTTTCGACAAGATATACTACGAGTCTGAAACCTACCTCGCCGGAAAGGCCAAGGTGGAGCAGGGCCTGGCGGACGGGGTGTTCTTCCGAAAGGAGGACGGCAGCGTGTGGGCGGACCTTGCCGCCGACGGCCTTGACCAAAAGCTGCTGCTGCGTTCAGACGGCACCTCCGTATACATGACGCAGGACATAGGCACGGCGCAGATGCGCTTTGCCGACTACCCCATAGACAAGATGGTCTACGTGGTGGGCAACGAGCAGAACTACCACTTCCAGGTGCTCAGCATACTCCTTGACCGCCTTGGCTTCAAGTGGGGCAAGGAGCTTGTGCACTTCTCTTACGGAATGGTGGAGCTGCCGTCCGGCAAGATGAAGAGCCGTGAGGGCACCGTGGTGGACGCGGACGACCTCGTGGCGGAAATGAAGGCCGTGGCAAGGCGCACGAGCGACGAACTCGGCAAGTTCGCCGACATGCCCGAGGAGGAGAAAGACGCAATAGCCGCCATGGTGGGGCTCGGCGCGCTCAAATATTTCATCTTGAAAGTGGACGCACGAAAGAACATGCTCTTCAACCCGGCCGAAAGCATTGACTTCAACGGCAACACCGGCCCGTTCATACAATACACCCACGCACGCATACGCAGTATCCTGCGCAAGGCCGCCGAGATGGGCTTGGAGGTGCCGCAGTGCCTGCCTGAGGACGCGCCGCTCGGGGCTAAGGAGGCGGAACTCGTACAGAAGATAAGCGAATACCCGGCGGCCGTGGAGCAGGCCGGCAAGGATTACAGCCCCAGCGGGATAGCCAACTACTGCTTCGAACTGACAAAGGAATTCAACCAGTTCTACCACGACCACAGCATACTGCACGAGCCGGACGGGGACGTGAAGGCAGTGCGCCTGATGCTCTCAGCCGCAGTGGCCGCAACGGTGAGGAACGCAATGGGGCTGCTCGGCATAGAGGTGCCCGAGAGGATGTAGCCCGGTGGCCGGGAAGAAATGCTACGTGGTGTGGCGCGGACGCACACCGGGGGTCTACTCTTCGTGGGGGGAGTGCAAGGCGCAGGTGGACGGATTCGCCGGCGCCGCCTACAAGGGGTTTGAAAGCAGGGGGGCGGCCTTGGCGGCTTTTGCCGGGCCGCCCCCCTCTTTCCGCACACATAGGCCTAAGGCTGCCACGGCGCAGCTGCCGCCTAACCCACCTGCCGACCGTACTGACACCGTGCTGCCGCTGCCGGCGTGCGTGCAGGCTAATGCAATAGCCGTGGACGCGGCCTGCTCCGGCAACCCCGGGCCGATGGAATACCAAGGGATAGACCTCGCCACGGGGGAGCGGCTGTTCCACTTCGGCCCCATACGCGGCACAAACAACATCGGGGAGTTCCTTGCCATAGTGCACGCCCTGGCCCTAATCGGGCAGCGGGGACGTAATGGTTGCGTGGTGTATTCCGACAGCCGCAACGCCATGCTGTGGGTGGCCAAGGGGGAGTGCAAGACCAAATTGGCACGAACGGCCAATACAGAGCAGGTGTTCTCGCTCGTGGCAAGGGCGGAGGAGTGGCTGAGAAACCATAGGCCGCACGCCCGGGTGGTGAAGTGGGAGACAAAGGAGTGGGGAGAGGTGCCGGCCGACTTTGGTAGGAAATGACACTGCCCCCAACGCGTTGCACTAAAAACAGACAGAAATGCAGGCTATGATATTCGCGGCGGGGCTCGGAACCCGCCGGAAACCGGAAACTGACCCGCGCCCCAAGGGGAGGGTGGAGAGAGGCGGATAGACTATCTTGCAGGGCAC
>R20__coassemble_1425_pt1 | contig 13205 bp, 7 predicted proteins | sample R20__metabat2_low_PE_033 | metagenome-assembled genome bin R20
ACACCCCCCCCCCCAAACCCCCCCATGGGGGGGCCCCCCAACCGGCGCCCCCCCTATTGCCGTTGCCCCCCCAAGGGGGGGGGGGGCGGGGGGCTTTACCGCGTTGGTACCAAGCCGTGGTACCATCAGTACCACGGCTTGGTACTATTTGTACCACGCCTTGGTATTATCTGTACCACGGCTTGGTACCGCTTGGTACGGGTTGGGGCTGGAAGTGCGGGGAAGCAGCCTTTGCAAACGTTAGCACGACAAAACCGCCCTTGCAGCGCGCCGCCATCAAAGGCGTTGCCGTAAGCTGACTTAACTTTACAGCCGCAAAAACCAACCAACACACACGGATGAAAATATCTTTCAACATAGACTACACGGCCGCTTTCGGCGAGGAACTCGTGCTGAACGTGGCCTCTGACGGGGGGGGCGTGCAGTACCGCATGTCTACGGCTGACGGAAGATCGTGGTCTGCCGCCATAAGCATGCACGGCACCCCGCCGCAGCATATGGACTACTTTTACAGCGTGGACAGCAGCGGCAGGGAGAAACGCCGGGAATGGGAGGGCATGCCCCACCGCCTGCACCTCCCCGCGGAGGGCTGCGCCGCCGTGGCCGTATACGACATGTGGACGGACATACCCCGGGCTGCCCACCTTTACAGCTCGGCCTATACGGAGTGTTTCATGCGCAGGTGTGCCGAACCGGCCGCCGTGGCCGAGCCGCCAAAACGGGCCGTAAGGATTGTGGCGCGTGCGCCGCAGCTGTTGCCCGGGCAGCGTGTTGTGCTTTCGGGCGAAGGGGCTGCCCTTGGCCGGTGGACACTCAGCCGGGCCCAGCCCATGCGCGAGGTAAGGCGCGGAGAGTGGGCCGCCGACTTGGCTGCTGACGACTTGCAAGGCCACTTCTTGGAGTTCAAGCTCGTGGCCGTGGCCCCGGGTGCCGAGCCGGTGTGGGAAGAGGGCTACAACCGCATGCTGCCATTGCCTGGGAACGGAGACGGCGCTTTCTTGGATGTGCGCTTCATCGGCGAGGCGGCTTTCCCTATGCCCGAAGTGAGGGTGGCCGGCACAAGTGTGCCGGTGTTCTCGCTGCGGGCGGAGGGAAGCTACGGCGTGGGAGACTTCGGAGACTTGGAGGCCTTTGCCGACTGGGTGGCGCAGACGGGGCAGGCCGTGCTGCAACTGCTGCCCGTGAACGACACCACCACCACTGGCCGGTGGACGGATTCCTACCCGTACAGCTGCGTGAGCGTCTTCGCCCTGCACCCCATATATGCAGACCTTAGGCAGCTGCCGCAGATAGAAGACCCGGTGCTGCGAGGGCGGTACGAAGCCTTGGGGGCGGAACTCAACGCCCTGCCGCAGATGGACTACGAAAGGGTGTACGCGGCCAAGATGGAGTGCCTGCGCATAATATACGCCCAGGAAAGGGCCGGGGTGGTGAAGACAGCGGCTTTCAAGGACTTCTTCCGGGAGTCTCGCGGGTGGCTCGTGCCGTACGCACGCTACTGCTCGCTGCGGGAGGCCAACGGCACGGCCGACTTCTCAAAATGGGAGGGGAACGAGGCCTGGGACGAAAACGAGCGGGAAGCCCTGGAATCGCCGCGCACCAAGCTGTACAAGGATGCGGAGTTCCACTATTTTGTGCAGTTCGTCCTCTCCGGGCAGCTGTCAAAGGCCCACGCCGCCGCACGCCGACTGGGCGTGGCCCTGAAAGGAGACATACCCATAGGGGTGAGCCGCCACGGCTGCGATGCCTGGACCACGCCGCGCTACTTCAACATGGACGGCCAGGCCGGGGCGCCGCCCGATGAGTTTTCCGCCACGGGGCAGAACTGGGGCTTCCCCACCTACAACTGGGACGAGATGATAGCCGACGGCTGCCGCTGGTGGATAAGCCGCTTCCGCAGCATGGGCCGCTACTTTGATGCCTACCGCATAGACCACGTGCTGGGCTTCTTCCGGATATGGGAGATTCCCACGGAGCAGTCGGGCGGCCTGTTGGGGCAGTTCTCACCGGCGCTCGGCATGACGCGCGAGGAGATAGAGGCCTACGGGCTGCACTTCCAGGAAGACCTCTTCACCCGCCCGTTCATAGCCGACTGGTGTGTGGACAGGATATTCGGCGGCAAGGCCGAAGAGGTAAAGGCCAAATACATGCGTAGGCTGCATGACGACATATTGGAACTGCTGCCCGAATACGGCACGGAGAGGAAGATAGAGGCCGCATTCGCAGGCAAAGACGATGACTGCAGCCGCCGTACGGCGGACGGGCTGAAAGAGTTGGCCGCCGGGGTGCTCTTCGTGCGCGACCGCAAGGACCCGCACAAGTTCCACCCGCGAATCTGCGCCCACGGCGGCTTCATGTACGAAGCTCTGTACGACAGCGACAAGACCGTCTTCAACCGCATATACGATGATTACTTCTACCGCCGCAACAGCAAGTTCTGGTACCGCGAAGCCATGCGCAAGCTGCCGCCGCTCATAGGCGCGACGGGCATGCTGGCCTGCGCGGAAGACCTCGGCATGGTGCCAGACTGCGTGGCGTGGGTCATGGACGAGCTGCGCATACTGAGCCTTGAACTGCAAAACATGCCCAAGGCTCCGGGCATGGAGTTCGGGCGGCTCCAAGACAACCCCTACCGCTCCGTATGCACCATATCCACGCACGACACGCCAACGCTTAGGCAGTGGTGGGACGAAGACCCGGAAAGGGCCGCCAGGTTCTACCGCTCGGCCATGGGGCGCGACGGCAACCCGCCGCACCCGCTGCCCGGCTGGTTGGCGAGGGACATAGTGGAGGCCAACCTGCAAAGCCCCTCCATGCTATGCGTGCTGTCCATACAAGACTGGATGGCGATAGACGAGAACACGAGGGCTGAGGACCCCGATTCGGAACGGATAAACATACCCGCCAACCCGGCCCACTATTGGAGGTATAGGCTGCACCTAACCATAGAGCAGCTCAAGGCCAACAAGGATTTCTCCGAGAACATAGCCGGGCTGGTAAAGCGCTCCGGCCGGGCCACCGCCAACAACGCAAACAATATATGAAAGCAATATTCCTAATGGCGGCCATGGCCGCCGCTTCGGCCGCCGCGCAAACAGTCAGCTCGCCCGGCGGCGGCATAAGGGTGGACTTCTCCATAGCCCCCGGAGGTGTGCCCACGTATGAAATGCGGTACAAGGGGCGGCCCGTGGTGAAGCCCTCGCGCCTGGGGTTGGAATTGGCCAAGGACAAGCACGCCACGAAGGGCGTGGGCGAAACTTCGCTCGTGGACGGGTTCCGTGTGGACGGCTACGACACATCATCCTTTGACGAGACGTGGAAGCCCGTATGGGGCGAAACGGCCACTATACGCAACCGGTACAACGAAATGGCCGTAACCCTGTCGCAACCGGCCCACGGACGAAACATGGTGGTGAGGTTCCGTGTGTACGACGACGGCATGGGCTTCCGCTACGAGTTTCCGCAGCAAGACAGCTTGGTGTACTTTATAATAAAGGAGGAACTAACAGGGTTCGCCATGGCGGGCGACCACACCGCGTGGTGGTTGCCGGGCGATTACGACACACAGGAACACCAGACGCAGGAGTCAAAGCTCTCCGAAATATCCGCGCTGCTGCCCTCCGCCTATTCGGGAAACGCATCCACAACCCCCACGCCTGGCACCTGCGTGCAGACTTCGCTGCAAATGAAGAGCGAGGACGGCCTTTACATAAACATACACGAGGCCGCCTGCGTGGACTACTCCACGATGCACTTGGAATACGACAGCGCCTCCAACACCTTCACCTCGCACCTCACGCCGGACGCCACCGGCTTCAAGGGCTTCATGCAAACCCCGGCAAAGTCGCCGTGGCGCACGGTGATGGTGAGCGACGACGCAAGGGACATGCTCTCGTCCAACCTCATCCTAAACCTCAACGAACCCTGCAAGATAGAGGACACCGGCTGGATAAGGCCCGTGAAGTACTGCGGGGTGTGGTGGGAGATGATAGTGGGGCGCGGCACGTGGTACTACACTGGCGACTTCCCCTCGGTGCGCATAGGAGAGACAGACTTCTCCAAGACCAAGCCCAACGGCACCCACAAGGCAAACAACGCCGAGGTGCGCCGGTACATAGACTTCGCGGCTGCCAACGGCTTGGACCAGGTGCTCGTGGAGGGGTGGAACATCGGATGGGAAGACTGGGCGGACAGGTGGAAACAAGACGTTTTCGACTTTGCCACTCCATACCCCGACTTCGACATCGCTGCCCTCAACGAATACGCCCGCAGCAAGGGGGTGAGGCTAATGATGCACCACGAGACCTCTTCGAGCATAACCAACTACGAGCGGCGGATGGAAGAGGCTTACTCGCTCATGGGCAAATACGGCTACAACGCCGTGAAAAGCGGCTATGTGGGAGACATCATACCGCGTGGGGACCACCACTATTCGCAGTCTATGAACAACCATTACCTCTACGCCGTGCAGCAGGCGGCCAAGCACAAGATAATGGTGAACGCGCACGAGGCCACGAGGCCCACCGGGCTGTGCCGCACGTGGCCAAACTTGATAGGCAACGAATCGGCTCGCGGCACGGAATACGAAGCTTTTGGCGGCAGCCGCCCGGACCACACGGTGGTGCTGCCGTTCACGCGCCTGCAAGGCGGCCCGATGGACTACACCCCGGGCATACTTGAAACGCAGTTGGACACGTGGAGTGCCAACAAGAACCACGTACACACCACGCTTGCGGGCCAGTTGGCCCTGTACCTCACGATGTATTCTCCGTTGCAAATGGCCGCCGACCTGCCGGAGAACTACGCCAAGTATGACGATGCCTTCCAGTTCATACGAGACGTGGCGGTGGACTGGGACGACAGCCGCTACTTGGAAGCTGAGCCTGGCGACTATGTGACGGTGGCGCGCAAGGCAAAGGGTACCCGCAACTGGTTCGTGGGCGGGAAGTGTGACGAGAACGGACACTCCACACCGCTAAAACTTGATTTCTTGGAAAAGGGCTTGAAATACGAATGCACGCTGTACGCCGATGCGCCTGGTGCGCATTACGACACCAACCCGAAGGCCTACAAGATAACCAAGCGCACGGTGAGGCGCGGGGACAAAATCAAAGTGGAGCAGGCACCCGGCGGAGGTTTTGCCATGTCCCTAATAGCCATTGGAGACTGAGCCGCGCACGGCTTTGCCGGAAACATTGGGCGTGGACGGGTGTGCAGCCCGCCCGCGCCCGTCCTTTTCAGCTGCGTGGGGCTATCCGCTGAAAAGGCTAAAAACCAGTAAAAGGCCGCCGGCCCACCGGGCGCAGTGGATGGGAATGCGGACAAATTAGTAAATTTGCAGGCAATCAAATCAAAGAAAGTACCGCTATGTCGAGTTTTGTTGCTGACAAGATTGTGATGGACGGCCTCACGTTCGACGACGTCCTCCTCATCCCAGACTATTCCGATGTGCTGCCCAAGGCAGTGGAGTTGAAAACGCGCTTCTCCCGCAACATTGGCCTTAACGTGCCATTCGTGACGGCGGCGATGGACACCGTTACGGAAGCCTCCATGGCCATAGCCATAGCCAGGGAGGGCGGCATAGGCGTGATACACAAGAACATGACCGTGGAGGAGCAGGCAAGGCAGGTGGCCATTGTGAAGCGCGCCGAAAACGGCATGATATACGACCCCGTTACCATACAGCGAGGCAGCACCGTGAGAGACGCGCTGGAGCTGATGAGGATATACCACATCGGCGGCATACCCGTGGTGGACGGAGACGGGCGGCTCGTGGGCATCGTAACTAACAGGGACTTGAGGTTTGAGAGGGACATGGACAAGTCGGTGGACAAGGTGATGACATCCGAGAACCTCGTTACCACACACCAAAAGGCCGACTTGGCAGCCGCCGCCCAGACCTTGCAGGAACACAAGATAGAGAAGCTGCCCGTGGTGGACGGTGAAAACCGCCTCGTGGGCCTCATAACATACAAGGACATAACAAAGGCCAAGGACAAGCCCATGGCTTGCAAGGACTCCAAGGGCCGCCTTAGGGTGGCCGCCGGCGTGGGGGTTACGGCGGACACGATGGAGAGGATGGCCGCCTTGGTGGAAGCCGGGGCCGATGCCATTGTCATAGACACCGCGCACGGCCACTCAAAGGCTGTCATAGAGAAGCTTGTGGAAGCAAAGGCGGCTTTCCCGGGCGTGGACATAGTGGTGGGCAACGTAGCCACCGGGCGCGCCGCCAAGATGCTTGTTGACAACGGGGCGGACGCTGTGAAGGTAGGCATAGGCCCCGGTTCCATCTGCACCACGCGTGTGGTGGCCGGTGTGGGCGTGCCGCAGCTAAGCGCGGTTTACGATGTGTACCAGGCGCTTGAAGGCACGGGAGTGCCGCTCATTGCCGACGGCGGGCTGCGCTATTCCGGGGATATAGTGAAGGCTATGGCTGCGGGCGGAAGTTGCGTGATGATAGGATCGCTCGTGGCCGGCACGGAGGAAAGCCCGGGAGACACCATAATATTCAACGGCAGGAAGTTCAAGAGCTACCGCGGCATGGGCTCCCTTGAAGCCATGGAGCAGAAGAACGGCTCCAAGGACCGCTATTTCCAGGGGGACACCAAGGATGCCAAGAAGCTCGTGCCAGAGGGGATAGCCGGGCGGGTGCCTTACAAGGGGACTGTGCAGGAGGTGATTTACCAGCTCGTGGGCGGACTGCGCTCGGGCATGGGCTACTGCGGTGCGCACGACATAGCCCAGCTGCACAAGGCCAAGTTTGTGCGCATCACAAACGCCGGTGTGCAGGAAAGCCATCCGCACGACATCACCATAACCAGCGAGGCTCCCAACTACTCGCGCCCTGAATAAACACGTAAAACCCCAACGACAGCAAATGGTAGCCAAGACACTGCTTGCAGCCCTGCTTATGGCCCCGGCGGCCGCAAACGCCCAGGACGACCCGATAGTGATGAAGGTGAACGGCATTCCGGTGCCGCGCTCTGAGTTTGAGTATTCTTACAACAAGAACAACACCGGCGAGGTGGCGGACCCGAAGGGCGTGGCGGAGTATGTCCCCATGTTCGTCAACTACAAGTTGAAGGTGGAAGCCGCCAAGAAGGCAGGTGTGGACACCACGGAGGCTTTCAAGAGGGAGTTCGCCATGTACCGCGACCAGCAGGTTAGGCCGTCTTTCATCACCGATGCCGACATAGAGGCCGAGGCCCTTAGGATTTACGAGGAGACAAGGCACAAGGTGGACTCAGCCGGCGGCATGGTGGACGTGTCGCACATAATGATGGTGCTGCCGCAGAGCGCCGGCAAGGAGGTGCAGGACAGGGCCAAGCAGAGGATTGACTCCATATATTCGGCCTTGGAAGCCGGCGCACCCTTCGCCGACCTTGCCACGCGGCTTTCCGAAGACAAGGCCACTGCGGTAAGGGGAGGGAAGATCGGTTGGATAACCAGTGGCCAGGCAATACCCGAGTTTGAAAACGCGGCCTACGCCCTTGCCGCAGGTGAATACTCCAAGCCAGTGCTGTCGCCCGCCGGCTACCATATAATAAAGGTGGATGGCCGCCAGGGCTTCTACCCGTACGACACGCTCCGGGCCGACATCCTGAAGTACATAGACCAAAGGGGGCTGCGCGAGGCCTTGATAACCGGCAAGATAGACTCCATAGCGAAAGCCGCGCCGCATGGCACCACCGCCGAGGACATCCTTGAAGCGAAGGCCGGAGAGCTGTCAGCCGGGGACATTGACTTGAAATACCTGATAAAGGAGTACCACGACGGCCTTATGCTCTACGAGGTGAACAACGCCAGGGTGTGGGACAAGGCCGCCAAGGACGAAGCCGGCTTGGAGGATTACTTCAAGGCCAACAAGAAGAAGTACAAGTGGGACACCCCCAGGTACAAGGGCATGGCCTACAAGGCAAAGGACAAGGCTGACATAAAGGCTGTGCGCAAGGCTGTGAAAGGCTTGCCTTTCCGGCAATGGAAGGAAAGGCTTGCCGCTTTCAACAACGACAGCATAAGGCGGATACGGGTGGATATGGGGCTCTTCAAGCAGGGAGACAATGCCATCGTAGACCGGGAGGTGTTTAAGAAGGATACCGCCGCCGCCGACAAGGGCTATCCGTACGAAGCCGTATACGGGAAGAAACTGAAAGCACCCAAAGAGATGGAGGATGTGCGCCAGCTCGTCATAGCCGACTACCAGGAACAATTGGAAAAGGAGTGGGTGGAAGAGCTGCGCAGGGAGTTCCCCGTGGAAATATACGATGAAGCCATAAAGACGGTAAACAACCACTGATATCGGATGAAAACCCACAGATACGCGGCTGTGGCCGCCATAGCCGCTGCGGCGTTGCAGGTGTCCACGGCCACTACTGGCCCGTCAAAAGACGGCAACGCAGAGGATACCATACCGGCAAGGAGTGTGATAGACGAGGTGATATGGGTGGTGGGTGACGAACCCATATTGAAGTCTGACGTGGAGGCCGCCCGCCTGCAAGCCGAGATGGAGGGTGTGAAATGGGGCGGAGACCCGGATTGCGTCATACCCGAGCGGCTCGCGGTGCAGAGGTTGTTCCTAAACCAGGCCGCGCTCGACTCAATAGAGGTGTCGGAAGCGGATGTGGCGGCAGGCGTGGACGCGCAGGTTAACCATTGGATACAGCTGAGCGGCTCCAAGGAAAAGTTGGAGGAGTACCGCGGGCAGAGCCTTTCCGAAATAAGGGCGCAACTGCAAGACGACTTCAGGAGCAACCAGCTCATAGGCCGCATGAAGGACAAGATAACCGAGAATGTGGCCGTAACGCCGGCAGAGGTGAGGCGGTATTTTGAGAAACTCCCGGCCGACAGTCTGCCGTTCGTACCCACGGAGGTGGAGGTTGAGATAATAACGCAGCAGCCGTCTCCCTCAACGGAGGAGGTGAACAGGGTTAAAGACCAGCTCAGGGAGTATACCGAGAGGGTCGTTTCGGGTGAAACCACTTTTTCAACCCTCGCCAGGCTCTACTCGGAAGACCCGGGATCGGCTCGCCAGGGAGGGGAGTTGGGCTTTGTGGGCAGGGGTACGTTGGACCCGGCATTTGCCGCTGTCGCTTTCAACCTTACAGACCCTAAGAAAATATCCAAGGTGGTGGAGACCGAGTTCGGTTTCCACATAATACAGCTTATAGAAAAACGCGGCGACAAGGTGAACGTGAGGCATATCCTGCTGAAACCGAAAGTGTCGGACGACCTGCTGTCGCAGGCCGCAGCAAGGCTTGATTCCGTGGCGGCGGACATACGTGCGGGCAAGTTCTCTTTTGAGGAAGGGGCCACGTTCATCTCCGACGACAAAGACACTCGCAACAACCATGGGCTGATGTCTTCGGCCAACAACGAGGAGGGGGTTCTCACATCCAAGTTCCGTATGAGGGACCTGCCCACAGAAGTTGCCCGCGAAGTGGAGAAAATGTCCCCCGGCGAAGTCTCAAACCCCTTTACCATGGTGAACTCGCGCGGCAAGGCGGTGAGTGCCATAATAAAGCTCGTGAGCCGCACGGAGGGGCATAAGGCGGACATATCCAAAGACTTCCAGGTGATGAAGAAGGTGGTGGTGGCCAAGGAAAAGGAAAAGGCCGTGCACGACTGGGTGGTGGAGAAGATAAAGCACACCTACGTGAAAATGGCAGACCGCTACAAGGGTTGCAACTTTGAATACCAGGGCTGGGTGAAATGAGAAAGCCTGCCGGTGTCCCTTGCCTTAGGGGTGTGCTGTTGGCTGCGGCGCTGTGTTCGGCAGTGTGCGTGGCTGCCGTTGTGGATAGAAAAGGCGGAGCGTCAAAGAAACAGGTGGACGAGAAGGTCTACCTACTGCACGCAGACGAGCTGAAGTACGACATGTACGGCGCAAATCCGCAGGCGCAGATAGCAAAGGGGAATGTGAGGTTCATGCACAAGGGGGCTAAGCTGGATTGCGACAGCGCCTACTTCTACGAACTAAGCAATTCGGTCAAGGCTTTCGGCAGGGTGAAGTTCAGGCAGGGCGACACCCTTTCGCTCAACTGCGACAGGGCATCTTATGACGGCCGTGAGGAGATGTTGGAGTCGCGTGGCAATGTGGTGCTGAAACATAGGCGTCAGACTCTGTATGCCGACAGCCTTAACTACGACAGGCGCTATCGCAACGCATATTTCTTTGAGGGGGGGAAGCTCGTGGACGGCAACGATCGGTTGGTGTCTGACTGGGGAGAGTACAACACGGAGACAAGGCAGGCGGTGTTTTATTACGATGTGAACATGAGCAACGGTAAAAGGTTCATTACCACCGATACGCTCTACTATGACACGGCAAAGTCAACCGCTCACATCAAGGGCCCGTCTCGGATAACCTCGCAAGGCAGCGTGATAGAGACCACGGACGGATATTTTGACACGAGGACGGACAAGGCCGAGCTGTATTCACGCTCCACCGTGGTGGACGGGGCGAAGACAATAACCGGGGATTCGCTAACGCACGACGACAAGACAGGGGTGAGCGAGGGCTACGGCAACGTGGTGTACATAGACATGCAGAACAAGAGCGAACTGGACTGCGGCCGCTTTACCTACAATGAAAAGACCGGTGAGGGCTACGCCACGAAAAAGGCCTTGGTGAAAGACTATTCCCAGGGCGACACCTTGTATATGCACGGAGATTCCATAAAACTTTATTCGTACCACTTGGATACGGACTCGGCATACCGCACCGTGCACTGCTTCAACCACGTGAGGGCTTACAGGGACGATTTCCAAGCGGTGTGCGACTCTCTCGTCTTCGTTTCTTCAGACTCGTGCATCACAATGTACCAAGACCCGATAATGTGGAATGAAAACAGGCAGTTGCTCGGCGAGGTGGTAAAGGTGTACCTCAACGACTCCACCATAAGGCTGGCGCACATAATAGGGCAGGCTCTGTCGGTGGAGGATGTGGACGGCAAGGGGCATTACAACCAGGTGTCTTCTTCCGAAATGGAAGCGTACTTTGAGGGCGGGGCCGTGAGAAAGGCCGTATCCATAGGCAATGTCGTGTCTGCATACTATCCCATAGACGGAAAGGATTCCACAATGATCGGGTTGAACCGTACGGAGTCTGACACTATGAAAATGTACCTCTCGCCTGCGAGGAAGATGGAGAGGATTTGGATGCCCAAGGCAGAGGGCACGCTTTACCCTATGACCCAGATTCCGCCGGGGAAGATGAAGTTGGATCAGTTTGCCTGGTTTGAAGACATAAGGCCGAAAGACAAGGACGATGTGTTCGTGTGGCGCGGCAAGGGAGACGATGCCAAGTTGCGTATTGTGGAACGCCAGGCGGCTCCGTTGCAGCACTTGGGCCGGGAAGAAGGCGGGGAAACGGAAACCGGACGCTTATGAATATGTTTTCCACGAGGAAGCCGCGCCGGTTCAGCCATACATACGTCTACGCCGATGATAGGGCCGACCGGATAAGGGACTTGGAACGCATGGCCGGAGAATGTGGTAGCGCAGTGGATGGGACACAATCCGCTGTGGGGAAACCGGAGTTCCGAAGCCAAGCCAAGCCGCATGGGGCTGTGGGAGCGTCAGGCGTGGCGGTGATGGCGTATGCTGCCGCTGCGGTGTTGCTGTGCGGCCTTTGCTACCTTTTGTGGCGCTATTCCGGGGCTTAGCCACACATTATATATAAGAGACACCTATGAGCGATGTGATACAGTTGCTGCCAGACTCCGTTGCCAACCAGATAGCTGCGGGGGAGGTTATACAGCGTCCGGCGAGCGTGGTGAAAGAGCTTGTGGAGAATGCGGTGGATGCCGGGGCCACCGACATACAATTGTTGGTAACAGACGCCGGGCGGACATCCATACAAGTGGTGGACAACGGTAAGGGCATGTCTGATACGGATGCAAGGTTGGCCTTTGAGCGCCACGCCACATCCAAGATAAGAAAGGCGGACGACCTTTTCACCCTGCAAACGATGGGGTTCAGGGGAGAGGCGCTGCCGTCTATCGCAGCCGTGGCTCAGGTGGAACTTAAGACAAGGGCCGAGGGTGAAGACGTTGGGACTCACTTGTCGATAGCCGCGTCAAGGTTCGGTGGGCAAGAGCCGTGCGCATGCCCACGAGGTAGCAATTTCACGGTGTCAAACCTTTTCTACAACGTGCCGGCAAGGAGGAAATTCCTCAAGTCCAACTCCACGGAACTCTCAAACATAATGTCGGCCTTTGAGAGGATAGTCTTAGTGAACCCGGGCATATCGTTTTCGCTGCACAGCAACGGATCCGAGATGGTGTCGTTAAAGCGAGGCAGCCTAAGGCAGCGCATAACGGACGTTTTCGGGAAAAGGCTAAACCAGGATTTGCTGCCGCTGAACGTGGAGACCACCATGTGCCGCATTTACGGCTTTGTGGGCAAGCCCGAGTCTGCTAAGAAAAAGGGGGCTAAGCAGTTTTTTTTCGCCAACGGCAGGTACATGAAGCACCCTTATTTCCACAAGGCTGTGGCGAACGCCATGGAGAGGTTGGTGCCGGCAGGGGAGCAGGTGCCATACTTCATATACTTTGAACTCCCGCCAGAAGACATAGATGTAAACATACACCCGACAAAGACCGAGATAAAGTTTGAAAACGAACAGCCCATATGGCAAATCCTAGCGGCGGCGGTGAAAGACGCGGTGGGACTTTACAACGAGATACCAACCATAGACTTTGACACGGAAGGCAGGCCTGATATCCCGGCTTTCTCCCCGAGTGCCGGTGCTGCGTGGCGTGAACCCTCGGTGGACTTCAATCCGAGATACAACCCATTTACCGAAAGCGGTGGACACGAAGGCGCGCCGGAAGACTGGCAAGAGCTTTTCGCTTCTGTTGCGAAGAAGAGGGAGGCCGCGACAGAGCCGTTGTTTGAAGAGTGTGACGAAGCTGCCGATGGCGGTCGTGAGAGCCAGGGCCTTTTCCAATATAAGGGCAGTTACATAATGGCTTCTGTCAAGTCAGGCCTTATGATTATAGACCAGAACAGGGCGCACACCAGGGTGCTCTACGATGGCTATGTGGCGCAAATGGAAAGAAGCCGTGTTGGAAGCCAGAAACTCCTTTTCCCAGAAGTTGTGCAGTTCACGCCCGGAGACGATGCCGTGATGGGGGAGATTGCCGCCGATGCCGCCCGTCTCGGGTTTGAGACCACCCCTCTCGGAGGTGGGAGCTACTCCATTT
>R20__coassemble_1497_pt1 | contig 12633 bp, 20 predicted proteins | sample R20__metabat2_low_PE_033 | metagenome-assembled genome bin R20
CAACAACACCATCGTGGGGGACGAGGGCAGGCAGTCTACCCGCAGCGGCATATATGCCGGGGGGGACATCGTCAGGGGCGGGGCCACCGTGATACTCGCCATGGGCGACGGCCGCCGCGCAGCCGACAATATGGACCGCCGGATAAGGGAGGTGGCCCATGCTTGACACCAACGGGATCCTGGCCAAACTTGACGGACTCGTTAGCCGCTTTGAGGAAGTGTCCACGCTGATAACGGACCCTGCCGTGATTGCGGACCAGGGCCGCTTTGTAAAGCTCTCCAAGGAATACAAGGACTTGGGGGATATCATGGACGCAAGGCGCAGGTATGTTGCTTGTCTCCAAATGATAAGGGAGGCCAAGGACATAATGGCCAACGAGAGCGACCCTGACATGAGGGATATGGCACGGGAGGAACTGGCCGCCGCCGAAGCCGAACAGCCTCGCTTGGAGGAGGAAATAAAGGTTGCCTTGGTGCCGAAAGACCCCGAGGATGCCAAGGACGTGCAGATGGAGATAAGGGCCGGTACGGGCGGCGACGAGGCTGCGCTATTCGCCGGAGACCTCTTTGCCATGTACAAGCGCTACTGCGAGGGCAAGGGCTGGAAGGTGGCCGTAACGAGCGAGAGCGAGGGGGCCGTTGGGGGCTTCAAGGAGATAGACTTCGCGGTGAGCGGGGCCGATGTCTACGGCACACTGAAATACGAGTCGGGGGTGCACCGCGTGCAGCGCGTGCCGGCCACGGAGACGCAGGGACGCATGCACACCTCGGCGGCCACGGTGGCGGTGCTGCCAGAAGCTGACAAATTCGAGGTGAACATAAACGAGGGCGACATCAAGTGGGACACCTTCCGCAGCTCCGGGGCTGGCGGGCAGAACGTCAACAAGGTGGAATCGGGCGTAAGGCTGCGCTACCCGTGGAAGAATCCCAATACGGGGGAGGTGGAGGAGATTCTCATAGAGTGTACCGAGACGCGCGACCAACCAAAGAACAAGGAACGAGCCCTCTCCCGCCTGCGCACTTTCATATACGACCGCGAACACCAAAAGTACGTGGACGACATAGCCTCGCGCCGCAAGTCGCTCGTGTCCACCGGCGACCGCTCGGCCAAGATACGCACTTACAACTTCCCCCAGGGGCGTGTTACTGACCACCGGATAGGTTTCACCACCCACGATTTGCAGGGCTTCCTCTCCGGCGGAATACAGCCTATGATAGATGCTCTCACCGTGGCGGAAAACGCCGAGAGGATGAAGGAGACGGAGTTGTAGCAAAAAGTTCGGCAACGCAGTTTCGGCCTTTGGCAGCCGTACCTACCGCAGGGTAGGGGCTGCCAAAGGCCGTTTTTTACATGCGCCAGGCCTGTGCCATATTCCTTTTGTAGACCTGTTTCCCATTGTTTGCTTGAAGCTATAACTAATAGCTTCGTAAATATTTATTACTACATTTCAAAGCCGCCATTAAAACACCCTCTTTAATAGATTAAAAGTGCCACTTTTAATCCTCAAAAGTGCCACTTTTAATCCATTAAATGGGCTGTTTTTACATGGAAAAACGGCACTTTTGCAAACCGTTGGTTATCAGTTTGTTACAAGGGCGAAAAAAACTGCCCTCTAAGGTATGGGCGGAAATGGTGTGGGAAAATATTATGACAATTTTCGTGGCAGCCAGGCGGTTGGATACGGAGTTACATGCGTGGTTGCATTGGTTGAGGCAAGGAGTAAAAGGAAACGGGCGCATCCACTATGGGGATGCGCCCGTTTTTGTGAGCGTTTAGACGGCCGCCTTACAGCTGGGCTATCTTGTTGTCAGAGCCGAGCACGTTGGTTATCTTGTGCTTGTACAGTTCAGTCATAAGGTCGCGTGCCGGGCCGCAGTACTTGCGCGGGTCAAACTCGCCGGGCTTCTCGGTGAACACCTTGCGCACAGCGGCGGTGAAGGCCAGGCGGGAGTCTGAGTCAATGTTGATCTTGCAGACTGCGCTCGCGGCAGCCTTGCGCAGTTCGTCCTCGGGTATGCCGATGGCGTTGGGCAGCTTGCCGCCGTTCTGGTTTATGATGTCCACGTATTCCTGCGGTACGGAAGAAGAGCCGTGCAGCACAATGGGGAAACCGGGGAGCTTCTCCATCACTGCGTCGAGAACGTCGAATGCGAGCGGCGGGGGCACTAAGCGGCCCGTCTTGGGGTCTATGGTGCACTGCTCGGGGGTGAACTTGTAGGCCCCGTGGCTCGTGCCTATGGATATGGCCAGTGAGTCCACGCCCGTCTTGGTGGTGAAGTCTATCACCTCCTCGGGCTGTGTGTAGTGGCTCTCGGCGTGGGACACCTCGTCTTCGACGCCGGCCAGCACACCGAGCTCGCCCTCCACGGTAACGTCGTACTTGTGGGCGTAGTCCACCACTTTCTTTGTCAGCTCCACATTTTCCTCGTAGGGCAGGGCGGAGCCGTCTATCATCACGGAGGAAAAGCCGTATTCTATGCAGCTCTTGCACACCTCGAAGCTATCGCCGTGGTCCAGGTGCAGGGCTATCTCGGGGTGTTCGCAGCCCAGTTCCTTGGCGTATTCCACAGCCCCCTGGGCCATGTAGCGCAGCAGGGTTTCGTTGGCGTAGCTGCGGGCGCCCTTGGACACCTGCAGTATCACCGGCGACTTCAGCTCCGAGCTGGCCTTGATGATGGCCTGCAGCTGTTCCATGTTGTTGAAGTTGAAGGCCGGGATGGCGTATCCGCCGCTGATTGCCCTCTTGAACATGTCTCTCGTGTTGACGAGACCTAACGATTTGTACTCTACCATTTCCTTAAAAAAATTATACGGTTCTACGTCTTTACGCACCTTCCCCCTAAGGATACCGCAAAGATAGTGAAAAACCAACAAACCGCCCCGCAAAGGCAAAAAGGGGAGGGGGAAAAAAGGACGGAAATAATGAAAGAAGAGAGCAGCGGGGCCGAAGCCCTGCACATAACGGAGGCACTGCACACGATAGCCGTGGCGGAGGAACACCGGGCGGAGATTAACCTCAAAGCCTACAAGGGCAACGGCGAGGTGGTAACGTACGAGGGGTGGGTGGTAATGCACGACTATTGGCGCAAGGGATACATGAGACTACGCAACCCGAGAAACGGACAGGTAAGGCTCGTGCCGCAGATATTCATAACCGAGCTTAACGGCAAACGAATATACCTCTGAGGGCAAACATCACAACCAAACGATAACAAACCAAACACACAAAGCTATGAAGACAAAGGGACAATACGAGGTAGGCGGCAAGGCTTACGCAGTGGCAGGTATGGGGCAAGGGCTATACGCCGAGGCCGTAACGGTGAAAACGCGCACGGAGATGAACGACGGACGCGTCCGTTACACAATAGTTAACGCGGAGGGAATAGAGGGGCAGATCCGGGCGGAGCAGTTGTTTGATACTGCATCGGAGGCAGAGGAAGCCGCACGATGGGCAAAGGAGGAAGGGCATGTGTGCCTTGATGAAGAGACGCGTGCAGAGTTTGACGCGGCAAACGCAATAGGCAACGGCGGATTTTGCGTGGTATTCGATGAGAAAGAAGACCGCCACGTGGTGATGAGCAGCAAGGACGCGCCGAGGGACAGCCGCACACTTTGGGTAATGCAGAGGAAAACAGGCCGCGCGGCATTCGTGGTATTCAACACGCGCGAGGAAGCCGAAAAGGCATGCAAGATTGTGGAGAAAGGAGAGGAGGATGCAGCATGGGCTTCTTGCTATTGATGATGTTCGCGGGGGTGTTCGGGCCGCCTTTCGTAAAGGCATGGCGCGAGGGTTACTTCGATGATTTGGAGGAATGAGATTCAGGTGTTAGATAGGAGAAAGGCGCGGGCGGGTTTAGTGTAAACCAAAGGGGCGGAAAGGAACGCCCGGGTTATATAATGTGTTTGGCCCGACCCACGCCGAGTATCCGCAAAAGGACAAAGGACAATGGAACGACTGGTTATAATAGACAACGGGCACGGAGCGGAAACACCGGGCAAGTGCAGCCCGGACGGCACGGTAAAAGAGTGGGAAATAAACCGCAAGATAGCGGACAAAGTGGCGGCCTTATTGGAAGCCGGGGGGCTGAGGGCGGCGCTGTTGGTGCCGGGCATAGGGGATACGCCGCTGAACCAGAGGGTGCGCGAGGCCAACGCGCTTGCAAGGCAGCACGGAGGGAGCGCGGGCGCGTTGCTGGTTTCGGTACACTGCAACGCGGCAGGGGCTGACGGAAAGTGGCACAAGGCCGCAGGGTTTTCCACATTCGTGGCAGCGAACGCGAGCCAAAAAAGCAAGGAATTAGCCGCCGACATGACCACGGCGGTGCAGCGCAGGGGCTACAAGGTAAGGCGGCCAACGCCAGGGCAGGGTTACTGGGTGCAGAATTTGGCGATATGCAGGGATACGGTTTGCCCGGCGGTGTTGGCGGAGTGCTTCTTTATGGATAACAAGGCGGACGCGGAGCGGCTGAAATCCGAGAGAGTAAGGACGGAAATAGCGGAAGCGATGGCCGAAGCGATAGCGAAACACGCAAGGGTATGAGTACGGAGGCGCAAAAAGGCAGCACGGCAAGTCCTACATTAGGGCAAAAAAGGCTCTACCAGCGGATACTCATCCGCAACAAGTATCCCTACCCCGATAAGGTGACCGTAAGGACTGACCCGCAACGCGCAGTGGAGACGTTGCAAAAAATAGTGGGCTACCACTTCCAAAAGGCGCAGGAAGCAGCCGCCGAGATAGGATTGTTGGCCGAGGGAGAACACCCCTGGCAGCAAGAAGAATAATGAAACAAGGCAAGGCGCGGGGGGCAGCCCCATCCAACACGATTTAACCCGGTGCAAAAGGAGCATCGCGTTTGGTTTTTGCAAGCAGGGGACGAACCCACGCCGCCTTTCAAACAAGGAAACAATGACCGCAGCGATAGCAATATTCACACTGATAGCCGCAATAGGCAGCGCATTGGATACCGACACAGGGCGAATGTGGGTGGGGATAGCAAAACAGAAACTAAAAACAAAGGAAAGATGGAACAGGGTGAAACGCTGGTTTTAAAGCCCTACACAATAAAACCGAGGAAGACGCAAGGCACGACGCGGTGGGAGGATTACGAAGCGTTTGTGGGCAAATTCGAGACGGCACGCACTACCGACGATTGCCAAACGCCGGCGGAGGTTTACGGCGTGGTGGCTGAATATGCAAAGGCCGAATGTCCACGGATAGGCGCGGCCAAGCGGATACTTAGGCCGTTTTGGCCGGGAGCGGATTACACTTCGCTAATATATGAAGAGGGCGACGCGGTGGTGGACAATCCGCCTTTCTCAATACTGACCCAAATAGTAAGGTTTTACAGCGGGAGGGACATCCCCTTTTTCCTATTTGCGCAGGGGCTGACGCTTTTCAGCGTTGCGGCCGGCGAAGCGCAATACGTTTGCACAAACGCTAGTATCACCTACGAAAACGGCGCGAAGGTCCTAACGTCGTTTGTAACGAACGCGCTACCGGGAGGGGTGAAGATACGCACGGCCCCGGGGCTGAAAAGGCGCATAGAGGCGGCACACAGGGTGAAGGCGAAGTTTCAGGCACCGAAGTACATTTACACGGCAGGGACTTTCACACTGCAAGATATAAGGAGGATGGAAGCGGCCGACGCGGTGGTGGACATAACCCGGGCGGAGTTCGTTCGCGGTTTGGATTCGCAAAAAAAGGTGGGCAAGGCTATATACGGGGGCGGTTTCCTTATAGCCGAGAGCGAGGTGCGGAAAATGGCCGAGGCCGAACGGCGAGCAAAGGGGGCAAGGGCGGCCGCGCCCGATTACGAACCTGAGCCGCCGCCGATAGAATGGGAGCTGTCTGAAAGGGAGCGCGCAATTATTAACCGGTTAGGGGAATGAACAAAACAAGGGGCCGCGCCCGGCGGGGTAGCCTACCAACCAACTTAAAAACGAAAGGTTGTTTCCAATCCAGGGACGAACGCCGGGCAACCCCTTTCTTATGCAGATGAAAAACATATGGCAACGATAGAGGAACGTATAAGGGAACTCGGCGCGAAGCTGCTCACACGCAGCGAAGCCGCCGCCGCCGCCGGGATAGGCGGCACGGAGGAGGAGGATGTGCTGAACACGCCCGGGAGCGAACTCGACCGCGCTTACAGGCAAGGGGTGGCCGAGACGATAAAGGAGACAAAGGAGCGGCTAATAGAAGCCGCGTCGATGGGCAACCCGGTGGCAACCGACCAACTGCTACGCATGGCAAACAGCTTACTGACATAACACACAAACAAAAGGCAAACAACAATGGAGTACGAGGTGATGAAAAAGGCGAGGGAACTGCACGCCGGCGAGCAATACCCGGAGCCGATGACAATAACAAAGGCCGCGCAATTAGTAAGGGCCTACAACAGCAATAGGAAAGTAAGCAGGGCGGAAAGGCCCGACAAGAAGTGGCAGGTTTTGCGCCTGGCTTTCAAGCCCGACATTAAGACCGGCAAAGCCACGGTGCACTGCCTCGGCTCGGGGGACTACCTATACGGATAGGCGCGAAAGGAAAGGCCGCGCGGCAAGTTTGGTGATTAACTTAGAGGGCCGTAAAAGGAACGGCCATCTTATGTGGTTTGGTTTGGCCGCGCGGCCTTACACTCCACACCACAAAGGGAAACGATAAAAAACATGATACAGAGGATAACGGTAAGCGGGCGCAACTGGGGCGAGGTGATAACGCTACCCTGCGTAACCGCTTTGATAAAAGGCAGCGCGGGCATAGCCGCCGAGGTAACCACGGCAGGGGGCACGGCGATAGTGTGCCACAGGGGCGCGGTGTTGGAAAGCACGGACGGATTCAAAACGGCTGCGGTATGTTTGACGCGGTAGGGTACTTTACAGCCGTGGCGCAACAGAACAAGGCGCTTAGGCAAGGCGGATTCCTGATAGGCCGCACCGCCGGGGCAGAGGGCATAAACGACATCGTGGCAAATTGGAAAGCAAACAACAACTTTTTCCTGATAGACGACACCACGGCACAGGCGACCTACTCAAAGGGCGTCACCTACTTCCGGCGGAGCGTGTACACTTGCTACATACTGATGGGCTACCGCTTTGACGACGCACAGGAAAGGGAGGGAAGGCTGAAAGAGTGCCGCGCCATTTTCCAACAGATACACAGCCGCATGATAAAGGACAAAAGGGAGCGCGCCCACGGCGAGGATTTGGAATGGCTGAACGTGCAGAACGTATTCTCGTCGGAGTTCCCGGCCTACTCTTTCCAAGGCCAAACGGGGCTGTACTTTATCGTGGAGAATGAAGAACCCACCGACCTGACCTACAACCCGGCGGCATGGCAATAAAAGAAGCGAAAGACCTCCGCAAATACGACAGCGCATGGGCCGACCTGATGGTGGAGATTTGGCGCGAGCAGATAGCCAAGCTCGGCATTACCGACACAGGCGCGGTGGCGCGTGAGATACAAACCGCCAAAACAATAACGGAGGAGGCCACAATGATAAGGCACCGAATGCTGCAATACGGCGTTTACGCCGCGCAGGGCGTGGGCAAGGGATTCAAGGGCAACCCGGGCGACCTCCCCTTTATGAGCGCCGGCTACCGAGCCGCAAACGGATACGGACGCAAGCAGGTGGGATACCAAGCCGCAAAGGGGCGCATGAACAGCCCCAAATTCGAGCGCAAGAAGATAACGCGCGGCAAGAACGCCGGCAAGGATACAGCCCTGACCAGCGGCAACCCGAGGGTGAAACGCGACTGGATTTTTAAGAAGTACTACTATTCCGTGCATAGGATGGCAAGGACGCACGCAATGTACCAAGCCTCCGAATTTGCCGGTATCATAGTGAAGACGCTGAAAGAGGATGTGGAAGCAGCCCTGCAAAGCGGCATCAACTCAATTTAAGAAACAGATGAAGACCCCGATAACACTGCAAGTGCGCAAGCTGATACACGAGGGAGTTAGGCGCGGCCTAAGCTTTGAACAGACCGCACGGCTTGCCGGCGTGGCAAAAAGCACCGTGGGCAGGGAAATAAAAGCCGCCGGGGGGCGCGACCTTTACGATCCCGAAAAGGCGCAACGAAGGGCCGACCGCACACCCAGCCAAAAGATAAGCGACGCCAAGGCCGAGCGGAGACGGCGCGAAAAACTGGAGGAGGCCAGCCGGCAAATAATGGCCTTAGCCGAGAAATTAGCCAAGGCACAGGCGCAAGGGTAACGTGGGGGCGGATGGTATGCAGATAGTAGAGTACGTAAGGTTCAACACCCTGCTCACACAATGGCTACGCCACAATTACGGCTACCCGGTAAGGTTTCCACGGCGCAGCGTTGAGAACATGGTAATACGGCGCTACCTGCAACGCCAGCCCACACCGGTGCCGAGAAAAGCCGCCGAGGGGGAAACACCCGTGTGCCTACCCGACAGCAAGGCCAAGCCGGTAGGCTATTGGAACTACTTAGGCCCCGTAGGCCGCGCCGAGCTTGTAAGGACGGCGGAAGAAACGATGCTGCGCCAGCTTTGGCAGATGTTTTATTCATACCAAAAGCAAGGCCGCACACTGCAAGAGGCCGCCTACCTTTGGTGCGCCGCCAACGGCATAAGCGAAGACCACGACCGCGCCGCCGTAATGCGGTACCAGCGCCTACGAGACGAATACCTCCGCGCAGGGGTAGACCTCCGCCAGCGCACGCGCAACCGCACCGAAACGTGGTAAACACACAAACACAAACAAACACATTCCACATGGGGACAATCAACACCAAAACCCACGATTACATAACAGCCGTTGAGGATATGATAACCAACAAATGGCTGCCAAAGGACACCCGCATAACCGAAGCCGCGCCCGACCACTGCACCGCTTACAGCCAAAGCAAAAAAAGGTGGTACTATTGGAACAGTTGCGGACGCGGCTACCAAGCCAGCACCGACGCACCCGCGCGGATGGTGGCCGTAAGGGGTGAAGACGGCACAACGGAGGTCAGGAGCGGATGGGCTTTCAAAGAAGAACCGCTGCTCTGCTTTTCTATTCTTGCGGGGCTATGATAACCGCCGCACAGATATTCGCAGCCACCGAGCAGGGGCTGCGGATAATAACCGACCTATACCCGCAGGCCGCCGACTGCATAGGCACGAAAAAACACTTCCGCATAAGGGACGAACGCACACCCAGCGCGAGCCTTTGCCGCCGCGAGAGCCAAAGCCAAGGCCCGCTGTGGTACGTTACCGATTTCGGAGGCGAGGGGCGCGGCATGAACGGCATAGACCTCTACATGAAGCACCACGGCATGGACCGCAGCCGCTTCGCCGAGGCCATCCTGAGACTTGCAGCGACATACGGCGTAACGGATGAGATAAACCCTAACGTTAACCGCCCGGCCATATCCACACGCCCGGCAAAGCCCGATGAAGAAGACGGCAAGAGGTACTTTGAATTGTCGCAGGATTTTACCGAAGCGCAACTTCGGATATTGGGGCCAAGGGTAAAGGCCGACCACGCAAAGGAATTAGGGTGGCACGTGGTGAAGTGGGTGGCATATGTAAAGGAGCGGAAAACCACGATTAAGGAAAGCACCGAAACCTACCCCATTTTTGCACGCAAGTGCCAAAAGGACGCGGACAACCATTTTTTCAAGTTTTACGAACCGCTGAATTTCGACAAGGCGTTCCGTTTCTCATACTACCCAGCCGGGGCCAAACCGAAAGAGTACACAAACGGCCTTTACGAACTGCAACGCCTATACGCCGCCTACAACAGCGCAGGGGAAGCCGACGCGGCAGAAAGCGGCAAACCCTACAAGGAGAAAAAACTGCCCGAGGCGTTCATTTGCAGCGGTGAGCGCGACGCGCTATGCTGCAAGGCAACAGGCCGCCCGCCCATATGGTTCAATTCGGAAACACACACGCCCGATGCCGCCGAGATAGCCGAGCTGATGAAGTACGTGGAGGTGCTTTACAACGTGCCTGACTTAGATGAGACAGGCCGCCGAAAAGGCCGCGAACTCGCACTGCTCCACACCGACATACACACAATTTGGCTGCCCGAATGGCTGCAAACCTACAAGGACAACAGGGGTAAGCCGCGAAAGGATCTGCGCGACTGGCAAGAACTAAGGCCGAGCAACAAGGACTTCAACAATCTGCAAACAGCAGCCCTGCCGGCCAAGTTTTGGCGCAGGGTGCAAAAAAAGGACGGGCGCGATTTTTACGAAATAGATACGCTTTGCCTCCATTATTTCCTCGCCCTGAACGGCTTTGCCGTACTCAAAGACGAAGACATAAAGGAGACGCAGTTTATCCGCACCGAGGGAAACCGCGTGCGCCGCGTAACCGTAAAGGATATTAAAGAGTTCGTGCGCACATGGCTGCAAGAACGCTACCAGCCGCGCGATGTGATAAACCTCGTGCTTAACACCACGAAGCTGCAAGCCGCCTCCTTGGAGGCAATAGAACAGGCCGCGCCCGATTTCACCAGCCACACCGAAACAAGCCAAACGTTTTATTTCGAAAACGCAACAGCCGAGGTTACCGCCGAGGGCATAAAGGAATACCCGGCAGGGCAAGGCCGGGCCGGGCGGTATGTATGGGAAGACTGCATTATCAAACACCGATACCGCCAGCACGCGCCTTTCTTTACAGCGGAGGAAACCGGGCCGGGCAGGTATGCTATCAAGATAAACAGCACCGCAAGCCCATTCCTTTGCTACCTCATAAACAGCAGCCGCCTCTACTGGCGCAAAGAGATAGAAGACGCGCACCCCACCGGGGAAGAAGCCGAAGCCTACCGCGCCGCGCATCTTTTCGACATAGCCGGCAAAGGCCTGACCGAGGGCGAAAAGGCTGAGCAGATGCAAGCTTTGGCCAACAAGATATTCGTGGCCGGCTATATGCTGCACCGCCACAAAAGCCCCAGCCGCGCATGGGCGCCTATGGCTATGGACTACAAGATAGGGGAGGAGAACGAGAGCAACGGACGCAGCGGCAAAAGCTTCTTTTTCAAGGTTATCTCGCTACTGATACGGAGCGTGAAACTATCCGGGCGCAACCCACGCCTGATGGAAAACCCACACGTATACGATCAGGTTACAAGGCACACGGATATGTTGCTAATTGATGATTGCGACCGCAACACCGCAACAGGGCAATTCTACGACAACATTACCGGGGACATGGTAGTAAACCCGAAGAACAACAAGTCGTATACGATACCTTTTGAGGAAAGCCCGAAGTTTGCCTTCACCACCAACTTCGTGCCGTATGAGTTCGACCCGTCAAGCTCCGCGCGACTACTGTACATGCTCTAATCCGACTACTACCACCAGCAGACCGAAACCAACGACTACCGCGACACACGGAGCATCCGCGACGATTTCGGGGGCGACCTCTACACACAAACCTACCCCGACGAAATGTGGGAGGCCGACATGGCTTTCCTTATGCAGTGCGTGCAGTTTTACTTGCAAGCAGCCGCAAAAGGGGAAAAGCCGCAGCCGCCTATGCACAATATCCTGCAACGCCGCGCCAAGGCCGACATGGGCGCGAACTTTGAGGATTGGGCCAACGGCTACTTCGCGCCGACCGGCGGCAACCTCAACACAATGTGCGACCGCGAACAGGCCTTTGACGATTACCGCCGGCAAAGCGGAATAGGCAAGATTACAATGCAGGGGTTCACGCGCAAACTCAAAGCCTTTGCCGAGCTTTGCCCGTGGGTGGCCGAGCTTAACCCGCCCGAATTGAGGAACGCCGCCGGGCGCATACAAAAGTCATGGAACGAGGGCGGGCGGAAGATAACCCGCGATTTTATCTATCTAAAAGCCGCGCCCGGAATAGATACCGCCCCGCCGGAAGAAGACGACATGCCTTTCTAAGCGGAAAGGCGCAAACAAGGGTGCGGCACGAAAGCCGCACCCCCTTTTTTTATGCAGCAGCCACAAACCAAAAAACGGCGGAAAGTTTGGAACGCAACCCGGCAACACATAACTTTGCACCACAGGCCGACAATGAAAAGCTACAAGGTAAGGGAGATTATAGCAATGCTCAACAAGGACGGATGGGTGCTCAAAGCCACAAAGGGGGACCATAGGCAATACACACACGGCACGCGCCCGGGCAAGGTTACCATTTCCGGCCGCATGGCGGACAACATTCCGCAGGGCCTACTTAATTCCATATTCAAGCAAGCCGGCTGGAAGTAAGGCCGGGGAAAGGAGAAAAACGGATGCACCTTTTGGACATTAGCGTAACATACCAAGGCGGGAACTTCGCAGCCGCGACGGGCCGGGGTTTCCCGGGCGCGGTGGTGGCGACGGGGCAGACATGGGCCGAACTGCAAATGCGCACGGCACAGGCCGTGGCTTTCCATTTGGAGTGTTTGGAGCCGGGCGAACGCCCTGAATGGGCAAAGGCCGGGGGCTACTGTTTTAGGTACGGCCCCGATTACAACGCCCTGATCCGTATAGCCCAAGAAACCGCGCCCGGCGCAGCCGTGGCAAGGAGGGCCGCGCCGCGCAGCCGCAAAAGAGCCGCCGCACGCCTTTGACACAGCGGCAACGGGGCCGTCCGTCCCGGGAGTTTCCTTAACAGCCGCCCGGGCGGCACGCCAACCAAGGCGTGCCGCCTTTTTTTATCTGCACCACG
>R20__coassemble_1712_pt1 | contig 11226 bp, 6 predicted proteins | sample R20__metabat2_low_PE_033 | metagenome-assembled genome bin R20
GTTGCCATGCCGTGTAAACATTGCGTTGGCACATACTTTTGCCCTTTCAGGGCGTGGGGCCTGAAACACACAATACCACGATATGTGTAAAACATCCTCCGCGCTGTAGAGACGGGGCTTGCCCCGTCTTCCAACAAATATGTTCGCAAAAAGTGTAAGACGCGGCAAGCCGCGTCTCTACAGCACCATTGCGTGATTGCCGCACCATCGCTTCCACGTCATGCCCGGCGCCGGCGGAACATCTCCGTGCGCGGGATTCTTCGGTCGCTTCGCTCCCTCTGAATGGCGTGCGGCTGTGAATAAGAATATGGGGCAAGTCCCGCTTCCACGGCATCTTTGTTGCAAACCCACACATACAATGCTTCCACGCAACGCAACACCGGCGTAGGCGGCACGGCATACCCCCGTAAAACAGCGGCCCCGTGCAACCAGGATGGCTGCACGGGGCCTGTCTTTTCGGCAAAATCCGCCGGTGTGGCTTACTTCACCTCCTCGAAGTCGGCCTCCTGTATGTCGTCTTCGGGCTTGGGGCCTTGCTGCTGCGCCCCTTGCTGTGAGCCTGCTCCGGGCTGCGCGCCTTGGTACATCTGCGCGCTGGCGGCCTGCATCACCGTGTTGAGGCCCGCGATGGCCGCGTCTATTGCCGCCACGTCTGCGGCCTTGTGTGCGTCCTTGAGCTGTTGCAGGGCCTGCTCAACGCCCGGCTTCTGGTCGGCGGGCAGCTTGTCGCCGTTGTCCTTGAGGAAGTTCTCGGTGGTGAAGATCATGGAGTCGGCCTGGTTGAGCTTGTCCACTTTCTCCCGCTCGGCCTTGTCGGCTGCGGCGTTCTTTTCGGCTTCGGCCTTCATGCGGTCTATCTCCTCCTTGCTCAGCCCGGAGGATGCCTCTATGCGTATGCTCTGCTCCTTGCCGGTGGCCTTGTCCTTGGCGCTTACGTTGAGTATGCCGTTGGCGTCTATGTCGAAGGTTACCTCTATCTGTGGCACTCCGCGGCGTGCGGGGGCTATGCCGGTGAGGTTGAACTGGCCTATGCTCTTGTTCTGCGCGGCCATGGGGCGCTCGCCTTGCAGCACGTGCACGGTTACCTCGGTCTGGTTGTCGGCGGCTGTGGAGAAGGTCTCGCTCTTCTTGCAGGGTATGGTGGTGTTTGCGTCTATGAGCTTGGTCATCACTCCGCCCATGGTCTCGATGCCGAGTGTGAGGGGCGTAACGTCGAGCAGCACGATGTCGCCCACGCCGCCTTCCTTGTTGAGTATGGCACCCTGTATGCTTGCGCCCACGGCCACCACCTCGTCCGGGTTGACGCCCTTTGAGGGCTCCTTGCCGAAGTAGTTTTTCACGAGTGTCTGCACGGCGGGTATGCGGCTGGAGCCGCCCACGAGTATCACCTCGTTGATGTCGCCGGGCTGCAGCTTGGCGTCGCGCATTGCGTTCTGGCAGGGCACCAGGCAGGCCTGTATAAGGCCGTGTGCCAGCTGCTCGAACTGCGCCCTTGTGAGGGTCTTCACCAAGTGCTTGGGCACTCCGCCCTCGGCGCTTATGTAGGGCAGGTTTATCTCCGTGGTGGTGGTGGAGGAGAGCTCTATCTTGGCTTTTTCGGCAGCCTCTTTGAGCCGCTGCATTGCCATGGGGTCGCGTGAGAGGTCTATGCCCTCGTCGGCCTTGAAGCCGCCCACGAGCCAGTCTATTATGACCTGGTCGAAGTCGTCGCCGCCCAGGTGTGTGTCGCCGTTGGTGGAGAGCACTTCGAACACGCCGCCGCCGAACTCGAGTATGGATATGTCGAAGGTGCCGCCGCCGAGGTCGAATACGGCTATCTTCATGTCCTTGTTGGCCTTGTCCACGCCGTAGGCCAATGCGGCCGCCGTGGGTTCGTTTACTATTCGCCTAACGTTGAGCCCAGCTATCTGGCCGGCTTCCTTGGTGGCCTGGCGCTGCGAGTCGCTGAAATAGGCCGGCACGGTGATGACCGCGTCCGTAACCTCCTGCCCGAGGTAGTCCTCGGCGGTCTTCTTCATCTTTTGCAGCACCATGGCCGATATCTCCTGCGGGGTGTACTTGCGCCCGTCTATGTCCACGCGGGGGTATCCTCCCTCGTTCACCACGGAGAAGGGCACGCGCTCGGCTTCCTTGCGGCTCTGGTCGTAGGTCTCGCCCATGAAGCGCTTTATGCTGTAGACGGTGTTCTGCGGGTTGGTGATGGCCTGGCGTTTCGCCGGGTCGCCCACCTTGCGTTCGCCGTCTTTTACGAAGCCAACGATGGAGGGCGTGGTGCGCTTGCCCTCGCTGTTGGCTATGACCACCGGCTCGTTGCCTTCAAACACGGACACGCACGAGTTTGTCGTGCCCAGGTCTATTCCTATTATCTTTCCCATTTTGTTATTTGTTGTTTTGTTGTTTCCTTAATCCGCAGGGAGCTTATGCAGCCCCCCGGCAGCCTATGGGCAAACTTTGTGCCAACACGCGCCGCATGCTTCCCGAATGTGCCAGCCTTTGCGTGGCTTGTGCGTGCTTTGCGCCATAATGTCAGCCGCCCATGGGACTTTTTATGCGGAAAACCCTACCTTTGCGCCGCATTCGGTTCACTCATATAGTGATTAAAAGGGAACTCCGGTGAGAATCCGGGACAGTCCCGCTGCTGTAAGCGGCCTTTGCCGAGGGGAACACGAGCCACTGGAGAAGTCCGGGAAGGCGTTCGCCGTCGGGGCCGCAGAGTCAGAAGACCTGCCGGTGTGTTGTTTAACTCCCGCTTCGAGGAAAGGCGGGGCAAACGGATACCAAATGCATTGTTACAAGGTGGCGGCCGTAGGGCTGCTGTGCGCTGTGTGCGTGGAGGCCCGAGCGTGGGACGGCCAGGACAGCGTAAGGCGGATAAGCGACGTGGTGGTGGTGGCCAGGATGGCTTTCAGGCACACCATGCCGAGGCAGACCCTTTCGGGCGGGGAGCTCAAGCGGCTCGGAAGCCATTCCGTGGCCGACGCGGTAAGGCTCTTTTCCGGTTTGCAACTGAAAGACTACGGGGGCATAGGCGGGCTCAAGACCGTCAACATGCGCTCCATGGGCAGCCAGCACATGGGGGTGTGCTACGACGGGGTGCAGATGGGCAACGCGCAGAACGGGCAGGTGGACCTGGGGCAGCTCTCACTTGAAAACGTGGGCGAGCTGACCGTGTACAACGGCCAGAAAAGCTCCGTCTTGCAGACCGCGGCCGACTACGGCAACGCCGGTTCGCTGTACATATCCACACGACGGCCCGTCTTCCGCCCCGGGCGTGATTGGAACCTTAGGATGAAAGCCCGTGGTGGGGGGGGCGGACTTGCGGGGCTTTCGGCCATGTACGAGCGCAGGTTGGGGGGCGGCTTTTCCATAGGGTGGAACACCGAGGCCTTTGCAGCCAACGGCAGGTACCGGTTCCGTTACAAGCGAAAGGCGGCGGACGGCTCCACGGCATACGACACCACGGCGGTGAGGCAGAACGGCGATGTGCAGGCCGTACGCTCCGAAGCCAACCTGTACGGCACCATGCTGCAAGGCTCCCTGTCGGCCAAGGCCTACGCCTATGTTTCAAGCCGCGGTGTGCCAGGGGCCATTGTGGGAAATGTGTGGAAAAGGGGTGAAAGGCAGGCCGACGGCAACTTTTTCGCGCAGGCTGCATGGCAGCGCGGTTTCGGCCGGCGGCTCAGCGTAAGGTTGCTGGCCAAGTGTGCTATGTACCGCAACACCTATTCCAACCGCGCCACCACTCGGATGCTCTTCACCAACAAGTATGTGCAGCGCGAAGCATACGCCTCGGCTGCGGCGGCCTACGAGCTGCTGCCGTGGTGGAGCTTGTCGGCCAGCTACGATTTCCGGGCAAACTCGCTCGACAGCGACATGGGGGCGTTTGCATACCCGCGCCGAAAGTCGCACGCGGCTGCGGCGGCCACGGCGGTTGACTTCCCGCGGTTCAAGGCGCAGGCGAGCATATACGCGGTTGTCGTGGCCGACCGCACAAGGACGCACGGGAAAGCCCCGGCGGCCACGGCTGCAACACCTGCGTTGTTCGTGAGCTGCAAGCCTTTCCGGACTGACGCGGTAACCATTAGGGCTTTCGCCAAGCAGAGCTACCGCACACCCACTTTCAACGAACTTTATTACACTGAGATAGGAAACGCCAACCTCAAACCTGAAAGGGCCACGCAGGTGGATATAGGGGCGGATGCCTCCATCGCTTTCCCACAAGGCATGGTGAAGAGAATGGAGGTAAAGGCCGATGCCTATTATAATGTGGTGAACGACAAGATAGTGGCCTACCCCAAGGGGCAGCAGTTCCGCTGGACAATGCTCAACCTCGGGCGGGTGGAAATCGCCGGGGCCGATTTATCGGCAAAGGCGGAAGCGGAGCCTGCCAAGGGTCTCACGGCCTGGGCCATGGTGCAGTACACCTACCAACGGGCCGTGGACACCACCGACCCTGGCGCGTCATACTACCGACACCAGGTGCCCTACACGCCGCTCCACAGCGCAACAGTGTCGGCGGCGGCGGAATGGCGCGGATGGGCCGTGGCCTACTGCTTCACATACGCCGGCGAAAGGTACAGCCAACAGGAAAACACGCCCTACAACCACATGCAGCCTTGGTACACCAGCGATATTTCTCTGCAAAAGGACTTCCTACTGGGCGGCGTGCGCTGCCGGGCGCACCTCGCGGTGAACAACTTGCTGGGGCAAAGCTACGATGTGGTGAAAAACTATCCCATGCCGGGGCGCAACTGTTCGCTAAGCATGGAGATATCCCTCTGAACTATTTCCATTAACAACACAAACCAAAACTACCGACATGAAAAAGACCGCATTGCTGCTCTGCGCAGCCACCATCGTCTTCGCCTCCTGCCGAGAAGACGAACCCACACCCGTACCGGGAAAGGAAAACGCCGGCGGACAAATAAGCCAGGACAAGACGCTGGCCGGGGTCTACATCCTCAACGAGGGCAACTACGGGGCCAACACCTGCACGCTCGACTTCCTCGACCTTACCACCGGGGGGGAGGGTACCTACCTTAGAAACATATACGCCGAGCGAAACCCGTCAGACGTGAAGGAACTGGGAGACACCGGCAACGACATCAAGGTGTACGGCTCGCAGTTGTGGATGGTGGTGAACGGCTCCAACAAGGTGGTCGTGGCACGCTCCGCAGACGCCGTGAAGATAGGGCAGGTGGACATACCCAACTGCCGCAGCCTTGCTTTCCACGGCGGATACGCCTATGTGTCGTCTTACACCGGCGGCTCGTGGGGGGGCAAGGACAACCCGCGCGGAACGGTATACAAGGTGGACACGGCTTCCGTAAGCATAGTGGCGCGCACGGAGGTGGGATACCAGCCCGAGGAAATGGCCGTGGTGGACGTAAAACTGTACGTGGCAAACAGCGGGGGATACCAGGGACCCGACTATGAGACCACGGTCAGCGTGGTTGACTTGGCCGCCTTCCGAGAAGAGGGCAGGGTGGAGACGGGGCTGCCCAACCTCGACTGCCTGGCCGCCGACCATGACGGCCGCCTATGGGTGGTGTCGCGCGGAGACTACGCCACGGTGAAGCCCTCCATAGCTTGGCTTGAAAAGGACGCTGCCGGGCGGATGGCCCTCGCCGGAACGCTGCCAATGCCCGTGTCGGGATTTGACATAGTGGGGGACTCCCTATATTATTATAATGTGGAAACCGACTATGCCACGCAGACCAGCAAGGCAGACTATGGCATAATCAACGTGAAGACGCGCAGCCAAGTGGCCGGCACGCTTTTCGACCAAGCCAAGGAGGCGCGCATAGCCTTGCCCTACGGCCTTGCGGTGAATCCCAAGACGCGCGATTTCTACATAATGGACGCAAAGAACTACACCTCTTCCGGCGAACTGCTGCACTTCGGCAACGACGGAAAACCGGCCGGGAGGCTCACCACGGGAGACGTGCCTGGGCATGCTGCCTTCGTGTGGAAATAAGGCCGAGAAAAGGACTATTGCTTAAACCCAAACCGGCCATTATGCCGGTTTGGGTTTAAAAATCTTAACTTTGCGGCGCATACAACAATATGAAAGGCATGAAAAAACTGATTCTATCCATCGCCGCAGCGGTGCTTTCCGCACCCGTCTTTGCGCAGTTCGCAAGCGGCGGCTTCTCACTCGACGAGGAAAATGTGTACTACGGCGTGCGTATCGGCCTTAACGTGGCCGGCATGAGCGGAGACGCCAAGAACTATCAGCCGGACGGCACCCGCACCGGCCTTACCATAGGCGGCGTTGTGGGCCTAAGGCTCTCAGACGATGCGCCGGTCTTCCTTGAAAGCGGACTTTACTACACCGAGAAAGGCTCCAAGGGGGTGGACAACCCGGGGAACATAGACGAAGCAAAGCCCGGCGTGAAGTCCAGCCTGAACAACCTAGAGATTCCCATCTTGGTGAAATACGGAATACAGGCCGGCGACAAGGTTGCCCTGCTGCCCTTCCTCGGCCCCTATTTCTCCACGGCGATCGGAGGGAAGACCAATAAGCACAGCTCGTTCAACAAAGGCTATTACAAGCACTTCGACGCTGGCATGAAGATAGGCTGCGGGGCGGAGTACAACATGCTCTACCTCGAAGCCGGCTACGCTTTCGGCTTCTCCAACATGAGCAACGACGACGACTTCACGTCCAAGAGCCAGGCGTGCTTCCTCACCTTCGGCGGGAACTTCTCACGCTCCGCGCCATGCAAATCCTACTAGCGCCGGCCAAGGACATGGCCGGCGATTTCCATTGCCAGTCCGTCTCCACAGAGCCGTTGTTCCAAAAGCGGGCCGTGGAAATAGCAGCCGCCATGGCCGCATACTCGCCCGATGAAATAGCCGGCATGCTCAAGTGCGGCCGGGCGATAGCCGCCGGGGCCGCTACCATGTACAAGGCGTTCTTCGCCGGGGCGGACGGCTTGCCGGCATGGGGGGCTTACAACGGCATAGCGTTCAAGCACCTCGGGGCGGAAACCATGGATGCCGAAGACTCCGCCTTTGCACAGGGCCGCCTATGGATAATCTCGCCGCTCTACGGACTGCTGCGCCCTCTTGACGGCATAAGGCCGCACCGCATGGAGGCCTGGGTGAGGTTGCAGGGAAACGGAGGCCGCACCATGGCCGACTACTGGAAACCGCTGCTCACACCGCTGCTCACCGCCGCATGCAAGGACGATGGCGGACTGCTCCTCAACGTGGCCAGCAAGGAGATGACGGGCCTTTTCCGCTGGGCCGATGTGGAAAGGGAGGTGGAGGTGGTGGAGCCGCAGTTCCTCGTGCAGGAGGGCGGACGCGTGAAGACCGTTACCGTCTACGCCAAGATGTGCCGCGGGGCCATGGCGCGATACGCCATAAAGGAGCGTGTTGCAACCCCCTCCGGCTTGGAGGGCTTCACCCACGAGGGCTTCCGTTACAGCCCCGAACACAGCTCCCCGCTAAGGCCGGCCTTTGTGAAACGCGCCTGAACACCGCCCGGGCGCAAAAACAGCCGGCGCGGCTGCCGCCGGGTGGAACAAATGCGCTAACTTTGCAGCGCAACAAGGAAGGTTGGCAGAGTGATCGATCGCGCTGGACTCGAAATCCGGTATACCCTTACGGGTATCGGGGGTTTGAATCCCTCACCTTCCGCCACTTACCGCAGCCGGGGTGCATTCCATAAAGGAGCGCACCTCGGCTTTCTTTTTGCCTATACGCCCCTAAGCGCCGGTGTCGCTGCGGCCGTACTTGCCGAAGAGCCTGTCCAAGTCTTCCGCCGATGTTATGCAGCCCACTTCGCCGTTCACCTTGCTTGAGCACATGTCAAGGCGCAGCAGCCTGCCGCCCTCCTTGCGTATCAGCTGCACGCGGCCGAGCCGGTCGCCGTCGTCCCACTCCCCCATGCCGTCCCAGTACCGCCTTACATACCCGGCCAGTGCCTTGGCCTTGCCCACGTTGTCGTCCCGTGTGGGGTCGTGCGGTTCCAATATGTCGAGCAGGTAGCCGTCGGCGGCTTTCCTTACTATGAGGAAGTCCGGGTAGAACTCCCTCGGCTCGCCCTTGTAGGTGTGTTTCAGGCAGAGAGAGTGCACGTTGCGCACCGGGTTGCGCAGCCAGCACACGAAGTCGCTGCGCCGGCGTTCCTCGCCTATGGTGTCCCTTTCCCACCCGTTGAGGCTTATCTTGGCGTATCCCGTCTTCTCGTCCACGTATAGGTGGTCGCGGTATTCCTCGCCGCTTTCGGATGTCTGAGCCTTCTTGATGGCTATGGTGTCGGGCAGGGAGTAGTTGGTGTGGCTCTCCTTGCTGCCGTCCCTCACTATGTCTGCGAACCTCTTGCGCTTCTGCGGGTCCGCCATCTTGGCCACGGCGCGCCGGTAGGTGTCGTTCATGCCGTGGAACCTGTCCTTGGCGTAGTCTTGCAGCCGCCTTTTGCAGCCCTCGTCTATGGTGAAGAGCACCAGGTCCACCTTTGCGTCCGTCCAGCCCTCGTCGCTGTGCCGCCTTATGTATTCCTGGGCCACGCCCTCGCCGCCCAATTCCTTTTCGGCCTGGCGCCATTGCATTTCCAACATCCTGTCCGTCTGTTCGAATATGTCCCTTTCGGCCTGCCCGGCGTAGGCTTCGCCGAATATGTCGAACACCCGCGAGTGCAGCTTGAAGCTCATCACTCGTGCTTTCAGCCCCCCGTAGTCGCCCTCGGTGCGGAGCTTAGCTGCGTAGTTCCCCACCATGTCGGCCACGGCAGCCTTTGTCCCGCCTAATATGCCTGTGTCCACGCCGTTGTGGGTGAGGAAGCGCGCCATGGCGAACATGGACACCACGTAGTTGTTTATCCTGATGTTGCGCACGTTGTAGGTGGGCAGGCCCATGGAGTTGATGAAGGCCACCACCTCGCTGCGGTCTATGTCTTCGTAGCCGAACTTTATGGCCATCTCCTTGCCGGCCGGTATGGCCGGGGCCGCCTTTGCCGGTTTGGTGGCGGTATGGCCTATGCGGTCTTCTTCCGGTGCGGGTAGCGCGGTTACGGTGCTTTCGCTTTCGCCAGCTGCGCGCGTCTCCTCTTCCATCGGCGCGGCGAACAGCCCCGGGATATCCGGACCGCTGTGTACGGCCCTGCGTTTAAGGGCCGCCCGTGTGCCGAGGGTCTCCACCGTATGCGCCTCCATGCCCTCGGCCACTATGTCGGCCGGCAGGGCTGCGTCCTGCTCTTGCAGGGCGTCCACCACGGCGGTTACCGTGGAGCGGTCGAAGCGCGGCAGGAAGAGCCGCACCTCGTTGAGCGACTCGTCGCTGGCCACCCTCTGCCCTATCGGCGTGCGCACCATGCGGCCCAGGAGCTGGGCTATGTAGGTGGCGTCCGAGGCCGGGCGGAAAGACATCATGCACTCCGCCCTGGGGCAGTCCCACCCCGTGGCGAGGCTTTCCTTGAAAAACACCACCCTGACCCCTTTGCCGCCCGATATGGCCGACGGCTCCATATAGGGTATGTCTATGGCCCCCGCTTTCAGCGTCTCCTTGGTGCCGAATGCGTGCACGGCTTCGCCCTGGGCTATGGGCCTGGCCGTGCGGCGGTTTATGGCGGCCAGGCAGGCGGCCAGGTCCGTGGCGGTGGCTTCCCCGTGGCGTCCGTTCTCCACCTGCACTATCAGCGCCGGGCACACCTTGGCGTGGTGGTAGCGTTCGCAGAACAGGGCCCAGTGATCCGCCTTGCGTTCCCACTCGCCGGCGGAGGCTTCCAGCACGGCGGTGCCGTCTGTGGAGGGGTCGTCCGGGTAGGTTATCACTATGCGGTCTTTCAGCAGTCCGCTGGCCCTCACCTCCGCAGCTGGCACGTCCACCCGGTACACTGCCGAGAGGGTGCCGGCGGCCAGGGCGTTGAACCGCTCCGCCGTGGCGCTCATGCCTATCACCACGGGCAGCGGCGACAGGCCGTCTTCCGGGCTGCCCTTGATGAACTTCTGCATTATGGTGGTGGCCTCCTTGGCCCCGCGCGGCCCCTTTGCGCCGCGGTGGGCCTCGTCTATCACCACGTATAGCCGCCCGGGCTTCTGCCGCGCCGTGGCCTCTATGGTCTCCCAGATGGTGTTCAGGCGGGTGTCGGAGTGCTGTGCCAGGCGGCTGGAGCGGCCCAGTTTCTGGGTGTTTAGGAAGTATATGCCGCCCCCGGCCAGCGTCTCGCGGTCGAAGGTGTCCTCCGTTATCTCCACACACTGGCCCGGGCGCAGCTTGTCGGCCAGGGCTTCTATCTTGGCGCGCGACTGCCTGTTGAGCTCGGGCGAGTCGCTCAGCCACAGGAATATGGCGCCGGGCTGCTCCGGCGTTTCCTCCGTGCCGCAGTATATGGCTTCCATCAGGGCGGCTGCCATCACCGTCTTGCCGGCACCGGTGGGAGCGGTGAACGACACCACCTGCGGCAGCCCCGTGGCCATGTGGGATTTCTGGGCTTTCAAGGCTATGTCGGCCAACGTGTCCACGGCCCGCTTCTGGAATGCGAAAAGCTTGGCTATCTTCATCTCTTGTCTGTCTTTGCGTTAGTGTGTTCCACGGGGGCTTTCACTCCGTGCCGCCGGCTATGCGGAAGTTTTCCAGGTAGTCGCGGTACAGCTGGCGGGTGTGCATGCCGGGCAGTTCGGCGGCCATCTCGCGGTAGCCCCCGTCGGAGTCTGTCACTATGAAGGCCCACTCCGCCCGTCCGCTTTCCTCCACGGCCCGGCGGAAGTCGGCGAAGCGGGTCTCGTCTGCGAGTATGGCGATGTTGCCGTGCAGCAGCATGGCGGGCGGCCGGTCTCCCTCCCACTGCGGGCGCGGCCCTTTCGCCCCGGCCATCATCCACAGCATGGGCAGCATGGCCGCGAAGCTGCGCCCCAGGGCCACTGCGTCCTTGTCTGCCAGCCCCAACCGCAGGAAGGCCGCGTTTGCCGCGAAGCCGTCTGCCATGGGCCGTCCAGAGCCGATGTACTCGCCTTTGAGGGGCTGCCCGGCTATGTCGCGCCCGGTGATGGAGCAGACCGTGCGCGGCCAGGTTACGTGCTGCGCAATGCCGCGGGCTTCCCACTCCGGGCTGCCCGGCTCCACCCCCCGCGCGGCCATGGCGCGCGCCTCGGCCTCGCCCACCTCGTTGTTTGTCACGAGTATGCAGCGCCGCCGCCCGCCGTCTTCGGCGTTGAGCAGGTTCACGGCGTGCAGCGTGGTGCCGCTCCCGGCGAAGAAGTCCACCACCAAGGCATC
>R20__coassemble_1791_pt1 | contig 10877 bp, 7 predicted proteins | sample R20__metabat2_low_PE_033 | metagenome-assembled genome bin R20
ATGCTGCGGTACAGCCTTTCGGCGGGCGTGGCGGAGCTTTCCTTTGCTCCGCCGCCCCTTTGCGCCGCGGCCTGCGTGCATACGGCCAGGGCCGCGCACAGCGCCGCTGTCTTGGCTGTAACCATCAATCCAGCTCCTCGTCCGCTTCGTAGCCGCCCATCTCGCGTATGGCGTTCTTGAGCATGGTGTATTGCTCGTAGAGATGGTTGACGGCCTTCTCGCCCTTGGTGTAGTCGTGCATGGGGCTCTTGAGGAAGAAGCTCAGGAAGCGCTGCGTGCCGCTGCGCCCTGCGCGCTGCGCCAGGTCGGACAGCAGGCAGAGGTCCAGCAACACCGGCGCGGCGAGTATGGAGTCGCGGCAGAGGAAGTTGATCTTGACCTGCATGGGGTAGCCCATCCAGCCGAAGATGTCTATGTTGTCCCAGCTCTCCTTGTTGTCGTTGCGCGGCGGGTAGTAGTTTATCCTCACCTTGTGGTAGTAGTCGGAATAGAGGTCGGGCTGCTTGTCGGCCTCGAGTATGGTCTCGAGCGTGGAGAGCTTCGACACCTCCTTGGTGTGGAAGTTGGCCGGCTCGTCCAGCACAAGGCCGTCCCTGTTGCCCAGTATGTTGGTGGAGAACCACCCCCCCAGGCCCAGGCACCTTGTGGAGAGTATCGGCGCGAATCCGCTCTTGACGAGCGTCTGCCCGGTCTTGAAGTCCTTCCCGCAGATGGGCACCCCGGCCTTTTCCGCCATCTCCCACATGGCCGGTATGTCCACCGTGGTGTTGGGAGCTCCCATCACGAAGGGGCAGCCCTCGGCCAGTGCGGCGTATGCGTAGCACATGGAGGGGGCTATCCGCTCCCGGTCGTCTTCCTTCATGGCCTTTTCAAGGGCGGCCATCGAGCCGTGCACCTCCATGTCCACCGGCACGTATATCTCCGTGGAAGCGGCCCAGGCCACCACCACGCGCGCCGCGCCGCTGTCGCGCTTGAAGGCCCGGATGTCCTCCCTGAGCTGCTCGGCCATGTCCCAGCGCGTGGCGCACTCCTTCACGTTGGTGCCGTCTATGCGCTTGGCGAAGTTCTTGTCAAAGGCGGCCTTCAGCGGCACGATCTTCTCCAGCTCTTCCCTGACCGGGTCTATGTCCTCCTTTTTCAGCACGGCTGCGTACACGGCCGCCCGGTAGGCGTCCTGCGGATACGGGTCCCACGTGGCGAAGACCATGTCTTCCAGGCCTGCCATCGGCACGATGTCGCCGTAGCGCAGGTACTTCTTGCCCCCGCCGCGGCCCACGCGTATCTTGTCCATCTGGGTCATAGACCCCACGGGCTTTGCCAGGCCCTTGCGCGCCATCAGCACGCCCGTGATGAATGTCGTGGTAACGGCTCCGCAGCCCACCACCATTACGCCGAGCTTGCCCTCGGCGGGTTTAACATCCGTATGGTTCATATGTGATTGTGTGTGTTAGATTGTTGTATCCCGATTGTAAGCTCCGTGGGCCGCAGCCGCGCAGGGCAACCGCAAAGATATGTAAAATAGTAACAAGACACCGCATATCCCCGAAACTTTGCCGCACGCCCTCCCCGTCCGCAAAGCGCCCAACGGGCCGGGCCGGGGGGGCGTTCCCCATGTCGGTACCAAGCCGTGGTACCACTTGTACCAAGCCGTGGTACTAATTGTACCAGGCCGTGGTACTTGGCGGGTAGTGCGCGAGGGCCGCGCGTGGGTATGCACACCCTTATGCACGCGTGGGCATACCCAATAGTAGGTATCGCCGCAGCCTTTGCAACCTCGGCCGCCGGGCCCCTACGGCCTTTCTTCATAAATTTGCGGAGCAACAAGAAAAGGATACAGCAAGTGAGACTTTCCGACTTACGTACCGGGGAGCGCTGCGTGGTGGTCAAGGTGACCGGGCACGGCGGCTTCCGCAAGAGGATAGTGGAGATGGGCTTCGTAAAGGGCAAGGCCGTGGAGGCCCTGCTGTGCGCCCCGCTCCAGGACCCCGTGAAATACAAGGTGATGGGCTACGAGGTGTCGCTGAGACGCTCGGAAGCCGAGATGATAGAGGTGGTGGGCCGGGGCGAGGCCGAGGAGATAATGTCGGCCGGGGCCCAGCCCATAAGGACGGACGACGGCTACCTGGCGCCGCTCTCCGACAAGCAGCTGCAAGACGCCGCTCTGAGGAAAAGGCGGACTATAAACGTGGCCTTGGTGGGCAACCCCAACTGTGGCAAGACTTCGCTGTTCAACTTCGCCTCCGGGGCCCACGAGCGCGTGGGCAACTACAGCGGCGTGACCGTGGACGCGAAGGAGGGCCGGGCCGTCTTCGAGGGCTACGAGTTCAACATCGTGGACCTGCCCGGCACCTACTCGCTGTCGGCTTTCAGCCCCGAGGAGCTGTATGTCAGGAAGCAGATAACGGAACACACACCGGACGTGGTGATAAACGTGGTGGACGCGGGCAACATAGAGCGCAACCTCTACCTCACCACCCAGCTGATAGACATGAACCTGCGCATGGTCTGCGCCCTCAACATGTACGACGAGGCCGAGAAGCGCGGCGACACCATAGACCACGAGGGGCTCGGCAGGCTCTTCGGCGTGCCGATGGTGCCCACGGTGTTCAAGACCGGGCGGGGGGTGGACCTGCTCTTCCACATCATCATAAACATGTACGAGGGGGCCGACTACGTGGACAAGGACGGCAACATAGACCCCGAGGTGGCACGCGGCATAAGGCTGTGGCACGACCGCTACGGCAAGGGCGCCGGCGAAGACCACGCCGAAGACTTCGCCACGGGAGCAAAGCCGCGCAACGACGTGCTGCGCCACATACACATAAACCACGGCCGGTACGTGGAACAGGCCATAACGGCCGTGCAGGGCGAACTGAAACGCGGCGCACACATACGCCACAAGTACTCCACGCGCTACCTGGCCATAAAACTGCTCGAGGGCGACCGCGAGGTGGAAAGGGAGGTCCGCGCCTTCCCCAACGCCGACCTGGTGGCGGCCGTGCGCGACAGGGCCGCGGCCGAAGCGCGCGCCCACACGGGCGAAGACTGCGAGACGGCCATTATGGACGCCAAGTACGGCTTCATACACGGCGCACTGCAGGAGTCCGGCTACTCCGCAGGCAAGAAAAAGGACACCTACCAGCTCACACACCTCATAGACGGCATCGTGGCCCACCAGTACATGGGTTTCCCGGTGTTCCTGCTGCTGCTGTGGCTCATGTTCGAGGGCACGTTCAGCATAGGGCAGTACCCCATGGACTGGATAGAGGCCGGGGTGGAATGGCTCGGCGTGGCGGTGGCGGAATGGCTTCCGACTGGCATGCTGAGGGACATGGCCGTGGACGGCGTGATAGGCGGCGTGGGGGCCGTGGCGGTGTTCCTGCCGCAGATAACTATACTCTACCTCTTCATCTCGCTGATGGAGGACAGCGGCTACATGGCCCGTGCGGCGTTCATAATGGACAAGCTGATGCACAAGATGGGGCTGCACGGCAAGTCGTTCATACCGCTGATAATGGGCTTCGGCTGCAACGTGCCGGCCGTGATGGCCACGCGCACCATAGAGAGCCGCCGCAGCAGGCTCGTGACAATGCTCGTGCTGCCGCTGATGAGCTGCTCGGCGCGCCTGCCCATATACATAATGGTGACGGGGATATTCTTCGCCGAGCGCTACCGCTCGTGGGTGATGCTCTCGCTCTACGCAGCCGGGGTGGCCGCCGCAGTGGCGGTGAGCAGGGTGCTGAGCCGCTTCGTGGTGAAAGGGGAAGACATTCCCTTCGTCATGGAACTGCCGCCCTACCGCTTCCCAACGGCCAAGGCCGTGTGGAGGCACACGTGGGAGAAGGGCCGCCAGTATGTCAAGAAGATGGGCGGCATAATACTCGTGTCTAGCATTGTGGTGTGGGCCTTGGGCTACTTCCCCCGCGGCACTGAGGGAATGGACGAGGGGCAAAGGCAGGAACAGAGCTACATAGGCCGCATAGGCAAGGCCGTGGAACCGGTGTTCAGGGCGCAGGGCTTCGACTGGAAACTTGACGTGGGCCTGATAGCCGGCGTGGGGGCCAAGGAGATCGTGGCCAGCACCCTCGGAGTGCTATACGGCGGCGGGGAGGAAGCCGCCGAAGACAGCGGGCGGCACGAACGTATGAGGGCGCAGATGCAGGCCGACGGCATAACGCCCCTGACGGCGTACAGCTTCCTCGTGTTCGTGCTGCTGTACTTCCCGTGCCTGGCCACGGTGGCAGCCATAAAGTCGGAAACAGGCTCGTGGAAATGGGCGCTGTTCGCAGCCGCATACACCACGGCACTGGCCTGGGCGGCTTCGGCGGCGGTGTACCAAGCGGGCAGGCTCGCCGGGCTGTGAAAAGGCGATATTTGGCTAACTTTGCCGCAAAGGCAAGACTAACTTAACAACACAACAAAACCGAACGATGGAGACCATACTTTCGATATCGGGGAAACCCGGTCTGTACAGGTTGGTGTCAAGGGGCAACCAGACACTCATAGTGGAAACGCTCGACAGCAAGCGCCGCCGCATGCCGGCCTTCGCCAGCGACCAGGTTACGAGCCTGGCAGACATAGCCATATACACGCAGGGAGACGACATGCCGCTGTGGCGGGTGCTGGCCAAGGTGGGCGAAAAGGAGAACTCCGCCAAATGCTCCATAGACTGGAAGAAGGGCAAGGGCGAAGACATACGGGCCTACATGGCCGAAGTGCTGCCGGAATACGACCAGGAGAGGGTGCGCGACAACCACATAAGGAAGCTGCTGCAATGGTACGACACCCTCGTGGAATGCGGCATAACCGACTTCGCCGGCACGCTCTCCCCCACAGAGGGCGACAACGTGGACGACCGCCAAAACCAATGAGGCCATGATGGAAGTAGGCAGCAAGGCCCCCGAGGTGCTCGGGGTGGACCAGGACGGCAACGAGGTAAGGCTCAGCCAATTCGGCGGCAAGAAAGTGGCCCTGTATTTCTACCCCAAGGACAACACCTCGGGCTGCACCGCCCAGGCGTGCAACCTCAGGGACAACTACGGGGAGCTGCTCGCCGCCGGCTACGCGGTGGTGGGCGTGAGCGTGGACGACGCCAAGTCGCACAAGAAATTCATAGAGAAGAACTCCCTGCCCTTCCCCCTCGTGGCCGACACCGGGAAGGAACTCGTGGAGAAGTTCGGCGTGTGGGGAGAAAAGAGCATGTACGGGCGCAAGTACTTCGGCACGTTCCGCACCACGTTCATCATAGGCGCGGACAGCACGGTGGAGCGGATAATAGGCCCAAAGCAGGTGAAGACGAAAGACCACGCGGCGCAAATAATGCAGTAGGGATGATAAACAGGCAGTTGCTATCGCCGCGGAGCATCGTGGTGGTGGGCGGCTCCAACGACTTGCACAAGCCAGGGGGGGCCGTGGTGAGGAACATTTTGGACGGGGGATTCGCCGGCGAGCTGCGGGTGGTGAACCTGAAAGAAGACGAGGTGCAGGGCATTAAGGCCGCGCACTCGGCGGAAGGCCTGCCGCAGACGGACTTGGCCGTTGTGGTGGTGGCCGCAAAGTACTGCCCCGGATACGTGGAGCAGTTGGCACGCGACTGCGGCACGCGCGCGTTCATTATTATATCTGCGGGCTTCGGGGAAGAGACACCCGAGGGGGCAGAGCTGGAACGGCGGATTGTGGAAACGTGCGACAAATACGGCGCAGCCCTGATAGGCCCCAACTGCATAGGGCTGCTCAACCGCAGCCACCACAGCGTATTCACTAAACCCATACCAAGGCTTGACCCTAAAGGGGTAGACTTCATTTCAGGCTCGGGAGCCACCGCCGTGTTCATACTTGAATCTGCTGTGGCCAAGGGCTTGCAGTTCAACTCCGTATGGAGCATCGGCAACGGCAAGCAGATAGGTGTGGAAGACGTATTGGCCCATATGGACGAACACTACGACCCGGAGCGCGACCCGGCCGTGAAACTGCTCTACATAGAGAACATATCCAACCCCGACCGCCTGCTGCTGCACGCATCCTCGCTCATACGCAAGGGCTGCAAGATAGCCGCCATAAAGGCCGGCAGCAGCGACAGTGGGAGCAGGGCTGCGTCTTCCCACACCGGGGCCATGGCCAGCTCTGACTCCGCAGTGGAAGCCCTTTTCAGGAAAGCGGGGATAGTGAGGTGCTTCTCGCGCGAAGAATTAGCCACGGTGGGCTGCATACTTACCCTGCCGCCCATAAACGGCAACGACTTCGCCATAGTAACCCACGCCGGCGGGCCGGGAGTGATGCTCACCGACGCACTGGCAAAGGGCGGTATGGGCGTGCCGAAACTTGAAGGGGAAGCCGTGGCCGACCTGAAAGCGCAGCTGTTCCCCGGCGCATCGGTATCCAACCCGATAGACATCCTGGCCACCGGCACCCCGGAACACCTCGGCGTGGCCATAGACTTCTGCGAGAAGCGGTTTGACAACATAGCCGCCATCTTCGTGATCTTCGGCACCCCGGGCTTGGTAAGGCTTTACCAGGCCTACGACATATTGGACAAGAAAATACGCGAGTGTTCCAAGCCTATATTCCCCATACTGCCCAGCCTGAACACTGCGGGCGAAGAGGTGGAGGAGTTCATCGGCCGCGGCCACGTAAATTTCAGCGACGAGGTAACCCTGGCCGCGGCACTTGCACGGGTTATGGGCACGCCGCCGCCCGCACCGCCCGAGGTGGAACTTTACGGGGTGGACGTACCGCAGATAAGGGACATCATAAGCTCTGTGAAGACGGACGGCTACCTGCCGCCAAGCACCGTTAGGCGGCTGCTGCAATGCGCCGGAATAGAGGTGGTCCCCGAAAAGGTGTCTACCGACACCCAGGAGCTGTGCCGCTTCGCAGACTCCATCGGCTACCCCGTGGTGGCCAAGGTGGTGGGGCCTGTGCACAAGAGCGACGTGGGAGGGGTGTCCCTCGGCATACGCAGCGGGAAACACCTGGCCATGGAGGTGGAGAGGTTGATGGGCATAAGCGGCGCGGAAGCCGTGATGGTGCAAAAGATGGTGGGCGGCACGGAGCTGTTCGTGGGCGCCAAGTACGAGCAAAGGTTCGGCCACGTGGTGCTGTGCGGCCTGGGAGGGATATTCGTGGAAGCGCTCAAAGACGTGTCAAGCGGCCTTGCACCACTGTCTTACAGCGAAGCATTTTCAATGATACGCTCCATCAGGGCCTACAAGATAATACAAGGCACGAGGGGGCGCAGCGGCGTGAACGAACAGAAATACGCCGAGGTGATAGTGCGGCTGTCAACACTGCTGCGGTTCGCCACGGAGATAAAGGAGATGGACATAAACCCGCTGCTCGCCTCGGGCGACAAGGTGGTGGCAGTGGATGCCCGCATAAGGGTGGAAAGGCAAAAGGCTTAGCCCATGGCCGGAAAGACTTTCATAGACCTTTTTTCCGGTTGCGGCGGCATGTCGCTCGGATTTGAAATGGCCGGCTTTGAAAGCGCCATCGCCATAGACTGCTGGCCGGACGCCTTGCGCACCTACGGACACAACCGCATGGGGGCGAAGACGCTGTGCGGAGACCTATCGGCGCTTGACCCGGCGCAGGTGGCGGAGGAACACGGCATCGGCCCGGTGGACTTGATAATAGGCGGCCCTCCCTGCCAAGGCTTCTCCGTTGCCGGCAAGCGGATTGTGGACGATGAACGGAATAGGCTATACAAGGCTTTCGTGGGATTCGTTGCGGCGTTCTCCCCCACCGCGTTCGTAATGGAGAACGTGCCAAACATATTAAGCATAGGAGGAGGGGCGGTGAGGAATGCCATCGTTGCCGACTTTGAAGCCCTGGGATACACGGTGTCTTACAAGGTACTTACGGCTTCCGACTATGGTGTGCCGCAAAACCGGAAACGCGCAGTCTTCGTAGGGGTGAAAGACGGGCAGACTTTCCAATTCCCCAAACCTACAACAGAAAAGCCCGTGTCTTCGCGCGAAGCGATAGGAGACCTGCCAGAGGGAAGCCTGCCAGACGGCAGCCCCTACCCCGCACCGCCCTCCGGGCCTTTCCAGGAATATGCGAGGAGCGGCAGCGCCGGGGTGCACAACCACCAAGCCTCCAAGCACACGGACAAGACTGTGGAGATAATATCGCTCGTGCCGGACGGTGGCAACTACAAAGACCTGCCGCCCGAACTGCAAGGCACCCGCAACGTGCACATTGCCTGGACACGGCTCAACAGCTCACGCCCGAGCTTCACAATAGACACCGGGCACAACCACCACTTCCACTACCGGTACAACCGGGTGCCGACCGTGAGGGAGAGCGCTCGGCTGCAATCGTTCCCCGACTGCTTCATCCTCACAGGCTCAAAGGGCAGCCAGCTGCGCCAAGTGGGCAACGCGGTGCCGCCGCTGATGGCAAAGGCCATCGCCGAACAACTCATCAAAAGCGTATGGGGAAAGTAGGGATCGTATACTATAAAGTTCCTACTAAGTATTGGCACAGAATACATTTCGTAAGGCCAAGATTCAAAGGGAATATGGAAAACATATTGCTATATATGGCCAAGGAATGTTGTCGCATACCAAGCAGTCCGTGTAAGGAATACAAAGAAAAGGTTTTCAATGCGATAAGGATGTTCCCTGGCAACCTCGGTATGTCCGACAAAACATTGCATAATTGGAGGACAGAAATACCTGCCTTATTCGGCTTTTACAAAGAAGACAAGACGAAAGGCACTACAGAGACATCCAGCATGGCAGTGTTTCTACACGAGAATCAAGACATAACGCAATTCCTACGTTTGTTCCTATTGTCATTTCAATTTCCCGGAGGCCACATGAAGCCAGATGGCATAAAGGAACTTATATGCAAGGGAATAAAATTCAAACCTGCAAGAACCATAATTCAGGTTCTATTGGCAGCAAATGAGTTGTCAAATAGCCAAATTGGAATTTCCTTAGAAGAAGCTACGTATTGCATTTTCAACGATTCAAGGGTTACAAGCGGTTCCGTTTCCCCATGTATGGTGGCCAAGGTAATATTGCATAACAGAAAACAAAGATTGAAATATTACAACACCAAAGATCCAAACTCCAAATCACCAATGGGTTCAATTAGATCAAAAGGAGATATAACAAGGTACGCTGGAGATGTGCTGTACTATATGAAAATGGCAAATTTGCTTGACAAAAGACACGGCCTATTTTATCTAAAAGACAGAGAACAATCAGCTTTGGAGGTTTTTAATAAAGACAATTCTTGGTTTAGTGGATATGACGAACTATATGGGGTAAAAGAGATATCCTCTGCAAAATTGTCCAGCATAGAAACAGAGTGGTTTGGATACGTGAATGAATCTTTGAAACCCGATTTATTCAAAACGAGTATTCACACCCTAATGGATACTATTAGGAAGACGGACTACAACTTTGCAGAAACAATAAAAGTAATTTTATCGTCAGATAGTAAGACAAAAAAGGAAATAGGAGACATAGGAGAAGCATTGGTGTATGGGCATGAAAAAATGCGCATAAAGCTAACTGGGTATAGACGAAACGACAAAACAGTAAAGATTGTAGACAGTCCAGGATACCATCCCGGATTTGACATTGACAGTTGGGAAGCTGACGGTACGGGATGCCACAGATACATAGAAGTAAAGACAACTATAAGCAAAGATAAAGTGCAGCAATATGGCTTCCATATGTCCACAAATGAATGGATGGTTGCAGAAACAATTAGGGAACATTATTACGTATATCGCCTTATGATTAGTGGAGATGACATAAAGCTATTCATACTACGAAATCCTGTCGGACTTTATAAAATGGACAAAATATACGCCGAGCCAAGAAATGGAATGGACATAACTTTTTCAGAAACGGACTTCAAACAAGAGGAACTTCTTATATGGACAAAGTAAGGGTGGCGTCGCTCTTTTGCGGCTGCGGCGGTATGGATCTTGGTGTGTTGGGAGGCTTTGACTTCTTGGGGACGCATTATGGGGAGAACCCTTTTGAAATAGTGTATTCCGTGGACAACGATCCGTATTGCACACGCATTTACAACGACAATTTCCGGCACAAATGCGAAGTGAAAGACGTGAGGGACATCCGCCCCGAAGATCTGCCGGAGTTTGACCTGCTAATAGGCGGCTTCCCATGCCAGTCGTTCTCCATTTCAGCCCAAAATCCTCCAAGGTTGGGATATAAGGACGACAGGGGTATGCTCTTCTTTGAAATGGTAAAGATATTGCGTGAAAAGCGGCCGAGGTTTTTCATAGCCGAAAACGTAAAAGGGCTTCTTTCCGCCAATCAAGGCAAGGCCTTCCCCATGATTGTAAGGGAGTTTGAGTCTGCCGGCTACTCGGTTTTCCACAAGGTACTCAACTCGTTCCACTATGGTGTGCCGCAGAAGCGCGAAAGGGTTATCATCGTAGGGTTTTCAGAAAAGGAAGACGCCGAAAGTTTCCGCTACCCCGAAGGGGTGGACAGCGAAGAAAGGAAAGTACTCGGAGACGTGGTTATGGAAAGCGCAAACGATGACCCAAACCTCTATTTCAGCGACAGGGCCGTGTCGGGAATGTTGGCCGTGCGAGAAAAAATGAACAAAGGGCGTGCAATGTCGCCCGGCAACCCCTGCAACACGATAAGCTCACACTTGGCAAAGGCAAGCCTCAACAGCACAGACCCCGTCTATATGCACGCCGACAGATACCGCCGCTTCTCTCCACGCGAAGCCGCACGCATACAATCATTTCCAGACTCATTCAACCTTGACTCAGTTTCGCCGATAAGGCAATACACGGCCATCGGCGACGCCGTGCCGCCAGGGATGATGTGGCACGTGGCAAGCGCCTTGCAAAAGGCCACAGGCGACACCGCAGCTGCGTG
>R20__coassemble_1807_pt1 | contig 10813 bp, 5 predicted proteins | sample R20__metabat2_low_PE_033 | metagenome-assembled genome bin R20
CCCCCCTCGCGACCCCCATCCTGTATACCCCCCCAAGGTCTTTTTGTTTTGGGGGTTAAAAACAAACCGGGGGGGGCGGGTGTGCCCCCCACCCCGATTGCTATGGGCGTTGCGGGCTTTTTACTTCACTACGACCTTGGAGCTGGTCTGTGTCCCGTCTTCGTACACTTTCTTTTCTATGTATATTCCGCCGTGTGCAGGTGCCGGCACTTCCCCCCCGCCGGTGTTGTAGTAGCGTGTGCCTACCGCCCCGGAAGCGCCGGCTGCCGCGCGGCCTATGCCTGTGGACACACCCTCTATCGTCCACACGTATTGCGGTGATGACGCATCGTAAACGGGTTTGCCTCCGCTCACCCCGTACCACTCGTTGGAGGCTGACGAGGCGTTGGCCTTGATGGCGTACAGCCCCGTGGTGTTGTCCAGGTATATGGGGTGCATGAATGTGAGGTTCACTGCGGTGCCTATGGCGAACTTGTCTTTCACGGACACTCCGTACGCTGCGTTTTTCAGGGTGTACTCCCGGCCTTCCTTCTCGGAGTTGGTGTAAGCGCCGTACTTCTGGTTGGTGGCGGCGTTGTAGCCCTTGACGGTCCACACTGTGCCGTTGGCGTCCCTGTCGCCGATGAGGGCCACGCTGTTGGCCTGCTTCGCTGTCATCTGGAAGTACATCTTGGCATTGTCCACGTCTGTGGATATGTAGTAGTCGCCGTCTTGCAGGCCGTCAAAGCGTCCGCGTACCACCTTGCCGTTGTTCACCAGCGTGTATGTGGCGCCGGCCGTGGTGGGGAACTTTATCTCGTCCACCCCCACGGTGGTGTACTCCACGGGGTTGCCGTCTTGGTCCGTTATGTCGAAGCATACGGAGGCCGAGCCGTACACCACGTTGGCCTCGGTGCCGTGGTCGGAGGTGATGGTTACTGTTGTGGCCTTTCCGCCGTCCCAGGCGATGTCCACGCCGAAGCCGCCCACTGCGCGCAGTCCCTTCACGGAGCCTTTTGCCCAGTGTTCCGCCGGCAGCGCGGGCAGTATTTCAATCTTGTCCAAGTGGCTTTGCAGCAGCATTTCCGCCATGCCTGCCGTTACCCCGAAGTTGCCGTCTATCTGGAACGGCGGGTGTGCGTCCCAGAGGTTTTGGTACATGCCCCCGCCGCCGGTAACCTTGAGGGCGTTGGCTATTATCTTCTGGCAGGCGTCGCTGTTGCCGGCCCTTGCCTGCAGGTTGAGGCGGTGTGCCATGCCCCAGCCGGTGGCGTAGTAGCCGCGCTCGTTGGTGGACGTTACGGCGGCCTGGTAAATTTCAGGGTCCGTGTTTTTTGAAATCTGGCTCAGCGGGTGCAGGGCCATCAGGTGCGACATGTGGCGGTGGTTTTGGTACCCCTCCCCGGTGGTCTTAGACTGCGCAGTGTATTTCCATTCCCTCAGCAGCGTCTTGCCGTCCACCACTTCCGTGGCCAGGCCGTCGTCGAGCTTGGCAAGCTTGTTTTTAAGGTCTGCCAGGAAGGCTGCGTCCACAATGTTGTCTCCCAACACGTCGATGGCTGCGAGCGTGTTTGTGAAGAGGTCCCAGACCAACTGCTGCGAATGCGCCGTGGCGTTTTCCGCCCCGGGGCCGTGTTCGGGCGAGTATTCGTTGGGGCATTCGTATGTCCCGTCCTTGGCCAATACGAGCCTTTCAAGCCAGTAGTCTGCGCATGTTTTCATTGCGGGGAAGGCCACTGCGCGGAGGTACTCCTTGTCCAAGGTGTAGCGGTAGTGCTGCCACAGGTGGGTGCAATACCAGGCGTTGGCTATTGTGTAGTTCTGCCCCCATGTGGAGCCCGAGCCGTAGATGTTGTTCTCCGTGGTTAGTGTCCAGCCCTTGGTCTGCCCGCCTATCTGCTTGGCGTTGAGCCGCCACTGCGGGCGTTCGCAGGCCTCGCGGTGTATGTATTTGAGGAAAGGCATGTGCAGCTCGCTGAGGTTGGTGGGTTCGGCGGGCCAGTAGTTCATCTGTATGTTGATGTTGGAGTGTATGTCGTTGTTCCAGGACGGCTTGTTGCTGTTGTTCCATATGCCTTGCAGGTTGTTGGGCAGGTCTATGCCGCGCGAGGAGGATATGAGCAGGTAGCGGCCGTACTTGAAGTAGGTCTCTTCAAGCCACTTGTTGGCCGTGCCGTTGGAGGCGTAGGCCGAGATGAGCTGCGGCGTGGGCTTTGACGCGATCTGGTCCGTGAGAGTCAGTTCGCACCTGTCCGCTAGGCTCCTGTAGTCTGCCACGTGTGTGTCGTAGAGTGCCTGGAATCCCTTGGCCTGGGCGCCCTTTACGATATCCTCCACCTTGGGTTGCAGGTTGGCCGCATCAAAGATGTATAGGTCGTTTGACGGGTCGAAGTTGGTCATTCCCCTCAGGTATACGGTCATCTCCGTGGCCCCGCTCACTTCTATCCCGCCGGCCGAGGCCGTAACTGTGCCGCCTTTGGTGTCAATGCGCGCCATGAGGTAGTAAGACTCCGGTATGTTGGTGGTGCCGTCGCGGTCCACCGTACCCTTGTACTCGGCCACGCCCGTGGCCCCGTCCACCGAATACGAGGCCGTGGGCCCGTTGGGGTTGTAGAGCTTGATGTTGAGGTTGAGCTTGCCCTCCTGCGATGCGGTGTATTTCATGGCCACCACGTCGTCCGGGAAAGAGGCTATGTACTGCCGGGTGTATTCCACCCCGCCTATCTTGTAGCCCACCCCGGCCACGGAGTTGTCTATGTCGAGCCACCGGCGGTAGTCTGTTGCCGACTTTGCCGCCGCGTCTGTGTTGGTGATGTAGACATGGCCGAAGTTGAGGTTGCGGCCGTACAAGGCGTTGTCCACCACGGAGCCGAGATGCCCGGTCCACAGGGTCTTGTCGCTCAGTTGCACGTCTTCGCGCTTCACCCCGCCCATTATGTTGGCCCCGAACACGCCGTTGCCTATCGGCAGCGACTGTGTCTGCCAGTCGGTGGCCGGAGAGGTGTACCACAGCGTGTGCTTGCTTGCGGGTGTCCAGGCCGTGGTGCCAGATACGGACATCTCGGCCACGTCCGCCGGCTTTACGTCGGGGAAGGGGTACCCGGCTGCCTCTACGAACTCAAGCGGGTTGTTGGGGTCGTTCGAGGTCCACGCCCCGAGTTCCCTGCCAATGCCGGCTCCGCCCCACTGGTTGAGGTAGTTGCTGCCGCCTTGGCCCTTGCTTATCTCGAAGCCGCCCAGGGAGTGCTTTGATGCGCTGATGTAGAGGTCTTTCACCGCGTTGGCGCCCGGCGTGGCCAATGCCGAGAAGCGCTGCGTGGCCGGGTCGTAGCACATGGTCAGGCCGCCCTTGCTCACGATGTTGTAGCGGCCCTGGCTTGCGATTTGCACCACTTTCCACGTCTGCGTGGAGGCCTTTGCCTGTTCGGCGTTTTGCGTGGACAGCTTGCCGCCGGCCGCCGGGGTCTCCAGCACTCCCTTGCCGTTGAGCATGCGGATGTAATACCACGTGTCTCCCAACTCGCCGCTGCTGAGCTTGGGGAAGACGGCCTGGGCTGCGGCGAACGCCGCCACCGCCACTGCGGCCGTGAGGATTAGTAGTCGTTTCATATGTGATTTTGGTTGTTTGTAGTCTTAGGCCTGTTTACTTGTGTGGCGCAACGCCGCGCCACGGTTGCAAAATTACATAAAATAATGTTTAGGAGGAATGTGGCCGCATTGCCGCCGGCGCAGGTGTTCAGGCCAATAACAACAAAACCAACCATGGAGCTGTATAGGCGTGGCTTGCCGTCTACGACTATGGATTGCCTTTCCTCAAACAATGCAAACCACCAAACCGGCGGTACCACGGCTTGGTACTATCTGTACCAAGCCGTGGTACAAGTAGTACCAGGCCGTGGTATTAGCATTACCAAGCCGTGGTATCGCTGGTGTCACGCTTGCATTTCCTCGGCAGTCAGGCGGTGTGGTGCGCTTGCGGTGCAGGTGGGCGCCTACGCTCCACGCCATAAGACGGGGCAAGCCCCGTCTCTACAGCTCGTTTGTGGATAGGCATGGTTAATGCGTCCGCGCAACGCAATATCGGCGCAGCCATAGCCGCCTTGGCAAGCCCGCCCCAACAATCATACAAGGTAGGCTTCGTTTCGGAAAAAGGAACAAGTTCCCTTTTCTTCCGCGCCGCACTACCTTTCAATAAGGTAGGCTGCGTTTCGGAAAAGGAGACAAGCCCCCTTTTCACCCAACTTGCACTACCTTTGCAGGGAAAACACAAAGACAGGCTTATGATATTCTTCTTCAAGACAGACAAGGGTTCTTACATTGCCACCCAGGCCGCAGGGCTTGACGAAAGGGCCAGGCAGGCCCTGTGCTGGCTTTACGGCGATGCCGAAATGGTGGAAGCCGATACGGTGGAGGGCTGGTTCGTGGGCCCGAGGAGGGAAATGACCACGCCGTGGAGCACCAACGCCGTGGAGATAACCCAGAACATGGGCATCGCCGGGGTGGAACGCATAGAGGAATTCTTCGCCTGCGGAGGCCCCGGGGCGGAACACGACCCCATGCTGCAGCGGCTTTACGAAGGCCTGGGGCAGGACGTGTTCCACACCGACCGCGAGGCCGAGCCGGTGAAGACCGTGGCCGACTTGGAGGAGTACAATGAAAGCGAGGGGCTGGCCCTCTCGCCCGAGGAAATAGCCTACCTGCACGGGGTGGAGGGGCAATTGGGAAGGCCGCTGACCGACTCGGAGGTGTTCGGCTTCGCACAAATCAACTCCGAGCACTGCCGCCACAAGATATTCGGCGGGGAGTTCGTCATAGATGGGGTGAAAAAGGAGTCGAGCCTGTTTGACATGATAAAGCGCACCACGAAGGAACACCCCGGCGAGATAATATCCGCCTACAAGGACAACGTGGCCTTCGCCCGGGGGCCGGTGGTGGAGCAGTTCGCCCCGGCGGACCAGTCCACGAGCGACTTCTTCCGCGTGAAAGACATAGAGAGCGTCATATCCATAAAGGCGGAGACGCACAACTTCCCCACCACGGTGGAGCCTTTCAACGGCGCCTCCACCGGCACGGGCGGTGAGATACGCGACAGGATGGGCGGAGGTACCGGCTCGTGGCCGATAGCCGGCACTGCGGTGTACATGACATCGTACCCCAGGCTGGAGGCCAACCGCCCGTGGGAAAGCACAATGGCGGAAAGGCCGTGGCTCTACCAGACCCCGGCGCAGATACTCGTGAAGGCGTCCAACGGCGCATCCGACTTCGGCAACAAGTTCGGCCAGCCGCTCATAGCCGGCTCCCTGCTCACCTTTGAACACGAGGAGGAAGGCACCGGCGAGCGCTACGCCTACGACAAGGTGGTGATGCTGGCCGGCGGCGTGGGCTACGGCACCGTGCGCGACTGCCTGAAAAAGGCCCCGCGCAAGGGCAACAAGGTGGTGGTGGTAGGCGGGGACAACTACCGCATAGGCCTGGGCGGCGGATCGGTGTCGTCCGTGGACACGGGCCGATACGGAAGCGGCATAGAGCTGAACGCGGTGCAGAGGGCCAACCCGGAAATGCAGAAGAGGGCCTACAACCTCGTAAGGGCGCTGTGCGAAAGCGACGACAACCCGGTGGTGTCCATACACGACCACGGCTCGGCGGGGCATCTCAACTGCCTTTCGGAGCTGGTGGAGGACTGCGGCGGGGAGATACGCATGGAGAGCCTGCCGATAGGCGACAAGACCCTCTCGGCAAAGGAGATAATAGCCAACGAGAGCCAGGAGCGCATGGGGCTGCTCATAGACGAGCAGCACATAGAGCGTGTGAAAAGGATTGCGGAGAGGGAGCGCGCGCCGCTCTACGTGGTGGGGGAAACCACGGGGGATGCGCATTTCTCGTTCGTGGCGGCGGACGGAGGCAAGCCGTTCGACCTGGATGTGGCGCAGATGTTCGGCCACTCGCCCAAGACGGTGATGACGGACACCACCGTGGAGAGGACATACAAGGATGTGGAATATTCCCCCGGGAAGATAAACGAGTATGTGGAGCAGGTGCTGCGGCTTGAAGCCGTGGCCTGCAAGGACTGGCTCACCAACAAGGTGGACCGCTCGGTAACCGGCAAGGTGGCCATGCAGCAGTGCCAGGGGCGGTTGCAGCTGCCGCTGGCAGACTGCGGTGTGGTGGCCTTGGACTACCGCGGGCGAAAGGGCGTGGCCACAGCGATAGGCCATGCTCCGCAGGCAGGGCTGGCTTCCCCGGAGGCCGGCAGCGTGCTGGCCGTGGCGGAAGCCCTCACCAACATAGTGTGGGCGCCCATAGAGGGCGGCATAGAGGGGGTCAGCCTGTCGGCCAACTGGATGTGGCCGTGCCGCTCGCAGCAGGGCGAGGACGCAAGGCTGTACAAGGCGGTGGAGGCCCTTTCCGACTTCTGTTGCGAGATAGGGGTGAATGTGCCCACGGGCAAGGATTCGCTGTCTATGACACAGAAGTACCCCGACGGGGGAAAGGTGGTGTCTCCCGGCACGGTGATAGTGTCGAGCGGCGCGCAGGTGGAGGACATACGAAAGGTGGTCTCGCCGGTGATGGTGAACGACAAGAACTCGTCCCTCTACCACATAGACTTCAGCTTTGACGAGCAAAGGCTCGGCGGCTCGGCTTTCGCACAGTCGCAAGGCCGTGTGGGCGGGGATGTGCCGTCGGTGCGCAACGGCGAGTACTTTGCCATGTGCTTCGACGCCGTGCAGGAACTCGTAAGGCGGGGCCTTGTGATGGCCGGCCACGACATATCCGCCGGAGGACTGGTGACCACCCTGCTCGAAATGTGCTTCGCCAACACCGAGGGCGGCGCCAACGTCAACCTGTACGACATGAACAGCGACGACATGGTGAAGACCCTCTTCGCCGAGAACCCGGGCGTGGTGATACAGGTGAGCGACGACTACAAGTACGAGCTCAAGGAATTCCTGAAGGTGGAGGGTATAGGCTACGCAAAGATAGGCTACCCGGTGCCCGGCAGCCGTATGCTCGCGGTGAAACAGGGGGAGACCGTGTGCGAGATAGACATAGACAGGATGAGGGACGCGTGGTATTCCACCTCACACCTGCTTGACGAAAAGCAGAGCCGCAACGGCATGGCCCGCAAGAGGGCGCTCAACTACAAGAAGCAGCCGGTGGAGATAAAGCTGCCGAGGGGCTTCAACGGGAAGCTGGCGCAGCTCGGCATATCGGCGGACAGGCGTTCGCGCTCCGGCGTAACGGCGGCGATAATAAGGGAGAAAGGCACGAACGGGGAGAGGGAGATGGCTTACTCGCTGTACCTCGCCGGCTTCGATGTGAAAGACGTGGCCATGACTGACCTCGTCTCCGGGCGCGAGACCTTGGAAGATGTGAACATGGTGGTGTTCTGCGGCGGTTTCTCCAACTCGGACGTGCTGGGTTCGGCCAAGGGATGGGCGGGGGCGTTCCTCTACAACCCGAAGGCTAAGGAAGCCCTTGACAAGTTCTACGCCCGCCGCGACACACTCTCGCTCGGCATATGCAACGGCTGCCAGCTCATGGTGGGACTCACCCTTGTAATCCCCGAACACAAGCACAGGGCGCACCTCACCCACAATGTCTCGCAGAAATTCGAGAGCGCGTTCCTAAGCCTTTCCATACCTGAAAACGACAGCGTGATGCTCTCCGGCCTGGCCGGCAGCAAGCTCGGCATATGGGTGGCGCACGGCGAGGGGCGTTTCTACCTGCCCGAGCCGGAAGAGAACTACTGCGTGGTGGCCAAGTACAACTACGCCGAGTATCCCGGCAATCCCAACGGCTCCGACTACAATGCTGCGGGGATCTGCAGCAAGGACGGAAGGCATCTTGCCATGATGCCCCACTTGGAGCGGGCCATCTTCCCGTGGCAGAACGCCTGGTATCCAAAGGAACGCAGGAAAGACGAAGCCACGCCTTGGCTCTCGGCCTTCGTGGCCGCCAGGGAGTGGATAGAGGAGCGCAAGCTGTAACACTGCCATGGCTGCGGGCTGCCTTGCAATATACTCCACATTCCTCCGCATCGGGGCTTTCACCCTGGGCGGAGGATTTGCCATGTTGCCGCTCATACAAGACAGCGTGGTGGAGAAGCGGAAGTGGATAGGCAAGACGGACTTCCTTGACGCGGTGGCGGTGGTGCAGAGCTGCCCGGGGGTGTTCGCCGTGAACCTGAGCGTGTACATAGGCTACCGCCTGAGGGGAATCAAGGGGGCGGTGGCTGCGGCCCTCGGTACGGCCCTGCCCTCATTCGCCACGATATTGCTAATAGCTATTTTCTTCCACAGCTTCATGCATGTGGGCTGGGTGGCTGCCATGTTCCGAGGCATACGCCCCGCCGTGGTGGCGCTCATAGCCGTGCCCACGATACAGATGGCGAGGGAGGCCGGCATAGGGTGGTCCAACTTTTGGATACCGCTGGCCAGCGCCCTGCTGATATGGGCTCTTGGTGTGAACCCGGTGTATGTGATAGCCGCGGCCGCAGCGGGGGGCTACCTGTATGGCCGGTTGGAGGGAGTAGGCGGAGAAAGGGAAGGGGGCGGAAGGTGATTTTCCTGCAATTGTTCTACACCTTTTTCCAAATAGGGCTGTTCGGTTTCGGCGGGGGGTATGGCATGCTTTCGCTAATCCAGGCGGAGACTGTGTACAAGCACGGCTGGATAACATCGGCCGAGTTTACCAACATTGTGGCCATCTCACAGATGACCCCCGGCCCCATAGGCATAAACTCCGCCACCTATTGCGGGTACGCAGCGCTTCACAATGCCGGTTACGGGCAGTTGGCCGCTGTGGCCGGTTCGGCTATGGCCACTTTTGCCGTGGTGCTTCCGTCGTTTGTGCTGATGGTAGCCATTGCGAAAGTCTTTATGAAATACATGGGGACAAAGGCTGTGGCTGGCGCTTTGGCCGGCTTGCGTCCCACGGTGGTGGGGTTGTTGGCCGCAGCCACGCTTATGTTGCTCAATGCGGAGAACTTCGGCTCTTTCGGGGTGGATACGTGGAGGTTTTGCATAAGCCTGTTCTTGTTTGCAAGCACGTTCGTAGGCACCATGTTTGTGAAAATAAGTCCTATCAGGATGATAGGGTACGCGGCCGTGGCTGGCCTTGTGCTGCTGTACTGACCAATCGCTGCGCGGGGTTATTCCTCGTAGTTCTCATTAGCCCCGGCTTTTCCTTTGAGAGCCTTTTGCAGGTGTTTCCAGCTTTGGAAGCCGGCGAGTATCGCCAGGTTGTCAAGTGCTGCAGGCGAAAGGTGCCCCGCTATCCTGCCCGCTTTCTTCAGGCTTGGCGGCTTGTATCCCACGCGTCCGCCTGCGTGGGACTTCCACATGCCAATCTTCGACGACAGCTCGGCAAGGCCGCTTACGCGCCCATTGTTAGCGGAGTCTCCGTATCGGATGTCCCCGTCTTCGCCGTCCTTGATTAGCCGTGCTTTCATGTGTGCAAAGGTAGTGGTTAACTCTTCCACAGCACCACTTGTACGCATACGAAACTGCGCGGCACCCATGTTACGGAGTGCCGCGCAGCCGGTCTGCATTCCCTAAGGGGCGCGGTGTTTAGTTTACCTTGAAGTTGGTTACTGCGCTGTTGAAGTCGCCTGTCTTTTCCAGTGGTATCACCAGCGTGCGCAGGTAATACATGTACTCGTTTGGCAGGTACATGCCCAACTTGTATTTGGAACCTGGCATGGTTGCGAGTTTCCCCTCGGGGCGGAAAGCGTATATGGCCTGCTTGCCGAGGGTCTCGTGGTGGTTGCCGTTTACGAACAGCTTGGTCTCGGCGTTGTTGGTCTCAATGCGTATGCTCACCTTCCCCTCTGTGGGCAGTTTGTAGCGGAACTTGTTTAGGTAGCCGTCTCGCTCAAAGGCCAACCGCCCGTCTTCCGGGTCGGCGAGGTACAGTGTGGCGTTGGGGCTTGTAAGCAGCACCGCGCCCTTTGCCTCCTCTTTGCAGTCCACGTCAAATGATATGCTGCTGCCGTAACCGGCTTCTATTGTCGGGCCGTAAGCGTCTGATGACGGCAGGGACAACAGCTTGCCGCCCGGGGCGAGGTCTCCCACGGTGTGGCTTTCAAAGGGCAGCTGCGCCAGCTCGTTCACCCCGGGGGCTTCATGCAGTTTGGCGCGCTTGGAATCGAAATCGGCATACGGCAGGGACGTTTTCTTGCCCGTCCAGCATTTCACAGCGATGGTCTGCATTGCGGGGAACGTGCGGTGGTGTATGTCCTTCGTGGTTATGCCGTTGCCGAGGTGGTCGTTCCATACTGCGAACATGCCCCCTTCCAAGCAGGGGTCCTGCTCGTCGAGAACCACTCCGCCGACATTGGCCGGTGTCCAGTTTTCGTAGAGCCACTTGCAGTCGAGGTAGTCGCGGTAGTATCCAGCCACGGGTACGATGTACACCATTCCGTCGGGTATGGATATGATGTTGTACCCGTCCTTTTTTATCTGCAAGGGATCGCCCCATCCGTTGTTCCATGCGCACATGGTTACCCCCTTGCTGCGCACAGGGGTTTCCCCGGGAAAGCGTGTGAGCGAACCCCACAGCAGTGGGGACTTGCCGTAAGACTGCACCAAGGCGAGGTAGTGGTCGGTGAACTTGCGGAAGTTCTCAATGTTTTCCTTTGTGGAGTTGTTGTACTCGTCAGTGCCTATGTTCACCCTCGGCCCGCGGAATACGGGAGACTTGCCGGAAAGGTATTCCTTGAAAAGGGCGTCCATGAAGTCGTAAGATTCCTGCTTGGATATGTCGAGGTGGTCTTTCCCGTACTTGTCCGAAGCTATGGCCGGGTTGTACCTTGTGAACGGCAGCGAGTGGGCCG
>R20__coassemble_1833_pt1 | contig 10684 bp, 8 predicted proteins | sample R20__metabat2_low_PE_033 | metagenome-assembled genome bin R20
CCGTCTTCCAAGTTTCCCTCGGCAGAGTGCAAAGCCCCGGAGAACACCCACGGATCACGCCCGGCGGTCAATGTGGTCTCGCTCTTGTAATACACGTTTGCAATCCCCCCTCCCATTACTTCTTCTATGGCCTTGGCTATTTCGTGCCTACTGCGATGCATCCCCGCACTATGCGACTGTACAACAGCGGTGTTCCCATAACAATCTACAACCAAGCCGGGAAGACGGTCTCCCTCTCCATGCACGAGGCGGAAAGTGTCTCCTGTGTTACCGCCCACAAGGCCGGACTGCCGCCTTAGAGACAAGGCTTCCCCTATCCTTCCCTTGAAGAATCCGAAATCGATCTCTTCATCTGAAAAAGACAATACCCTGACGGATATGGTTCCGCGCTGGAAATGCCCCACCGCAACAAAGTCCCCACCGTGCGTGAAAACTTTCACCAAGTCTCCGTCTTCCAAGTTTCCCTCGGCAGAGTGCAAAGCCCCGGAGAACACCCACGGATGGAAGCGTTTCAGGGATTCCTCCTTTCCCCTCTTGAGAATTATTTTCCCATACATAGTGTTTTGTTCTTTTGGATTGTTACGGCAATCTCAGCCTATCAGCCTATATTCCCCATTGTCATTCAGCATAGCCAGCTCCCTATACATCTGCAAACAAGCCCAGGCATCCGTTGCCGCATAAAGTTTTTGCTTGTCGCTCAGCACATCGGCGTTCCAGTTGGATAACTGCTGCCTCTTGCTTATTTTCATCCCCATCAGGTTGGCGTACATCTTTTGCAGGCTCTTGTCGGCAATGCCTATGCTACCGGCCACATCTTGCAGGTCTATGAACATACCGGGGGAAAAAGAGCACCTCCTTTTGAGAGACAGGATGTCGTCCCTAAGCGAAAGGCCAACCATGGGGACTGATGTGTTTTCCAACAGCCTTAGCACTGGCGGCACCATTCCGATCCTGCCTATCCTGAAAAGGAAACAAACATCGTCAAGCGATGCTTGCAATAGGGCGACCTTGTTGTTCTCACCTTTCCTGAACGAGGGCTTAGTCTCGGTGTCAACCCCTATCATGTCGCCCGCAAGCAAGCAGTCCACGGCTTTTTCCGCTTCACCCTCGCTCTGCACCACGACAATTCTCCCCGGGAAAGCGGCTGTGGGCAGACTTGGCAAAAGTTCCTTGGGATAGGTGGAGTATATCTCTTTCATAGTAAGCTGTTTTCGGCAAAGGCCTTTGCAAACGGTGGGTCAAAGCCCCTCGCGGTAGAAATCAAGCATCTCCCTTATGGAACCTTCCCCGGCGATACTGTTTATTACAGGTCTGCCGATATCTTCCATAAGTGTGAAGACGGTGTTTCCACCCACGTTTTTCTTGTCGTGTCCCATTATGGCGATGAGTTCAGCGTAATCATCACACGAGAAATCCATTTTGCCGTAATGCTCCTTTACGAAATCCGCAGTCTGTCTCATCTTTTCAGAGGGGAAGCCTAACTTTACGCAACTCATGTACAGTTCGCAGACAATGCCGTAGGCCACCGCATATCCGTGAGGAACAGGGCAACCTCGCCTTATTGCCAAAGACTCAAAGGCGTGCCCGGCAGTATGGCCAAGGTTTAGGGCCTTCCTCAATCCGTTCTCCATGGGGTCGGCTTCCACAATTCCGCTCTTAACCGCCACGGACTTCGCCACAAGTCCACGCAAGCTCCCCAAGTCAATGTTTCCGAGGTTGAACGACAATATATCCGCCCAATGTGCATGGCTGTCAAGCATGGCATGCTTGAGCATCTCGGCGTAACCTGACAATATTTCCTCACGGCCGAGCGTTTCAAGGAACGCCGTGTCCACAATAACAGACTTAGCGCTTCTGAACACGCCTATCTCGTTTTTCAACCCGTGGTAATTGCACCCCGTCTTACCGCCTGCGGCTGCGTCTACCATGGCAAGCAATGTGGTCGGCACGTTTACGAAAGTCATGCCGCGCTTGAAAGTGGCTGCGGCGAATCCACCCATGTCGCAAACCATTCCTCCGCCCAAATTGACAAGGCAAGATTTCCTGGTCGCCCCTTTATCCGACAGGCTGTCCCATATTTCGGACACGGCGGCTATCGTCTTGTTGTCATCACCGGCCTTGACTATTATCATCTCAGCCTTGCCCAAGGCCCTGAACCCTTTCATCCTGGGCCAGCAAAGCCTGTGGGTGTTTTCGTCCGTTAGCACGAAGACACGGTCGTATTTCGTTTCCGCCAGCGACAGGGTGAAATCCCTCTCCAACGAGTCTGTGAATATAATGCTGTTGTCCATCTTGGTTGTTGCAAAGTTAGAACAAATCAAAAGAGCGGCAAGGCTTCCGCCACCACGTAATTGCTCCCAGCCACCAACACCGTGCCATCCTTGGTTGAAGCGGAGACTGCGGCTTTCACAGCCTTTTCCACCATAGTGTATGCTTCCCCGGCAAGCCCTTTGGCCATTGCCATGTCTTTAAGTGTCTCGGCAGGTATGGCCCTTTTCGTGTCGGCCTGGGTGAAATAGTACTTCGCGCCTTTTGGAAGCATTTCCAATACAGACCCGACGTCCTTGTCGTCCACCATTCCGAACACAATGGAAAGCTTGCCTCTTATTTCTGCCAATTGTTTCCTGACATAGGCCCATGCAGCGGGATTGTGGCCGGTGTCGCATACCACAGTAGGACTGTCAGCCACTTTTTGCCAACGGCCCATAAGCCCCGTTCGTCCCGACACGTCTGAAATGCCCAAGGGTATGCTTTCCTTGTGTTTGAGCAGTCCCGTCTGTAACATTATATTTGCCGCGCAAAGGGCGGTGTTTGTGTTTAAGGCTTGGTATGAACCACACAGGTCGCCTACGATGCGCCCATAATTCCTCGTTTCATAGGCCATACCACAAGTGGTGCTTTCTGCACACAACACTTCCCGACGGTCTTCCGCAAATATTATTGGGGCGTGCGCCTCTTCAGCTGTTTTACAGAAAACATTTCTTGTCTCGGCCGTTGCCTCTCCTATTATGACCGGTGTATGCGGCTTAATAATGCCGGCCTTTTCACGTGCAATATCCACAATGCTGTTGCCGAGCAAGTCTGTGTGGTCCAGACTTATATTGGTTATAACTGACAGCTCGGGTAGTATTATGTTTGTGCAATCAAGCCTACCACCGAGCCCAACTTCCACCACGGCCACATCAACACCTTCCTCTTCAAAAAACCTGAAAGCCATAGCTGTGGCCAACTCAAAAAAAGATGGGTGGAGGGGGGCAAAAAAAGCCTTGTGCCTATCCACGAAATCAATGACTTTTCCCTCATCCACAGGTTTTCCGCCTATCCTTATCCTCTCCCGGAAATCAAGCAGGTGCGGAGACGTGTACAGGCCCGTTTTCAGTCCGTCGGCTTGCAGTATGGAGGCGAGTGTGTGTGAGACGGACCCTTTCCCATTGGTGCCGGCCACGTGTATTGTCTTGTAGCTCTTGTGCGGATGGTTGAAATGGTTGTCAAGCGCAACCGTGTTGTCCAACCCCTCCTTATAGGCGTGCGCCCCGATTTGCTCAAAAACCGGGGCGCAGCCGTACAAGTATTGTAGTGTTTCCTGATACGTCATCTGTCATGAAAAATAGCTTCGGAACTTCTCAAATATTGATTTCTTTATTCCGCTGTCTGGCTTGAAATTGTCGCTGCCTGCAAACTCGGAAATGGCCTCTTTCTCGCGCTTTGTCAATTCCTTCGGCACATATACGCTTATGTTCACCACCAAATCGCCGGTGCCGTCTCCATATCCGCGCAATGCCGGCAGCCCCTTACCACGAAGCCGGAGTGTCTTGCCCGGCTGGGTTCCGGGGTCTATCTTTATTTTCACCCAGGTCTTTTCTATTGTGGGAATTTCCACCTCTCCACCCAAAGCGGCAGTGGGGAAGTCAAGGAGCAGGTTGTACACCACGTCGTTCCCATCCCTTACCAGTGTGTCGTCCGGTATCTCTTCCACAAACACATGTATGCTGCCGGGCGTGCCACCCCTCGGAGCTGCGTTGCCTTTCCCTGGAACGTCCAGCACCATTCCGTTGGCTATGCCGGCCGGTATGGTTATTTCCACGACTTCCTCCCCTTTGACTATGCCGTTTCCGCCGCACTCCTTACACTTGTGTGTGACAACCACCCCTTCTCCGCCGCAAGTGGGGCATTCCGTCTGTGTGGACATCTGCCCGAAAGGCGAACGTATAGTCCTCATAACTACGCCTCGCCCTCCGCAAGTGTGGCATGTCTGGGGTGTGGTGCCTGGTTCGGCCCCGTTACCGGAACAATGCCGACAAGGCACGTCTTTCCTAACCTTGAATTTCTTGGTAACCCCGTTGGCAATGTCTTGCAGGGTGAGTTTCACCTTGAGCCTAAGGTCGGAACCTTGGTACTGCACACCTCCGCCTCCGCCGAACCCCCCAAAGCCGAAACCGTCTCCGAAGATACTGCCGAAGTGCCGTAGGATTTCGTCCATAGAACTGAACCCGGCACCGCCGCCGAAGCCGCCTCCGGGAGCGTTGAAGCCGTATTGGTCGTACATCTTGCGCTTTTCGGCATCGTGCAGCACCTCATAGGCTTCGGCCGCCTCCTTGAATTTCTCCTCTGCGTCCTTGTCTCCGTGGTTTTTGTCAGGGTGGTATTTTATGGCCACCTTGCGGTAAGCCGTCTTTATTTCGTCTTCGGAAGCGCTGCGGTCCACTCCGAGCACCTCGTAGTAGTCTCTTTTCTCCATACCTTACTGCCCCACAGCCACCTTTGCATGGCGTATAACCTTGTCGTTAAGGGTGTAGCCGGCTTGTACGCAATCTATTATCTTCCCTTTCTTGTCGTCCCCCATACCGGGAACCATGGCCACCGCTTCGTGGTAGTCCACGTCAAAGTCTTTGCCATCCGTGTCCATCTTGCTGACACCGAGGCTTTGCAAAGCCTTTTCCAGCTTCTTGAATATAAGGGAAAGGCCTTCCCTTATGGCTTCCGCATCCGGTGCGCTTTCCTGGGTTGCCGCCGCACGTTCCAAGTCGTCCAAAACGGGCAGTATCGCAGCCACGGCCTTTTCGCTGCCGTTGATTATGAGTTCCGCCTTTTCCTTGAGAGTGCGTTTCTTATAGTTGTCAAACTCGGCAAGCGTCCTTAGGTGTTTGTCTTTGAGCTGTTCTATCTCAGCCCTAAGGGATTCCTCTGCGGACATTTCCACCACATCGGTTGTTTCCACGGTTTCTCCCGTTTCCGTACCACACGCTTCCCCGGCTTCTACCGCGTCTTGCTCTTTCACGCTCTCCCCGGCTATCTCCTTGTCCTTTTCTTCCTGGCTCATTTTCACCTTGTTTTTTCTCACATGACCACCACGTGCAAATTTCTTGCCATTCTTCATTCCGCGTACATTTTTTCTTTCAGCTCCTTTATCTGGGTGTCATAGATGTAGTCATCGTATTCCATGAGCTTGTCTATTGTCCCATTGGGAGTGAGTTCTATGATACGGCTCGACACGGTCTGTATGAATTCATGGTCGTGGCTGGCAAACAGCACATTGCCCTTGAAGCCCACAAGGTTGTTGTTGAAAGCTTGTATGCTTTCCAAGTCAAGGTGGTTGGTGGGGGTGTCAAGGATAAGGCAGTTGGCGTTGCGCAGCTGCATCCTCGCTATCATGCACCTCATTTTCTCACCCCCGGACAGCACGCTCACCTTTTTAAGCACTTCCTCCCCGGAGAAAAGCATTCTGCCGAGGTAGCCCTTCATCACCACCTCGTTGCCCGTGCCGTACTGGCTCAGCCAGTCTACAAGGTTCATCTCGCTGTTGAAGAAATCGGTGTTGTCCAGCGGCAGATAGGCGGTCGTTATCGTTACCCCCCACTTGTAAGTGCCGGCGTCGGCCTCCCTGTTGCCGTTTATTATCTCGAAGAGGGCTGTCATAGCCTTTGGGTTGTGGCTGAGGAAAACCACTTTCTCCCCTTTCTCTATGTTGAACGAAACGTTGTCGAAAAGCACTGTCCCGTCCGCATCCGTGGCCTTGAGCCCTTCCACTTCAAGTATTTGATTGCCGGGTTCACGCTCCATTTGGAATATTATGCCCGGATACTTGCGGCTTGACGGCTTTATCTCCTCCACGTTGAGCTTTGCGAGCATTTTCTTGCGGCTGGTGGTTTGTTTGCTCTTCGCCACGTTTGCGGAGAAACGGCGTATGAATTCCTCCAGCTCCTTGCGCTTTTCGTCCGCCTTCTGTTTTTGGTTCTGCGCCTGCCTCAGTGCGAGCTGCGAACTTTCGTACCAGAAAGAATAGTTTCCGGAAAAGACGGACACCTTGCCGAAATCTATGTCCACCGTCTGCGTGCTGACGGAGTCTAAGAAGTGCCTGTCGTGGCTCACCACAAGCACGGTCTGTTCCACGTTCCCGAGGTATTCCTCAAGCCACTGCACGGTGTCAGGTCAAGGTCGTTGGTGGGCTCGTCCAAGAGGAGGTTGTCCGGGTGGCCGAAAAGGGCCTTGGCCAGCATCACCCTCACCTTTTGGTTGTTGGACAGCTCGGACATCTGCTTGCCGTGCAGGTTTTCCTTCACGCCGAGGTTCGCGAGCATCTGGGCGGCGTCGCTTTCGGCTTCCCACCCGTTCATTTCCACAAACTTCTCTTCCAACTCGGCGGCCCGGTTGCCGTCTTCTATGCTCATTTCCGGTTTTGCATAGAGGGCCTCCCTTTCTTTCATGTTCTGCCACAACGGCTGGTGTCCCATAAGCACTGTGTCAAGCACGTTGTAGCTGTCATATTTGAAGTGGTCCTGCTCCAATATGGAAAGGCGCTCGCCAGGGCCGAGTTCCACCGTGCCCTTGTTCGGCTCCAACTCGCCGCTTATAGCTTTCAGCAGGGTTGACTTGCCGGCCCCGTTGGCCCCGATCACACCATATATGTTGCCGGGAGTGAATTTTATGTTTACGTCTTTGTACAAAACCCTCTTGCCAAACTGCACGGCAAGGTTGGAAACTGTTATCATAGAATGGCTGTGTTCTTTGTTGTGTGTGAATAATCGGAGTGCAAAGGTACTAAATTGCAGCGTAAACGGGCCGGCCCATGCCGCACGGCTTCACGGATCCGCGTGGCATGGGCCGCCGTGGCGCAGCGCAACCTGTCAGTGGCGTGTAACCTCCTCTATGCCGTCTATGGCCTTGAGCTTCTCCATCAGGTCTTCCACCTCGCCGGTGTCGTGCACACCGATGCCCATCTCCCCCTCGAAAATGCCGTCTTCCGCGCTTATCTCTATCTTCCGGAAGTTGATGTGCAGCTGCACCGACACCAGGTCGGCCACCTTGAGGAGCATGCCCTGGTTGTCAATGCCCTTGATTCTCACCGCCGCGTTGAAAAACAGCTTCTTGTGCATGTCCCACTTCGCATCCAGTATCCTGTTGCCAAAGCTGGCTTTCAGCTTGGACGCTATCTCGCAACTGCGCTTGTGCAGCTCCACATGCCCGTCGCCGTCCATGTACCCGAGTATGTCCTCGCCGGGTATGGGGTTGCAACAGTCTTTCCGTATGTACATGTCTATGGAGTCCTCGTTTATGATGCATGGCACCTTCTTGTTGAAGCCCTCCCCCACAAGCAGCAGATCCCTCTTAACGGTCTCGGTGTATCCCTTGCTGTCTTTCTTTCCGAGGAACGGCTTTTTCACGATACCTTTCACCCTGCCGAAGAACCCTTTCCCTTGGCCTGCTTTCGGCTTGGCGTCCGGCAGGCCTCCGTCCAGCACTTTCTCATCTGCGTCTCCCAAGACCACCGTGCCGCGGCCTATGGCCACGTACAGTTCTCCCGGGGTTTTGAAGTTGTGCGCACCGGCCAGGGCCGACAGCGTGCCGGTGGAGGGCTTGGCATCCCTCTCCGCAAGCCACGCTTCGAGAGTCCTTTGGCCTTCGGCTTCGTTCTCCCTCCTCTTTTTCCTGAGCGTCCTCGCTATGCTGTCCCTGGCCTTGGAGGTCTTAACGTTGCCGAGCCACCTTTCGTCAACCATGGACGACTGGCCGTAAAGCACTTCCACCATGTCGCCGCTTTCCAACTTGTGCGTGGCCGGCACGAGGTGTCCGCTGTTCAACTTGCCGCCGATGCAGTTGGTGCCGAACATGGTGTGTATGTGGAACGCCACGTCGAGCACGGAGCTCCCCACCGGCAGCACTATCCTGTCTCCCTTGGGCGTGAAGATGAACATCTCCTCGGAGTACATGGTGCATTTCAGGTTGTCAAGCGTCTCCGTGGGTGTCTGGTTGGGGTCGTCAAGCACGGCCCTGACGTTCTCTATCCACGAAGCTGTGCCGGCCAGCAGCCCGTTGGAGTCGCGCCCCGCCTCCTCCTGCTGCTTGTATTTCCAGTGTGCGGCCACGCCCCTTTCCGCCACCTCGTCCATTTTCTCCGTCCTTATCTGTACTTCTATCCACTGCCCCTGCTTGCTCATGAACGTGCCGTGGAGGGCGCGGTAGCCGTTGCCCTTTGGGGTGTGCAGCCAGTTCCTCATGCGCTTGTCGTCGCTGTCGTACAAGCTGTTTATAAGGCTGTATATGGCAAAGCACTCCCTTGCCCCGCCGTCTTCGCCCTCCTCCTTGGGGGTGAATATTATCCGCACCGCAAGGATGTCGTACACATCGTCGTAGTTTATGTTCTTGCGCTGCATCTTGCTCCAGATGGAGTACGGGCTTTTCACCCTCGCCTTCACCCGGTAGGCGTACCCGTATTCGTCCAGCTTGCGGAGTATCGGCCCTGTAAACTTCTCAAAAAGCTCGTCCCGGCCTTTCTTGCTGTACGCAACGAGGTTGCTTATCCTCTCGTATGTGTCGGGGTGTTCGTACTTGAAACTGAGGTTTTCCAGTTCGCTCTTTATCTTCCCGAACCCGAGCGTGCTCGCTATCGGGGCGTACAGCATGGATGTCTCGCCGGCTATCTTGTATTGCTTGGCGGGCGGCTGGGCCTGCAGCGTCCTCATGTTGTGCAGGCGGTCGCAGATCTTGATGAGCACCACCCTCAGGTCTTCGTTCATGGTGAGGAGCAGCCGCCTGAGGTTTTCCACCTGGCCGGACTCTTCCTTGCCGAACTTGCCGCCGCTGATTTTAGTCAGCCCGTCCACTATGTTGGCTATCTTTTCGCCGAAGACGTTGGAGATGTCTTCCACGGTGTATTCCGTGTCTTCCACCACGTCGTGGAGCAGCGCCGAGCAGATACTCGTGGAGCCCAGGCCCATCTCCTCCGCAGCTATCTGGGCCACGGCCAAGGGGTGCATTATGTATGGTTCGCCCGATTTGCGTGTAACCCCGGCGTGCGCCCTCCGTGCAAAGTTGAAAGCGGTGGTTATTATTTCCGTCTTCTTCCTGTGCGCGGATGCCATATAGGTGGCGAGCAGGTGGTTGAAAGCCTCATCCACCATACGGTCGTACGGCCCGTTTTCCCTCTGTACGGCCGTGCCGCCCACTGCTTCCGCGGGTTTCAAGCCCGCCTTTCCATTTTCCGTCCCTTCCATTTCGGTGGTGTCTTTTGTTAGACCTGGCTGCTTACCTAACCCTTATCTTCTTGCCGGCCCTTATGTTTGAGCCCTTTATGCCGTTCAGCTTTTTAAGCTTGCTCACGGTGGTGCCGTTGCGTGCGGCTATCTCCGATAGCGTGTCCCCCTTCCTCACGCTTACGCTCTTGGCCTTTGTCCTCTTGCTCCGCTTGTTTTTAGCCGCAACGTACTTCCTTGAAGCCTTGGATTTCTTGGAAACCGTCTTCCCCACGCCCTGCACGGGCTTCTGTTCCCTCACGTCCACTATGTCACGCTTCGCCAGCAGCGCCTCCGCATTGTAGGCGCAGATGGTGTCCTCGTTCTCTATGAACGCGCTTACGTAGTCCATAGGCAGCCTTACTGCAGACGGCTTTGCGAACCCGTTCACCACTCCCTGCCTGTATTGGGGGTTGAGAGCCTTCAACTGCTCCAGCGGGGCTTGTAGCACCGCGGCAATCTGCTCTATGTGCATGTCCCTGTCCACAACCACGGTGTCCGTCTTGGCCGGCAAGTCTGTCAGCAGGGGGCAGATGTTGTGGTCGCAATAATAGTTCATTATGTAGTTGGCCGCGATGAAAGCCGGCACGTAGCCGCGGGTCTCCTTCGGCAGCCACGGGTATATATCCCAGTAGTCCTTCTCCCCGCCGGCCCTCGTTATGGCCTTGCGAACATTCTCCGGGCCGCAGTTGTACGCGGCTATCACAAGGTTCCAGTCGCCGAATATCTTGAAGAGGTCCGACAGGTACGCGGCTGCTGCGTGCGACGACTTCACCGGGTCCCGGCGTTCGTCCACAAGGGAGTTTATCTCCAAGCCGTACTGCTTGCCGGTGGCCACCATGAACTGCCACAGCCCGGTTGCGCCCACCCGAGACACTGCGTTGGGGTTGAGCGCCGACTCTATCACCGGCAGGTATTTCAGCTCCAGGGGCAGCTTCCTTTCCTCCAACGCCTGCTCGAATATTGGCATGTAGAAGTTTTGCGCCCCGAGCATGTAGCCCACCATCTGCTTGTAACCGGCATACTTGTCTATGAACTGCCTCACCACGCCGTTGTACGGCATTTCCATTATTGTGGGCAGCCGCTTCAGCCGGGCTATGTACTCCTCGTCCGTGTAGGAGGGGTTGGTGGCCGGCATGTTGCAGTCGGGGTCTATTTTAAGGTAGGTGTGCGAG
>R20__coassemble_1890_pt1 | contig 10393 bp, 9 predicted proteins | sample R20__metabat2_low_PE_033 | metagenome-assembled genome bin R20
TACAACATACCGGCAAGCTTCGCGCCGGCATACACAGACAACACCCCTGCGGCCACGCTGCCTCCAATGTAAAAGGCCGGCAGCAAGGCCTGACCTCCCCTAAGCATGGCAAGGCTCTCCCCCGCAAACGAGGAGAAAGTGGTCAATCCGCCGCAGAAACCCACCGTGAGGAAAAGCCTCGCAGCCGGCGACACCACGCCCGCCCTGTCGGCCAAACCGCCGACAAAACCTATCAGAAAGCAGCCGGAAAGGTTGGCTGCCAGCGTACCCCACGGAAAAGAGAGAAAGCCGAGCGCAACCGCAGCCCTGCCGAGAGCGAACCTCAGAGCCGTTCCCAAAGCCCCTCCTACCATAACAAGAGCGAAATCCCTAACCATATCCTTAGGCAAAAATATTAAAAAACGACAATAACGGCGGCCGGCCGTATCTCCAACGCTGTTAAATATTTAACTTTGCCGTGTTTTTAGCATTACAGATGCAAGTCAAGACAATAAGATTTTTACTTAGATGAACGTTATCAAGAAGACAGTCCAATTGCCCGATGGCAGAACCATCAGCGTTGAGACGGGCAAGGTGGCTAAGCAGGCCGACGGGGCCGCCGTGGTCACCATGGGCAACACCGTGCTGCTGGCTACGGTTTGCGCAGCCAAGGATGCCGTACCCGGCACGGATTTCATGCCGCTGCAAGTAGACTACAAGGAGCAATACTCCGCAGCCGGACGCTTCCCCGGTGGATTCACAAAGCGCGAGGGCAAGCCCGGAGACAACGAGATACTCACTTCCAGGCTGGTGGACAGGGTGCTCCGCCCCCTATTCCCCTCCAACTACCATGCCGAGGTGTTCGTGAACATCCTCCTGCTCTCCGCAGACGGGGTGGACCAGCCCGATGCGCTGGCCGGCTTCGCTGCATCGGCAGCCCTGGCATGCTCGGACATTCCCTTTGAATACCCAATAAGCGAGGTCCGCGTGGCCCGCGTGGGTGGAGAATATGTGGTGAATCCCACATTCGAGCAGATGAAGAACGCCGACATCGACATAATGGTGGGCGCCACCAAGGACAACATCATGATGGTGGAGGGAGAGATGAAGGAAGTGCAGGAGCAAGACCTCATCGCAGCCCTCAAAGTGGCGCAGGAGGCCATCGTACCCATGTGCGAACTGCAAGAGCAGCTATCAAAGGAACTCGGCACGGACACAAAGCGCGAGTACGACCACGAGGTGAACGACGAGGAGCTGCGCGAAGCCATGCGTGCCGCCACGTACGACAAGTGCTACGCCATAGCCGTGGCCGGCGACCACGACAAGAAGAGCCGCGGAGAGGCCTTTGACAAGATAAAGGAAGACTTCCTTGAAGCATACGATGCCGCACACGCCGACCTTGGCGAAGACGGGCTGGCAGAGAAGCACGCCATAGCCGAAAGGTACTATGACGATGTGATGCGCGACTCCATGCGCCGCTGCGTGTTGGACACCGGCAAGAGGTTGGACGGCCGAGCCCTCGACGAAATACGCCCGATATGGTGCGAAGCCGCTCCTCTGCCAATGCCCCACGGAAGCGCATACTTCCAGCGTGGAGAGACTTTGGCTTTGGCCACCTGCACACTCGGCACAAAGCTTGACGAAAAGCTCGTGGACGACGTGCTTGACCGCAGTTACATGAAGTTCCTGCTGCACTACAACTTCCCACCGTTCAGCACAGGCGAAGCAAGGCCGCAGCGCGGAGTGGGCCGCAGGGAAATAGGCCACGGCCACTTGGCTTGGCGCGGCCTGAAAGACCAAATACCGGCAGACTTCCCCTACACGGTGCGCGTAGTGAGCCAAGTGCTTGAAAGCAACGGCTCGTCTTCCATGGCAACGGTGTGTTCCGGCACACTTGCCCTGATGGACGCAGGCGTACCCATAAAGAAGCCCGTAAGCGGCATATCCATGGGCCTCATAAAGAATCCCGGCGAGGAGAAGTACGCAGTGCTCACCGACATACTCGGAGACGAAGACCACCTGGGCGACATGGACTTCAAGACCACCGGCACCAAGGACGGCCTGACCGCCACGCAGATGGACATAAAGTGCGACGGCCTGAGCTTTGAGATTCTTGAAAAGGCACTGCTGCAAGCCAAGGACGCCCGCGAGCAAATCCTTGAAAAGATGTTGCAGACCCTGCCGCAGCCGAGGGAGGACATGAAGCCGCAAGTGCCGCGCATCATACAGTTCGACATACCCAAGGAGTTCATCGGGGCTGTTATCGGCCCCGGCGGCAAGGTGATACAGCAGATGCAGGAAGACACCGGCTCCACCATAACTATAGACGAGGTGGACGGAAAGGGACAGGTGCAAGTGAGCGCCCCCAACAAAGACAGCATAGACGCCGCCATCAAGAAGATAAAGGCCATAGTGGCCGTGCCGGAAGTGGGCGAAGTATACGAGGGTACCGTGCGCTCCATAATGCCTTACGGCTGCTTCGTGGAGATAATGCCAGGCAAGGACGGACTGCTGCACATAAGCGAGATAGACTGGCGCAGGCTTGAAACAGTGGAGGAAGCCGGCATACACGAGGGCGACAAGCTCACGGTGAAACTGCTTGAAATAGACCCCAAGACTGGCAAGTACAAGCTGTCACGCAAAGTGCTGCTGCCCAAACCCGAGGGCTACCAGGAGCGCGAACGCAGACCCAGGCCCGAACGCAGGCCGTTCCGCGAGGGAGGTGAACGCCAGCCGCGCCGCCAGCAAGACGGACACGGACAGTGGGAAAACCGCGAACACAGGCACTTTGACAAGAACGACCGCGGAGCCGACTACCACGATCCCACGGCGGAGCGTGAACCGCGGGGCTTCAACGACTCGCTTGACAAGTTTGACATAGACTAACACCCAAGGGTGCATAGCCGCAACCGGGCTCCCGGGCGCGTGGAGTTGGCACAATTCCACAGTGCCCGGGAGCCCGTCTGTTTAGCACGGAGACAAGGGGCGGCTAAATAGGAAAAGAACGATATGACAGGCAAATACGAACTGATGGCACCCGCCGGATCGCGGGAGAGCCTTGCGGCTGCAATAAGGGCCGGGGCCGACTCCGTATATTTCGGAGTCGGGGAACTGAACATGCGCTCCCACTCGGCCAACAAATTCACACCGGAAGACCTGCCGCAGATAGCCGAAACATGCCGGCGAAGCGGGGTGAGAAGCTACCTCACACTGAACACTATAGTATACGACCGAGACATGGAAACCATGCACGCCCTCGTGCATTCGGCCGCCGAAGCGGGTATAACAGCGGTGATAGCTTCCGATGCTGCGGTAATGGCGAAATGCGCTGAAAGGGGAGTGCCGGTGCACCTCTCCACACAACTGAACATATCCAATTACGAAGCCCTAAAATTCTACTCGCGCTTCGCAGACGTGGCCGTGCTGGCAAGGGAACTGTCGCTGGAACAAGTGGCGGAAATACACAGCAGGGTGGAAGAGGAAGGACTAAAAGGCCCGGGCGGAGAGGAAATGAGGATTGAGATGTTCTGCCACGGAGCCCTGTGCATGGCCGTGAGCGGGAAGTGCTACCTGAGCCTGCACCACGGCAACCACTCAGCCAACCGGGGAAGCTGCATGCAGCTCTGCCGCAGAGCCTACACCGTAACCGACAAGGACAACGGCACACAGCTCGATATCGACAACGAATACATAATGAGCCCCAAAGACCTCAAGACCATACGCTTCATAGACAAGATGATGGAGGCCGGGGTCAGGGTGTTCAAAATAGAGGGCAGGGCCAGGGGGCCTGAATACGTACGCACCGTGGTGGAATGCTACAAGGAAGCAATAGCCGCCGTGGAAGACGGCACATTCACGGAAGACCGCAAAGACGGATGGGACAAGAGGCTGGCAACGGTTTTCAACCGGGGCTTCTGGGACGGCTACTACCAAGGCAAGACCATTGGGGAATGGAGCAGCAACTACGGCTCGCAAGCCACGGAGCGGAAAGTGTACGTGGGAAAGGCCACGAAATACTACTCCAAGCTCGGAGTGGCCGAATTCCAAGTGGAAGCAGCCGAGTTTGAAACCGGGGAAAAAATGCTCATCACGGGAAACACCACCGGGGCACTCTATGCCGTAGCCTCTGAAATACACGGCGACAACGGCCCCGTACCGGCCGCAAGGCAGGGAATGAAAGTGGCCATACCGGTACCCGCAAAGGTAAGACCCGGCGACAAGCTCTACAAAGTGGTGGAAAGGTGAAAACGACAAACACAAGCAAAAATGACAATAGAAGAGATACAGGAAGAGATTGTGGAGGAATACGTCTCTGTACCCGACTGGATGGACCGCTACCAAATGCTCATAGACACGGGTAACGACCTGCCACCACTCGCACCGGAACACAAGACGGAAAACAACGTGATAGAGGGCTGCCAAAGCCGAGTGTGGCTGCATGCCGACTACGAAAACGGGCTGCTTCACTTCAAGGCCGACAGCGACGCCCTCATCGTGAAAGGCATAATAGCTCTGCTCATAAGGGTCGTGGGGGGGCACACACCAAGCGAAATACTCGCAGCAGACCTCCATTTCATAAGGGACATAGGCCTTTCCGAACACCTCAGCCCCACACGCAGCAACGGACTATTGGCCATGCTGAAACAGATGAAGGCCTACGCCTTGGCCTACCAGGCAAAGGAAGGTTCGGCAGGATGAGGAAGCTCGCCGTAACGGAAATGGGGCGGCTCACCCCTGAGGAATTCGCAGCGGCAGACAAGGCCCCTTTGGCCGTGGTGTTAGACAACGTAAGGTCTGCATACAACGTGGGGGCGGTGCTGCGCACGGCAGACGCTTTCCGGGTGGAAAAAGCCTTCATGTGCGGCATTACCGCCTGCCCGCCATCCGCCGAGATACACAAGACCGCACTCGGCGCCGAAGACACAGTGGAGTGGGAATACAGGCCGGACACTGCCGTGGCCGTGGCAGAATTGGTGTCGCAAGGCTACACGGTCTTCGCCGTGGAACAAGCAGAAGGCTCCGAAATGCTGCAATCCTTCACGCCGCCCGAAGGCAAGTGCGCAATAGTGTTGGGAAACGAGGTGAAAGGGGTTTCCCAACAAGTGGTGGACATGTGCGCCGGCTGCATAGAAATACCGCAGTTCGGCACTAAGCACTCCCTGAACGTGTCGGTGGCGGCGGGAATCGTAATGTGGCATATCACACAGCTGCGGCCGGCGCAACCGCGATAAGCCCCACCCGGCACCTGGCCATCCTCCCCTCCGGCAACAACGGAGCTTGCGGACAACCTCCAAAAGTGGCTTTTAAGTAACTTTGCAACGAGAAATAACAAGTCTAAACTAACAACTATCACTTTGATGGAAAACCCCAGGTTCCAAGCCGTGGCGGAAGCTTTCCGCAAAAAGCCGGTGGAAGTGCCCACGCCAGCCGGACGCCCCTCAGAATATTTCGCCAAGAAAGTGTTCAACAAGGCCAAAATGTACAAGTACCTGCCGGCCGGCGTATACGCAAAACTGTCAGACGTGATAGAGAACGGGGCCACACTGGACCGCTCCATCGCAGACGAAGTGGCGGCCGGAATGGAGCGGTGGGCAGTGGAAAACGGGGCCACACACTACACCCACTGGTTCCAACCGCTGACCGAGGGCACCGCCGAGAAGCACGACGCCTTCGTGGAACCCGACGGAAAAGGAGGAATGATAGAAGAGTTCAGCGGAAAACTGCTCGTACAGCAGGAACCCGACGCCAGCTCATTCCCCAACGGCGGAATACGCAACACCTTCGAAGCCCGCGGATACTCCGCCTGGGACCCCACATCCCCCGTCTTCATAATAGACGACACCCTCTGCATACCCACCATATTCATATCCTACACCGGCGAAGCGCTCGACTACAAAGCCCCGCTGCTGCGCTCCATAAGGGCGGTGAACAAGGCGGCCACATCGGTGTGCCGCTACTTTATGCAAGGCGTGGAAAAGGTTACCGTGAACCTCGGCTGGGAACAGGAATACTTCCTCGTGGACGAAACCCTGTACTGGTCCAGGCCCGACCTCGTACTCACCGGGCGCACACTTATGGGCCACGACTCAGCCAAGAACCAACAGATGGACGACCACTACTTCGGCACCATACCGGAGAGGGTGCAGGCCTATATGAAAGACTTGGAGATACAAGCCCTGGAACTCGGCATACCCTGCAAGACAAGGCACAACGAAGTGGCTCCGAACCAGTTTGAACTGGCACCCATCTTTGAAGAGTGCAACCTGGCCGTGGACCACAACATGCTGCTTATGTCGCTAATGAAGCGCGTGGCGCGCCGGCACGGCTTCCGTGTGCTGCTCCACGAAAAGCCTTTCGCAGGGGTTAACGGCAGCGGCAAGCACAACAACTGGAGCCTCTCCACCGACACCGGCGTGCTGCTACACGCACCAGGCAAGACAGCCGAGGAAAACCTGCGCTTCGTGGTGTTCGTGGTGGAAACGCTAATGGCTGTGCACAAGCACAACGCCCTGCTCAAAGCCAGCATAATGAGCGCCACCAACGCACACCGCCTTGGCGGCAACGAAGCCCCGCCGGCCATAATATCGTCATTCCTCGGAAAACAGCTGTCATCCATACTCAGGCACATAGAACAGGCCGACAAGGACGAACTATTCTATGTTGCCGGCAAGCAGGGAATGAAATTGGACATACCGCAGATTCCCGAACTCCTGATAGACAACACCGACCGCAACCGCACATCGCCATTCGCCTTCACCGGCAACAGGTTCGAGTTCCGCGCCGTGGGGTCGGAAGCCAACTGCGCCTCGGCCCTCATCGTACTCAACACGGCCGTGGCCGAAGCCCTCGACCACTTCCGCACACGGGTGGACGCGCTCACAGCCGCCGGCGAAGACCAAACGGCGGCGATAATAAGCGTGCTGCGAGACGACATAAAGGCCTCGGCACCCATACACTTCGAGGGCAACGGATACTCCGAGGAGTGGCTGGCGGAAGCCATGCGCAGGGGGTTGGACTGCGAAAAGTCGTGCCCGGTGATATTCCGCCACTACCTGGACGACGACTCCGTGGCCATGTTCGAAAGCCAAAACGTGATGACACGGGCCGAACTGGAAGCGCGCAACGAGGTGAAGTGGGAAACATACATAAAGCGCATACAGATAGAAGCACGCGTGATGGGGGACCTCTCCATGAACCACATCATACCAATGGCCACCCACTACCAAAGCCAGCTGGCAAAGAACGTGGACAACATGTACCGCATATTCCCCGAAAAGGAAGCGGCCTCGCTCACACACCGCAACAAGAAGATAATAACCCAGATAGCCGAAGGCACACAGGCCATAGAGACCGGAGTGGAGGAACTCGTGGCAGCACGCAAGGTGGCCAACCGCATAGAGGACGCACACCTAAGGGCCGTGGCCTACCACGACAACGTGGCCCCCAAGATAGAAAGCATAAGGGCCGAAATAGACAAGCTCGAACTCATAGTGAGCGACGAACTATGGACGCTGCCCAAATACAGGGAGCTGATGTTCGTGAAATAAAGACAGACAACACATAAGACACAGACTATGAAAAGAATGGCAATGGCTGCGGCTCTCGCGGCAATCACCACGCTCGGGGCCAATGCCCAGGCAGGCAGGACTTCGCTCGGGGCGCACCTCAACTACGGCACAGACGTGGAAAACCTCGGCATAGGGGCGCATTTCCGATATAACTTCACCAAAGGCCTGAGGATAGAGCCTTCATTCGACTACTATTTTGAAAACAACGGCGTGGACATGTACAACTTCAACGTCAACATGCACTACGTCTTCGGAGTGTCTACCCACTGGGGGCTATACCCAGCGGGCGGATTGGGATACACCAGCTGGGGGGGCGGCCACGGACACCGCTTCGGCAAGCTCTGCGTGAACCTCGGCGGAGGCGCCGAATACAAGATAGACCGCAACTGGGCCATCAACGGGGAACTGAAATACCAAATCATAGACAACTACAACCAAGTGGTGGCCGGGATAGGCTTCACACGCACATTCTGACAACAAGGGGCGGAAAGAAAACCCAACACACGGGCGCGGCAAACACGCACCCGCACTTAACAACATAAAAATGAAGAAGATACTCGTAATCGGGTCTACCGGGCAGATAGGCTCGGAACTAACCACCGAACTGAGGAAAAGGTACGGCGGAGACAACGTGGTGGCCGGCTACATACCGGGGGCCGAACCCACCGGCGAACTCAAAGACGGCGGCCCCAGCGCAATAGCCGACGTTACAGACCCGGCCGCAATAGCCGAAGTGGTGCGCAACCACAAGATTGACACCATATACAACCTCGCCGCACTGCTGTCCGTGGTGGCCGAAGCCAAGCCCATGCTGGCGTGGAAGATAGGCATCGGCGGACTGCTCAACGTGTTGGAAGTGGCGCGGGAGAACGGCTGCGCCGTGTTCACACCCAGCTCCATAGGCTCGTTCGGCCCCGAAACGCCGAAGGTGATGACACCGCAGGACACCGTGCAGCGCCCGCGCACCATATACGGGGTGTCAAAGGTTACCACCGAACTGCTGAGCGACTACTACTTCCACAAGTACGGGGTGGACACACGGGCAGTGCGCTTCCCCGGCATAATATCCTACGTAACCCCCCCGGGCGGCGGCACCACAGACTACGCAGTGGACATATACTACTACGCCGTACGGGGCGAGAAATTCACCTGCCCGATAAAGCAGGGCACACTGATGGACATGATGTACATGCCGGACGCACTCGGCGCAGCCATACAGCTCATGGAAGCCGACCCGGCAAGGCTCATACACCGCAACGCATTCAACATAGCCTCCATGTCGTTCGCACCCGAAACGATATACGCCGAGATAAAGAAGCACAAGCCGGGCTTTGAAATGGTATACGATGTGGACCCGCTCAAGGTGAAGATATCCGAGAGCTGGCCGGACTCCATGGACGACACCTGCGCAAGGCAGGAGTGGGACTGGAAACCGCAGTACGACCTGCAATCCATGACCGTGGACATGCTTGAGAAACTCGCCATAAAATTAGGCAAGTAAGGGGCGGAAAACATCCACCCGCACCATAGGGCCTCCGCAGCCGGGCAGACACGAAAGCCGGCCGCGGAGGCCTTTTTGCGCAAAAAAACATACCTAAATATAGGTATTTGTGGGAAACACAATAACTTTGCGCCCACAAAGGCCACACACCGGCCGAAAGGAAAAAGACAAACAACATAAAAGGAAAAAACTATGGCTTACGTAATCAGCGACGACTGCATAGCATGCGGTTCCTGCATTGACGAGTGCCCCTCCGGCTCCATCTCCGAGGGCGAAAAGTACTCCATCGACCCCGAAACCTGCACAGACTGCGGCACTTGCGCCGATGTCTGCCCCAGCGAAGCTATCAGCAAGGCCTGACAACCGGGCCGGAAAGCATAGGTTTTAGACACGGCGGCCGCGCAAGGGGGCAACTCCCTTTGCGCGGCCGCTGCGCACACACGCGGCCATACCTACAAGGCGGTATGGAGAGATTCCACAACCCACAACGGCCTTTTGCGCCGCAAAGTGCCTAACTTTGCAACGCAACAATCCCATTGCAAGCCGAAAAACCGGGGCTGACCGGATTTGACAGCGGCCGAGGATGGTATGTAAGCACGCGGAGCATGGGTGCCCGGCTCCTTAATATAGGACATCGGAAAATTTATCTGGCGAAAATAACTACGCTCTCGCTGCCTAACTGAAGCACAGTAGGTTAACGGCTTAATTCCGCCACAAGGTGGCGGAACGGGACACCGCTCGGAGGCTCTCGCCCCGAAGCATTCCGGCAAAGCGGTGCGGCAATATCGGGGATAGCCCTGCAAAGCCCCGCTTGCAGGGTGAGATTAAGGGGATAAGGTGTCGGTTGGTGGCCCGGGTCTTGCCGACACACGAAAACCAAGGCCGGGATAAGCGTGTAGAAAGCATATGGTCCCGCCGTTTGGACGAGGGTTCGACTCCCTCCAGCTCCACTAAGCGAAAACCGCCGGCAACGCCGCAACCCTTTGCAGGGTTGCGGCGTTGCAGCGTATATGAGCCAGCCCACATAGTTGAACACGCACCACGCTGCGTGTACCAAGCCGTGGTAATGGCAATACCAAGCCGTGGTACAAGTAGTACCAAGCCGTGGTACCGATGGTACCACGCAGTTGGTACCGGCTAAGTGCGGGAGTGTAATAGGATTGTCCACTCCCTCCGAATGACGGATGGTGCTGTTAACAAAGCCATATTCCTTCATGTTGGGCGAAGCGAAAAACACACACAAGTCCGTCATGTTGAGCGTTAGCGAAACATCTCGCCGACCAAGTCATGTTGAGCGGAGCGAAACATCCCGCCGACCAAGTCATGTTGAGCGGAGCGAAACATC
>R20__coassemble_2259_pt1 | contig 8888 bp, 7 predicted proteins | sample R20__metabat2_low_PE_033 | metagenome-assembled genome bin R20
CACCCCCCACCCCTCCCTCCGTCCCCCCCCCCCGCCGGGCGGCCGCCCCCCCCCCCCCCCCCGCTTCCGTATCCCCGCTTCCGCCGTATCCGGGTTGACCATACCGCCCGCAGTACCGCGCCGTGGTAATTGGAATACCAGGCCGTGGTACAGACAGTACCACTGCGTGGTACTGATAGTACCACGCAGTGGTACCGATCGTGCAGAGCCGCCGGTGTCGCTGCCGGGCGGTTGCGCATTGGGCTGTTTTTCGCATGTGCTTTTCCACAATGTGCTGTAGAGGTGCGGCTTGTATCCCGGGATCGCAGGCGTCCCGCCTGCACTTCCGTTGTAGCCGGTTAAGGCCTGAGTGTTTGCTGTGCAGGCGGTAGGCCTGCGTTCCGGCGGTTGCTTGCTGCGTCTCACAGCAATCATGTTGGCGTTTGTGAAACGCTGCGGCCTACGGCTCCATCTGGCCGGTGTTTTTTATCCGCTTTGTTTTTCCCGATTGTTTTGGCTGTTATTGCAAAAGTGCGTACCTTTGCGGTCGCAAACGCGGCAACGGCTCCGTAGCTCAACTGAATAGAGCATCTGACTACGGATCAGAAGGTTGTGGGTTTGAATCCCGCCGGAGTCACACAGGGTAGGCGGCCGTTCCCGGCAGAGGGTGCGGCCCGTTTCCGTGCTTTTTCCTTTTATGGACGGTGCGGTGTGGTGCCCTGTTTTTGGAGGTATGCGCCTGTGGCGGAATTGGTAGACGTGCCAGACTTAGGATCTGGTGGCTTAGGCCGTGTAGGTTCGAGTCCTATCAGGCGTACGCGTGGAAGCCGGCGGAATGTTCCGCCGGCTTCCTTGTTGCTTTTAATTTCCGTGTTGCGTGTCCCCTCCCCATCCAAAATGTAGCTGTAGGGACGTGGCTTGCCCCGCCTTCCCATGTTGTAAGCCGTGGCTTGTTGTATGGGATCGCAGGCGTCCCACCTGCACCTCCGTTGTAGCCGGTTAACGCCTGAGTGTTTGCTGTGTAGGCGGGATGCGTTCCGGCAATGGCAAGCCGCGCCTGAAACAAGGCGGCAGCCGTTTATGTAAGGCCTGGGCTATAGCGGTTGCCTATTTCCCCAGGAACAAGAGTCTCGTTACCTTGTTTTTGTCGGCTATGTTGTGGAGTATGCAGGCCGCGGAGAGCAGGCATGCCGCAAATATGGCCGGTGTGAGGTAATTGTGGGCTATTTCCACACCCATTGCTGCGGCTATCCTTTCATACGCCTTGTCTGTGAAGATGTTCAGTCCGTACACGAACAGAGATATCCTCCCCAGATGCGCCACGGCTTTGCAGTTGCACTTCTTGGAAACCAAATGTGCCGCTTGCAGCACCGTGTAGGAGACCGCCACGCCTATGGCTATCCTTTTGGCGTTTGTGAAGAGCTGCTGCACTGGGGTGTCTATGATGCAAAAGCCGGTGGTGTATATGTATGTGGAGTAATCGAATAGGCTTATGGCGGCGGCGGAGCAAGCTGCCAGTGCGGCCATGGCTGCCATGTTTCGGGAACCCTTGTAGATGTCAAGGCCATTTTCCTTTGCCGCGTACCCGATGAGAAAGAACGGGAACATGGACTTGTGTATGTCCGGCACGATGTGGCCCGGCACGAGCATTCCGCAAACGGATATGGAAACGAAGGTGGCATACCTTGCGGCTTTGTTGCGGAGGAGCCTTGTCGTTACGGCCACGGCGAGCATGTTCATCAGCAACGAGGAGAGGAACCACATCGTGGTGCCGTGCAATATTTCGTCCAACAACCCTGCGGCTGCCCCCGGGATGTCTCCTTGCATTACGTTTGCGAGGTATGCCTTGGCGTTTGCGGCGCTGATGAAAGAGACCATGGGTATGCCGATCCCTTTCGCCTTTGAGGCGGCAAGGCTGCGGAAGTCCCTTCTGTTGTTGCTGCTGAAGAAAAGGAAGCCGCTGACCATCATGAACAGCGGCATGTGGAACGAATATATGGCTCTGAATGCCACATCGGAGAAAAACAGGCCCGATTCCAAGTATGCCTGTCCGAATGAATATTGCAGGCCGTGGCCGAACACCACGAGAATTATCGCAATTCCTTTTACAAGGTCAAGGGTTCTCTCTCTCTCTCTCTCTCTCTCTCTCTTACCATACGCATATTTCCGTTTCCAGTGTTACGTGTGCAGTTTTTTTTGTTGAGAAATGCGGCAAGCGTGGCGCATGTTTCCACACACCACGCTTGCCCATTCCTTACCTGTCTCCAAAGTTTACAGCCTTTGTTTGAGCAGCATGGGTATTTCGCTGGTCTCCTTTGCCACGGGTACGCCTGCGGCTTCAAAGGCGGCTATCTTTTCGGCAGCCGTGCCTGAGCTGCTTGATATTATGGCCCCGGCGTGGCCCATCTGCTTGCCGGGGGGAGCTTGCCTGCCGGATATGAACGCAGCCACGGGCTTGGTAACGTGCCGGCGTATGTACTCGGCGGCCCGTTCCTCGGCGTCTCCGCCTATCTCGCCGATGATGGCTATGCTGTCGGTCTGCGGGTCGGCTTCGAACATTTCCAGCATTTCCTGGAAATAGAGGCCCACCACGGGGTCTCCTCCCACGCCCACGGCGGTGGACTGGCCCAGGCCGGCCGCGGTAAGGTTGTGCACCACTTCGTAGGTCAGTGTGCCGCTGCGGCTCACCACGCCGGTGCCGCCGCTGCGGAATATGCCCGTGGGCATTATGCCCACCATGCTCTGCCCGGGCGATATCAGCCCTGGGCAGTTGGGGCCTACCAGCTTTGCGCCGCGTGTCTGTATGTAGCGGTGCGCCGCGGCCACGTCCAAGGTGGGCACACCCTCTGTGATGCACACTATGAGCTTTATGCCCGCGTCTGCGGCTTCCATCATCGCGTCCTTGGCGAACGGCGCCGGCACGAATATCACGGAGGTGTCCGCCCCGGTCTGTTCCACGGCGTCCGCCACGGTGTTGAACACCGGCGCTCCCTCCACGGTCTGCCCCGCCTTGCCGGGCGAGGTGCCGCCCACCACGTTGGTGCCGTAGGCCTTCATCTTGGCAGTGTGGAAACTGCCGTCGCGCCCCGTTATGCCTTGCACTATCAGGCGCGTGTCCTTGTTTATGAGTATGCTCATTGCTGTTTCTTTGATAGTTCCACGGCCTTGCGCCCGGCGTCGGCCATTGTTTCCGCCACGTTGAACTTGGTCCCTTTCAGTATGGCCCTGCCCTCGGCTTCGTTGGTGCCGGTGAGCCTTATCACTATGGGTATGTCCGTTGTCAGTTGGCCGAAGGCTTCCAATAGCCCGTTGGCCACGTCGTCGCAGCGCGTTATGCCGCCGAAGATGTTTATCAGCACCACTTTCACGTGCTTGTCGGCCAGCAGCAGTTTCATTGCTTCCACTATCTTGGTGGGGTTTGAGCTGCCGCCTATGTCGAGGAAGTTGGCCGGCTCGCCGCCGTACAGCTTTATCATGTCCATGGTGGCCATTGCCAGCCCGGCCCCGTTTACCATGCAGCCTATCTCCCCGCCGAGGTTCACGTAAGAGAAGCCTTTGCCCTTGGCCTCAATCTCCTTTTTCTCCTCTTCGGTGGGTTCGGCCATGGCCTGTATGTCTGGGTGGCGGTATAGGGCGTTGTCGTCGAAGGTCATCTTTGCGTCTATGGCTTTGAGTTCCCCGGCCTTGGTAACTACGAGCGGGTTGATCTCGGCCAGCGACGCGTCGGTCTCGGTGAAGAGCCGGTAGAGGTTTTGCAGCAGCGGCGCGGCCTGTTTCACCACGGCCATGTCGTCGAAGAGCTTGAATGCCGCCCGCCTTGCCTGGAAGTCGGGCAGTCCGGCGAGCGGGTCTATGGGCAGCTTGTGTATCTTTTCGGGGCTGTCCTTTGCCACCTGCTCGATGTCCATTCCGCCCTCGCGGCTGAGCATCACGATGGGCGACTTTGACTTGCGGTCCACCGTTATGCTCACGTAGTACTCCGAGGCTATGTCCACGGCTTCGCCCACGAGTATTCGGTCCACGGTGTAGCCTTTTATGTCCATGCCTATTATTTCGCGGGCGCGGTCGCGGGCTTCCTCCCGGCTGGCGGCTATCTTCACCCCGCCTGCTTTTCCTCGCCCGCCGGTGTGCACCTGCGCCTTTACCACTACCCGCCCGGCCCCTATGGAGTCGTAGGCGGCGGCGGCTTCGTCAGGTGTGCGGCACAGCACGCTCTTGTCCACGGGCAGGCCGTACTTGGCAAATACGGCCTTGGCCTGATATTCGTGTACCTTCATTGGTTTGGTTGTTTGGTTGGTATTGTAAGGTTGTGTTTGTCATTCCCTGCCGTCTACGCCCCATTTCAGCTTCTGGCGCAGTGTGGAGAAATATCCCCTGCCGCTGCACCGCGCTATCTTCACCTTGTACGGGGCCCTTTCCACGGCTATGCGGGTGCCGTCCGCCAGTTTCTCGGAGCGTCCGTCCACGGCCAGGAGGAAGTTGTGGGAGCGGCTCCTCACGTCCATTTCCACCCTGTGCCCCCCTCCTATCACTATGGGCCTGAGCCCTAAGCTGTGCGGGGCCACCGGCGCTATGCCTATGACATCTGCGCCGGGGTCTATTATGGGTCCACCGGCAGACAGGTTGTAGGCGGTGCTGCCCGTGGGTGTGGATAGCACCACCCCGTCTGCCCGGTAGGTGGCCAGCGGCTCTCCGTCCACACTGGCCCTGACGGTTATCATAGAGGCATTGTCGCGTTTTAGCACGGCCACGTCGTTCAGGGCGTACCTCGGTGCGGAGTCTCCCGCGTCCACCCTCACGGCGGAGTGTTCCTGCACTGCGTACCGGCCGGTGAAAAGGCTGTCCACCGCGTCTTCCACCTCTCCTGGCATCACATCGGCCAAGAAGCCGAGCCGCCCGGTGTTTATGCCCACTATTGGCACGCCCATGCCGCCCACTGCGGCGGCGGCTTTCAGCAGTGTGCCGTCGCCGCCCAGGGATATGGCGAAAAAGGGAGGTTCGGTGAGTTCGTCAAAGGGTTCGGAACTGGCAGGCAGCCGCTCTCCCAAGGAAACGAGGAAGCGCAGGAACGGGCGTTCCACCACTATTTTCGCGCCCTTGGCGGCGAGTAGGCGCATGGCCTTGGCGGCGGACACGGCCTTGTCTGCCTGGTATTCGTTGCCGAACACGGCGAAAACGTCTCCTTCGGCTGCGGCACTGCCGCACGATATTGTTGCTCCCTCCACTTCCTGGTCTGATATTAATGCGCTAACTTCGCGATTGTAACATTCGCAAAGGTATTTTAATATTCACAACACACAAAGAAAAAGAGATGGCAAAAATCTACGAGTTCCTGGCAGAGGGTTTTGAAGAGATAGAGGCGTTTGCGCCGCTTATTCCCTTGCGCCGCTCCGGGGTGGAAGTGGTGCTGGTGAGCGTTACCGGAGAGAAAGTGGTGCATTCCGTGCACGGGTTGAACATAATATCGGATGTGCTTTTTGAGGAAGTGGGCGACTTTTCAGACGCCGACATGCTCATGCTGCCCGGCGGACTGCCCGGGGCGGAGAACCTGAACGCCCACAAGGGGCTCAGGGAGGTGCTCTCCAAGCACGCCGCGGCCGGCAAGAGGATCGGGGCTATCTGCGCGGCCCCCATGGTGCTTGGCTCGCTCGGCATACTGGAAGGCAAGAAAGCTACGTGCTATCCCGGTTTCGAGGGCTTCCTCAAAGGGGCGGAGGTTACGGGCGAACCCGTTACCGAAGACGGCATGATAATAACTGCCAACGGCCCCGGCGCAGCCCTGCCCTACGCTTTCCGCATATTGTCCTACTTCGTGGGCGAGGCGGAAGTGAAGGAGATGCAGGACGCTATGATGTACACTCGCTTCGTGGAGTGGGTGGCAGCCAAGTAGGCCTTTACTTAACACCTTAAACATATTTCCTATGGCAAAAGCTTATATGTTCTTGGCCGAGGGCTTTGAGGAAACCGAAGCCCTGGCACCCGTGGACATCCTCCGCCGTGGCGGAGTGGAGGCCCACACGGTAAGCGTGGCGGGTTGCAAGACCGTCACGGGGTCGCACGGCATTCCCGTGGTGGCAGACATGCTGCTTGAAGACATAGGAGGATTCTCACCCTTCGATGTGCTTATGCTGCCTGGCGGCCTGCCCGGCGCGGAAAACCTCAAAGGCCACAAGGCCTTGGGGGAAGCCCTTGTGGCGCACGCCGGAGGGGGAGGGCGCATAGCGGCAATCTGCGCGGCCCCGATGGTGCTGGGCTCGCTTGGGTTGCTAAAAGGCCGAAAGGCCACGTGCTATCCTGGGTTTGAGGGGCATTTGGACGGGGCGGAACACACTCCGCGGCTGATAGTGGAAGACGGCAACATACTCACCGGCGAAGGCCCGGGGGCGGCAATGCCTTTCGGCTTCAAGGTGATGTCGTGGTTCAAGCCCTTGGAGGAAGTGCGCGCCTTGGAACGCGTGATGCGCTTCCACTCGCTCTTGGAGCAGGGGGAAAGCTGCCAATAGCCGGCCCTGTATGGACTACGCCATAATAGTGGCCGGTGGAAAGGGCGAACGCATGGGGGCGGCCCTGCCCAAGCAGTTCATGGAGCTGTGCGGCAGGCCCGTCCTCATGCACGCCATAGACCGGTTCAAGGCCTACGACCCGGGGCTGCATGTCATACTCGTGCTGCCGGCAGAGCACCGCCCGCTTTGGGAGGAACTCTGCCGCCGCCACGGCTTCGCCACAGAAGTGGAAGTGGTGGACGGAGGCCCCACACGCTTCCATTCTTCCCAAAAGGGAGTGGCGGCCATACCCGCCGGTGCGCATGGGGTCGCAGCCATACACGACGGTGCGCGTCCTTTGCCGCCGCCCGGTATGATAGCCCGCTGTTACGAGACCGCCGCAGAGGAGTTTGCTGCGGTGCCCACGCTGCCCGTGGCCGACACCCTCAGGGTGCGTACGCCAGGCGGTGGCAGCAGGACTGCGGACCGCTCCGCATTCAGGGCGGCACAGACACCGCAGGTGTTTGACATACAACTGCTCAAAAGGGCTTTCGCACAGCCATACGATCCAGCCTTTACCGACGATGCCTCGGTGGTGGAAGCCCTCGGATGCGGTGTGGCGGAGGTGGAGGGAGACCGCCGCAATATCAAGCTAACCACGCCAGAAGACTTCGCAGTGGCGGAAGCCCTGCTGAAAATGGGCTGACAGCATGCCGTCCATACTTGAACAGGACATAATGTACCTGCCCGGGGTGGGGCCGCACCGCAAGGAAATCCTTGCAAAGGAGGCCGGCATATCCACGTGGGGGCAGCTGTTGGAATACTACCCCTACAAGCACGTAGACCGCGGCAGAGTTTATTCCATAGCTGAGCTGTCGGGGGACATGCCATACGTGCAGGTGAGGGGACGAATACTTAGTTTTGAGACTTTCCAGTCCACGCCCAGGCGGAAGAGGGTGGTGGCGCACTTCGGAGACGGCACCGGGGTCGTTGACATAGTGTGGTTCCAAAACTCCGCCGCAGTATTGAAGATGTATTCCACAGCAGAGGAATACATAGTGTTCGGAAAACCGACGGTGTACAACGGCAGGTACCAGTTTGCACACCCCGAGATGGAAAAGGCCTCTGCCGCGCAGTTGCAGTCCCGTGGGCTCGCGCCTTTCTACACCACATCGGAACGCATGAAGAAAGCGTTCCTCAACTCACACGCCATAGAGAAGCTCGTAAAGGCTCTGCTTGACAGGCTGCCGCCGCAGCCCGAGACTCTGCCGCCTTTCATCACCGGCCGTCTCGGCCTTGTGTCGCGAGATGAAGCCGTGAGGAGCATACACTCCCCGGCGAATGCCGACAGGTTAGCAGCAGCCACGCGTAGGCTGAAATTTGAGGAGCTGTTCTACGTACAGCTCAACATACTCCGCTATGCAGCCAACCACCGCCGCAAGTACGGAGGGGTGAGAATGCCGGCCGTAGGGTCTCTTTTCAACGGCTTTTACAGGGACAACCTGCACTTTGAACTGACCGGGGCGCAAAAGAGGGTGGTCAGGGAAATTAGGGGGGACATGGTGTCGGGCCGTCAGATGAACCGCCTATTGCAGGGGGATGTGGGGTCTGGCAAGACCCTCGTGGCCCTAATGGCCATGCTGATAGCGGCGGACAACGGTTGCCAGGCCTGCATAATGGCCCCCACGGAGATCCTTGCGGAGCAGCACCTCTCCACCATAAAAGCGTTCTTACGCGGCATGGACATTTGCGTGGAACTCTTGACCGGCTCGGTCAAGGGGGCAAGGCGCAGGGAAGTGCTTCAAGGGGTGGCCGCCGGCAGGGTGGCCATACTCGTGGGTACGCACGCACTGATAGAGGGCGGTGTGCAGTTTTCGCGGCTCGGGCTGGCCGTGATAGACGAGCAGCACCGCTTCGGCGTGGAGCAAAGGGCCAAGCTGTGGGCCAAGAACGCCACGCCGCCGCACATACTTGTGATGACGGCCACGCCCATACCTCGCACGCTGGCCATGACAATATACGGAGACCTTGACGTGAGTGTGATAGACGAGCTGCCGCCCGGGCGCAAGCCGGTGGCCACGGTGCATAAGTTTGACACCCAGGCCACATCGCTATACCGCCTTATAGCATCGCAGGTGGAGCAGGGCAGGCAGGCCTATTTCGTATACCCCTTGATAACGGAGAGCGAGAAGAGCGACCTCAAAAACCTTGAAGACGGATACGCAGCCCTGAAAGACATATTCCCACGCTACAACATAAGCCGTGTGCACGGCAAGATGGCGGCGAAGGACAAGGAGGCGGAGATGAAGGAGTTTGTGGAGGGACGCACGCAGATACTCGTGTCAACCACGGTAATAGAGGTGGGCGTGAACGTTCCCAACGCTTCCGTGATGGTGATAATGGACGCACAGCGCTTCGGCCTTTCTC
>R20__coassemble_2350_pt1 | contig 8605 bp, 5 predicted proteins | sample R20__metabat2_low_PE_033 | metagenome-assembled genome bin R20
TTTACGAGCCCCCCGGCTTCCTCCGAGTGAGGAGGCCGGGGGATCTCGCTTTTTTCTATCCGCTGCTTGTCGCTCTCACACCTGGTTGTAGGCAAGGTTTTGTTTCATCTCAATGCATAAATTGAAAAATATGGGATGGAAAATAATAGGGAATAGCGTACATCTCCAATACCCAATGCGCCAAAGTTCCCATAGGCATGGAATGGGCTTCACATGCCTATGGGAACTCCCATTGCCATCTATTTGCTGGGGATATTAGCTCTTAGGGGGGATTCGTCTATGACCTGCCGAGTGGCGGCAATCTCCCTATCGGCATACTGCACCACCTCTTTAATCACTAACTTCTGCACCGCAGAGATCAACGTCTCCATATACCCATAGTCTATCTCACCATTAGTATTGGGCAACAGTATTGTTGAGTTTAGAAAAGTTTTATCTACATCTCTTACAAGAACAGATAGCAAAACAGGCTTTAAGCGGTTGAGTAAGGTTGTGAAGAACAGAATGCTCCTCTGAGGTAAATCGACTTTAGAAATGATCTTACGCATAAATTGACCTGCGTACCACTCTCTATTACGGTAAAAGAAATCTATCTGAAGAAGCCCTAAGCTCCAAACTCCGGCTTCATTTAGATTCTCTTTATTTACGAAACCTGTAGTCTGTAAAATGCCTTGATTGAAGGAAGTCCTGGTAATGTAGTCATACTCGCTTCCTTGTACAAGAGCTTCTTTGTTAAAGCTTAAAGTGTTTTGTATATCAAACAGGTTGCCGAGTTTATACTCTTGCCATTCGATGTTACCGGCTTGGAAGCGGTGGAGGGCTTGCTCTTCTTGAGGGGTGAGGGTGTAGTCCTTGAGACCGGTTATAGAACGGTAGGCGTTTAGCTTCGCTAAACGGTCTGCGTTTAGCTTGGCTATAAACTCCTCCATAAAGCCGTAGTCTATCTCCCCCTCCCGTATCGGCAAAGAGATCTCCTCGTCTTTTACCCTTGCCCAAGTTGCTTTATTAGTCCATTCGTATTGACCATAAATGGAGGAAGAAATAGCTGAGGTAACGAATATAGCAGCATTTGGACTTAATGCAGTAGTCGGATTAATCCATTTTATAGCATAAGCATCTTGTAGAACCGTAAACTCATTTCTTTGAAAGAATGTGGCTCCGGTGTTGGCTCCATTGGCAGATATAGAAATGACATTCTTGAGAATGGTAGCACCGTTTCTCGGCACATAGTTATTTAGTCCTTGATTCTGTATACCGGCGGTTAATGCAGGTAGAATATAATCTCCTATCGGTTTATCAGGAAGCTCTGAAGTCTTATAATTTAATCTGCGAACTGCAATCTTTTCGAATAAGTCGCCGATCTTGAATGAGCCCCACTCAACGCTTTGGAGCATTTGGTTGAGTGGGGCGTCTATTTTCCCAAGCCGTCCTCCCCCTGGTCTTGCTTCTTAAGTAGTGTAGAGACTTCCCACGCCAAGTAATCCGCCACGGTTTTCTTAAAGTCCGCTAAGGTGGGGCGGGTGTCTATGGGGGCGGATTGGTTCCAGTCGGCTCCGTTCTCGGGGTCGATAGTTCCTTCGTAGTAGTCCTTTTGGGAGCATAGCTTCAGTTCTTTCTTGCCGTAGAGCACTAAGCGCACCAGTTCGTCGTACCGCTCAGCGGCATTGCCGGTATCCCGGAGGTTGACGGAGGCTTTCTTTCTGTTGGTGCGGGTGTAGCCGTCATTAGAGAAGTCTATAAACTTAACGGGTGCCCCGGGGAGATGCTTCTCTGCTACCCGAAAGACATAGACATAGGTTTGCACGCTGGATTTGCCTAAGAAGGTATCAATAGGCATTTTGATGCTTGCCAGCAGGGTGTTGCGCTGTAGGATTCTTTTGTTAAACTCCTTGGCTTTACCGCTGCCGGCAGAGCTTTGAATGATTACGGCGGCGTACCCCTTGTGCATCATGCTCAGAGCTTTCTCCACAAAGATCATGCCGTTGCCGGGGGCGGAGTAAGGGGGATTAAGGACAAAGGCATCGGCAGGGAAGAGGGTATCCGTATTATTAAAGCCGTACTTGCCGTTAAAGTCATTGAGGGAATCTTTGTTTAGGATATTAGAGCTACCGTCTCCCATGAGGATCATATTCAGCACCGCCAGCATATAGATATTAGAGAGAATCTCCAAGCCCAGAAGCTGCTCGGCTTTGATGCGGGCTTCCTTACGAGCCAGTTCGTCCGGCGAATGGATGCTATTGCGTGCATCGGTGATCATCTCATTCATAGCGGCTACCAAGAGCCCGGCAGATCCGGTGGCAAAGTCCCACACATAGGAGTCCTTATTAACTCGAGTTAGGCGTACCAGCAGATGTGCCACATAAGAGGGGGTAAGCACTACATCGTTTAGTTTGTCTTGGCTAAAGCCCAGCCACGAGTACATCTCATTAAAGAGCTTGCCGGTGAAGTCTGTGGTAAGCCCAATCTTGTAGTAGATGCCCAAGTCGTCTACTATTTTAGTAAAGACGCGCTTGAGCTGAGACTCCCCGTTTGTTACCTTATTGATATTATCTGTGGTGAGCGTATTCTGCAGGGTGCGTAGGATTAGGTTCTTTTTGTCGCCGGGTATAGCCTTTTCATTTAGGAATGCCTGTATCTTACGCATGATAATGTCTCCGTCTGTATTGCCCACTTCGGTTGAGGACTTGAGGTCGTTCTTATCTAACGGAGCCACCTTGCCGGGGATGCCTAAGGTGGCAATAATAGAGGCAGCCACTAAGTATACACGGTCGCTCTCGCCTAAGCCTTTTTCGGTTTGATAAATGTCGTTATTGAGCTTCTGTAGGCTTATATTGATTTCCTGCTCGCGTTGCTGTTTAAGCTGTTGTAGCTCCTGTGGCGATAGGCTCAGAGCCTTAACCTGTTCTATAAAGGCGTCAAAGTTCTGCGGCTTTAGAAAGGAGAGATCGTCAAACTTGCCTACTTCTTGCCCTGCGCCCAAGTTGCTTTTGGCAACGAAGTAAACCCCTATCTCATGGCGGAGCTCGCCTAAAGAATCTAAGTAGCCGGTAACCCCTATGGCAATAATCTCGGTATAGCCGGTGTGGTGCAGCAGGGCATTGGCATAGTGTACGGCACCGTTTACGGCGTAGCTATTTATGTTTTTTAAGTTGGGCTCATTCTTGGCTTTCTTGTTGTCTACATGCCCATGGGAATCCAGCTTTATCAGCTTGTCTTTATATCCTTTGTACTCTATGAGTATAGGGTAGTAATTGAGCTGTTTGTCTTGTAGCAGCAACTTGGCATCGGGTCGGTTTCCGCCTGTGCCTCCGCTCTTGGAGAAATAGTCCTCCAATGCCTTGTCTATCTCCTCATTAAGGCTTTCTTGTTCTAATTTGTAGTCTAATTTGTAGTCTTTGAGCTATCCGTTTGCTCGGTCAGCTATCTTGGGTTCTACAGATTTTGTCGTTGTTTTCATAAATAACCAAGGTGATAATTAGCCGTGGGACACTACAGCAAAGGTCGCAAAAAGTTGGCCAAAGATTGCCATTTCCCCTATTTGTGATTTTGGGAATAATGACTGCCCATTGTTGCCTTATCAAAAGGGTATGTATGACAAAAAGGAGTTGCCTTTTGGCAACTCCTTTTTGTGGACCAGATAGGGCTTGAACCTATGACCTCCAGATTATGAGTCTGTTGCTCTAACCAACTGAGCTACAAGTCCGTTGCAAAGCTTCTATCGGCTTAGCGTTTGCAAAGTTAGGCATAGTCTTTGGATTTTCCAAACACCGGGCCTATCTTTTTTTTAGATCCGTGAAAATGCTGCGGAAAGCCCTCACCGGGCTTGCTTTTGCAGCTGTTCCACGGCTTCCGTCACGATGTCGCTTGTCTCGTTGAACACTGAGTAGTATTCCGACATGTCCCAAAGGTCGCGTGCCACGAGGGCTTTCACCTGCACGGCCAACTGCTCCTTTGTGGCTGCCAGCTCCGTATCGTCTTTCGGTTTCACCCCTTTGCCTTCCCCCTCGGCTATTATTGCGGCCACCACTTCTGCGGGGGCATTGAAGGCGGCTTTGAAATCGGCAAACGCGGGGTACTTCGCTTTCAGTTCGGCGCGGTGAGCATCCACGTATTTCAGGTTGTGGCTTATTACGATGCCCTTTGCCGCGAGGTTGCGCATCATGGGAGTGTAGGCCGTGGTGTCGAGCGGCACGAAGATGTCCGGCATTATCCCGCCCCCGCCGTATACCGGGCGGTGTTTGCGCAGGGTGTGGAATTTGAGCGAGTCGGCGAAGCTTATGCTGTCAAGGGAGTATAGCTCCCCGTGCTTGAAGCGCCTGTCCAGCTCCTTGGAGTACGACTCCTTGTCTCCCTTTGTGTAGGGCTTCTGTATGCAACGGCCCGAGGGGGTGTAGTAGTGGGCTATGGTCAGGCGTATCATGGAGCCGTCTGCGAAGTCTATCGGCCTTTGCACGAGTCCCTTGCCGAACGAGCGGCGCCCCACCACGATGCCGCGGTCGTTGTCTTGCAGCGCCCCGGCCACTATCTCAGACGCAGAAGCGGAGAACTCGTTCACCAGCACGGCCGTAGGAATGTCTTGCAGCCGCCCGTTGCCGTCCGCCTTGTAGTCGTTGCGCGGCACCCGCCGGCCTTCCGTGTAGACCACGGTTTCTCCCTTTGCCAGGAATTCGTTTGATATGTCGGCTGCGGCTTGCAGTAGGCCCCCGCCGTTGTCTTGCAGGTCGAGTATAAGGCTTTCCATACCCTCGGAGCGGAGCTTTTCCACGGCCTGCATTAGTTCCGCGTGGGTGGTGGAGCCGAACGAGCCGAGCCTTACATAGCCGATTCCCGGCCTTATCATATAGGCGGCGTCAAGGGTGTTGATGGGTATCTTGTCGCGCACCACGTCAAAGGCCACCTTGCCCTCAACCCCCCTGCGCACTATTTCAAGGTGTGCTGTGGTGCCTTTCTTGCCGCGGAGCCTGCGCATGATGTCTTCTCGGCTCATTTTCACCCCGGCTATGGCTGTGTCGTTCACGGCCACAATCCTGTCGCCGGGCATTACCCCCACTTTCTCAGACGGCCCCTTGGCCACGGTCTGTATCACCATGAGGGTGTCGTCCACCATGTTGAACTGCACCCCTATGCCCTCGAATGAGCCTTGCAGCGACTCGTTCATGGCCTTTGTCTCCGCCGGCGTGGAGTATGCCGAGTGTGGGTCAAGCCCGGCCACCATGCCCTTTATGGCGTCTTCGGCCAGTTTGCTTTCCGAAACGGAATCCACGTATAGGTTGGAGATGGCCACCTCGGCTATTTGCAGTTTGCGCAGAGGGCTGTCGGCCCCGAGGTTGAATGTGATCTGCGCTTGTGCGGCCATTGTGCAGCAGACAGCTGCGGCTATGGCAGTAATCCTTTTGCCCTTGGTTATTTTGTTGCTGTGCATTGCTTTGATGTCTTTTTTGTTGGCGGTTGTGCGCCGCTCATTTCTCCCTTATCTGTTCCAACTGCTCGGAAAGCTCCAACCAGCGGTCGTTTTCCTCGTCCAAGGCTTGTTTCACTGTGGCGTATTCGCCTATGAGACCCATATCCGAGGCGTTTGCCGGGTCGCACAGCAGGGAGTCTATTTCAGCCAGCCTCTTTTCCAACGCGGCTATCTTCTCTTCCGAGTTTTCAACGGCCTTTTCGGCCCGGCGCAGTTTCCTCTGCTGTTCCTTGCGCTGTTCGTATCCTGCCCGCCCCGCCGGTTCTTGCGCGGTCGGGGCTGTGTCGTTTTGCCGTTTTGCCGTGGGCGACTGGCTCAGTTCCGATAGCGACTCGATGTCCCTCCGCCTTAGGAAGTCGTATATGCCGCCTATGTGTTCAAGCACGCGTCCGCCGCCGAACTCGTACACCTTGTCCACGATGCCGTCCAGGAAGTACCTGTCGTGGCTCACTATTATGGCGGTGCCATCAAACGCCTTTATGGCTTCTTTCAGCACGTCCTTTGAGGGCATGTCAAGGTGGTTTGTGGGTTCGTCCAGGATAAGGAGGTTTACCGGTTCTAATAGCAGCCTTATCATGGCGAGTCGGCTTCGTTCCCCGCCGCTGAGCACCTTCACTTTCTTTTCAGAGGCTTCCCCCCCGAACATGAAAGCCCCGAGGATGTCGTTTATCCGGAGCCTTACCTCTCCGCGTGCCGCGCTGTCTATGGTGTCGTATACGGTCTTTTCCTCGTCTAAGAGCTGAGCCTGGTTTTGTGCGAAATAGCCGATCTGCACGTTGTGGCCTATTTTCAGGTTGCCCGAGTGGTGTATTTCGCCCATTATGCACTTGACGAGTGTCGACTTCCCCTCGCCGTTCTTGCCTACGAAGGCCACCTTTTCACCTCGCCTTATAGCCATATCCACACCGCTGAACACGGTGTGCCCGCCGTAGCGCTTGCCCACGTCCGCGCATGTTACGGGGAAGTCGCCGCTGCGCAGGCACGGCGGGAATTTCAGCCTTAGCGCCGAGGTGTCCACTTCGTCCACCTCTATCGGCACTATCTTTTCCAACTGCTTTATGCGGCTTTGCACCTGCACGGCCTTTGTGGGCTTGTACCGGAAGCGTTCTATGAAGTCTTTTATCTCGGCTATTTCCCTCTGCTGGTTTTCGTAGGCCCTTAGCTGCTGTGCCCGGCGTTCTTCCCTAAGTGCCACATAGTGGTCGTAGCCCACTTTGTAGTCGGTTACCGAGCCGCAGGATATTTCCATGGTCCGTGTGCACACATTGTTAAGGAAAGCCCTGTCGTGGCTCACGAGCACTACGGAGCCTGGGCTTTGGGCGAGGAATTTCTCAAGCCATTGTATGCTTTCTATGTCAAGGTGGTTGGTGGGTTCGTCAAGCAGTACGAGCCCGGGGCGTTGCAGCAGTATCTTGGCGAGTTCTATCCTCATGCGCCAACCTCCGCTGAACTCGGCCGTGGGGCGGTCGAAGTCGGCCGGTGCGAAGCCGAGTCCCGCGAGTGTCCGCTCAATGTCCCCCTCGTAGTTTTCCCCGCCTAGCATTTGGTAGCGGTCGTGCAGGGCCGCGAGCTTTTCCACGGCGGCGAGATATTCTGCGCTGTCGTAGTCGGCCCGCCCGGCTATGTCTTTTTCTATCTTGGCTATGTCCGCTTTCACGGCGGTGTTTTCTATGAAAGCCTTGCGCGTCTCCTGCCTTACCGTTAGGCCGTCTTCCAGCTTCATCACCTGCGGCAGGTATCCCACCGTGGTGTTGCCTGAAAGGGCCACTGTGCCGCCCGTGGGCTGTTGCTTGCCGCAGAGAATCTTGAGCAGGGTGGATTTCCCGGCCCCGTTTTTCCCCACGAGAGCCACCCGCTCGCGGTCTCCCACCACGAACGACACACCGCTGAACAGCGGCTTGGCGGCAAATTCTACTGAAAGGTTTTCTACCGAAACCATTTTGCGCCCGCCGTACCCCGCTAAATCCTGAGGTCTTTGAGTATGGCGGCCATCTTCTGCATCGTGGTGATGCGCGTGGGTACGAGCGGCAGCCTGAGCTTGTTCTCTATGAAGCCCATCTCGTGCAGCAGGGCTTTGACCCCGGCCGGGTTCCCGTCTACGAACAACAGGCTGTAAAGCTCCGTGAACATGTGGTGTATCTTCCTTGCCGGTTCGTACTCGCCTCGGAATTCCAGCCTTATCATCCTTGAAAACTCTTTGGGCAGGGCGTTGCCTATTACGGATATGACCCCTGCCGCCCCGCTTGCTATCATGGGGAAGGTGAGTGCGTCGTCCCCGGAAATCACGTCAAAGCGGTCCGGCTTGTTCTTTATAATCTCGTCCACCTGTTCCAGGCTGCCCGAGGCTTCCTTTATGGCCACGATGTTGGGGCAGTCTTTCGCCAATCTCACCGTGGTTTCGGCTTTCATGTTTATGCCCGTGCGCCCCGGTACGTTGTAGAGCACCACGGGCAGCTTGCTCGCTTCGGCTATGGCCTTGAAGTGCTGGTATAGCCCCTCCTGCGAGGGCTTGTTGTAATACGGACACACGCTCAGTATGCCGTCAATGCCGGAAAAGTCGGCAGTTTGCAGCTCTTTCACCACCGCTGCCGTGTTGTTCCCCCCGCAGCCCATGAGTATCGGCACGCTGCGCCCCGCCACGTCTATGGCCAAGCGTTTTATTTTCTCCTTTTCATCGGCTGTGAGGCAGGGGGTCTCCCCCGTTGTGGCCAGTATGCACAGGAAATCCATACCGCCGTCCAATTGGTACTCTATGAGGCGTTTCAGGGCTGTGTAGTCCACCTCTCCCTCTTCCGTGAACGGGGTAACCAAGGCTACCCCAAGCCCCTTGAAAATGTTGCGTGCCATAAACGTGTTTATATCCTTAGCTGCAAAGTTAATCATTTTGCGCAAAGGAGGTTTTTTGCCTTTCCCATATAGGGCGGAATGCTGCCTGTATGGCACCTTTTTGAAAGCAGCCGCCGCCTATCCCACTATTTTCTTTATTCCGTTCAGTTTGTTAAGGGCTTCTATGGGTGTGAGCCGGTCTATGTCCAAGCCCAATATTTCGTCCCTCACCTGGCACAGCACCGGGTCGTCCAGCTGGAAAAGGCTCAGTTGCACCCCAGCCTTTCCTTGCCCCACCGCCCCCATCGGCTTGCCCAC
>R20__coassemble_2736_pt1 | contig 7526 bp, 7 predicted proteins | sample R20__metabat2_low_PE_033 | metagenome-assembled genome bin R20
AGACAGGTCATTAGTCCCCGAACCGATTTTGCACTGTTGTAGTTTCGGTTGCCCGGGTATTGACATAAGTGAGTAGGGCTACGTAAAGAGGGTGTGGCAGGAAAGATTGCTGCGGACAGGCGAAACAAGTGGCGGGACGATACAACAGCGAAGTAAGCAACTAATGGCCGTTTTGGTTTGACACGGCTTCCTTCAAGAGCGAGGCTATATGCGCTGCGCAGGCATCGTCGTTGTACAACCGCTCCGCGAGCCGCCTACCGTTGCGTCCCATTTCCTCGGCTTCCGCGGGGTGTTCCTCCATCCACAGCGCGGCCTTTTCCCATCCGTCCGCATCTCCGTAAGGCACCGTTACGCCGCAGCGTTCCCTGTCTATGTCCACCGGTATTGCTGAGTTGCGGCTGCATATCACCGGGAGCGACAAGGCCATGGCTTCCACGAGCGTGGTCAGGCCTACGGTGTAGTCGGTCTCTTGGCAGCAGATGGCCACGCATGCAGCACGGTCCACATGGCGGCTAAGCTCCCATGGTATGAGTCCGCGCCTGATATGCACCCTTACGTTGGGGCGCGTGTGCAAGCTTTGGAAAAGCCCCCGGTAGTCCATTCCCCCGTTTTCCGGGTTGAGGTGTATGTCTATGGGCAGGCCGGTGCGGTTGAACGCCTCCACGAGCGTGGGCATGTCCCTCCTTTCCTTGCCGGTGGATATGAACCCGGCCCTTTTTCCGCCCTGGGCCACGGCATCGTAAAACTGCAAGTCGGCCCCCCAACGGCCCACCACAGCCTGCCCGGCCGTGATTTTTTCTGTGGCCACGGAGTCAGCCGCGAGCTTCCCGGAGAAAAAGACAAGGCGGGTGAAGCCCCGGTAGAAGACCCTGCCGAGCAGTTCGCGCAGCAGTGAGGGCGACTTCACCACGGGCTGGTGGTGCCAGGCCACGATGGGCTTGCGGTAAAGCCCAACGGCCCGGAGGAAGACGAGCGGCTCTATGCCCTGGTGGTGTGTGGCGTAGAGTATGTCGTAAGGTTCGGGTGGGAAGAGTGCGAGCCAGGTGTTTCGGAGCATGGCGCGCCACTTCGGCAGTCCTATCTTGGATCGGTGCCACACCACTCCTATGCCGTGGCCGCCCAGGCGCGCAGCCCCATATAGGAAGTGTGAGGGGAACTGCCCCTCGGCCATCCTCCCTCGTATGTAGGCGATATCCTGTGTGTGGTAGAAATACGCTTTCACCCCTGGCCTTTCATGAGAAATAGTACTGCGCCACGAGGGCTCCGTTGTATGCGTAAAGGTAGCAGGCGAGGGCGGCTGCCGACCATACCGCCGCCTTGCGCCACCGCCCGCCGAGCGCCCTCACGAGGTAGCCGATCGCTATGGGTATGGAGAACATCCAGTGAGCCGACATTATATATATCTCGTTGATGGCGAAGCCGAGTATGAAATGGATGAAAAGGTCGAAGGCCGCGTAAGACAAGCACAGCCACATGAACGGCTCTCGGCGGCCCATGGCTATGCCGGCTGCGAAGAGCAGGGCAACGATGGCTTCCACGGCGTAGCTCCACGCCCAGCGGTAGTGCACGAACACGGGGCGGTTGACCAGCGCGTCGGCCAGCAGGTAGTCCTGGTGCAGCTGCACCCCCTCGCCGAAGAGGTTGTGCAAGGCCGTGGCCCCCCTCGGCGTGGTGGTGTCCGTCCAATTCCAAAATTCCTTCTTGCTTATGGGCTTGCCGGCGTTTTTCCATACGAGCCTTTTCTTGTCGGCCTCTTTCTTCTTCGCGGCCTTACGCGCCATCATGTCTTCAAACTGCGCCTTAGCTGCATCCTTGTCCCGCGTCTTCACCGTGTCCATAAAGGCTGCGTAGGCCTTCTTTCTGTTTTCGGCGGCCTTTGCGGCCTTGTTGCGCTTGTTCTGCATCTCCCTGGGCCAGGAATAGGTCTTGTATTCCCACCTTGCAAAGGCCCATATGCCGGCCGACGGCAGAAGCACCGCAACGGCAAGGAACCATGGCGAGAAAAACCTGCGCCCACGCGTGGCCAGCGCGGCCATGAACACTTTCACCCCGTTGTTGAGCGACACGCCGGCGGTTAGCAGGAAAAGCCATATCGTCTCCCACTTCCCGAAGCCCTTGCCGGCGGACATTCTCTCCCCGGCCACGAGCAGGCCGAGCAGCAGCAGGGCCATGGAGAATACGAAATGGTCAGGCACCATGCACGAGAGCATGACATAGCCCATGGAATAGAGCAGGAAAGACAGCGCGGTGGACTCCTTTGGGCCGAGCCCCACTATCCGCAGCAGTATGCGCCTTAGGAACACGAACGAATAAGTGGCGGCAAGGGCCACCATCGCCCCCACGATGGGCAGTGTGAGGTTGACGCCGGTGAGCCACAGCAGGGCCTCTTTGAGCAAGTGGGCCGGGTACATGAAAAAGGCCAGGAAAGGGTGGCGGTACACGTTGTAGGCCGCAGACCAGTCGTTCACCACCGAATATGTCAGGGGGTCGAACCCCGACACCCTGAACTTGCGCAGCAGCCAGCCGTAGTTGCCCGAAATGGCAGAGAGGTCGTTCCAAAACCTCGCCACGGTAATTGAGTTGGTAAGGATGAAAAGTAGTGCGGCGGCCGCGGCGGGCAGGCGTTCCCCTGGCCCTATCTTGAATTGTCTTGCCAATAGCATGCGGTGTTTTTGTTGTTTAGCCGGTGCAAAGTTAGAAATCCAAACAATGAAAATACGCGCAAAAAGGCTAAGTTTGCACCTAAGACCAAACAAAGAGAAGAGCCTATGCGAAACCCGGCACCTTACACGATAAACCTCAAAGGGAGGCTGCTCGACCTTTCCAAGCCCCGCGTGATGGGCATACTCAACGTAACCCCCGACTCGTTCTACTCCGCAAGCCGTTCGGAAAAGGAGACGGCCATAATAGAGCGCGCCAGCCAGATTCTGGCCGAGGACGGGGACATAATAGACATAGGAGCGTACTCCACGCGCCCTGGCTGCGGGCGGGTGAGCGTGGAGGAGGAGCTATCCCGTATGCGGCTCGCCCTTGGGGCGGTGCGCAGGGTGTACCCGGAAGCCGTGGTGTCGGTGGACACGTTCCGCCCCGTGGTGGCCCGCATGGCCGTGGAGGAATACGGGGCCGACATAATAAACGATGTGTCGGAAGGCGGCGCCGTGGACGAAGGCGGCTTCGCCGGGGACTGCGAGGGGGACATCTTCGCCGAGGCCGGGCGGTTAGGTGTGCCGTTCATACTGATGTCCGTAAAGCCCACTGTGGAAGAGATGGTGATACCATTCGGCAAGGAGATTGAGCGGCTGAGGGGCTGCGGGGTGAAAGACATAATAATAGACCCGGGGTTCGGCTTCGGCAAGACCGTGGCCCAGAACTACAAGGTGCTGGCCAACCTTGAGAAGCTGCACGTATTCGGGCTTCCGCTGCTGGCCGGGGTGTCGCGCAAGCGCCTTGTGTACCAAGTGGTGGGAGGGGACGCCTCCACAGCCCTCAACGGCACCACGGTGATAAACACGGTGGCCCTGATGTCCGGGGCGTCGCTGCTAAGGGTGCACGATGTGAGGGAGGCCGTGGAGACGGTCAAGATAGTGTCGCAGATGTCTTAACGCAAAGGTAAAAACAAAGGGAGATGCCTTTCTCGTTCGGAGTGAAAGACCTTGTGGACATCATCCTGGTGTCCCTCATGCTGTACTACCTGTACCGTCTTATGCGCGAGAGCCGCTCGCTCAACGTGTTCATAGGCATAATGGTGTTCGTGGTGGTATGGCTCTTCGTGAGCCGTGTTATAGAGATGCGCCTGCTCGGGGCGATACTTGACAAGTTGGTGAGCGTGGGCGTGATAGGGCTTATAGTGCTATTCCAGCAAGAGATACGCAAGTTCCTCTACTCCCTCGGGGCCCACCAGCTGATAAGGCGGGTGTCTTCGCTGTTCCATGCGAAAGACGGCAAGGCCAAGGCCGACAAGGCCACGGTGATGCCAGTGGTGATGGCCTGCATGGGCATGGCCAAGGGCAAGGTGGGAGCGCTGGTGGTGTTGGAGAGGGGTACGCCGCTTGACGACGTGGTGGCCACGGGAGACGTGATAGACGCCAACATAACCCAGCGGCTCATAGAGAACATATTCTTTAAGAATTCCCCACTGCACGACGGTGCCATGGTCATAGGCAAGGGGCGCATAAGGGCGGCGGGCTGCATACTGCCGGTGGCGCACGACATGGACATACCCAAGCATCTCGGCCTGCGCCACCGTGCGGCCCTCGGCATTTCGCAACAGACCACGGCCGTGGCAATAGTGGTGTCCGAGGAAACCGGGCGCATAAGCGCGGCCATAAAGGGAGAGCTGCGGCTCAGGCTCTCGGCGGAAGAGTTGGAGAGCCTTCTCGACACCGAGCTGGCCGCGCACGCTTGACGGCCGCAGTGGCTTTTCCGCCCCCCGCAGTGCGGCCGTGCGGGAAAGAAGCCATACTTTTGCACAGCAGACATTTCAAAGAAGACAAACCAAACAACGCAAAATGAAAAAGACAGCAATCATCGCAGCAGCGGCAATCATGTCAGCAGCGGCGGCCAAGGCGCAGGTTCACCCCACCGGCACGTTCACCATACAGCCCAAGGTGGGTGTTACGGTGGCGAACATAACCAAGGCCGAAAGCGACAGCAAGGTAGGCCTCGTTGCCGGGGCGGAAGTGGAATACCAAGTGGCCGACCGCCTGGGCATAACCGCCGGGCTTCTCTACTCCATGCAGGGCGCGAAGGGAGGGGTGTACGACCTCGGGGTGGCCAAGGGAAACAGCAAGCTGAACACGGAGTATGTCAACGTACCCATCTTGGCCAAGATATACCTCATAGGCGGCCTTTCTGTGAACGTGGGCCCGCAGTTCGGCTTCCTAACAAAGGCCCAGAGCAAGGTGTCCGCAGAAGTGCTTGGCAAGAAAGTGGACACGGACAACGATCTGAAGTCCGTATTCAACAACACGGACATATCCCTGCCGATAGGCGCATCCTACGAAATGGCCGGCTTCGTGCTTGACGCACGATACAACATAGGCCTGAACAATGTCTACCAAAACAACATAGACGGCAAGAACAGCGTGGTGCAGGTAACTCTCGGCTACCGCTTCGCACTATAATCTTGGACATGGGCGGATTTGTCCAAGCCCGTGTAAACAAAGGCGTGCATCCTTTATGGATGCACGCCTTTCAAATCCTAAGCAGGCATACAACAGAGGCAACGGATGTATGCCTTTTCTCTATGGAAAACTCCACGGTTGTCCTTAAACCTCCTAGATGATGTAACAGTATCTCTCAAAAGCCTTACTTTCCGACGCAGAATGAAAAAGGAATACATTAACCAATTGTTTATAATATAGTTACAAGGAATAGCCAATAGAAACAGCAACAAAACAGCACTACTTTTGCAAAATGAGTATCAAATTTAACCACTCGGTAGCTGGCGTGAAACCACTTTTGACATCATCTCTCCACGGCCTGTCAGCAACCATTGAGCCGATACCCCATAGTCTTGCACAAGGTATGTCAACCACGCGACTTGGAAGATGTCGCTCCGAGGATTTTTTTCGAGGGTTGACATATTCCACCTATTTATGCCATAAGTGCGCGTAAAAGTCTGCCTACCCCTAATTACCTTTGTTTCTTTCAAGTATAGGAGAGCCTGAAAAAAACGCTTGATTACTTTTTGGCTGTCTTCCGTCTGCATAGCTCATCTGACAAGGCTGTCGCTTGTGCAAATTTCAAGTTTATACTATCCGTGCGTTCTGTTGAACGCTTATGGAAATCCGATAGCGTATCTGGACTGAAATTGGGATAACGACCATTTTTTATCGCTTCCTCAAACTCTCTCACTTCCTCTCCTGTCATCACAGAAATATATTTATCAAAGTCAAGCAATGACAGAAAATAAGCCAACGTCTGACGTTGCAGCCCCATACTACTAACAACCTCCGTTTCGGCGGAAACCGACAAGATTGGGAACACCGGCTGCGGCCCAAATCCCGAACCTTTGGGCAGTTTTGTTAGATGCAAAGGAGACCACCACATAAACTCTGCAAAGGCGTTTTTTCTCCCACCGGCCTTATAATTGGCAAATCCATGCAATCCGATATTCATTCGTGTTGTATATTTCAAGGCTTAACAAAGTATACAGGTGTTATAGGGAACAGGGCCTTGTCATCCTCGGAAATTTCAGAATAATGTTTAATCCAAAGCTCGGTAAACTCGCTCATATCTATAAGGCGCAATGGAGTATGGCTATTTCTTGCTTCCCGTTTTGCGTCGTTTGTAAATGTCCCGGATGTTATCACAATGCCGACCTCACCATCTTTCGCCAACACACCTAAGAGACTTCTAACAACATCTACCGAAATGGCACTGGTAGGGTAATGTTTCACTTGCACCTTTATACGAGGAAACGTTGTACCAAGAGGGTCGTTATATGCGACAATATCAACTCCACCATCCTTGCCTTTCGGAGCGATAAAAGGGGTGTAGTATCCCAAAGCTCGCAACAATGCTGCTGCGAGTTCTTGAAACTCGTATGGATTCTTAGATGCTATGTAATCACGAATGTTGTTAGAAGCTTGCGCTTGTATTGCATCAAGTTCAAACTCTGTATCTGGAACTTCTTCTTTTGTTTGTGCGCCTCCTATGGTTACATTGTAGTGTTTCTTATAATACCATGCGTCATATCCCTTGTTCAATGATTCTGCAAAATCTTCAAGGGATAAAGTCAAAGCCCTTTCCCCCTCATCGGTGATATGCCACACACCATTTTTTTTCACCAAAAAACCAGCCTTAACGGCATCGCCTGACCAAAAAGATAGCCAATTTACCCATCGAGGACTCCCATTTTTAGTAGATTCAAGTTCATACGTGGTTTTAGGGAAAGACTTTCCAAGTTCGGCAAAGACTTCTCCTGAATTCATTTGCCCACCATTTTGCTTTATCAACAATAACGCTTCAAAGACGGATTCTTGTACTCTCAAATTAGCCATAATCCTACTTGGTTAAACGATCTAACATATCCATAAACTTCCCTATTTGAGTTTGGTTGGCCTCTATTAGTCTTGAGATGGCATCCTGTTGCTTGTTTATAGTATCAATAAGTTTATTCACATCTTGGCTTGACACATTTAGATCACGCCCAGCTACATTGTTGTTATCCCCACAAACTCCTTGTGATATGTTCATATTATCTTTAAACATTTGCCCATCTCCCGTCCTTACCCAAACTTCATTTATATTTTTATCAAGTGAGCATAGTGCGAAGAGAAACTTGTCCGATAATGGAATCCTACCATTTAGTATTTGAGAAAAGGAACTTTTGGTATAACCCAACAACTCTGCCAAGCCTTTCTCATTTTTGGCAACATCTTTGAATATCAACCAATTCACGGTCTTTTTCAACCTCATTGTAGTAGTTTCCATACTCTTTATTTATATTAATATTCTTAATTTATATTAAAAAATAAAAGTTTATATATACTTTGTTTTATAATAACGAAACTTCGTTTAAC
>R20__coassemble_2908_pt1 | contig 7130 bp, 7 predicted proteins | sample R20__metabat2_low_PE_033 | metagenome-assembled genome bin R20
CCCTTTGACACCACCACCGTGGGCACCCCGAGCCTTTGGGCCCTTGTGAGCGCGTATGCGTCCGCCCTGTTGCTCACCACGAGGGCTATCTCCACATCGCCGCTGCCGGCGAAATGCCTTATCATGTTCTCGCAATTGGTGCCGTTGCCCGATACGAACACGGCCACCCTTACCGGTCTATTCATAGTCGTCAAAGTCAAATTCGTCTCCGTATCCGAACAGGGCTGGCTCCACGAAGGCGTCTATGTCCCTGCGGTCTTTCTTCGTGGGGCGGCCCATTCCGCTCGGCCTTGCGGCGTATCCGCTGATGCGGCTCATTTCCAGTATCTCGTACTGGTCCGGCGGCGTAACGTTCTCGTATATCCCGGGCAGCAGCTTCGCCCCCACCCTCTGCTCTATGGCCTTCAATACGCGGAACGAATAAGTTACGGGCGGCTTCCTCACGGCCACTATGTCACCCTCCTTCACGGTACGGCTGGGCTTCGAGAGCGCCCCGGATATGGTTATGCGGCCGTTCTTGCAAGCGTCCGCCGCTATGGTCCTGGTCTTGAAGATCCTCGCGGCCCACAGCCACTTGTCAATCCTCGCCTCTTCTTTCGCCGCCATTCCCCAGCCCTTTCTTGTTGTATGCGTTCATGGTGTGCGCCGGCCCGGCCAGCACGAAGCTCCTGACCATCTCCACGGCCGTGGAGATGCCCCCGGAGAGTGTCGCCATCTCGTGGTCTTCAAAGCGCCCCAGCACCCAGTCTATCTGCCCGCCGGGCTTGAACCCGTCTCCTATGCCGACCCTCAGCCTGGCATAGCCGCGGCCTATGAGCTGCTCTATGTGGCCGAGGCCGTTGTGTCCGCCGCCGGACCCGGAGGCCTTCATCCTCAGCGTGCCGAGCGGCAGGGCTATGTCGTCCACCACAACGAGCAGCCTGTCGGTGGCTATGTTCTCCTTTGAGAGCCAGTAGCGCACCGCGTTTCCGCTGAGGTTCATGAAGGTGGTGGGTTTCAGCAGGAACAGCTTCCGCCCCCGGAGCGACGTCTGGGCCACGAAGCCGTAACGCCTGTCCTCAAAAAAAGTATTGGACGCCTCTGCAAAGGCGTCCAATACCATGAATCCGGCGTTGTGGCGCGTGCGGGCGTACTCGTCTCCCGGGTTGCCCAGCCCCACAATCAGGTATTTGTCCACGGCGGCCTATCACTTGTTGGCTGCGGCCTGGGCAGCCATTGCAGCCTGGCGTGTCATCTTGATGGAGCAGACCACGACGTTCTTGGCCGTGGCTATCTCTATGCCGTCAAAGTTCAAGTCTCCCACCTTGATGCTCTTACCGATGAGCAAGTCGGTAACGTCTACGTCGAGCGTGTCGGGCAGCTTGTCGTAAGTGGCCTTTACGTTGAGCTTGCGTATGGAGAGGCTCATGCGTCCGCCGTCGCGCACACCCTGGGCCAAGCCCACGAGCTTCACGGGCACTCCCACCACCACGGGCTTGTCTTCAGCCACTTCGAGGAAGTCCACGTGCAGCAGCTCGTCGGTAACGGGGTGGAACTGCAGCTCTTTCATCACTGCCTTGCGTGCATCTCCGTCTATGTCTATGTTTACGATGTATACGTTGGGGGTGTAGACAATCTTGCGCAGCTCGGTGGCCGGCACTGCGAAGGCCAAAGCCTCGGGCTTGTTGTCTCCGTCCCTCTTAACGCCGTAGATGTTGCACGGCACGAGGGCTTCCTTGCGCATTTCACGGGTGGCTTTCTTGCCCAAGCCCTGGCGCTTCTTGCCTGAAATGGAAATCTCTTTCATCGGTTTGTGTTACTCTAAATTAAGTTGTTAGCGTTAATGCCTTAATTCGCCATCACACGAGGTATGACTCCTTGAAAAGCGTTGCAAAGGTACGGATTTGCCCCAACCGAGCCAACCAGCGTCTCCGATTTGTTCCAAAGGTCCGTTAGAAGTTGGGAATCACAAAGGGGCGTCTATGGAAACTTTCCACCCTCCGCCACGGCCTATACGCAGCAGTTTGATACCGACCGCCGTGTCGCGGCACACTTCCGGGGCTGCGCCTATTTCCCTCTTGCGCAGGAAGTTCCACACCCTTACCTCTGCGTGCGCTTCGGCCCCGGCACTGTCCAAACACACCTGCGACACTTCCGCCGACGCCCTGCCGTCCATTCCGCCGAGCGCGGCCACGTCGGAGCTGTCCACCTGGCTCGCCATGTAAGCGAGCCATTTCCGCGATGCCGTGTCTGCATAGGCGGCAGCCTTTGCATAGTCCCAGTTGAAATAGGCTTCCGCAAAGCCCTCCGCACACTCTGCCGCACCGCCATCCCGGCCCGTGTCCCCGCAAGAGACGGGGATTGTTGTGAGGAAAACCGCAACTGCGGCCGCAAACATTTTCGCCATAGTTTTGCAAACGTGTGTTTTACCGGCTGCAAAGGTAAGGCCGGAAGCCGGCACGGACGCGCTTTTTTGGCTACTTTTGCAGTCAATTTCGCGAGACACAGATGTTGAATTTCATTTCTTTCGGCAGCGGCAGCAGCGGCAACAGCTACTGCCTTTACACCGAGAAAGACGCCATAATGATAGATGCCGGGGTGGGTCCCCGGTTACTAAAGAAATACTTCAGCGAGTACGGCTTGTCATTCGCCCGCATAAGGGGGATTTTCGTAACCCACGACCATGCAGACCACATAAAATCCGTGGGCTGGGCCAGCTTCGACCACGGCATACCGGTATATGCCACACACCGCGTACACGCCGGCATAGGGCGCAACGTAAGCGTAAGGCACAAGGTGCCACCGGGCATGGCGAGGGTTGTGGCCCCGGGCAGCGAGGTGTCTGTGGGCGGGTTCTCGGTAACCCCTCTGCCGGTGCCGCACGACAGTTCCGAAAACGTGGGGTATACAATAAGGTTCGGCGGCATGGTATTCTGCCTGATAACGGACATCGGGCACGTTACGGAAGACATAAAGGGCATGATTGCCTCTGCCGACTACCTCGTGATAGAGGCCAACCACGACGAGGAGATGCTAATGCAGGGACGCTATCCGCAACACTTGAAAGAAAGGATTATAAGCTCGCTGGGGCATCTGTCCAACCACGACTGCGGGGTGGCCATCGCAGAAAACGCCACCGAAAGGCTGAAAAAGGTTTGGCTCTGCCACCTCAGCGAAGAAAACAACCACCCCGAGCTGGCCCGCAAGACCGTGGCCGGGGTGCTGCGCAACTACGGCATAGTGGCCGGCAAGGACTTCGCATTGGAGGTGCTGCGCCGCCGACACCCATCAGGGGCCTACGAAATAGGCTGAACACGGCAGAGCATAAGGCCGAGCAAGCGGTACAACTTGTAAAATTGGAACACCGCCACGGATGGGTTACCTCCCTCTATGTTGCGCTGCATGCGCCCCTTAAAAAGCGAAAGTGCCGAGTAAGCCGCACGAGCCGCGCCGATGCGCGACATGGCCCGGCAATAGTTCAACAGCTTGGAGTGGATGCCTATCACGTCCCTTATGGCATATAGGTTGTCCAAGGCCTGAATGGTCTTTGAAACAAAAACCCCGTTCGGCTCAAACACGGTGAACACCACCGGGTTGGCTATGTGGGAAAGCACCGCGCCGGCGTCTTCCAGCCGCTTTCCCATAAGGACATCTTCATATCCGTAAGAGCGCAAGCACTCGTCGAATGGCATTTTCCCGAACAGCTCCCTACTTATCATGAAATTGGCCGTTGTGAAATTGCAATAAGGCCGCTTGCTCCTTGCTTCGGCTGTCCTTCCGTTAGACACGCTCCTCTCGTATGCATATCGCAGGTTGCCCTCCATGCCTGGCAACCTGTCGGGCACGGCCACGCCTCCGCACACCACTTCGCCCACAGCAGCGGCGTACCTCCCAATGAAATCTTTGTCGCATATGCCGTTGTCCGCATCAAGGAACAGCAGCCGTCCGTAACGCGCCAGGCCGGCAAGCCTGTTCCTCGCAGCTCCCCTGCCCACGTTGCGCCCTATCTCCACATAGCGGCAGCCGGGCAGTCCGCCCACAGCCTTGTTGGCGGACTTCACCTCCTCCATGTCAGAGCCGTCGTCCACCACCACCACTTCAAACTCTTCCAACCCGGCACGCCCGGCAGACTCCACAAGCGACTCCACGAGCGGCAAGCAGATGTCGTTGCGTGTGGGTATGAGCGCGGAAATCCCCCCGTTCATTCCAATTTGCCTTTCAGGTACCGCCCCGTTATGCTCTCCTTGCAGGCCGCCACTTCCTCCGGCGTTCCCTGCACCACGACTGCTCCGCCGGCAGTGCCGCCCTCCGGGCCTATGTCTATCACATAGTCGGCGCATTTCACCACGTCCAAGTTGTGTTCTATCACCACCACTGTATGTCCTTTGGAAATGAGCGCGCCGAAAGCCCCGAGCAACTTCCTTATATCGTGGAAGTGCAGGCCGGTGGTGGGTTCGTCAAATATGAACAGGGTGTGTTCCTTGCGTTCGTCCCCGATGAAATAGGCCAGCTTCACCCTTTGGTTCTCACCTCCGGAAAGGGTTGACGAAGCCTGCCCCATCTTCACATACCCCAAACCCACGTCAGCCAGCGGCTTCAACCTCTTCACAATGCTTTTCTGGCCGTGTCCGCCGAAGAAAGCCATTGCTTCGTCTATGGTGAGTTCCAGTATGTCGTTTATGTTCTTGCCGTGGAATTCCACGCTCAGCACGTCTTTGTTGAACCGCTTGCCGTGGCACTCCTCGCACTCCAATGTGAGATCCGCCATAAACTGCATTTCCACGGTAACCACGCCGGCGCCCTTGCACTCCTCGCAGCGGCCTCCCTCGGTGTTGAAAGAGAAGTGGCCGGCCGTGAGCCTTAGCTGCTTGGCCAGCGGCTGGTCGGCATACAGGCTGCGTATCGTGTCATAAGCCTTGACGTATGTTACCGGGTTCGACCGAGAACTGGCCCCTATGGGGTTTTGGTCCACAAACTCCACATCGCGCACGTACGCAGTGTCCCCCTCCAACGATGCGTAGGTGCCTTGCTCCTCCGCCGGTTTGTCAAGCAGGCGGCATAGCGCCGGGTACAAAGTGCCTTTCACGAGGGAAGACTTGCCGGACCCCGACACCCCGGTAACCACCGTCATGGCGTTCAGCGGGAAACGTGCATCCACGTTCCTAAGGTTGTTTGTCATGGCCCCCTTCAACAGCAAGGACATGTTCCAACTGCGCCTTGTGCCGGGCACGTCTATAGTCTCCTTGCCCGTAAGGTACTTCACCGAATAGCTTTCCGGATAAAGCTCCGCAGCCTCAGGCGTTATCTCCGCAGCGTCTCCCTGGAACACCACGCGTCCTCCGCCCGTTCCGGCTTCCGGGCCGATGTCTATTAGATGGTCGGCTGCACGCATTATCTCCTCGTCATGTTCCACCACCACGACCGTGTTTCCCACTTCCTGCAACTTCCTTAGCACCCCTATGAGCCTGTCGGTGTCTCGGCTGTGCAGTCCTATGCTCGGCTCGTCCAAGATGTAGAGCGACCCCACGAGCGAACTGCCCAGCGAGGTTGTAAGGTTTATCCTCTGGCTCTCCCCGCCGCTTAGGGTGTTGGAACGGCGGTTGAGTGTGAGGTACGGAAGCCCCACGTCTATCAGGAACTGCAGGCGGCTGTTTATTTCCGTCAGCAGCCGCTTGGCTATAGCAGCGTCCCTCTCCCCGAGAACTATTCCGTCAAACCACTCTTTGAGCCCCGACACCGGCATCTGCACAAGGTCGGCAATGCTGCGCCCGGCTATCTTCACCCACCCGGCTTCCTTGCGCAACCTTGTACCCCGGCACTCGGGACACAGCGTGCGTCCCCGGTACCGGCTCAACAGCACACGGTACTGCACCTTGTGGGCATTTTCAGCCACCATGGCGAAGAACGAGTCTATGCATGTCCTTTCCCTTGCGGGCAGGGAGGACTCCTGCGGAAGCCCGTGCCACAGCCAACCCCTCTGTTCGGCCGTTAGCTGTGAATAGGCCTTGTGTATGGGGAAACCGTCCTTGGCCGCGAGCAGTTCAAAACGTTCCTTCCACTTCGCCATGCTCGGGCCGTGCCAGCATTTCACACAGCCGCCGTGCAGGCTCTCCGACGTGTCCGGCACAACGAGCTTCTCGTCTATGCCCACGGTGTTGCCGAAGCCTTCGCACACCGGGCAGGCGCCCGCCGGGGAATTGAACGAGAACATCTGATCCGTGGGTTCCGAAAAGACAATGCCGTCCGCCTCGAAGCGGTTTGAGAAGTCGTGCTGTATGCCGGAAGGCAGGAAGACCAACCGGCAAGCCCCATCGCCCTCGTACATGGCTGTCTCGGCAGAATCCACAAGGCGAGACACGGCATCCTTGGTGTCGTCAGCCACGAGCCTGTCCACAAGTATGTAAATGTCTTCCGGGGGAGTGGCCTCAACCATAGCCACATCCGCAGCGAAATCGTCTATGCCCACGGCTTCGCCGCCCACCCACAGCCTGGCGTATCCCTGCAAGGCCGCAGCCCTTAGCTGCTCGGACACTGTGCGGCCGGGCGGCACCCTGAGCGGAGCCAGCACCATGAAGCGCGTACCCTTGGAATAGCCCGCTACGCAGCGCACCACGTCCTCGGCCGTGTGCTTGCTAACCTCCGCTCCCGACACCGGCGACACCGTGCGGCCCACCCTGGCGAAGAGCAGCCTTAGGTAGTCGTATATCTCCGTGGAAGTGCCCACTGTGGAGCGGGGGTTGCGGGCCACCACTTTCTGCTCTATGGCGATGGCTGGCGGCAAGCCCTTTATATAGTCGCACTCCGGTTTCTTCATCCTGCCAAGGAACTGCCTGGCGTATGAAGAAAGCGACTCCACATAGCGGCGCTGCCCCTCGGCGTAAAGTGTGTCAAAGGCAAGCGAAGACTTGCCCGACCCCGACACCCCGGCCACGGCCACGAGTTCGCCCCTCGGTATGTCCACGCTTATGTTCTTGAGGTTGTTAACCCTGGCGCCCTTCACTTGTATGCAGTTGTCCATGTTGCTGTGTTGTGTGTGTGTGTGTAACGGCGCGGGGGGGCCGCATAAACATCGCCCCCCCCCAAAGGGTTACCCCGCCCGGGGCCGGTGCCCCCCACCCCCGATAAAAGCATTGCGGGTGGCCCCCCCGCCC
>R20__coassemble_3116_pt1 | contig 6763 bp, 1 predicted proteins | sample R20__metabat2_low_PE_033 | metagenome-assembled genome bin R20
ACCCCGAGCCGCCGCCCTGCCGTTCCAAGTGAGTCCATAGGCGTTGCAGGCGCGGCAGCATATAGCGGTACTGCGCCAGCTCCACCTGCGTCTTGGCATTGGCGGTCTGCGCCCTCATGGCGAAGATGTCCAATATCAGCGATGTGCGGTCTAATATCTTCACGCCCACCTCCTTCTCTATGTTGCGTAGCTGCTTGGCCGTCAGTTCGTCGTCAAAAATCACCATGCCCACGGGGCGGTCTTCCTCTTCCTCGGCCTTTACGTAGTCCCTTATCTCCTGCAACTTGCCCGTACCCACGTATGTGGCCACGTACGGACAGGCAGCCTTTTGTGTGAAGCGCTTCACGGTGGCCGCCCCGGCGGTCTCCGCCAGGAACTCCAGCTCGTCCAAATACTCCTTGGTCTTGGCCTCGTCCTGGTCCCTCGTTACCAGGCCCACGAGCACCGCCGTTTCGGCCTTGGCCTCAGACAATATGAATTCTTTCATCCTTGTTCGTTTCCATCGGCAAAGTTAGCTGTCTTTGCCGACAAAGCCGCCGGGCATTCCCATGGAATGGGGTGGTGGCAAGCCGCGTCTTATGAACTGGTTGGCTTGATTGCGAAGACGCGACAAGGCACGTCCCGCCGTTCCGTCATTCAGAGGGAGCGGAAGCGACCGAAGAATCACAATAGGCAACAAGTCATTACGGGCGAAGCGGAGAATACCACATGGAGATGTTTCGCTACGCTCAACATGACGGAATAGGAACAACACATACATAATGCCCAACACGACGGATGGTGGTGTTTCTTTCTTGCGAAGACGCAGCAAGCCCCGTCCCCTCGTTCCGTCATTCAGAGGGAGCCCAAGCGACCGAAGAATCACAACACGCAACGAGTCATTACGGGCGAAGCGGAGAACACCACATGGAGATGTTTCGCTACGCTCAACATGACATATAGTGGTGTTGATCTCTTGCGAAGACGGGGCAAGCCACGTCTCTACAGCCCTTGCATGCAATTGATGAAACACCGGTGCCGCCGGGGCGGCCCGCGTCCCTACAGCCCATTAAAGAAAACCATACGAAAAAGGGTGTGCCCGAATAGGACACACCCCGCGGTGTAGTTGTGATCACACCAAATAGCGAAGGTTTGCGGGCGGTGGCCCGCAAACCACGCACAAAACAGAATTTACTTCACGAGCACCTTCTTGCCGTCTATGATATAGAGACCCTTCACGGGGCTGGCAACGCGGCGGCCCTGCAAGTCGAACACGCCCTTGACGGCTGCCTTCTTGCCCGCTACCACCTGCTCTATGCCGGTGATGAACTTCTCCTGTATCTTCACGCTGGCGTCGCCCTTCTCGGTTGTCTCGGGCACCATGTAGAAGAAGCCGCTGTTGGCTGCAACCATGGCCGAAGTCTTCTCGTAGGGATCCAGGCGGTTGATGAACTCGTAGCCGTCGGAAGCGTCAATCTTCTTGAAGAACATGGCGGGCAATACGCCAACCGAGTCTGCATCGAGCGTGCCTACAAGGCCGGGAACGGTGTTGTTCGGGGCTGTTGCGAACTTGGGCATTTCGCTCGTGGTCAAAGCCACATTCAGCTCGGTCTCATCAGCGTCTGCTAAGTAGATGAACGGTGTGCCGGCCTCTATCTCGCCGTCTATCTTGTCTATCTCCAGGGTCTTGTCTTCGCGGTTGAGACCCTTCACGGTGTATGCCATGCCTAAGCTCTCTATGCTCTCTATGGCGTAAGGCAGGGTTACTATCTGAAGCTCGCCCTTCTTCACGGCTATGCGGTCGTTGCCGCCGAGTTCTTCCAACACCTCGAAGGTGAAGGCGCTGTTGTCGAGCTTGGCAGCGTTGCTGGTGTAGCCCACGAGTGCGCCGCCAGACTGGGTGTTGGCGTAGAGGGCGTCGCCCAGGGTGCTATCGGCCTTCACGATGTGGCCCAGCTGCAGGTTGACAGCTCCGGTGGAGTTGTCGGCAGCGCTCTGCAGGCGGATGGCGTGCGGAGTCTTGGACATCTTGACAGCGCCGCTCTGTGCGGTTGCGCCGCCGAGGTAGAGTCCGGAGAAGGCGTTGCGCAGGGTGATGGTGCGGGCATCCTTGTCAACGCTCTCCACCTGCCATACGTAGTTGTAGTGGTCTCCCTGGCTCACGTCCACGGAGTCTGTGTTCTCGTAGCCGGCCTCGCGCCTTGTGGGCATGAACCTCACGCCTGCGGAGAGGGAGCTACCCTGGGCGTAAACCGGTGCGCCCATGCCGCTGCCGGCAGTGGCGGTGGTTGTTGCGCCCTTTATGATGTAGAACGTACCGGCTGTGGGCAGGCACATCTTGCGGTCAACATCTGCGCGGAGACCGTCCACGTCTTCCACGATCTTCTTGATATCTGCCACGAGGAGCTTGGCGCTGGCCTCGGGGTCGGACACCTGCGAGTCAAACTCGTCAAGCTTGGCGGTGATGCCGTCAATGCCGTCCTGTGTGAAGTAGCCTATCTCGGGTTCGCCGCCCTCGCTGAAGGGCAGGTTCTCAATGTAGTCGCGCAGCTTCTTGGTGGCCTCGGTTATGAGCTCGGGGTTGGGCAGCACGTCGTTGAACTTGTCGTAGGCGGCCTGCAGGGCATCGATGGTGGCCTTGGTGGCCTTCTCGGCTGCCAGCTCGGCCTTGGCGGCTGCCAGCTGCGTGGTGAGGGCGTCCTTAACCTCCTGCGGCACCTTCTTCAGTTCGGGAGAGCTTGCCTCGCTCTTCTCGGCGTTGTAGGCCTGTATCTCGGAGAAGTAGGAGAACACCTGCTCCACGCCGTTCACGTCAGCAGTTGTTCCGCCGGCTATGGTGCTGGCTATCTCCATGCGCACGTTGCTGTAAGCCTGGTCCATCTTCACGCCGAAGAGGGCCACGAAGTTCTTCTTCACTTCCTCGCCCACGGTGCCCTGGTAGTCGAAGCTGACGGTTACGGAATCCTGGCGCACCCAAGACTCGGCGTCTTCGGGGGTGTTGCTGCCGTAGATGATTACGGACTTCAGGTTGCGGTCGGGGCTCACGCCATTGCGCTTGGCCACCTTGATGGCGATGTTCTGCACGGGCTCGTTCAGAGCCATCTGGAAGTAGTGGGGGCCGTCTGCGTTGTGGGCGGACCACTCGGTGTGGAAGAAGTTGGAGAGGTCGCTGTCTATGGTGGCGTCAAGCGAACCCTCAGACGGCTCGGTGGCGTTGGAAGACAGCTGCGAAACGTCGGTGAGCAGGCCGCCGGCCACGTCGAACTTGCCGTTGTTGATATCGTTGCCATTCACCTCGGCAAACTTGATGGCGTTCTGGTAGGCGTTGTAGGCCTTGTCGTAGATGGCCTGCAGCTCGGCGTTGGTCTCGCCCTGCTTCTCCTCCTCCTTGATCTTGTCAAGATCGAGGGCTGCCACGGCCTCGTCGGAAAGCTTGGAGAAAGTCCAGTGTGAACCTGTGTCGTTCAGGTCGTTCCACTCGCAGATGGTGTTGTTGCTGTTCTTGGTGTTGAGCATGAGCTTCATGGTCTCCTTGTCTTTGCTCTCTAAGTTGAAGCTCTTGCAGACGATGAATGCGTTCTGTATGCTGGCGCTTACAGACTCGTACAGGTGCCACGGCTCGGCCGCTGCGCCGGTGAGGATTTCATCCCCGGCGTCGGCTGTCTTCATTTCGCTGTTGATGAGGTAGCGGCCGGTGTAGAAATTCTTGATGGTGGCCGTGGTGTCGTTGGAGAAGTCAAGGTACCAGATGAACTTGGCATTGTCTGCGCTGGGCATCTCGTCCTCCTTAACGGTGTAGTTTTCGAGCTTGGCCTGCGTGCCGTTGTCAAAGACGGCCTTCGCCTTGTCGCGGTAGTTGTTCATGAAGTAGTAGCCGGTGGTGAACTGTATGCGGGAGGCCATGAGTTCCTTGTAGCCGTCTATGAGCTGCTGCGAGAGTTCCTTTGCCTTGTCCTCGGTCAGGCCCTCTTCGTTCTTGCCGTTGTAGATGGTCTCGTACAGGCTGTAAGCCTTGTCGAAGTCGGCCTGGCGGAACTGCCCGGGGTTGTTGCCCACGGGGAAGCTGTTCTCGTCCACGCCGTTGGGGAAGAACTTCTCAAGGCTGTAATTCAGGTAGTCAACGGCGGACATATTGTCGGCGGCCAACACCGTCCAAGCGTCTGTGTCAGTCCATACGGAGAGCATGATGGCGCCCTGCGTAACGCCCAGGTATATTGGCTTTTCGCCGTTTGACTTCTTGAAGAACGGGGAGCTGCAGAACACGAACTCCATGCCGTTGAGTTCCTGCTTGTACTGCGGGTCTTGGCCTTCGCCGCGAGAGTGCTGCGCTGCGTTGCGCGGGTCTGCGGGTTCGTCGGGGGCGTCGAAGCTCACGGCTTTCAGTGCGGTGAAGGTGAAAGCGTCTTCCTCCACGTCCGTGAATGTTACGCCCTCGCCGGCCACGTAGCTGTCGGCCACGTCTTCATCAAGCTCGGGCTTGGCGAGGAACTTGCCGGTGGCGTGGCTCTTCAGGCGGTAGATGGGTGCGCCCTGGCTGTCGCTCTGCCCCGTGGGTACGAAGTAGAACACGCAGGCGTCGCTATAGTCGGCCACCATGCCCTGCTCCCCGGCGTAGTACACCTTGGAGCCCGTGGCGGTCTCTGTGTTTGCCGTCCTCAGCATCACCGGCTTGTCGGCGGCCGGTATCTCGCCAAGGTCGTCGCCCGGGCTGAAGCTCTGGGCGCTCGCGCCCATCCCCAGTGTGAGGAAGAGGGCGGAGAGAAGATAGGAAAACTTCTTCATAGATTGTTGTTTTGGTTGATAATTAGGTTGTCTTGTATGTGTTTTCTCGGTTAGCTTGTGGCGCACGTACTCGGGGCAAAGTTATCAATAATATTTCTCACGCGGCATCGCCGGGCGTTTTTTATTATAATATGTGGTGGTACGTTTGGCTGAATCACGCGTCGGCGGAGGAGGTGTTCATGCCACCCACTTTTCTGTAGAGACGGGGCTTGCCGCATCTTATTGTTTGCGTAGCTCGCTTGTGAAGACGCGGCAAGCCACGTCTCTACTGCACTTGCGTGCAATTGATGAAACACCGGTGCCGCCGTAGCGGCCGCGGCAAGCCACGTCTCTACTGCACTTGCGTGCAATTGACGAAACACCGGTGCCGCCGAAGCGGCCGCGGCAAGCCACGTCTCTACTGCGCGGAGGGATAAACAATGCAGGCGGGACGCCTGCGATCCCGATCGGAGTGTTGCGTGCCGTTCGGGTTGTCCGTGGAAATACCACGGCTTGGTACCTCCGCTATGGAAAGGGGAAATGGGCGGCAACAAAAAAGGTGGGAACGCCGAATTGGCGTTCCCACACTATACGTTACCGCTCGGGGACGAAACCCCGCTCCGGCCTTACTTCACTGAAAACTTGCGCCCGTTGCCGTCCACGTATATGCGGCCCGGCACCGTCTTGGCCACGCGGCGGCCTTGCAGGTCGTACACTGCGGCTGCTGAGCGGCTGCCAGACTCCACCGATGTTATGCCCGTGAGCACCGGGTCGCCGGCAGTTACGAGCAGCACCGTAGTGCCTTCGGCCGACTTGGCCGGCAGGTAGGCCGTGTTGGCCGCCATCTGCGTTGTGAGGACAGCCGTGAGGGCAGGTTTCCCATCCTCCTCCTTGGTGAGGGTGAGGTTCTCGCCCACCTTGTAGCCAGTGGTCTTCATTGTTGTGCCGCGCAGCAGGTTGCCCTCCGGTCCGGCGGTGGTGTCGCCGTATAGCAGAGGGAGCGTAGCGGTGCCGGCAGCTCCCTTTACTATTATGGCCGGGGTGCCCGCCGGTATGACCGCCCCGAGGTCTTCCATCACGGCGTATTCCGCTCCGCCGGCCTGGGCCACGCTCTTGACGTAGTAGGCCTTGCAGCCCTCCGGCACGCCGAGTGCGAAAGGATAGCACACACCCTTTGCCCCGATGGAGGGGATGGACACCTTTATGGCTGTGATTTCCTCAACGGCCCAGATGTTGTTTGCGTCGGAACTGCCGCCGCCCCAGAAGCCCGTCTTGGTGGCGTCGTAAGAGTTCAGGCACTGGCCGCCGTCCATGGAGAGGGTCCATGTGCCGGCCTTTTCATTCACGAGCGAGCCGGTGAAGTAAGGCGCGGCCGAGTTGGCCACGAGCTTGGTCATGGCCTGGTTGGCCGTGCCGCCTATGTAGTGGCCTGTCTGCGGGTTGTAGAGGTACATCCTGCCGTCTTTCTCCATTGCGTCCCACACCTGCCCGGGATCGGCGGCGTTGGCCGTGGTGCGGGTGAGGTTCCACGTTACCGCGCCGGCGGCGGTGGAGGTGCAGTTGGCCGTTGTTAGGCAGCCGCCCTTCGAAGTGGAGCGCAGGGTGTAGTATCGGCCCTTGGCAAGCTGCGGCACCTTGTGTTCGTATATCTTCTTGCGCTGCCCGTCGAAACCCACGGCCATGATGTAGGCAGCGTCTTCACCGCCGGGGTAGAGCACCTGCGTGTAGCTGTGGGCGGCATCGCTGCCAAGGGCGTACATGGTGATGCGCACGAGGCTGTCGCGTGAGTCGTAGGTCTCGTAGGCCACGGCGTTTTTCACCTTGCTGTGGAGCACCTTCACGGTGGAGCCGTTGAGGGTGCAGCCCTCGCCGAGCGTGGCTGGGGTTTCAAGCACTTTCTTGTCGCGGTATATGGGGTAGTTGTAGCCCGTGACATAGTTCAGCTCCTCGGTTACGGGTGCGTAGCCTTTCTGCTTCACGTGCGCCTTGAGCTGGTCTATCATCTGCTGTGTTATCTTGTTCC
>R20__coassemble_3339_pt1 | contig 6400 bp, 2 predicted proteins | sample R20__metabat2_low_PE_033 | metagenome-assembled genome bin R20
GAAGACACCCTTGTGGACACCCCGAACGGATAGCCCTTGGCCAGGGCCACCCCGTCAGACACCGGCAGGTATGCCTTGTGGGCGGCGTTGGCCACGCTGGCCCCGTCTTCGCTTTGGAAATAGAAGCCCGCTGTGCCGGCCGCTCCGCCCTCTGCGAGCGACAGCACGTAGTACTTCGTTCCCTGGTCTGCAAGGTTGGTTCGGCGGTCCGTACCGCAGAGGGCGTTTTGCGGGTCGCGCCCCGAAGCGCTTTCCGCTTCCGGGAACACATACTTGCCCGGGGCTGCGGCCTTCACCACCACGGCCTCGCCGGCGGGTATCACGTCTCCCTCCCCGTAGGCCACGCTCTCCACGAGGGTGTTGCCCTCCAAACGATAGGTGTGTGCGGTGATGCCAGCCGGCACTGCCAGCGACTTTCCGCCGTAGTACATTGTGCCAATGAGGCTCTCGCCCACGGCTACGCTGACCGATGCCGGGGCAGACGGGTCGCGGATCTCTATCACCGGGGCCTGCCATTCCGGCGCGGTCTCCATCGGCTTCCACTCCCCTCCGTCCATACGGTACACGGGCGTTATTTCCACCTCGCCCACCATGCCGAGCGTAGCGAGGGAAACGTTGCCGAGATCGCTCCAACCTCCATCCCCGACATTGAATCCCACATCGTATTTCTTCTCCGTCTTGGTCTCGCCCGTTTCAAGGCTCGTGAACATGGCCCCCACCTCGGCGCTGAAACTCTTCGTACACATGCCGCGGTATTCCCCTCCCCTGAGCCTTATGGTCTCCGTGGGCTTGAACACCGTCCTCGGCTTCATGTCGCTCCCCTGCACCTCCATCGGCTTCATCATCCTCACCTTGTAGGCGGGGGTGGGCAGGGCCGGCTGTATGCCTATCACTATGGCTTGGTGGTACTTGAAGCCGTTTAGGTTGTCCAGGCTCACATCCATGTCTCCACCCCAGCCGAAATTTATGATGAACTTGTTTGAAGCCGCCTTGTAGCCGCAGCACACGAAGGCGTGGCCCGAGGAGCCGTTGTTGCCGTTGTAGTAGACGGGGCGGCCTGCTGCCAGCTCGTTGTATATTAGTTCCTCCCACGCCGCATCGCTATACTTGGCCCTTTCCTCGGTGCTTATGCCGGGGTCGTATCCGAAGTGGTCCACAAGGCCCGTCCCCACTATGGGGTATTCCGCCGAAGACTCGTTGTTGTACGTCATGTTCACGGCCGCCCCGCAGTGGTACATCAGCGTACCCACGGCGCGGAGTTCCTCGTCCGTGTATTCCTGCCCCGAGTAGTAGGCCAGACGCATGTGTTCCCAATCGTAGAGGGTGTTTCCAAAGTCGGCCTCCACGGTGTAGGTGTCTCCGTCCTTGTTGGTCTTTGTGTACGTCTTGTAGCCGGTGCCCTTCTCGGGATGCTTCCAGCGGTGCATTATCTGCGCCATGGCCGTGGCCACGCAGCCGGTGGCGAACTTGCGGCCGCCGTTGCCCGTGGGCAGCATGCAGTTGTATGGCCAGTCCTGCGCCCAGCCCGGCTTCACGAGCGGGGCTATGTCCTTGCGCCCCTGCACCGGGGCCTTTGCCCTCGGAGCCCCGGACCTCGCTGCGGCCTTGATTCCGTCTCCCAGGGCTTCAAGATACCAGCGGAAGCCGTCCGGAATGGAGTCGGCGTCAAACAGCGTGCGTCCCTCGGCAAGGATTCCTCCCGCCTTCTCGTCTCCGCCCACCACCACGAAGCGCCGCCCGCGGGTGTCGTTGAAAATGTAGTACTGCACACCGCTTTCGTCCCCGGCGGTGTACGCCAGCACCGGGGCCGCCTTTCCGGGGGCTTTCTTCCTGCCGTCTGAGCCTCCGCCCCAGTGGGCCAAGGCCTGCCTTAGGGCCTGCTGTTCCGACACGTGCTGCGCAAACGATGATGCCGCACAGAGCGCGGCCAATACTGATATAAAGACTTTCCTCATATAAATGTTTAGGGTTTTGCTTGTATTGCGGCGCAAAGGTACGGAGAAAGAAAGAAAGAAAGCCCCCATGGCGTTTTTTCCCCGTTTGTGCCTTTTCCCGGCCGCTCCGGCGGCGCCGGTGCTCAAACCACTAACAACCACGCTTTAATGCCGGATCGCAGGCGTCCCGCCTGCACCGCAAGCCGCACCGCATTGTGGGGAAACAAGAGAAGTGCAGGCGGGACCATGCGATCCCAACCCCTGCCGCAGCGCCGGGCAAAGCGGTACCAAGCCGTGGTACTATCGGTACCAAGCCGTGGTATCATTAGTACCAAGCCGTGGTAATGTTTGTACCAAGCCGTGGTAATAGTGCGGACACATTTGCCACGGGACTTTTGTTTGGCAGCGGTGAAAATGTTGGTGTGCCTTGTTCGCAATGCAAAGCCGCAGATCTGATTAAGACGGGGCAAGCCCCGTCTCTACAACACACTATGGTAAACCAAAAGTAACTCAACACCGGAGTCTTAACCACGAACAGCGCTGTGGAGACGCGGCTTGCCGCGTCTTACGGCCAGGCCGAACGAGAAGACGGGGCAAGCTCCGTCCCTACAACACACTATGGGAAATCAAAAGCAACGCAACACCGGTTTTTTAAACCACACACGGAGTTGTAGAGACGCGGCTTGCCGCGTCTTATGGGCAAACCAAACGAGAAGAAGGGGCAAGCCACGGCTATACAACACACTATGGTAAACCAAAAGTAACTCAACACCGGAGTCTTAACCACGAACAGCGCTGTGGAGACGCGGCTTGCCGCGTCTTACGGCCAGGCCGAACGAGAAGACGGGGCAAGCTCCGTCCCTACAACACACTATGGGAAATCAAAAGCAACGCAACACCGGTTTTTTAAACCACACACGGAGTTGTAGAGACGCGGCTTGCCGCGTCTTATGGGCAAACCAAACGAGAAGACGGGGCAAGCCCCATCTCTACAGCGCCATCAATATAAGCTGTGTGCCGCCGGGGCTGCCGGGGCTTTCAATCGAACTCCGACCAGCGGAACTCACCCTCCCCCGTCAGTGCTATGCCGTCTTCCGAGATTGTTATGAGCCGCTTGCGGTAGAGGTCCCCCACCGCCTTCTTGAAAGTCTTCTTGCTCACCTGGAACACCCTCTTGATTTCCTCGGCGTCGCTCTTGTCGCCGAGCGGGCAGCTCCCGCCGTTGTCCTTCAGGTATTGGTAGAGCGCGTGTGCGAACTCCACCGTCTGCTGCCGTCCGGTGCGTTGCAGGGCTATGTCTATCTTTCCGTCAGAGCGCACCCCGTCCACGTAGCCTGTCAGGCGGTCGCCGGGGTATATCGTGCGGAACATCTGGTTGGCGTATACCAGGCCCTGGTATTCGTTGTCCACTATCACCTTGTATCCAAGGTCGGTGCGATGCCACACCATTATCCCCACCTCGTCCCCTCGGCCGTACGGAGGCGGCGAGGCGTTGAGGTAGCGGTCAAGCTTGGCCGAGGCCATTATGCGCGAGGTCTCGTGGTCTATGTGCACGTGCACCATGTAGCTGCGCCCCACCTCCATTCGGGCCCTTTGCTCTCCGAAGGGGCAGAAGAGGTCTTTCATCAGCCCCCAGTGGAGGAAGGCCCCGTGGCGGTTCACCCACGAGCAGCGCAGGAAGGCGAAGTCGCCCACACGCGCCAGCGGCTGCTCGGTGGTGGCTATGAGCCGCTCCTCGCTGTCGAGGTAGAGGAACACCTCTATGGCCTGTCCTATGGCATATGTTTCCGGCACGTAGCGTGCCGGCAGCAGGATTTCCCCGTACTCCCCCCCGTCCAGGTAGAGCCCGAAGTCCACCTCCTTCACTATTTCAAGCGTGTTGTAGTCTCCTAATTTCAGTCGTTCCATGTCGTAGGCGTGGTGGTGTGTGTTACTATTCCGTCTTTGAGGTGTATCGTCCTGTCGGTTGTTGCGGCCAGGGCCTCGTCGTGTGTTACTATTACGAAAGTCTGCCCGGTCTTGTCCCTGAGGTCGAAGAAGAGCCGGTGCAGCTCCTCCTTGTTCTTGCTGTCAAGGCTGCCGCTGGGTTCGTCGGCCAGCACCACCCCCGGCGAGTTGACCAGTGCCCTGGCCACTGCTATGCGCTGCTTCTCCCCCCCCGAGAGTTCCGCAGGCTTGTGCGCCGCCCGGTCTCCCAGGCCCATGAAGCCGAGCAGTTCCTCCGCCCTCTTTCGCGCCTGCCGGTCTGGCTGCCCGCCTATCAAGGCCGGCATCATTATGTTCTCAATGGCGGTGAACTCGGGCAGCAGCTGGTGGAATTGGAACACGAAGCCGATGTTGCGGTTGCGGAAGCGCCCGGCCTTGTCGGCCGCCAGATCCCCGATGTCGGTGCCGTCCATGAGTATCCTCCCCGAGTCGGGAGTGTCGAGCGTGCCCATTATTTGCAGCAGCGTGGTCTTGCCGGCTCCGCTGGGGCCCACTATGCTCACCACCTCGCCCTTGGATATCTCCAGGTCCACCCCTTTTAGCACTTGCAGCGGCCCGAAGCTCTTTGTTACGCCTTGTATCTGTATCATCTCCTTTTGTTTTTCAGTTTACGCGCCATCCGCCCGGCCATCTCCGCCTTTCTCGCTATCCAGCCGCCGGCCACCTCGTATAGGCTGCGCTCCTCGGTGTGCTGCGGGGCTGCGAATGTCATTTCGTCCATGGCGTCCCCGAACTGGTCGGGGAATATGATGAGGAGGTTCTTTCCGCTGAAATGCCGCGTGATCTCCTCTGGCAGGCGGTCCAATGCGTTCTTGTAAGACACGGTGCCCTTGCGTGCGGTAACCACCACGAAGAGGTGGTCTTCCGGCACGGCCTCGGCCATGGTGGGCATCATGTTCCAGTGTTCCATCTCCTCGTATGCGGCCCTTACGGAGCGGTGGTTGGCGGCCATGTACTTGGCCACGTGGTGCAAGGTGTCGGCCCTGCCGTGGAACACCGTGCGGCAGTCTAAGTTGCCGGCTATGCGCGCCAGCCTTTCCAGCCAGCGGTGGAAGCCCGGCTCAAAATGCGCCCTGGAAGGCACCGCCGCGTGTATTCCGCGAAGTGTTCCGGGCGGCTGCACGCAGCGTGCCATTATAATCTGGCAGTTGAGCCCGTTGAACAGGCTTTGGTGGAACTCCCCCCAAAACTTGGGCGACACATCGCGGTGCTGGTGCATGCCTATTATTATCTCCGAAGCGTGGAACTCCTTGAAGGCGTGCTTTATGCCGTTGGCTATGTTGGCCGCCACCCTCACCTGCGTCTCCATCTGCACCCCGGCGGCGGCGGCGTGCCGCACGGCCTGGTCCAGCAGCTCCCTGCCGCTCTCCTGGCGGCTGCGCATCTCCTCGTCGTCGTACACCACGTTCAGTCCCACGAGCGGCCTTCCGAGCTTGGGGTTGCGTGCCAGCAGGGCGAGGGTTACAAGGCGGTTGGCGTATTCAGGGTACCTCAGCGGCACGAGTATCCTCTCATCGTCCTTGCCACCCGGCTTTTCCTCCTCCCCCCCGCCGCTTAGGGCTATCCCCTTGGCTGCCGCGTCCGTAACGACGGACGACAGCACACAGCTCAGCAGTATCATAACCACCACGGCGTTGAGCATGTCCCCGCCCACGAGGAAGCCATCCCCGGCTGGCAGGCGCATGCCTATCGTAACCATGGCCACAGCCCCGGCGGCATGGGCTGAGGTAAGGCCGAACATGAGGTGTCCGGCAGCCCAGGGCATGCGGGCAAGGCGGGCTGAAAGGTAGGCGGCGGCGGCCTTGCCAGCGGAGCCCACCAAGGTTATGGCCACGGCCACGGCGAGCAGCCCTGCATCGGAAAACATGGCCCCGATGTCTATCATCATGCCAACGGAAATGAGGAAATAGGGTATGAAAAGTGCGTTGCCGATGAACTCTATCCGGTTCATGAGCGGGGACAGGCGCGGTATGTAGCGGTTTAGCAGCAGGCCGGCCGTGAACGCCCCGAACAGCCCCTCCACACCGGCGGCCGCCGAAAGGGCCGCCGAGGCGAACATCACCGCCAGGACGAAGATGAACTGCATCACTGCGTCGGAGTAGCGCCTTAGGAACCACCTCGTGAGCCTTGGCACGGCAAAGGCCATGGCTGTGCAGTAAGCGGCCAGCTTGGCGGCGAAAAGCCCCCAGAAACCCCAGCCGGAATCCCCCCCGTGCGAAGCCGATATGGCGGCAAGCACGAGCAGGGCGAAAAAAACAGTGAGCATGGACCCACCCACCGACAAGCCCACGAAAGGCTTCCGCTGCAGGCCGTACCGGCCCACTATCGGGTACGAAACCAAGGTGTTGGAAGCCATTATGCAGCCGAGTAGCAGCCCCGCGGCGGGTGAATATCCAAGGAAAGAAACCCCGAGCCAGTAGCACAGGGCGAAAGGCAGTGCGAAAGACAGCAGCCCGAACAGCCCCACGCGGCCCATGCTC
>R20__coassemble_3521_pt1 | contig 6139 bp, 3 predicted proteins | sample R20__metabat2_low_PE_033 | metagenome-assembled genome bin R20
GCGCCGCGCAGCGTATACGCCTCAAAGGGGGCGGACGACTACTCCAACGATATCAACGCCAGGCCCTACATGGTGAACTGGGTGGGCGGCGGCTCGCCCTACATGCCCAGCCTGCAAGGCCTGGGCGTGCCGATTGAGCTGTCCTTAGGCCTGCACAGCGACGCCGGCTACGCCAAGGACTTCCGCTCCACCGTGGGCTGCTTGGGCATCTGCACCACAGACTTCAACCAGGGGCGGCTAAACACCGGGGCTTCAAGGCTCTACTCCAAAGACTTCGCCACGATGCTCGCCGAGGCGCTGCGGCGGGACATGGCCCCCTTCGGCGGCATGGCCACGCGCGGGGTGAGAGACGCCAACTACTCCGAGACACGGAACCCGGAGGTGCCCTCGGCCATACTCGAAATGCTGTCGCACCAGAACTTCCCCGACATGCGCCTGGCGCAAGACCCGGCCGTGAAGTTCGCCATAGCACGCTCCATTTACAAGACAGTGCTGCGCTTCGTGGCCGCCCAGCACGGCAAAGACTGCGCCGTGCAGCCGCTGGCCCCCACGGGCTTCGCAGCCATAACCGGCAAGGACGGCAAGGCGCGCCTGTCGTGGCGGGCCACGCCGGACCCAGTCGAACCCACCGCAGCCCCCACACACTACATACTCTACACGGCGGCCGGCAGCGGGGGCTTCGACAACGGCCGCGTGGTGAAAGGCACCGCCTGCAAGGTGAAACTCACGCCCGGGGTGCCGTACCGCTTCAAGGTGGCGGCGGCCAACACCGGCGGGGAGAGCTTCGCCACGCCTGAGCTGCCGGCGCTGTTCCGCTCGGCCGGAGCCAAGTCGGTGTTGGTGGTGGACGGCTTTGAAAGGTTGGCGGCCCCGGCCGTGGTGGACACACCCTCGGAGATAGGCTTCGACATCGGCGCAGACCCCGGCGTGCAGTTCGGCCCCACCTTGGGATGGGCGGGCAGGCAGACGCGTTTCAGCAAGGCGGAAGCCGCCACCGTGGGCGAAAAGGGCCTCGGCTACGGCGGGGACGAACTCGCCGGCAAGCCCGTAGCCGGCAACAGCCTGCGCACAGCCGCCATACACGCCGAGGCGATAGCCCGCGCCAAGGGGGGCTACAACATATCGGGCTGCACCCTTGCGGCGGCGGAGGGCCCGGTGGACTTCTCCGCACACCACTGCATAGACCTGGCCTTCGGCCTGCAAAAGCACGACTACGGCCCGGCGGGCAAGTCGGCCCTGCGCTTCAAGACATTCACCCCAGCCCTGCAACGCAAGGCCCGGGAATACGCGGCCCGCGGCGGCAGCCTGCTCGTGAGCGGCGCCTACGTGGGTGCGGACATGGCAAGCCCAGGCGAACGGCAGTTCATGGAAAGCGTGCTGAAAGCGGCACACCCGGCGGCAATGCGGGCCGACACCGTAGCCACGCTCTCGGGCCTGGGCCTGCAATTCCCCATACAAGCCGCACCATGCGCCGACACATACGCGGCCACAAAGGTGGACGCCTTGGAACCCGCCGGCACAGGGGCTTTCTGCGCCATACGCTACAAAGGCGCGTACCCGGCGGCGGTGGCCTACTCCGGGCCCGGCCACAAGGCCTTCACGGCCGGCTTCCCCATAGAGTGCATAGCCGACAAGGCCCGGCGCAACGCCATATTCAATGGTATACTTAAATTCCTAATGCCATAAACCCATGAAGATACAAGCCAACAAGAGCGGCACACGCTCCATAGAGGTGGCCGAGGGCCACTTGCAGACCATAGAAAAGTACGCCCTGCTCGACCACCTTGTGGACAGCACCGGCTACGTGGACGAGGACGCTGTGGAAAAGCTCAAGCGGAACACCAGGGCCCTGCTGGAAAACGCGGGCGAAGACACCGGGCCGCTGCTCGACCTGTGCCTGGACGTGGTCTACAACACAGACATGAAGGCCACCGGGCTGCAAAACCTAATAGCCCTCTACAATGGTTGGAAAGCGGAGCAAGGCGGCGGAGACGGGGAGTAGCCCGGCGGAGCGGCCCGGCAGGCTGCCCTCGGAGTTCCTGCCCACCACGAAGAAGGAGTGTGAAAGGCGGGGCTGGGACCGCCCGGACGTGGTGCTCTTCTCGGGAGACGCCTACGTAGACCACCCCTCTTTCGGCGCGGCCGTCATAGGGCGGGTGTTGGAAGCGGCCGGCTACCGCGTGGCCATAGTGCCGCAGCCCGACTGGCACGGCGACTTCCGCGACTTCAAGAAGCTCGGCGCACCGAGGCTGTTCTTCGGCATAGCACCTGGGTGCATGGACTCCATGGTCAACAAGTACACCGCCAACCGCCGCCTGCGCAGCGAAGACGCGTACAGCCCTGACGGACGGCACGACTGCCGCCCTGAATACCCCACCATAGTCTACACCCAAATACTGAAACGGCTCTACCCCGATGTGCCGGTGGCCATCGGCGGCATAGAGGCCTCGCTGCGCCGTGTGAGCCACTACGACTTCTGGAAAGACCGCATACAGAGGAGCATACTCTGCGACTCGGGGGCCGACATACTCATCTACGGCATGGGCGAGAAATCCACATTGGAGCTGTGCCGCCGGCTCGCTGCCGGGGAATCCGTCGGCACCATACGAGACATACCGCAGACGGCCTTCCTCTGCCGGGGCGAAGAGGTGCCCGGGGGGATTACCGGCCAAGACATACTGCTGCACAGCCACAGCGAATGCACCGCCGGGAAGGCTGCACAGGCGGAGAACTTCAAGACGGTGGAGCGGGAGTCGAACAGCCTGCACGCACGGCGCATAATACAGCCCGTGGACGGCATGTGCGTGGTGGTGAACCCGCCCTACCCTCCGCCCACCACAGCCGAGATGGACTCTTACTACGACCTGCCCTACACCCGAGAGCCGCACCCCAAGTACAAGGGGAAGCGCATACCGGCCTACGAGATGATACGCCACTCGGTAACAATGCACCGGGGCTGCTTCGGCGGCTGCGCCTTCTGCACCATATCGGCACACCAGGGCAAGTTCGTGGCCAGCCGCTCAAAGGAGAGCATCGTAAGGGAGGCCGCGAAGATCTGCGAAATGGCAGACTTCAAGGGATACATATCAGACCTGGGCGGCCCCTCGGCCAACATGTACGGCATGGCCGGCAAAGACCAGGGGCTCTGCTCCAAGTGCAAGCGGCCATCGTGCCTGCACCCCGCCGTGTGCCGCAACCTGGACACGGACCACTCGCGCCTGACCGACATATACCGGGCCGTGGACAGCCTGCCGGGAGTGAAGAGGAGCTTCGTGGGCAGCGGCGTGAGGTACGACCTCGTGCTGCACCGCAGCGGAGACGAAAAGGCCGACAAGACCAAGGACGAATACGCCCGCGAACTGATAACAAGGCACGTGAGCGGGCGGCTCAAAGTGGCGCCCGAACACACCTCGCCGGCCGTGTTGGCCCACATGAGGAAGCCGCCCTTCGCCCTCTTCCACCGCTTCAAGGCGCTCTTCGACCGCATCAACGCAAAGGCCGGGCTCAGGCAGCAGCTCATACCCTACTTCATCAGTTCGCACCCGGGCTGCACAGCCGAGGACATGGCCGAGCTGGCCGCCGAGACCAAGGAGATGGACTTCCGGTTGGAGCAGGTGCAAGACTTCACACCCACGCCCATGACCGTGGCCACGGAGATGTTCCACACCGGGCTGCACCCCTACACACTGCAACCCGTGTTCTGCGCCAAGACGCAAAAGGAAAAGCTGGCCCAGCGCATGTTCTTCTTCTGGTACAAGCCGGGGGAACGCCGCGCCATAGAGCGCGAACTGCACCGCATGGGCCGCGACGACATAGCAAGGCGGCTCTACGGCAACAAAGGAAAAGACGGCGGAAAAGGCGGGCGCAAGCGGAAAAGGTAAGCGGCGGCCACGGGCCGTGAGGGCAGAACAAAAGGACACAAAATGACACTAAAGGAATACATAGCCGAACTGAACCGGCAGTACCAGACCGGCATGGCACGGGAACACAGCTACCGCCCGGCGCTCAAACAATTGCTGTCGGACTTGCTGCCGCAGCTCACAGTAACCAACGAACCGGCACGCATAGACTGTGGGGCACCGGACTATATCGTGTCCGAACGCACAAACCACCTGCCCGTCTTCTTCGTGGAAGCCAAGGACATCGGCGACACCGACCTCGACGGCCGCCGGCAACACAAGGAGCAGTTTTCTCGCTACCGCCGGTCGCTGCCGCGCATGGTGTTCACAGACTACCTGCGCTTCCACTTCTACGCAGAGGGGGAGCTGACAGACTGCGTGGAGATAGGCGCCGAGCGGAATGGGCGCATAGAGCCGGCCGGGGCCAAGGAGTGGGCCAAGTTCAAGGCTTTGGTGGAAAACGCGGCCAAGGCGGCACCCAGGCCGGTATCCACCCCCGGCGAATTGGCGGAAGCCATGGCCGCCAAGGCAAGGCTGCTGGCGGACTCCACGCACAAGGCCCTGCAACAAGGCGGCCGGGAAGACGCGGTGGGCGGGCAAGGACAGCCAGACAGCCAGCTGAAAGCCGAATACCGCGCCTTCCGCGACGTGCTGCTACACGACCTCACACCCGAAGCCTTCGCCGACATCTACGCCCAGACCATCACCTACGGCCTCTTCGCCGCCCGACTGCACGACCCCACGCCCGAGGACTTCTCGCGCCAGGAGGCCGCCACGCTCATCCCGCGCACCAACCCCTTCCTGCGCAAGATATTCCAAAGCATCGCAGGCTACGACCTGGACGAGCGCATCGCCTGGATAGTGGACGACATCGCCACTCTCTTCCTACATTCCGACATACAAGGCATCATGGAGAAATACGGGGCCGACGACCTGCACGCCGACCCTCTGATGCACTTCTACGAAGATTTCCTCGCCGCCTACGACACCCGGCTGCGCCACAGCCGAGGCGTATATTACACGCCCCGCCCCGTGGTGTCCTACATCGTGCGCGCCGTGGACAGCCTGCTGCAAACGCGTTTCGGCCTGACCCAAGGCCTCGCCGACAGCTTGAAAATCGCCCGCAGCATACCCGTGGAGCAAAGCCGCGACGGCCGCACCACGGACGGATTGAAGCACACCGACCGCCTCTTCCACCGCGTGCAGCTCCTCGACCCCGCCACCGGCACCGGCACTTTCCTCGCCGAGGCCATCCGGCAGATACACGCCAAGTTCCAAGGCAACGAGGGGCTGTGGCCCGCCTACGTCAAAACCGAGCTGCTGCCCCGCCTCAACGGCTTCGAGATACTCATGGCGCCCTACACCATCGCCCACCTCAAGCTCGACCTGCTTCTGTCGCAAACCGGCTACCAACCCGCCGCCGACAGCCCCCGCCTGCATGTCTATCTCACCAACTCGCTCGAGGAAGCCTCCACACGCCAGCGCGAACTCTTCGCACAATGGCTCGCCGACGAGGCCAACCAAGCCAACCGCGTGAAGAGCCTGACGCCCGTGATGGTGATGATGGGCAACCCGCCATACAACGGTTCGAGCACCAACAAGGGCGAGTGGATCATGCAATTGATGGCCGACTACAAGAAAGAGCCGGGCGGCGCGAAGCCGCTGAACGAGCGCAACCCCAAGTGGCTCAACGACGACTACGTGAAATTCATACGCCTCGCCCAGCACTACGTGGAGCGAAACGGCGAAGGCGTCGTGGCATTCATCAATCCCCACGGCTACCTTGACAACCCCACCTTCCGCGGAATGCGGTGGCAACTGCTGCGCGCCTTCGACGAAATCTACACCCTCGACCTGCACGGCAACGCGAAGAAAAAGGAGACGACGCCCCTCGGCGGAAAGGATGAAAACGTGTTCGACATTATGCAGGGCGTGAGCATCAACCTCTTCGTCAAGACCGGCCGCAAGGCCAACAGTGCCCTTGGCAAAGTGTTCCACGCCGACCTCTACGGCCGCCGGCAGGACAAATACGACTTCCTCGACGCCCATTCCATAGACGACACGCCGTTCACCGAGCTGCAACCACAAGCCCCAATGTATTTCTTCGTGCCCAAAGATTTCGCCCTGCAAGCCGAATACGACAAAGGGTTTGGCATCAACGAGCTGTTCGTGTAGAACTCGGTGGGGGTCGTTACGACTAAGGATGACTTTCTCGTGTGCGACTCGCCCAAGGAAGTGGA
>R20__coassemble_3708_pt1 | contig 5867 bp, 3 predicted proteins | sample R20__metabat2_low_PE_033 | metagenome-assembled genome bin R20
TTTTTATGGTTGTTTTTTATGAACACGCGGCAAGCCGCGTCTCTACAGCTCCGTAAGTAGTATGAATGCCGGTTGCCGCCGGGCTTGAATCAAAATCGTCGCTCCGCGTCATGTTGAGCGCAGCGAAACATCCCCCATTTTGTTTTGGATTCTTCGCTGCGTTCGGAATGACTGATGGAGGAACGAGGTTACATGGCCGCTGTCGTACAGCATTGGTGTTAAAAACAATCACACCAAGATTCCACACGGAGCTGTATAGACTGGGCTTGAATCAAACCCACCCTCTCAAACGTTTGAACGTTATCCTCCACGTCATGTTGAGCGTAGCGAAACATCCCATATTATGGGATTCTTCGCTACGCTCAGAATGACTGATAGTGGAATGGGATTCTTCGGTCGCCACTGCTCCCTCTGAATGACGGATTGAGGATCGTCATGCCATGCAGGCGGGACACCAGCGATCCTATTTGAACCCGCAGCCTTGTTTCTGCAAGCCGCGCCTTGTTTACCCGTGTGCTACCGCTTGCAAACTCCCACACATATTGTCGCAAATAAGTTGTACTTTTGTCGTAAGCCTATGGCGTGGCACGAGGGTTGCAACACATTGGCTTTGTCAAAAGGACGGAAAGGTGAAGACGATAGCCATAAACAACCGCCGCTACCTCGGCGGCAAGCACAAGTTGTTGCCCTTTATCACAAAAGTGGTTAGGGAGAACTGCTGCAGAGTGGAAATCTTTGCAGATATGTTTTCCGGCACAGGTGCCGTGGCTTCTGCCTTTGCCAACAAAGTATTGATAACCAACGATATACTATACAGTAACCATATATGCAACCTTGCGTGGTTTGGCCCCCAAAATTTCAACCCGGAAAAAATCCGTGACATAATAAGCGGGTACAACCTTTACAAGGCCGGTGGTGAAAACTACATGACGGAAAACTTTTCCGACACATTTTTCAGCAGGGAAGATTGCTCAAAGATAGGATTCATACGTGAAGACATCGAGGCAAAGCGTGCTTCCGGGGAGGTAAACGAAAGGGAAAGGGCGTTGCTGTTAACGTCGCTTCTATATGCCATGGACAAGATAGCCAACACCTGCGGCCATTACGATGCATACCGCCGTGGAGCGGAGTTTGGCAAACAGTTGGAATTGTCCTACCCGGACGCTTCCAACAGGAACAACCCGATGAACAGCTGCAACAACGAAGATGCAAACACCCTTTCAAGGAAAATACGGGCGGACTTGGCATATCTTGATACGCCGTACAATTCGCGGCAGTATTGCGATGCTTACCACTTATTGGAAAACGTGGCACGGTGGGAGAAACCCGGCGTGAAAGGAGTGGCACGCAAAATGGACAGGAAAAACTTGAAGAGCAAGTATTGCACAAAGGAGGCGGCAATGTCCCTCGCCGACCTTGTGGCCAACCTTGAAAGCAAGTACATCCTGCTCTCATACAACAATATGGACATGAAAGGCAACATGCGCTCAAACGCCAAAATAAGCGATGATGAAATAATGGGAATCCTGTCAGCCAAAGGAGACGTGAAAGTGTTCTCACAAAGCCACAGGGCGTTCTCCGCCGGGAAGTCTGACATAAAGGGAAACGAGGAGAGGTTGTTCCTTTGCACCTGCCACAGATGAGTTACATACAATCGCCACTCAATTACACCGGCGGCAAGTACAAGTTGTTGCCGCAAATAGAGCCGCTGTTCCCCAAAGGCCAGGTATGATTGGAACTTTTAAGACTAAACAAAAACGACAACCTTTTGGAAGACACATACAAAACGATAGGTAAAAGCGGCGAGGGGCTTGTGGTGGAGAAGCGCAGCAAGTTTATCTCGTTCGCCCACAACGCCTCCTCGCCCGAGGAAGCCATGGAGATTGTGGCCGGTTACAAGGCGAAATACCGTGACGCAAGGCACGTGTGCTACGCCTACGCCATCGGCCCCGGCAGGGAGGTGTACCGCCTTGGAGACGACGGGGAACCCAGCGGCACGGCGGGTAGGCCGATATTCGGGGCGATAAGTTCGGCCGGGCTTACGGACGTGGTGGTGGTTGTGGTGAGGTACTTCGGTGGCATACTGCTCGGCACGGGCGGCCTAATAGTGGCTTACAAGGCCGCCGCCGCACAGGCCATAGAGGGTAGCGTGGCGGAAGAGAGGGTTGTGGAAGAAAGGCTGCAATACGACTTCACATACCCGATGATTAATAAGGTGATGCGCGTGGTGAGGGAGATGTCGGCCAGGGTGGTGTCGCAAGACTTCGGCACGGCATGCTCCGTAACACTTGCTGTTAGGCGGTCCATGGCCGGCGAGCTGCGCCGCCGCCTTGAAGCGCTATCGTTCGCTTGAAATGGTTAACTTTGCGGTCGCTACGCAAGCAAACAACACACTTACGAAGAGAAGATGACCAAGAGATTTCCGGAACATAAGGGTATGGACTTGCCCGGCGTGAACGCCGAGGTGTTGGAGAAATGGGGGGGGCACGGCGTGTTCGCCCGCACTGTGGACAGCCGCGAAGGCCGCCCACAGTTTGTTTTCTACGAAGGGCCGCCGTCTGCCAACGGCCACCCGGGTATACACCACGTGCTGGCAAGGGCCATAAAGGACACTTTCTGCCGCTACAAGACCATGAAAGGCTTCCAAGTGCACCGCAAGGCCGGCTGGGACACCCACGGACTGCCCGTGGAGCTGGGCGTGGAGAAAGAGCTGGGAATCACGAAGAAAGACATAGATAACAAGGACTCCGACAAATACATATCCATAGCCGACTACAACGCGAAGTGCCGCGAAAACGTGATGAAATTCACGGCGGAGTGGCGCGGGCTTACCGAGAAGATGGGCTATTTCGTAGACCTTGACCACCCTTACGTAACATACGACAACAAATACATGGAGACGCTGTGGTGGCTCCTAAAACAGCTCCACTCCAAGGGGCTGCTTTACAAGGGGTACACCATACAGCCGTATTCGCCGGCGGCGGGAACCGGGCTGAGTTCGCACGAGCTGAACCAGCCGGGGTGCTACCGCGATGTGAAAGACACCACCGCCACGGCCCTCTTCCGTGTGGAAAACCCGAAAGAGGAATGGACAGGGTGGGGGGAAGCATGCTTTGCAGCGTGGACGACGACCCCGTGGACACTCCCGTCCAACACCGCCTTGTGCGTGGGCCCGTCCATAGGCTACGCAGCCGTGCGCACCTACAACCCATACACAGGCGAGCCCCTGACCGTGGTGATGGCGGAGGCAAGGCTTGCCGCATACTTCGGGGAGGGTGCGGAAGAGGCATCCATGGAAGACTACGAAAAGGGCGCAAAGACCGTACCCTACCGCATAGTGGGCCGCTACACCGGCCGGGAATTGGAGGGGCTGCGCTACCGGCAGCTGATGCCATGGGTGAAACCGGTGGCGAAAATGGACAATAGCGCCGCTCCGTTCGTAAAGGAATATGCCGAAGCCAATCCAGGCAAGGTGTTCGGAGGAGAATGTGGAGACGAGTTCGTTGAGATGTCCTCGGAAGCGTTCCGCGTAATCCTCGGCGACTACGTAACCACGGAAGACGGCACCGGCATAGTGCACATAGCGCCAACTTTCGGCGCGGACGATGCCAAGGTGGCCAAGGACGCCGGCATACCGTCCCTATTCCTCATAAACAAGAAAGGGGAGACCCGCCCCATGGTGGACTTGCAGGGCAAGTACTATGACATGGCAGACCTTGACAGCGGGTTCGCCGCACGCTGCGTGGATGCCGAAGCATACGGTGCGCATGCCGGAGACTTCGTGAAAAACGCCTATTCGCCCGCTTTCAACCAAGGAGGGTACGACGAGGTTGCGGCAAACAAGGCCGAAGACCTCAACGTGGTGCTGAGCATGGATATGAAGCAGAGGGGAGAGGTGCTGAAAATAGAAAAGCACGTACACAGCTATCCCCATTGCTGGCGCACGGATAAGCCGGTGATATACTACCCGCTGGATAGCTGGTTCATACGCACCACGGCGTTGAAAGGCCGCATGGCGGAACTGAACAAGACCATAAGGTGGCAGCCCGAAAGCACCGGCACCGGCCGCTTCGGCAACTGGCTTGACAACCTCAACGACTGGAACCTGTCGCGCTCGCGCTTTTGGGGTACTCCGCTGCCGGTGTGGCGCAACGACAGCGGGGACGAAATATGCATAGGTTCGGCGGAGGAGCTGTATGAGGAGATAGAAAAGGCCGTGAAAGCCAGGGTTATGAAAGAAAACCCGCTTGAAAAGGCAGGCTTCGTACCGGGCGACTATTCAGAAGAAAACTACTCCAAGATAGACCTGCACCGCCCATACGTGGACGACATCACGCTCGTGGGGCCGTCAGGCAAGCCCATGAAGAGGGAGACCGACCTGATAGACGTATGGTTCGACTCGGGTTCTATGCCTTATGCGCAGGTGCACTATCCATTTGAAAACGCAGATGCCATAGACACCGGCAGGGCTTTCCCGGCAGACTTCATCAACGAGGGAGTGGACCAGACGCGCGGCTGGTTCTTCACCCTGCACGCCATAGCCACAATGGTTTTTGACAGCGTGGCTTTCAAGAATGTGATTTCCACCGGCCTTGTGCTTGACTCCAAGGGAAACAAGATGAGCAAACGGCTCGGCAACGTTGTGAACCCGTTTGACATGATAGGCCGATACGGAGCGGATGCCGTGAGGTATTACATGATGACAAACTCATCTCCGTGGGACAACCTCAAGTTTGACGAGGCCGGGGTGGAGGAAGTGCGCCGCAAGTTCTTCGGCACGCTTTACAACACCTATTCGTTCTTCGCCCTTTATGCCAATGTGGACGGCTTTGACCCGGCAGCCGGGCAAATCCCTGTGGTGGACAGGCCTGAGATAGACCGCTGGATACTCTCCGTGCTGCACACCTTGGTGGAAGGAGTGGAGAAGGCTATGGAAAACTACGATCCGACAAGGGCCGGAAGGCTTATAGAAAGGTTTGTGGACGACGACCTCAGCAATTGGTACGTAAGGCTAAACCGCAAGCGTTTCTGGGGTACAGACATGGATGCGGATAAGCTGTCGGCGTACCAGACTCTTTACGCATGCCTTGAAACGGTGTCAAAACTGTTGGCCCCGTTCGCTCCGTTCTACGCAGACAGATTGTGGAGCGATCTCGGTGGAGAAAGCCGCGACGGGGTGGTTTCTGTACACCTTGCCGACTTCCCCAAATCCGACAAAGCCCTGATTGACACCGAATTGGAAGCCCGTATGCAACTGGCGCAGCAGATAACGTCCATGACTCTCGCACTAAGGCGTAAGGTGTCCATAAAGGTAAGGCAGCCTTTGGCCCAGATACTCATCCCCGCTGTGGACCAGGAACAGCGCAACCGCATAGAGGCCGTGGCCGGCATAGTCAAGGGAGAGGTGAACGTAAAGGAGATAAACTTTGTGGAAGGTTCCGGCATGCTCGTCAAGAAAGTGAGGTGCAACTTCCGTACGATGGGCAAGAAATACGGCAAGCTCATGAAGGGGGTTGCCGCAGGTATGGCAGCCTTAGGGCAGGAAGACATCGCACGCCTTGAAGCCGACGGGAGTATAGGTCTCAATGTTGACGGGGCGGAAGTTGTGGTGGATGCCGCCGATGTGGAGATCGTCAGCGAAGACATGCCCGGTTGGCTCGTGGCCAACGAGGGAAACCTTACAGTGGCCTTGGAGGTGGAACTCACCGAAGACCTGCGCAACGAGGGAGTGGCACGCGAACTCGTCAACAGGATACAGAACATAAGGAAGGAATGCGGCTTGGAGATAACGGACAGAATCTGTGTGGAACTCTCTCCGTGCACCGAAGTGGAAAAGGCAGTAGGGGCGTTTGGCGAATACATAAAGG
>R20__coassemble_3857_pt1 | contig 5693 bp, 3 predicted proteins | sample R20__metabat2_low_PE_033 | metagenome-assembled genome bin R20
AAGCACATAGCCGAGATAAGGGATGCTTTCGCATTCCTGCCGGAAGTGGAACGCGCGGCGGACAAGGCGCTTGCAGGCTGCAACGGGCCGAAGATAGGGCTGCACATAAGGCGCGGCGACTACGCCCGGTGGCACGGAGGGCGCTATTTCTACACAGACGGGCAATACGCAGCCATAGCGCGGTCGGCCTTGGAAATGGCCGGGGAGGACGCGGTGGTGGTGGTGTGCGGCAACGACCCGGCAGCGGACCGCAGTGTTTTCCTAAAAGCCCTCGGCGGCAGGGTGCGCTTCGCCTGCGGCAATCCCGGCGAAGACCTATGCACGCTGTCGCGCTGCCAACACCTCATAGGCCCGCCAAGCACATTCACCCTCGTTGCGTCCATGTACCGAGACACGCCGCTCTACTGGGTGTCAGACCCTGCCGCGGAGGTGTCCACAAATAGTTTCGGCAAGTTTGACACTCTTTTCAGGAACATAATATAGCACTGCACACACCGTATGATACCTAAGACCATACACTACTGCTGGCTGAGCGGCGACCCGATGCCGCGCACCGCCGTGAAATGCATGGAGACGTGGCGTAGGATTATGCCCGAGTATGATATAAAGCTGTGGGACAAAAACTCTTTTGATGTGGCCGCCGCTCCGCTGTACGTGCGGCAGGCGGTGGAAAAGCGCAAGTGGGCCTTCGCAGCGGACTACATTAGGATGTGGGCCATACACCGCCACGGCGGCATATACCTCGACAGCGACGTGGTGGTGAGGAAGCCGTTCGGCGATTTCCTGCACCACTCCTTCTTCTCTTCCATGGAATACCACCCGTCGCAGGTGGAGAAAACCGGCTCGGCCGCCATGGTGGATTCAGAAGGGCGGCGCACAGCCCCGGGATACGTGTCGGGCATACAGGTGCAGGCGGCCGTGATAGGCGGGGAAGCCGGCAACCCATTTGCGGCAAAGGTGCTGGAACACTACTCCAAGACCAGCTTCATAAGGCCGGACGGCAGCATAGAAGACGGCATACTCTCACCTTACATATATGCCAGGCTGCTGGAGCCGTACGGATTCAGATACGTAGACCGCGACCAGGAACTGCCGGACGGCATAATGATATACCGCTCTGAGATATTCGCCGGCAACAAACGCGAAGCCACGCCGCAATCCTACGCCGTGCACCTATGCGCACACGGATGGAAGCCCAGCCCGGCGGAAAAGCTGAAAAGGGCGGTGGAAAGGCTGATCGGGCGCAGTCTTAAATGACAAAAAGACAACGGAAAGCCCGCCGCTGCGATGTTTTAACACTGAAACAAGCCCGGGCTGCGGCATATATGGCTAACTTTGCACAAACGACTAAACCAAAAAACAACTAACCATATGCACAAACCTTACAAGACCTTGTCGGCCATAGCCATGGCCTGCATGGCCTACACACACTCGGCGGCGCAGGACCAGGTGGTTACCATGACCACCGGCAAGGCGGCCGGCGAAACCATGACCATCGTGGTAAACAACGCGGCTGGAATCACCGTGGACTGGGGAGACGGACAGCCCGTGGCTTACCAACCCACCGGCGGAGCGCTGATGGAAATCACATCGCAGGTGAAAGGCTCCACCATCACCCTCTCCGCCGGCAACGGCCTTACCACACTCATCGTGGAGGGCCAGGGCGTAACCCAGCTCAACGCCTCCAAGGCAAAGAACCTGCGTTCGCTCTACTGCCAGGACAACGGCATGGAGAAGCTCACCATCACCGGCCTTGACAAGCTGACCGACCTCGACTGCTCCGGCAACTCCATAGCGAGCATGTCAATGTCGGCCTCGGCCTACCCCGCAATGGAGCGTATCAACATCGCCGGAAACGGACTGAAACGCTTCGGCAGCAGCACAACGTTCTCGCTGCCCCTGACTTCCATAAAGAGCATTGACATCTCGGGCAACGCATTCCCCAACGGGTCGTTCAGCAGCAACAAGAACATGCAATACCTCAACATCTCGGGCAACGCATTCACCTCGCTGAACGTCAACGCTTCTCAAAAGCTGCAAACCGTATTGGCGCACGGCAACAAGCTCAAATCTGTAACGCTGCCCTCATCCATCGGGCTGGCCGAACTGAGGGCGTTCGTGGCGGACAGCAACGCAATCGCCAAGCTCGACCTTTCAAAGAGCGGCAAATTGGAACACCTCTCCGTGTCCGGCAACGGCATGGAAACCCTCACCCTGCCCAAGCGCAAGCTCACCACGCTTAGCATAGGCGGCAACTCGCTCACACTGGCAGGGCTGCCCACGGCCAACTACCTGCCCGAAGAGGGAATGTTCTCGTACCTGCCGATGAATGACATTGACATATCCTCGGCCATGAAGAAAGACGCTGACGGCAGCCCCTACATGGAGGTACTCGATGCGTGGGCCAACCGCCGCAAAGCGGAATACTCCATAGACATGTCTGAATACCGCAAAGACGCCAACGGCCGATACACCATAGACCTGGAATGGGTGGCCGTGGCCGAAGACGGGACCGAAACCGTACTCACAGAAGCCACGAGCCAGGGCAAGATGGCCACGGCAGACTACACACGCTACCTGCATACCTACGCCTTCATAAAGCCTATGGCAAAGGTCTACGGCCGGCTGTCAAAGGAGACAGACTACCCGGGGATAGTGTTCAAGACCACCGCGTTCGCAATACGCAACACCGCAACCGGGATTGAAGACATAAAGGCTGCGGGCGGAAAGGGCGCCATATACGACCTGCAAGGCAGAAAGGTGGAAAGCCCTTCGCACGGAGGCATATACATAGTGAACGGAAAGAAAGTGGTAATAAAATAAGACAAGACGACAATGACGAAATACAATACAACTGCGGCCGCAGCATTAGCGTTGGCCTTGGCCGCACAGCTACCGGCGGGGCAGGCACGCGCCCAGGCACTGCTGCCCGAGAAAGCCCTGCCTATGATACTCACGCCGGCGGCCGACACCGTGGCCTACAACCAGCGCACCATACACTACGCCGTGCCTTCCACTATGGGATACTCGGCCACGGCGGACAAGGACTGGCTCGGGATACGGCAGAACAAAAACGGGATATACGTAACAGCCGAGGAAAACCTGCTGCCCGAAGGCCGCACAGCCACCATTAAGATAGAGGGCAGGGACGGAAAGTCCTCCGGCTCGTTCACCCTGCACCAAACGGCCAACAACGCAGCGGCCGAGATGTTTGACGGCAAGGTAACTCCCACATCCGCATCCGCATCGAGCGAAAACCCCAATGAAGGCATTGCTAAAAGCCTTGACGGACTGACATACTCGCTATACCACTCTAACTACTTCGGAGGGGTGTCTTCGTCAAACCCCGTAACCCTCACTTACAACTTCGCAGACGGGGCCGACATAGACTACATAGAATACGTGCCCAGGACGAGCGGCACAAACGGCATATTCCAGAAGTTCGAGCTGCTCGTCAAGACCAAGGGGCAGAGCAAGTTCGTATCCCAAGGCAAATACGAATGGCCGCTCACCAACGACCCCAAGACCATCAACATAGAGGGTGGCCTGAAAAATGTCACGGGCATTCAGTTCCGCGTAACACAGGGCGGCGGCGGCTTTGCCAGCTGCGCAGAGATCGTCATCATGCACTCGTTGGACAAGAACGGCGACTACGCCCTCTTTGCCGACAACCTGCTCACCAAGCTCGCCGACGGTGCCACACAAGACAAGATAGCCGCCATGGAAGACCCGCTGCTGCGCTCGCTCGCCGCACAGCTGTACGCCAACCAATACCCCACGGAGTACCGCGTGGCCGAATACAAGTGCCACAACTCGCCGCAGTATTACAGCGACCTGTGGAACGCCCCCGGCAAACTCTACGACCAGATGGCCGGCGTGACAGGCATCAACATAGCGGCCAACACTTCGCAGGCCGTGATCATCGAGGGCATACCCGACACAATGGCGGTCAAGCTCAAGGTGGTAAGCTGGTACGAGGGGCGCGAAGGCACCAATTTTGACGGCCCCGGCCCGGTGGAGACGCAGTACACCCTGCGCAACGGCCTGAATATAATACGCTACGACCACGGCATGGACGGCCTGGCCTACATCTGCTACTACGACAACTACGGCAACAGCGCCAAGCAGCCCGCCATAAGGGCCCACTTCATCAACGGCCAGGTAAACGGCTACCTCTCGCCCGAAAAGACCAACGAAGAAATGCACCTCCTCACCGCCAACGCCAAGAACCACTGCATGGACGTGGTGGGCAACAAGGTGCACAGCGTGTGGACTTCCAAAGGCCTACACGACTACTGCCGCGCCGTGGACGGATCAATAGGCTACCGCCAGTGGATGAACGCCTGCGACTCCATCGTGGGATGGGAACACGACCTGCTCGGCTTCACCAAGTACAACAGCCAGCCGGACCTCAACACCATGGCCTACGTCAACTTCACCTACTACATGTTCCAGGGCGGCTACGGCGTGTCGTTCCACCGCAACCAGGAAAGCCGCGTGCTCAACTGCAAGACCATAATACACAACGACTGGGACGCCATCTGGGGCCTCTCGCACGAATGGGGACACCAGCACCAGATGACACCCTACTTCTGCTGGATGGGCACGAGCGAAATCACCAACAACATGAACTCCTGGTACAACTGCCAGCACATGGGCTACCCCTACCAAATGTGCGGCAACGCCTCGGGCGACTATGTAAGGGCGCTCAAGATACTCTTCAAGGACATCACAGCCCAGGAACTCAGCGACTACAGCAAGGCCGGATACAAGGTGCCGGGCTACAATGGGGTGCCCAACGTGAAGTACGACAACTCCGCCGGGAACAACAGCAGCCGCAGGCTTGAAGCCTACAAGAACTCCAGCGTATTCAGCTACAGCCCCAAGCTCAAAGCCTTCGTGGAGACCATGAAAGACTCCAAGATAGCCTCCGTGGACGAAAACCCGGCAAAGGCCATGAGCGTGTGGGAGTTCGGCGTGAGCGCCACCGAGGGTGTCTACAACGGCGTGGGAGAAGGCCTGCAACCCTTCCTCATACTGCACAACTACTTCACCTACTACGGCGGCAAGCCCGACTTTGCACAAGACTGGTACGAAGCCCTGCGCCAAAACGACAAGGACGGCGGCTCGCAGATAGAGAAGAAGAGCGAAGTGGCCGACAAGTACGAGCTGCTGGCCTCCGCACAGAACAACAACAAGAACAACCGCTGGGCCGACTTCAAGCGCCTGTACCCCAACTCCTGCTGGACGGTGAACAATTACGTATCGGGCACAAACAGCTCGCAATGGGAAAACTCCGCGCCCTACGTCCTCAACTACATCCGCAAGGTGAGCCGCCTCTCCGGCTACAACCTCGTGCCTTACTTCGAGAAGTGGGGCTTCCTCAGGCAGATCGCCCTCCGCATAAACGACTATGGCTGGAAGAACCACGCCCTCACCGAAGACATGTACAACGAGTTCATAGCCGACATGGACGCACTCGTGCAGAGCGGCGAACTCAAGACCATGCCGGAGGGCTTCATGGACACCATCCTGAAAGCCAAGTTCAAGGAGTTCCCCCACCCGACATTCGCCAACTGACGGCATACCGCCAGGATTGCACAACACGGAACTGCGTGGCCCACACCGGGCCGCGCAGTTTTTTTTTACAAAAAACACCGGGACACAACCCCGCACCGCCCACACTTCCCTCC
>R20__coassemble_4012_pt1 | contig 5513 bp, 5 predicted proteins | sample R20__metabat2_low_PE_033 | metagenome-assembled genome bin R20
ACCCCAAAACCCGGCGCAGGGGGATCCCCTCCCAGCCTTAAATACCTTGTGAAACCAAAACCCCCCCACTGGGGCTAACATGCCGCTGGGGGGGCGGGGGGGTACCCCCCGCGGGCGCCCGATTCCTTTATAAGCGTGCTGCTCGGATCAGAAACCCCACCAGCGCTTTTTCTTCCTTTCCGTCCTTCCGCCACCCTCCTCGGCTTGGCCGCGCGTGAGGCCGCCGTGCACCATGCGGTACACCACTCCCCAATCAGGCACTCCGCCAAGGTTGCGGTCGTCTATGAACAGATCCGCCTTTATCTTGCGAGAATAGCCCTCGCTCAGCCCGGCCTTCTCCTCGGGAAAGTCCTTGTTCACGGCCCAGAACTCCACACCTCGGCTGCGGCACCAGTCCACGGCCTCTTCCAAGGCGCGGCCCTCCCTCACTGTCCATAGTATGAGCCGATGGCCCTCCGCCGCAAGCATCCTGAGGGTGTCTGTGGCGAAGATCCGCTCCCTGCCTATCTCCGGGTAGCGGTCTTCCACTATCGTCCCGTCAAAGTCCACTGCTATCACCATAGTCCCGGCCGCCTACCTTGTCTTTACGGAAGTGTCGTTCTTGTCTCCGTACTGGCTGTTGGAATACTGCCCGTAGTGGCCGTACGACTTGTATCCGTAATACCTCTTGCCGTATTTGCCATACCTGCCGTAGCCGTAATAGTAGCCATACTTCTTCTTAGACATGTCAATGCCGTTTATGGCCACGCACATCTGCGGCAGCTTGCCCTCCGCGCAGAGCTGGTTTACAAGGTCGAAACTGTCCTTCGTGGTGTAGTCTGCGCGGCACACATACACTGTTATGTCCGTAACGCGGCCCAGCTGCAAGGTGTCAGACACCAAGCCCACCGGGGCTGTGTCCACCACCACGTAATCGTAGCGGCTGCGGAGCATATCCATCACCTTGTCCAGGCTCTTGCGGGCCATCAGCTCCGTGGGGTTGGGCGGTATCGGGCCGGCGAGCAGCAAGTCCAAATTGTTGCTCACTCCCGATTTCAGCAGGTTGGCCTCAAGGTCGGCCTCGGAGGGGGAGTCGTGCATGAGCAGCGGCGTAACGCCCTTCTGCCTTTCGGCCACCTCGAAGAGTTCGGCCAGGCGCGGCTTGCGTATGTCAAGGCCCACAAGCACCACCTTCTTGCCAAGCAGGGCGAAAGACATGGCCACGTTGCTGGCGCAGAAAGTCTTTCCCTCGCCCGAGGTGGTGGAGGTGAACGACACCACTTTCTGCCCGTCTTTGAGCATGAACTGCAGGTTGGTGCGCATGGAGCGGAAGATCTCCTCCATCTGGCTGTTCCTGTTCTCTTGCACCACTATTCCAGCCTTGCCCTTTGCGCTGTCGTTTGCCACGGCTATGTCCGCCACTATCGGCAGCTTGGTGAGCTTGGCCACGTCGTCATGGCCCTCTATCTTGAAGCGGGTGAACACTATCAGCGCCATCACCAAAAGCGGCAACGCCAGCCCGGCGGCGAGGGCGCCGCCCATCACCATTCCTTCCTGCGGACTCACCTTGCCTCCCACCACGGGGTCGTCTATCAGCATGCCCTTGTCCGCCGTGGCGGCAAGCGAGATGGAGTTCTCCTCGCGCTTTTGGAGCAGCAGCAGGTACAGGCCCGACTTCACGTCCTGCTGCCTGCCTATCTGCGAGAGCATGCGCTCCTGCTCTGGGGTTTCGCCCACCTGCCCGGAATACTTGTAATACTGCGAGGCCACCCCGGCGCGCTGTATGTCAAAGCTGCGGCGAGCCTGCTCCATGGCCCTGTCTATGCTGGCCGAGAGGTCGTCGAGCTGGGCTGTGAGCGGCACTATCGTGGGACTGCTCTCCGAAGCGCTGCGCAGCAGGCGGTTGCGCTCCAGCACTATGTCGTTGTAGCGGCTGATAAGGGCCGTGGCGCTCTGGTCGCTCAGGCCCACGTTGGATGGCAGCGTCTGGTACTTGTTGGCCGGGTCGCGCATATACTGCGCTATGCTGTTCATCAGGGTAACCTGCGTGTTGGCCTCGGCCAGCTTCTGCTCGTACTGGTTCTGGTTGGCCATGGCCGCCGAGGCGTTAGCCCCGAGGTTCACCAGGCGGTTGCGCTCCTTGTAGCTCTGCAGCTCGCCCTCGGTGCTGCCCAGCTCGTCGTTGATCTTTTCCAAGCGCGAGTTGATGAAGGCCTCCGTGCGGCGTGCAATCTCGTTCTTGTCGTCGTTGGCCTTCTGGTTGTAGCAGACTGCGAGCTGGCGTATGTAGTCGCTGGCCCTGGCGGGCAGCTCGTCCGTCTGGGTGATGGTGAGTATGGTGGCCCCCTTTATGCTGTTGCCGACCTGAGTGCCGGCCTTATAGCGCTTGGCGGCATCGTACGGCTTGGTCAGCACCACATCCATGTCCTGCCCCTCGGCCATGGGCTTGGAGGTGTTGGCCGCGAGGGTGATGATACCGGCCGAGGTGGATATAGTGGCCGGCAGCTTGTCCACCACCTTGTCTATGGCGTGCGACTTGGCAGCGCCGTCTTCCGCCGCCGTGCCGTAAGAGCCCGACACCCGGTAGCCGTTCCCCTCCCTGCGTATGTTGAGGGCCATGGGGCGGCTGAGCTTGTCAAGGTGTGCCGGATCCAGGTCCACGCTCACGGGCTGGCTGCCGTACACCTCCACGTCTTTCACCTTGCCGTGCACCGTGTAGGTGGCGTACAGCTTGAGGTCGCGCACCACCTGCTCGGCTATGGAGTGCGACTTGAGAATGGCCACCTCGTTTTCCAGCCCCATGGTGCTGCTCACCACGGATATGTTGGTGGTGCGCGAAAGGTTGCGCGCCCCTTTCTCGTCCGCATTGTCCTTTATGAGGAAGTTGCCGCTGCTGGTGTAGACGGGCGTGGTGTAGCGCAGGTACACCGCGCCGAGCGACAGCGCTATTACGGCCGACAGCGCCAACCACTTCCAGTTGAGCACCACCATGGCCATGAATTCCTTCGGGTCGAAGCTAATGAAAGAGGCTATGCGGCTCTCCGCACCTCCCTCCACAACGGGTTTGTTGTCTTCCATCGTATGTCGTTTTTTTGTTTTGCGGTCATTTCCCCTCGGCCAGGGCCAGGAGATACTGCCCGTAGCCGTTCTTGGCCATGGGCGCGGCCAGGGCTTTGAGACCCTCCGCCGTTATCCAACCCCGCTTGTAGGCTATCTCTTCAAGGCAGGCTATCTTGAGGCCCTGCCGCTTCTCTATCACCTCTATGAAAGTGGATGCCTCGCTCAGGCTGTCGTGCGTGCCGGTGTCGAGCCAGGCGAAGCCGCGCTGCAGCGGCCTTACCTGCAGGCGGCCCTGGGAGAGGTACTCCTGGTTTACGGAGGTTATCTCAAGCTCGCCGCGCGGACTGGGCTTTATGCTTTTGGCCACGCCCACCACGCTGCCGGGGTAGAAATACAGCCCCACCACGGCGTAGTTGCTCCGCGGCCGGGCCGGCTTCTCCTCTATGCTTATGCAGCGCCCGTCCGGGGCGAACTCCGCCACGCCGTAGCGCTCCGGGTCGTTCACGTAGTATCCGAAGACCGTGGCCAGCCCGCGCTCCTTCACGTCGGCCACTGCGGCCTTGAGCAGCGAGGTGAAGCCCACTCCGTGAAAGATGTTGTCGCCCAGCACGAGGCACACGTCATCACCGCCGATAAACTCCTCGCCTATGATGAAAGCCTGCGCCAGGCCGTCAGGGCTCGGCTGCTCGGCGTAGCTGAACCTCACGCCCAAACCGCTCCCGTCGCCCAGCAGGCGCTTGAAGCCCGGAAGGTCTTCCGGGGTGGATATCACGAGGATGTCCCTTATGCCGGCGAGCATCAGGGTGGACACCGGGTAGTATATCATCGGCTTGTCAAACACTGGGAGCAACTGCTTGCTCACTCCTTTTGTAATGGGGTAAAGACGGGTGCCGGAACCGCCCGCCAACACAATACCTTTCATATTAGGCCCTGTACGTATTATATAATGTGCGGCAACAGCCGGCCTGTCGGCGGCAGGCATTGCCTTACTCGGCGGCAAAGTTAGGAAAAAAATTCACCTTTGTTTGCAACACGCCGGGCAAAACAGGCTGCGGCGAAAAGCGGACGGAAGCGCGGCGCGGGAAATTTAAGGTAACTTTGCACACCGAAAACTAACAAGAAAGCGACAAACACTATGGGAATACTGTCAAGGCTGTTCAAGAAAGCCGAGCCGGCCGGCAACACCGGCGGAATGGAAGACTACATGACGCTCATCAGGGTGTACTTCCAGGCCTGCCTGGCGCAGGACCTGGGCATAACCAACCTTGCCGCCCTGCCCGACCTGCGCGTCTTCAAGACCACGCTGCACGTTGCCACGGTCAACAACAAGCTGGGCGTGGGCGAAAAGGCCAAGTGCAAGAAAATGCTCTCCGGGCTCTACGGCACGGAAGACTACTTCTTCAAGGAGATAGACTCCAGCGTGCGCAAGAACTGCCGCAAGATGCAGGACGCACAGCCCTACCTCGTGCAGTTCCAGGGCTTCACGCAAGACCTGATGATGCTCGTGGGCAACCTCATGAAGTACAAGCTGCGCCTGCCCTCCATGTTCAAGGGCGCCCTGCGCGCCATGACGCAGAAGACCGTGGCCGACATATTCCACAAGGACGACTTCGCCGATGCGGAGGTGGTGCGCACCTCCATGGCCATAAGGCAGTACGCCAAGCGGCTCGGGTTCTCGGAGCGGTGGGTGGCCGACTTCGTCTGCCAGGTGGTGCTGCTCGCCAAGAAGGAACCGGCCAAGAAGGAGTAGGGTCCCATGGACGGCACGCTCAAATGCATAGACCTCTTCGCCGGGGCGGGCGGCCTTTCGGAAGGCTTGTCGCAGGCGGGCTTCCGTGCCGCCTCCGCCCGCAAAGGCGGTGGGGCTGGCTATTAGGGGGGGGCGCTGCGTAACAACTATGGCACGACAAGCTTAAGGCCACTGCCCGTGCCGCGTTGCCGCGCCTTTCCCTGCCTATTGTAAAATGCCGCTTACGACTATTCCTTAAATACAGATTTGCGGTGGAATTCAAGATATTTCACCCTCTTTTCGTCCATGGGCAGCATATCAAAATATTTCCTTTCACAAAACATAGCCTTAGTTTATATACAGAGAACACACAACCTTGCAGAAAGTGGCAAACCAAGGCATTGGAAAAGGCTATATTCCAAATTCTCAAGAGTTCTGTGCTTTTAAGCAACGAAACAACCGCTTTTGGAACACCCCGGATTGTTATGACAAAAATGTTATAATACCCAGCGTGCGTGGAGTGGCGTACGGCTGCGGGCGGGGTGTTTCCTTGAAAGCTGTGGGCCGCCGAGGAAACGCACTTCAATATATGTCCACATCCTCCAAGTCGTCTATGAGCAAGAGCAGCGGCCTGCCGCGTCTTATAATATGTGGGGTGTGAAGCCGAGGCCTTACAATTCCCCCCACCCATCATTCTGAGCGCAGCGAAGAATCCCATAGCGAGATGTTTCGCTCCGCTCAACAT
>R20__coassemble_4133_pt1 | contig 5384 bp, 4 predicted proteins | sample R20__metabat2_low_PE_033 | metagenome-assembled genome bin R20
CTGCATCGTGCTTGTGCCCACCCATACCGGCGGGGCGTAGGTCCGGTTTTCGGGGGGGGGGGGGGCCGACACGCAGCTGATGCTCGACGGCTTCACCGGGCGCCATGTAAAGGTGTTCATCGACGGAGTGCCGCAGGACGGGGGCGGAAAGGCTTTCGACCTCAACAACATACCGGTGAACTACGCCGAGCGCATAGAGGTGTACAAGGGCGTGGTGCCGGTGCAGTTCGCCACGGACGCCATCGGCGGGGTCGTCAACATCGTGACCAAGCAGGGCAAAAGAGACGGCTGGGCCTTAGATGCTTCTTACACCGGTGGCTCGTTCAACACACACCGCTCATTCGCCGATTTCAGCCACAGGCTCAAAGGCGGCTTCTTCTACCACCTCAACGCCTTCCAAAACTATTCTGACAACGGCTACCGGGTGGACGCTTCCGTGAAAGACTTCCAGACCGGGGCGATAGACAAGAAAAACAAGCAGAGCGTAAAACGCTTCCACGACACTTTCCACAACGAATCGGCTGGTTTAAAGGCCGGGTGGGCCGGCACCAAGTGGGCCGACAAGCTGCAGTTCGGACTGACCTACGCGCAGTCTTACAAGGACATACAGACGGGCGTGAGGCAGGACGTGGTCTTCGGCCAGAAACACCGCCGCGGCCATTCGCTCATGCCAAGATTGGAATACCGCAAGCGCAACCTCTTCGCCAAAGGCCTTGAAGCGGTGGCCACGGCCGGGTACGACCTCTCCGTGACCGAAAACGTGGACACGGCCTCATACCGCTACAACTGGATAGGGCAGAGGGACCCGCTCAAAAACCGCCGGGGCGAGCAGGACGAGCAGCACAGCCGCTCCGTAAACCACACCGTCAACGGAAACCTAACCCTGAACTACCGCATAGGGGCCGAACACCTCTTCACCCTCAACCACCTCGTAAACACCTTCACAAGGCGAAACACCTCCCTGCTCAACGGCCAGGAAAACGGAGAGCGCCGTGGCAAGGTTACCACGAAGAACATCACCGGGCTGTCATACCGCTTCATGCCGAGCGAGAAGTGGAACGTGTCGGCCTTCGCCAAGCACTACGCCATATACACCTCCGGGCTCGTGGGGGCGGACGCCAACGGGCAGGGCGACACCCTGCGCACTTCCTCGCGCAGCCACTTCGGCTTCGGCCTGGCCGGCACTTATTTCTTCACCAAGGGCCTGCAAGCCAAGCTCTCTTACGAGAGGGCGCTCAGGCTGCCCACCGTGGACGAACTCTTCGGAGACGAAGACATGGAGCAGGGAGACATCTCGCTCCGCCCCGAGAGGAGCCACAACCTCAACCTCAACTTCGCCTACTCCGTATCCCCTGGGGCAAAGCACCACATCTACGCCGAGGGGGGCTTCGTCTTCCGAAGCACGGAGGACTACATCATGAGGAACATCTTCGCCTCGGCCGGCAACCGCAACTACTTCGCATCGTACATGAACTACGGCAAGGTGATGACAAAGGGCGTGAACCTTTCGGCGGAATACCGCTATGCCGACATATTCTCCGCCGGGGGGAACTTCACCTACATGGACGTGGCCGACAACGAGAAGACCATGTTCGGCAGCAACCAGGCGAACATTGGCTACGGGGCGCACATGCCAAACATACCGTACCTCTTCGCCGACTTCAACGCCGCACTCACCATAAAGAACGCACTCAAGCGCGGCAACAAGCTCACCATATCATACTCAATGCCCTACCAGCACTCCTTCACACTCTATTCCGAGAGGATAGGGAACAACCAGGGAGACTACCTCGTGCCCGAACAGCTATCGCACAACCTTTCGGCCACCTACTCCATGGCGCGCGGACGCTACAACCTGACCGTGGAGGGCCGCAACCTCACCAACGCGAAGCTCTACGACAACTTCTCGCTGCAAAAGCCGGGCCGAGCCGTATACGTAAAGTTCAGGGTGAACCTGCACGGATGAGAAACACAAAACCAAAACAATAAAACAAGATGGACAAGAACAAGATTTTCAAGGCTGTAATGCCGGCCGCAGTGCTGTGCGCGGCCCTGTCGGCCTGCGACAAAGACGACCCCACACCGGCACCGCTGCCCGGGGGACAGACCGCCACGGCAAAGTACGTCATAGCGGCATCGGCCACCGGCACCGGCGGCACCACCACAAACGTGCTGGTAACTGCGGAAAGCTTGGATTCGGGCTATGTGGACATCAGCGGCAACGGACTCGTGAACGACGGGGCCAGCTACTGGGTGTTCCTCAACAACCAGTATCTCTACGGCCTGGTATACAACAAGGGCAACGCCGGCATCACTCGCTCGTATGTGCTGAAAAACGGTGCCGTGGACGCAAGGGCAAAGGAGTACGAGGTGAGCCGATTCACCACCTTCGGACTCTACGACGACAAGATTTTCACAGCATCCACCGGCGACGGGCCGAAGGAATTGGCGGATGCCAACGGCTTCATACCCAAGTACTTCCTCTTCAACTACCTCGACTCCAAGGCTGAGACCTACACCGGCAACGACACCGGCAACGAGGCCTACCGATCCGAGAACTTCCTGGGCAACGGCGAATACGTAACCCTGGCCGGCTTTGAGCAGGTGGGGGACAAGATATTCGCGGCGGCCGTACCCATGGGCCTGTCGCAGTACGGCGTGAAGGCCGAGGGCGGAAAGTGGGTGAAATATCCCGAGCTGGTAACCACCGAGGCCGGCGGCAGCGGCAGCGGCAGCTACAAGGCCGGCGAACTGCAATGGACGCAGTACCCGGACGAGTGCCACATAGCCATCTTCGACAACGCCGACTTCACCTCCAAGAAGCTCATCAAGACCGACAAGATAAGCTACGCCTGCGGACGCAGCCGCTCTCAGTACTACCAGACCATACGCCAAAGCTCAGCCGGGGACATCTATGTGTTCTCGCCCAGCTACGCCAAGACGTTCAAGAACGCAGTGCAGCGCACCAAGCTCCCCGCGGGGGTGGTGAGGATAAAGAAGGGCGCAGCCGACTTTGATCCAAATTACTACGTGGACATAGAGAAGCTCAGCGGCGGCAAGTCGTTCCTCAAGGTGTTCCACATGGGCGGGGACAACTTCCTGCTGCTGATGTACGACACTGAACTCAAGCCCGGGGCCTCGCTCAACGCCAACAAGCTGGCCGTCTTCAACGCCTCCAAGGCCACCCTTGAATATGTCAAGGGCCTGCCCGAGCCGGAACACATCACCTCGTTCGGCAGGAGCGACAACGTGTTCACCGAGAACGGCTTCGCCTACCAGCTCATCACCACCGACAACGACGCACCGGCCATCTACAAGATAGACCCGGCCACGGCCACGGCCACAAAGGGCCTCGTGGTGAAGAATGCCACCTCCCTTGACGGGCTCGGAAAGATGGAGGAGTCCAAGTAATCCAACTGTCAAGCACGCGCCGGCCGCCGTGGCACACACCACGCTGCGGCCGGCGCCGCCTTGAAAATGGAGCATGACCAATGAAGAGATTTTTCAGAGACATACATATCTGGCTGAGCATACCCTTGGGCTTGGTCGTCTCGGTGGCCTGCTTCACCGGGGCTGCCCTGGTGTTTGAAAAGGAGATTTCGGCCCTGGCCAACAGCCGGCTCTACGAGGCCCCGCACGCCCCAGGGCAGAAGATGATGGCCCCCGGAGCCGTGGCCGAAGCCCTGCAAAGGCAGATGCCGGACAGCATGCCGCTCACACGCCTTACCGTGGGAAAGGCCGAGGGAGAAGCGTGGATGGCCTCGTTCAAGGGGGCCGGGAAAAGGCAGATGAGCGTGAACCCCTACACGGGCCGGGCGCAGGGATGGGTGGAAACGCCCGCTTTTTTCAAGACAATGCGCTCGCTGCACCGCCACCTGCTCGACTCCCCGGGGGGCAAGGGACGCATGAGCGCGGGCAAGTTCATCGTGGGAGTGGCCACGGTGGCCATGTCGTTCGTGCTGCTGTCGGGCGTTGTGATATGGTGGCCGCGCAACCGCAAGGTGGCCGCCAACCGCCTGAAGGTGTCCCTGTCAAAGGGATGGCGCCGCTTCTGGCACGACACGCACGTGTCGTTGGGCGTATACGCCGCAGCATTCCTGCTGCTGATGTCGCTCACGGGGCCTACATGGTCGTTCGGGTGGTACAGGGATGCGGCCTACGGGCTTTTCGGGGCGGACACATCCCGCCCCAAGGACGGCGCTGCTGCGCATACGGCCAAGGCGGAATTTGAAAAAGGCAAGGGCCGCAAGGGGGGAAAGGGCGCCCGCAAGCCAGGGGAGGAAGCCCGTAAGGAAGGCAAGGACGGTGCCCGGGGCTACGAGATAGTGGTGAAAGGCTCCCACGGGAAAGGCCCGAAAGACCGCAGCGCCGAGGTGCGGCAGCTGTTTTACTCACTGCACACCGGCACCTGGGGCGGCACGGCCACCAAGGTGGCCTACGTATTAGCGGCGTTCATAGGCGGCTGCCTGCCCCTCACGGGCTACTACCTCTGGATAAGGCGCAAGTTCGCCGGCCGGCGTGCCGTGCAACCGGCGGCTTAGGGATCGCCTCGGGCGGCAGCCGGGCGGCCGTTCACGGCCAAGGGGAGGGAACTTTGCCCCCACACACTTTCTTACAATAAGCGCTTTCGAGATGGAGCGGCGGGGATAGGCATTATCCCCGCCGCTCCATTGCCGTTGCCGCCTTGGACAAACGCGGTGTTGGAGTGGCCGGCTCCGCGGCGGTACCAAGGCGTGGTACCAACAGTACCACGCCCTGGTACTATTAGTACCACGCCTTGGTAATACATGTACCACGGCTTGGTATTTCGCCGGTACAGCGGATTCCGGGACAAGCAATTGCCCCAGTGTGGAAAATTCCTCCATGCCGGGCGGAGCGAAACATCCCGTTTTCATATGGGATTCTTCGGTCGCCTTGGCTCCCTCTGAATGACGCGTGGCGTGCTTGCTACGGCAGCCCGATATCCAAATGGCGTACAACCAAACGTGCAGTAGAGACGGGGCTTGCCCCGTCTTCACCATGAAACAGCCAAATTTATAAGACGGGGCAAGCCCCGTCTCTACAGCTCCACCGCACAGATAAGGTAACACAGCCACCGCCGATGTTTAAAACCCATATAGTACCACACCCCGGTGTTGGGCGTTATGTACATGCTGTCCTTATCCGCAGTGTTGGGCGCAGAGGGACATTCCTCCTACGCGCTATGTTGGGCGTTAGCGAAACATCCCATTTTCATGTGGGATTCTTCGGTCGCTTTCGCTCCCTCTGAATGACGCGTGGCGTGCGGCCGGGGGCTTTCCATTTCAACAGCTGATGTCCGTCATGTTGAGCGTTAGCGAAACATCCCATTTTCATGTGGGATTCTTCGGTCGCTTTCGCTCCCT
>R20__coassemble_4418_pt1 | contig 5128 bp, 2 predicted proteins | sample R20__metabat2_low_PE_033 | metagenome-assembled genome bin R20
AAACTCCCATTTTTAAAACTCTTTTTTAACCCCAAAAATTAAAAAAAACACGTCCGGGGTTTAAAAAAAAAAAAAAAAAAAGCGGAACTTTGCCCGAGCTAAAAATCTTAACGGAGTACAATGGAAATAAGGAAAAGGAAGGAATACCGCCGCCCGGAGACCGGCTCGGCGGCCATCGGTATCCACGGGCATGGGCTTTGCATGACGCTGCCCATAGACACGGATGTAACAGTGGGGGAAGCCTGGGGCAAGGAAAACACCATAGTGGTGAGTTCGTGGGACGAAGAGACGGAACAGGCCAGGCACGATATTAATATCAATTTGCAATAGTAAGACAAACACCTTAAAACCGACAAGTGCAATGAAAAGGACGATACTCGCAATCCTGACAGTGGCCATGGCGGCTTCGGCGTATGCCGGGACCCAATTCAGGCGGCACCGCGAAAACGCCCTCACCGTGCTCAAACCGCACGCTGCGGGGGACGTGGTGTTCATAGGAAATTCCATCACCAACATGCACGAGTGGCGCGAAGCCTTCGGCATGGCCAACGTGCACAACCGTGGCGTCTCCGGCGGCACCACCTCCGAGGTGCTGGCCAACCTGGAAAGCTACATCGCCGGCAACCCGTCAAAGGTGTTCCTCATGATAGGCACCAACGACCTGGGAAGCCACACCGCCGGAAATATCAAGAAGATAGTAAGGCGCATACACGCCGAGCTGCCCTCAGCCAATATCTACGTGCAGAGCATACTGCCAAGCGCTAACGGAAGTAGGACGGCAGCCACCATCACCGCCATCAATAGCGAGGTGCAGGCCTTCGTGACATCCCTTGCGTCAGACAAGGTGGAATACGTGGATCTGTTCACCCAGCTCAAAAACGCAGACGGCTCAAACCTCAACACGGGCTACCATTGCGGGGACAACCTGCACCCATCGCCACAGGGATACGCCGTGTGGTGCGACTATATAAAGGAAAAGGTGGGTGCAGCGTCTACCAACTACACCCTGCCCACCGTGGCGCAAAACACCGTGGGTAGCGGTTCTGCCGGTAGCCGCAAGGGCATGTTCGCCAACTGGCCATCAGCGGCGGAAGACATATTCTTCATAGGCACAGAGATGGTACACGGCGGCGAATGGGCCGAACTCACCGGCATGCCAAATCTGAAAAACCGTGGCAGCGGATGGAATGACTCCACTAATGGAGACGTTTCCATAGACGACTTGGTGGCTTCCCTGCCCTACATCTTCCCCGAAGGCAAGACGCGCCCGGGAAAGATCTTGGTATACGGAGGGGAAAAAGAACTCTGCTCCATGGAGGCCGATGCCGCCCTGGCCAAGATGAAGACACTCGTGGCCGGCATTAGGGATAAAGCACCGGATGCCACCATATATATGGTGGGGCTTGCCCCTGTGGGCAGCACCATACAGTCTGCAAAAGGAAACGCCGCCGCCAACAATACGAGCCTGCTGAAACCCTACAATCAGAAGCTTCAGGCATATGCAGCCGAGAGTACGGACGACAAGATAGAATACATTGACTGGGGCTTTGACGACATGCTTCTCACCAATGGTGCAGCCAGCACAGACTACATCATGGGCGGCAACAGGCTTTCCGGCAGAGCCTATGCCAAACTCGCCACGGCCATTGTGTCGGCTGTGGGTAGTGGCACGGCCGTAAGCGTGGAGGAAGCTACCGCGAGACTCACCCTAAACGCTAAGCGCAACGAAGTGGGGCTGTGGCTTGATGGCATGCTCGCCGTGGAGTTCGGTACGGCGACCGGTACATTCGCGGAGTCTTACAAGGCCGAGTTCAACACCAAGTTGGAAGCAGTATTGACAGCCCTGCGCAACAATAGCGGAGTGGACTCGCTCAACACCGCAAAGACCACCCTGCAAACATACTACGCCACCATGCAGGCCAACGGGCCGCAGGCGAGCACCGAGGGCAACGAACACTGGTACACATTTAGCACGCCACTGCGCGACACGCGCTACATGACGGCCGGCTACACAGGCGACAACGTAACCGGGCGCGACTACCTGCAACACAAGCGCAACATGTGGAAGTTCGTCAGCCGCGGCGAAGGCCAGGGCTACGACATAATAAACCGCGAGACGGGGGCCTACCTCAGTCCGAACTCCGGCCACAACACCGCCATCAACACCGCCGCCGAGCAGCCCTCCGCCGGCTGGACGTGGGAAGCCGCCAACACTCAGGGCTACTTCATCATAAAGTCCGGCACGGTGCAGCTCAACCAGACCGAGGCCGGCCTTGGCTACAAGGTGTACAACTGGGGCGGGGGAAGCAACAAGGGCGACAACGGCTGCCAGTTCCTCATAACGGAGGTTGCGGACGAGCCGCTGCCCGACAACGGCGCTCCCACCGGGGCCACGATAGCCAACGGATGGTACACCATGGAGTGGGTGAGCAACAACGATGGAGACCAATACAAGGGTTGCTTCCTGTTCAACGCCGCGGAAGAGAAATTACACGGCGGAAACTACTACGCCATAGGCTCGCAAACCGCCGTGGCCAACCCTTCCTACAACGACCCCGCATATTACATATATGTGGAGCGCAGCGGCAATCAGATACGGGTGCGCTCGGCCAACGGCCACTGGCTCGCAGCCAATGCCACCACCACGGAAACACCCGCAAATATCAACATATCAAAGTGGGACGCAACGCAGCACGCCATGCACATAGGCAGCAACTGGGTTCAGTTCTCCCCGAGCGGCACAACGGACAACTATCTCGGCCTTTCCTCCGGTGCCGGCACGGGCAACGCAAACGCCAACACCCTCATCAGGCTCAACCTGCTTGACATACCCACGGCAGGGTTCGCCGCATACACCGTCAACGTGGTGAACGACCCCACAACCGCTTCCGGCAACGCCAGCGTGGCCGCCAATTCCAAGGCAAAGGTAACCACCACAAGCACCCACGTGAAAGGGCTGAAGACGGTGTACAACGGCGGCTGCTTCTTCGTGGAGCGCGGCCACACACTCGCCGTAGGCGACATATCCGCACCCGCCATAGCCGGCGTAACGCCCACGGTGGAAATATCCGGCACCACCATAAACGTGATATACACCAGCATAGAAGAGGCACGGGCGCAGGCGCAGGCCCTGCTCGACACCCACGGAGTGGGCTATCCCGCAGTGGGCAGCGATGCCTACAACGCGCTCAGCGCAGCCATCAACGCCACGGATGCAACATCGGCCAGCGTTTTAGCAGCAATGCCGGCCTATAAGAACGCCACCACCGGCATACAGCTGCCCGAAGACGGAAAGGCCTACACCTTCACCACCAAGCAGACCAACGGCAAGGCATACTACCTGAAGCTTGGAGCAAACGACACCGAACTGAAATTGGTGGAAAGGACCGGCACTGATCCGCTGCCCGACGATGCCAAGTTCGTATGCCACGCAGTGGGCGGCAAGTTCATGTTCGCCACACACACCGGCAAGTACTTCGTGTCTCGCGGCCACAACAGCGGCTACAACAGCAACAAGGGCTACACAGACACTTACGCCGCCACCTGGTGCGACCTTACCATAGCCCGCATTACCAAAGGTTCATACACCGGCTCGGCCACTTCCGAAGCCGACTTCTTCGGTTGCTGCTATGTATCGGGCAAGCGTGCCAACGGCACGGCGGATGGAACGCTTGTCGTAAGCGACAATGGAGAGTGGAACTACGCAGGTTCCCCATTCTATCAGAGTAGCGTATCCTCGGCATTCCGCATAGAGGAAGTGCCTTACTACAACAAGGTGGAAACCCGCGAGGCCGCCGGCAAGCGTTGGGGAAGCATATACCTGCCGTTCGCCACTACCGTACCGGCCGGGGTAACGCTCTACAAAGGTACGGCCAACACGGCGGAAGACCGGGTGGACCTCGTGGAAATGGAAGGCGTGGTGCTGCCTGCCAACACTGCCGCCGTGATAGTTGCCGGCAGCGGAGACTCCGTGGTGTTCGTGCCGTCGACAACGGCCGGGCAGCCGGTGGAGGGCAACGGACTGAAAGGCACCATGGCTGAAAACCAACCTGTTACGGCCGGCAAACAACTCTCTGTGCTCAACGGGGTGGACGGGAAGCCCGGTTTCTATCGGTACAGCGGCTCAACTCCGCCCGTGGCCAGGGCTTATATGGAGGTGTCCCCCACCCAGGCCGCCAAGGGTATGCCGCTGAACCTCGGCGTTCCCACCGGCGTTTCTTCCCCCCGTGCCGCCATGGACAGCAGTGATGTGTACGACCTGCAAGGCCGACGGGTGGCAGCCCCGGCACGCGGCCTTTACATAGTGGGCGGAAAGAAAGTGGTGGTGAAATAGACCATAGCAAGGCGCCATCTGTGTCATAGGTGCGTGGCGGGACGGGATGCGGCTCGCCACGGCTGTTTAGGCGGCACAGGTGTTTAAACCAACCACACCAAAACTCTCCACATGGAGCTGTAAAGACGCGGCAAGCCACGTCTATGCAGGGGTTTCCTTGTTAGAGAAAAACATGTTGCTGTAGAGACGGGGCTTGCCCCGTCTTATCGTTATTGCACACATTGCCAAATTGGGAAGACGTGGAAAGACACGCCTTTATTGATGCAGGCTGGATGCCTGAGATCCCAGTTCCGTAGAGACGCAGCTTGCCGCGGCCGCTCCGATGTTTAAACCAACCACACCAAAACTCTCCACATGGAGCTGTAGAGACGCGGCTTGCTGCGTCTTATTTTTATGGTTGTTTTTTATGAAGACGCGGCAAGCCGCGTCTCTACAGCTCCGCGAGTAGTCTGAATGCCGGTTGCCGCCGGGCTTGAATCAAAACTGCACTTCTCCGCGTCATGTTGAGCGTAGCGAAACATCCCTCGTTTTATTTTGGATTCTTCGCTGCGCTCAGAATAACTGATAGAGGAAGGGGATTCTTCGGTAGCGAACGCTCCCTCTGAATGACGGGGGTGGGAACATGTGGTTGTCCGCTGCATTCCGAATGACGTACCACACTATGGGATTCCCCCAAAACCGCCCTTTTTCAACCGCTTTTTCACCATATGCTGAAAAAAGACTCGCCTGGGCTGTCTAAAAAAAAAAAAAAAGCGGAGGTTTGCATTGCGTTTAATTTTTATAAGGCACACAAAT
>R20__coassemble_5238_pt1 | contig 4511 bp, 2 predicted proteins | sample R20__metabat2_low_PE_033 | metagenome-assembled genome bin R20
CTTCCAAGGGTTCTCCCCGGACGCACGCGGCAAGATGAAGATGAACAACAAGAGCGCAGACCCCGAATACACCCGTCTGATAGCCGGGCTGCGTGCGGCGCAGAAACCCCTCGCCGCCCGGATAGCCGAAAAGGTCTACAAGTACGGCTTCCTGAAATGACCCGGGCGGCGCCGGCATTGCGCTGCATGTTTTGGAATCGCGGCTGTAGAGACTGGGGTTTCCACGGCCGCCACGGCGGCACAGATATCTCGCTGCATGGGCTTTTCATTCTGTGCTGTAGAGACGGGGCTTGCCACGTCTTAGTATTATGTAGGAAGACGCGGCAAGCCGCGTCTCTACGGCGCGTTTGGAAATCTGCACGGAAAGGAACTCGTTCCTCCATGTTGGACATTACGGACAAACCGTCCGTTCCGCCATGTTAGGCGCAGCGAAACATCCCACCTTTTATGACATTGGCAAACGGGAAGGCGCGTTTGTTGAAAGCCACAGGTTTGTTGTTGGATCCACCAAGTCGGAGCCTTCCCGCACCCTCTCAAAAACGTTCCCGGGGCACGTGTTTTGCCAACACCGCACTTTCCAAGTACGGAGGTGTATGTTTTATTTTTTTCCGCAACGGATAATCCCCGCTTACTCGTGGCGAGAGTGTGTCAAATGTTTTGCCTACTTCGCTCTAATGGAATTGACGGCAAACATTACCAACCACAACAACACATACCCGGAAACATAGAAAACAGTGAACACACCCAGGCTGTATGTGTCCAAAATATCTTCAGCTATGCATCCACAAAAGCCCGACAATCCTCCAATTAGGGCATAATGCCAAGATCTAAACCCACCTTTTGAAAGACATACAAACTGTTGGCAACGATTGCATTTCGTTCCAAACCCACCCGTGTCAGAATGGAATTTCAGCCCTATTCTACACCGGCTCAACACATTATGGCAATGTGGACATGTTATCCGCTCCATAACTCAGCGATTGCGGTTGATCAACACAACGCAGATGCTATGACGTAAGAGTACACCGCCAAACCGATTGTCGCCCCCGCAGTTGGCACTGCACCAACCAAAGTTGCCGCGAGACCACCCGCCGTTATGGCTCCATTACACAAATATGACCACGTCTTTTGGCTTAAAGCCCTTGTCAAAGGCAAAACGGTGACATCATTCCCATAGATTTTGGTTATATTTATTGCATTCGTCAATTCGTTATATTCAACATCATAGATGGGTTCGTAATCTTGGTTGTAAAGGGAACACCTATACCTTGATGTTTCTCTGAAATTATTCCTGATCAACATTGTAAGAACAAGAAGCCATAATGGGGAACGCACAAAAAAGCAATAGGTTTTTCTTCATTTTGAAACAACATTACACCTTTACCACGCAAAGGTAGTAACAATGTCCCATAGCAGAAAATTGCTCAGCCACGATTTTTTTTCTGATTTCGGGAAGGTTTTCCAACCTAAGACTGAAAGGCCTTGACTGTTGCAGCCGACACCTTTGGCAATGATTCCCTGGCTGTTGGGACGTGGCTTGCCACGGCCGCGGCTGCGGTGCCGGTGTTTCATCAATTGCATACAATGTGCTGTAGAGACGAGGCTTGCCCCATCTTAGTATTATGTAGGAAGACGCGGCAAGCCGCGTCTCTACGGCGCGTTTGGGAATCTGCACGGAAAGGAACTCGTTCCGCCATGTTGGGTGGGCGAAACACTACGCCTTTTATAACCCAATGGAAGTCCCTACCGCCCATAAGGGCATCTTTACCCGTAAGGATGTATTCAGACTCAAAGCCACTACGGCATGGGAGTCTGCTGTGTTCCTTATAAATACCACGGCACGGTACCGGTTGTACCACGGCTTGGTACCACCTTTACCACGGCTTGGTACTATCGGTACCAAGCCGTGGGTATCGGTCGTGGCGCAAGTGTTGGCTTGCGGGAATGGACTTGAAACACTCCACGGAGATGCTGAGACCCATGGGGAACGATGTGTTCCAAAATGTAGGGACTGCGCTTGCCCCTGCCGCTGCGGCTGCGCCGGTGTTTCATCAATTATATGCAATGTTCCGTAGGGACTGCGCTTGCCCCATCTTATTCCAAAAAGAGGAAACTTGTAGGAAGACGCGGCAAGCCGCGTCTCTACGGCGCATTTGAGGATACGCATATGTATGACCACTTGTAGGGACAGCCCTTGCATAGACACTGCGGCTGCGCCGGTGTTTACGTGGCTTTGCGACCCCGATGCGGCGCACGTTTTTCCACAAACCGCAACTCTGCGCGAAAAAAACCGCCCGGGGATTTTGCCGCTTGGCGGAAAGGTGCTAACTTTGCAACCGCAAACAAGACAGGAGCACCCTTAGCTCAGTTGGTAGAGCAACTGACTCTTAATCAGTGGGTCCAGGGTTCGAGTCCCTGAGGGTGTACGAGCGAGGAGGAGCGGTTGGCTTCTCCTCTTTCCGTATGGCAACGCAAGAATGGATTTTTTGAAGACCGCAGCGGCCTGCGCAGCCGCCTTTCTCGCCCTCGGGGCCGCAGCCCAGACCCCGGTGGCCAACCGTGTGAAAGCCATGGCCGCCGCCCTGCCCGAACACTCGTCCGTGGCGGCCAAGTACACCGACAACCGCCGCCACTGCCTGTACTATGTCAACGCCCACCGGCTCTACCGCTACGATGCCTTGACGGATCGCATTGAGGAGATTCCCCTGTCGGGGGGGCGCAGCAGCGTGGTGTCCACCATGTTAGACGGCAGCGGCGACGTGTTCCTCGTAGTGGTGGACCGAGGAAGGGAAGCCCCGCGTTACGGCAGGATGGAGCTGTGGCGGATGGACTCCACCAAGCCGGAATGCGCCAAGATAGGCACGGGCAGGGAGATAAGGCGCAGCGGCGGCAGGGTGCGGGTGGTGTGCGCCCCGGGGCCGGGCGGCGGGGAGGAAACCATGCTGCACTTCGACCTCTCCGGCACGCCGCAGGTGTTCCAATGGGAAAGGGAGGAATAGCCGCATTTGGGGGCTGCACTCTTCCAGCCTTTCTTACATACCGAGCCGGCATAGGCTTCTGGGGAATTTGTTCGGGAAGCCCCAGCCACTACGGCGGAGACGGTATTGCATGGGCTTTATTCCTGAGATGTAGAAACTGAGCTTGCCAAGGCTGCGGAGGCACCGGTGTTTCGTCAATTGCATGCAATGTGCCGTAGGGACGGAGCTTGCCCCGTCTTAGTATTATGTAGGAAGACGCGGCAAGCCGCGTCTCTACGGCTCGTTTGGGGAACTGCACGGAAAGAAACGCATTCCGTCATGTAGGGCGAAGCGAAACTTCCCGTCTTTTACAACCTAATGGGCATTCCGAGTATTCCCATTCAGCCTTGTGTAAGATGCGGCTCTCAGCTTCTTACACAAGGTATTCCGGGGTATGAATCGAAAAACCACACAGCCACGTAAACAGATGGGGTTGTGCAACAGCCGTGCAGTTATGCTGCGACACGAAAATGGGCGTTGGAGTAGCCTTCTCGGCAAGCTCCAACGCCCATTTTAGCAAGGGGGCAGTCCCCTTATTTCTTCTTCGTAAGGCTGAGGGCACTTCGGTATTAAAATGCCAATTGAGGGGCAACTTTTGAAAAACCTTCTTTGTTTAGGAAAAAACATATCTTTGCATTGTATGTTTTCCACAGATGAGGAGCATAGGCGCAAAATCGCCTGACAATACGGATACGACAAATAATTTGTTGTAGAATACACAATGCAAGTTTTGATAGGAATATAGCAATTGTTTAACTTAGATAAAATGAAAAAGTTTTTTTTCCCCATCGCAATGCTTTTAGCGGCAAACAGTGTGAATGCTCAAATAATGAGAGCTGAAGAATTGGAGAAGTATGCCAAGGAGAAGTATGGAGACAAGTGGAACGAAGCAGCACTAAACCTTGCAGGGCAAGTGAAATTGGACAAAAACAACGCACTTAGCTACACGCAGATAATTGAAGCTCCTGGTAAGACAAAAGAGCAACTCTACATCACACTCAACTATTGGTACAGCAACACTTTCGGCAGCGGAAAGGCTGTTATCCAACTTAATGACAAGGAGGCTGGAGTTATCATCGCCAAAGGATATGTGGACGATATTGCCGCACATGCAGGTGGTATGAACTCATACAAGGTAAATGTGACTCCAATCATCAAAACAGACATAAAGGATAACAAAGTGAGGGTTACATACACCGTGCCTTTCTACGATGTGGATAAAAAAGCAGGAGGTGGCCTCCTCGGTGCAATGAATGGAGTGCAAGGTGAATTGGTTCAGGAGAATTGGCCATTAGAAAAGTGTTTTCCATTCGCTGAAAAAGACAAACACAAAAAGACTTCTGCAAAAGCCCTCGTTATGGCTCATGCCTATTCCAACGTGATTATGGACAAGATAGAAGAAGCTGTCAAGAACGGTGTCGTGGGCAACGAAAATGAAGACTGGTAAATTGATTTCATCTTCAAAATTCAAATATTCTCAATAAGCCTCTACCT
>R20__coassemble_12399_pt1 | contig 2374 bp, 2 predicted proteins | sample R20__metabat2_low_PE_033 | metagenome-assembled genome bin R20
CCGTGGCGATAGTCGTGCTGCCGTCTTCGCGCCGCAACGAGGGCTGTGGCTACTACGGCCTTAGCAACAACCTCGGCATGGCCGTGGCTCCAATCCTCGGCGTTACCATCTACCGCCTTACGCACAACTTCCAACTGCTATTCTGGATAGCCCTCGCAGTGGCCTGCCTTGGCATGGCCATAGACAGCACCGTCAAGATACCGGAAAAGGAAAGGGTGCACCATGTCAGCCGCAAGGTGTCCTTAGACCGCTTCATCCTGCTCAAAGGCTGGCTCATCGGGGCAAACCTCGTCTTTTTCGGCCTTTGCTTCGGGGTGATGCAAAACTATCTCGCCATCTACGGCAAGGAGGTGCTCGGCTCTTCCGGTGGCACCGGTACGTTCTTCCTCGCCCTTTCAGCCGGCCTTGCCATATCGCGGCTCACCGGGGCGAAATGGCTGAGGCAGGGCCGACTCGTACACAACGCCGCCATAGGCACCGTCCTGGCTTCCGCCGGCTACGTGCTGTTCATCGCCTGGGTATCCGACTTTTCCTATTACCTATCGGCCTTCCTCATAGGCTTGGGCAACGGGCAGTTCTGGCCCGCCTTCCAAAACATGGCCGTCAACGTGGCCGACCACGACGAGCGGGGCACCGCCAACTCCACCATCCTCGTGTCGTGGGACATAGGCATTGGCCTGGGCATCCTCATCGGCGGCTTCGTATCTGAGCATGCCGGCTATTCAGCCGCTTTCTGGACGGTGGCTGCTGTGCAGCTTGCCGGCACGGCCCTTTTCTTCACCAAGACAAGGCAGTTCTGGCTCGCAAGGCGTAGGCCGATGTAACAGCGCAGCCCACAAGATTTTGTGTCCTCCGTGTGGTTGTTTCCGTAGGACATTCTCCGCGCCGTAGCGGCTGCGGCGAACCCCATTCCATTACAGCCCCAACGCTATTGCCGGGTCTATGTTTAGCTCCTTGCAGATTCGCGAGGCTGTGGACAGGGACGCTTCGGCCTTGCCGGTGAGCAGTTGCGACAGCCTTGCCGGAGATGTGCCTATGGCCTTGGCGAGAGCCACCTGCGTCATGCCGGCTTCCTTTATCCGTATCTTTATGGTCTGTGCAAAGGTGGGCCTGCCCAGGTCGTAGTGTTTGTCAGAGTAGTCGGCCACGAGGTGCGACAGTGTCTGCAGCTCTATCGCTTCCGGGCTTCCGGGAGGGGGGGCATCGTCCGTGTTCTGCAGCAGCTGCTCCACACGCCCCACCGCCCATCGGTATTGCTCTTGTGTAGTTATCGGGTTTTCCATGTCCCTATGCGTTTTTGATGTCCGTCTTGTCGTATTCCTGATGTGTGCCCACGAAGCGTATGTATATGAACCCTATCGTGAATTTCACCACGGCCACGATTCTGTACTTGTTGCCGCCTATGTTGAACACGTACCTTTGGCCTCCTATGGCATCCGCCGAGTGGAATGTGTTTTTCATGTCGCCGTAGTTTCCCCATTCCGCCTTTTCCGCCCTTTGGACCCATTCCTGTATGGGGGGCTTGGCCTGCGGGTGCATGTCGGCAAACTCTTTCAGGGTCTGCTTGGTGAATATCCTCATCCGGGTCTTTGTCATTTGGCTTCGGCAAAGATAGCCTTGTCGTTTCGTTTTTGCAAATTTCTATGGGTATTTGTTTTGCCGTACGTAATTAAATGCTTGTTTTAGCCCATCTCCGTCCGTACCCTATGTCGGTTTTCCCGTCTCCTCTTTTTATGGGGATTGTTCTGTTTTCTGAAACTTCGGCCCTTTTGTGGCCTTTGCCGTTTCCAATACCACGGCTTGGTACCGATTGTACCACGGCTTGGTATTTGTAGTACCACGGCTTGGTACCGATTGTACCACGCTGTGGTACCGCAGTGTTCCAGCGGGATTCTTCGGTCGCTTGCGCTCCCTCTGAATGACGCGGTTGGCGGTTCTTCCCCTTTTGTTCTCCCTCTCGGCGCAGTGGGAATGTGGCTTGGCTGCTTTGGCGGCACCGGTATTACGTTGCTTGCTCGGATTGACAACACGCATTCACGGCTCTCTGCGCCGTAGAGACGGGGCTTGCCCCGTCTTCTCCACCAATCCCCCACATGCGTAAGACGGTGCAAGCCCCGTCTTTTCAAGAAATCCACAACACCACCCGTCATGTTGAGCGTAGCGAAACATCTCCGTGTTTTGTGTTGTATTCTCCGCTTCGCTCTGGATGGCGTATTGTGGGGCGGGATTCTTCGGTCGCTTGCGCTCCCTCTGAATGACTGGTTGGCGGTTCTTTGTGCAGGCGTGACGCCTGCGTTCCTACCATATTGGCTGGGGTTTGCTGCGTCTCTACTGCGCGATGAACCCCCGCCGCCACACCTTATTATATATAGGC
>R20__coassemble_12532_pt1 | contig 2357 bp, 2 predicted proteins | sample R20__metabat2_low_PE_033 | metagenome-assembled genome bin R20
TTCCCCCAAAACCGCCCTTTTTAAACCGCTTTTTAAAAATTTGCTTTAAAAAAACTCGCCTGGGGTTTCAAAAAAAAAAAAAAAAAGCGGAGCTTTGCATTCCGTATAGATTTTATACGGCACACAAATATGGACGAGAGAAAAGAATACAACAGACCGCAGACACGCTCATTGGCGGTGGGTGCGCATGGCCAAGGGCTATGCATGACACTGCCGATAGGCGAGGGCGAAGTGTCCGAAGCGTGGGGAAAGGACAACCGCTTGGAGATAACCTTGTGGGAAGAGGAGGACGGAACTGAAAACAACCGGGGAGGAACGGAATGGGACACGGAGCAACGCTGAAACGAAGGGTCGCCCCGCTGCTGCTTGCCGCTTGCGCGGCATGGTGCGCCACGGGCGTGGCGGCCCAACAGCTGCCGTACGGTGGGGAACCGATAAGCGGGGATGTGCAGAAAGACGGGTGGTATGCCATGGAATGGGTGGCTACCAACCAAGGAAGCCAATACATAGGCTGCTTCCTCTACAACGCCGGGGAGGAGAAGCTGCACAACAAATACTATTTCCCCCTATGCACGCAGGACTCGGTGGACACGCCCGCTTACAACGACCCTGCATATTACATATATGTGAAAGGCGGATTGAGGGCCAACGTAAGGTCGGCCAACGGCCATTGGATTTCATCGGAAGGCAAGTCGGCCCCGGAGCAGTACTCAGTTTTGTTCGACTGGAAAGAAGACCAAGGGGGCTATCTCATAGGGGATTGGTGGAAACCCTTTGAGTCAGACGGTGGGAAATACGCCGGCATACCATCGTGGAACGATAGAGACTACGACTCGCGCATACGGCTGTACAAGGTGGACGTGGCCGCAGCCGGTTTGGATGTATACACCGTCAACATCATCGGCGACCCCGCCGCCGGCCGCCCCACACACGACCTTACCCGGGTGTCCACCACTTCGCCGCATGCGAAAGGACTGAAAAAGGTGTACAACGGCGGCTGCTTCTTCGTGGAGAGCGGCCACGCCCTCACCCCGGAGGACATTTCGGCGGAAGCGGTCTACGGCGTGGCGCCGAGGGTGTCGGTAGCAGGGGACACCATAAACGTGGAATACTACACATTGGAGGAAGCACGGGCAATGGCGCGTGGCGTGCGTGCGCTAACAGGCCCCGGCTACTATAAGGATGGAGTCTCGGAAAGGATAACCCTAAGCGGCAAGATAGAAGAGGCTGGTGCCACGGCGGAGTCGGTGGTGAAGGCCGTTTACGAATACAAGGACAGGCTGTATCAAAGAGACATCTATCTGCCGGAGCCGGGCAAGAGTTACACTCTCACCAACGTGCAGGCGGACGGAAGGCGGTACTACATATGCCACTTTGGCGGGGACACCTTGTCCACCATACCGGCTGACAGCTCCTCCACTCCCCCGGCGGCGGCCATATTCACCTGCCACTCGGAAAGCGAAAGCTCGGATAAAAGGGTCTTCTTCACCCACGGCGGCAGGTTGCTGTATGTGAACGACTTCTATCCCACCAAGTTGGCCGTAACACCGGCGGATTACGCAAGTACATATTGCTCGTTAGAAATTGACAGAGCCAGCGATTTTGGCTACGGCACAACAAGCGCCATAGCTTACAAAGCCGATTTATACGGCATGCTGTTCCTCCTTATGAGTGGGTGGAATGAGAGCATTGTTGTGGATAGTGGTGGAGTGGTCTTGTGCCAACGTTTTCCTTATTACGAGACCGGCAAGTCTTCCGCCTTCATAATGGAAGAGACACCATACTACAACCGGGTGGAGACCCATGAGGCTGCCGGCAAGCGGTGGGGGACAATATGCCTGCCGTTCGCCACAACCGCACCTGCCGGGGTAACGCTATACAAGGGCGTTGTAAACACGGCGGAAGGCAAGGTGGACTTGGTGGGGTTGGACTCAGATGTGCTGCCTGCAAACACGGCCGCAGTGTTCACCGCAGAGGACGCTTCGCCAGTGGTGTTCGCCCCCAAGATAGAAAAGGCCGGCTTGTCAATAGAAGGAAACAGCCTATGCGGCACCATGGAGGCGGACAAGGCCGTAACGGTCGGCAAGCGTGCTTACGTGCTCAACAGCGTGGGCGGAGTGCCGGGCTTCTACCGCTATTCCGGTGCGACCCTGCCTGCGGGCAAGGCTTACATAGAGTTGGATGAAGCCTATGCGGCCAAAGCCATGCCGTTCTCGTTCAGAGAAACCACGGGCGTTTCTTCCGCCCGTGCCGCCATGGGCCGCAGTGATGTGTACGACCTGCAAGGCCGACGGGTGGCCATCCCGGCACGCGGCCTTTACATAGTGGGCGGAAAGAAAGTGGTGGTGAAATAGACC
>R20__coassemble_18332_pt1 | contig 1799 bp, 1 predicted proteins | sample R20__metabat2_low_PE_033 | metagenome-assembled genome bin R20
GAACAGCCAGGTTCGTGCTGCGCCAGGGAAGCAGGGACGGGCAGTGTCTCAACAAGAGAGCCACACTAGCTTTCTGGGCCGGCAATGCAGACGTGGGGTCCATCTGTTTCGTAGAGCAGGCCGATTTTTCAGAAAACCTGCGCGATGGCTATTCCGCATGTTTTGAAGACCCCGATGCAGGCAAGCCGTTCCACCTGTCTGTGGCCGGCAAGGCTGCGCTTGATTCCGCCTATGCGGCAAACACTTCAGGTTTCCTTGGCAAGGCGGCCTACGATTCGTTCGTGCAGCAGATCAAGGACAACCGCCAGCCGCTCACCACGGGTACATACCTCATCGTGGGCCGCCATCGGGATTCCGCAGGCCGCTATGTTTACAGCCGCCCGAGCGACAACCGCTTGGCGACATGCACCAAGGCCGACTATGATGAAAACCGTGACGGGATAAAGGACTATGCCATAGCCACGGTAACCTCCCGCGCAGACGGAAAGTACACCCTATATTTCAACGGCAGGAGCGCCAATGTGAATGAAGATTACAACCAGGCCATAATGCCGACCGACAGTGCGGTGGCGTTCATCATACAGCCTAACGACCAAGGTGTGAACAACGTGAAGTTCTACGAGGCCAGTGTAAAGGCTGACAATAGTGATGTTTATGGCTTGCTTCACGAGGCTGGTTCCAACATCGTTGTGAAATGGGAAGCCGGCTCGGATGCTTCCTGGTGGGAGTTCATACCGGTGAGTGTAGATGACACCAAAAACGTATCCCTCGGCTCTGCGGAGGAATATTCTTGGTCCACCGCCTACAAGCCATACAACTTCACCCTGCCCGAGGGCGTTGCGGCTTTCACGCTGAACTCGGCCGGCACGCTCTCCGCAGTGGAGGGGGCGGTGCGCGGCGGCGTGCCGGTGATACTCCGCGCACCGAAAGACAAGGGCGCCATTGAACTCGTACCAGGCGGTGAGGTTACTGCAGACAGGCCTACGGACAATGTGCTCAAAGGCACTTACTCTGCTCTCACCGTCAACTCCGGCGAGAAGTACACCTTGCAGCGCAAGGGCGGCGCGGACGGCGGCGCGATAGGCATGATGCTCTTCACCGGCACCACCATACCGGCTGGCAAGGCCTATGTGGACAAGGCTGACGTGGACGGCAGCCCGGCCCGCAGCTCGTTCGTAGACTTCGAGTCGTGGGGAGTGCCCACGGGCATTTGCTCGGCAAATGCCGAAGCAGCCGGTGCGGTGTACGACTTGCAGGGCCGCAGGGTGGCCTCCCCCAAGGCCGGCCTTTACATCGTGGGCGGCAGGAAAGTGGTTTTGAAATAAGGAAAAACGCAGATATGGAAAACAACAGGAAAAGGACATATGCGACCCCTGCGGCCCGCAACGTGGAGATAGGCGGAGATGGGCACCTTATGGACAGCATCGGCTTCCACCCGAGCTTGGAGGGCGGCGAGGTGCTGGCCAAGGAGAACTGCGCCATCTTCATAGAAGAGCCGGAGGACATGCAGGGCGAGGGCCAAGAAATGGCCGCCCGCGTGTGGGAGGACTGAACGGCGCACAGCCGCGTGACGAATGGTTTGCGGGCGGGGTTTCCCTCGCCCGCAAACGGTGTGATATGGGTAGGCCGCCACATAGCCGGATCGCAGGTGTCACGCCTACACCACAACCGATTCCGCCTTGCTGGGCAGCTTATGATATGTAGGTGGGACGCCTGTGATCCGACAACCAAGACGTGGCAAGCTCCAGCCGCACCGATAGTTAGACCACTAACAGCGCAGTAGAGACGGGGCTTGCCCC
>R20__coassemble_22466_pt1 | contig 1573 bp, 1 predicted proteins | sample R20__metabat2_low_PE_033 | metagenome-assembled genome bin R20
CGTGGTACCACTTGTACCAAGCCGTGGTACTACTTGTACCAAGCCGTGGTATTACTTGTACCAAGCCGTGGTATTTCCACGGACAACCCAAACCGCACGCAACATTCCCGCCGGTAACACCTATGTAAGCACACACGCCCCGGCGGCGCCGGTATAAAAAACGCACACAACCGAACGTGCCGTAGAGATTGTCCTAAACACCGCCGGCACTCCGTTTTTCCCTAACTTTGCCGCCGGGGGAAAGGACACCAAAACCACACCGGCATGGACATAGAACTGAAAGAGATAACCGTGGGCGAGCTAACCGCCGGCTACGAAGACAACAACGAGGGCGGCGTGAGCGGCTACGGCGGCCTGCTCAACATCCGCCCGCCCTACCAGCGCGAGTTCATCTACGGCGACAAGGAGCGCGAGGCTGTGATCACCACCGTGGAGAACGGCTACCCGCTCAACGTGATGTACTGGGCCGAGAAAGAAGACGGCAGCTACGAGGTGATGGACGGCCAGCAGCGCACGATATCCCTCTGCCAGTACGTCAACGGATACTTCTCGCACAGCTTCATGTTCTTCCACAACCTCACCGACGAGGAGAAACGCAAAATACTGGACTACCGCCTGATGATATACGTGTGCCGCGGCACGGAGAGGGAGAAACTCAACTGGTTCAAGGTCATAAACATAGCCGGGATGAAGCTCACGGACCAGGAGCTGATCAACTCCGCCTACGCCGGCCCGTTCCTCTCAGACGCCAAGCGACACTTCAGCAAGACCGGCGGCCCGGCGCAGCAGATGGCCGCCGACCTGCTAAGCGGCTCGCCCATACGCCAGGAATACCTCGAGACGGCCATAAAATGGCACGCGGCATCGCAAGGCGGCGGCGGCTCCAACATGGTGGAAGACTACGTGGCCAAGCACCAGCACGACGCCAACGCCAGCCAGCTGTGGCAGTATTTCTCGGCCGTGGTAACGTGGGTGCACACCAACTTCGATGTGAAACGGCGCAAGAAGGTGCTCAAGGGCATAGACCTGGGCTGGCTATACGACCGCTTCCACACGCTGGTGCTGGACCGGGAGGCCATAGACGGGGAGATAGGGCGCCTCATAATGGACAGCGAAGTGCAGAAGAAGAGCGGCATAGTGCCATACATCCTCACCCGCGACGAGAACCGGCTGGGCCTGCGCGCCTTCCCGGACGACATCAAGATGGCGGCCTACGAACGGCAGGGGGGCAACTGCCCCATTTGCGGCAAGCACTTCGACGAGGCGGATATGGAGGGGGACCACATCACGCCGTGGCGCGAGGGCGGAAAGACCGTGCAGGAAAACTGCCAAATGCTCTGCAAGGAATGCAACCGCCGAAAGGGGGCCAGGTGACAACCACGGCCTTCGCAACATTGTAAGGCTGGGCAGGCCGCTGCCGCGGCACTGGGATAGCGGGCGTCCCGCCCGCACATACGAGCCTACACGGCGGCACTGGGAGCGCAGGCGGGACGCCTGCACATACGAGTAAACACGGCAGCACCGGGACCGCCGGCGGCCCGCCGGGCCCAGCCAGGGAAACACGGCAGCAAGG